>Ga0194132_10012519_pt1 | contig 10551 bp, 7 predicted proteins | sample TA2KigOf80mmetaG_FD_148612 | JGI IMG/M metagenome (GOLD analysis project Ga0194132, IMG submission 148612) | Freshwater microbial communities from Lake Tanganyika, Tanzania - TA2015054 Kigoma Offshore 80m | ecosystem: Environmental > Aquatic > Freshwater > Lake | place: Tanzania: Lake Tanganyika... | reverse complement strand
ATCGAGCCGAACACGCGCGGGCCCTCCTCGAGCTCGACCATGACCACCGCGTAGGGCAGCTCGGCCTTGAACGCGGGGATCCCCTGCTGGCGGATGACCGTGAACGTGTGGATCGTGCCCCGGCCCGACGCCTCGAGCCACTCCGGGTCGGCCGCGCACGCGGTGCACAGCGCCCGCGGGTACCACTGCCGGTGGCCGCACTGGGGGCACTCCTGGATCAGCAGGCGACCCTCGCGGGCGGCCTTCCAGTACTCCTCGTTGACGTTGTCGAGCCCCGGAAGGGGCTTCGCCCACTCCTCCACCTCGATGACCTCGTGGACGCTCACGGGTGCGCTGCTCCTCCGCTCATGGCGCCTTCGGCGCCGGGCCGCTGGGCCCCGCTCGCGCTTCGGTTCATGTGATCGGGACTCATGCTCGCTCTCGCCCGAGGATCGCGACGCCGATGCACGAAAGCCAGCCGCCCGAGCCGGCCGCGATCGCGACCTCGCAGTCGGGCACCTGGGCCTCGCCGCCCTGACCCCGCAGCTGCCGTACCGCCTCGAGGATCAGGAAGATGCCGCGCATGCCCGGGTGGCAGCTCGACAGCCCGCCGCCGTCGGTGTTGAGCGGCCACTTGCCACCCCGCTTCAGGTGGCCCTCGGCCACGAACGGGCCGCCCTCCCCCTTGGGCACGAAGCCGAGCGACTCCAGCAGGATCAGGCAGGTGATCGTGAACGAGTCGTAGAACATCAGCAGGTCGACGTCGTCGTGCGTGACACCGGCCCGCTCGAACGCGATCGGTCCCGCCTGCGCACCGGCCGACGAGGTGAAGTCGGTCTGCTGCGACACGTTCCAGTGGGTCTGGCCGCCCGCCGCGCCGAGGACGTAGACCGGCGGCTGGGCCAGATCCTTCGCCCGCTCCGCCGTCGTCATGATGAACGCACCGCCGCCGTCGGTGATCGCGCAGCAGTCGAGGAGGTGCAGCGGGTCGGCGATCATCCGCGACGCGAGCACGTCGTCGACCGTGATCGGGTCGCGGTAGATGGCGTTCGGGTTGAGCGACGCGAACTCGCGCACGCCGACCGCGATCTCGGCGAGCTGCTCCGAGGTCGTGCCGAACTCGTGCATGTGGCGCTTGGCGTGCAGCGCGTAGGAGCCTACGAGCGAGTTGCCGTAGGGGGCCTCGTAGCCCGACGGCCCCGCGACCCGTTGCTGCCCGCGGTGCATGCCCCCGGTGCCGAGGCTGCGCCCCATGCGCGTGAGCTGGTCGGAGCCGTAGGTGACGAGCGCGGTGTCGCACAGGCCGTCACGGATCGCGGCGGCGAGGTGCTGGACGTGGAACTCGAACGACGAGCCGCCGGTCATCGTCCCGTCGATGTACTTGTGCCGGATCCCCAGGTACTCGGCCATGGTCACGGCGTCGTCGACCATCATCCCGCCCCCGCCCCCGGCGTTGACGTAGCCGTCGATCTCCGACTTCTCGATGCCGGCGTCGGCGATGGCGCGCCGGGCGGCGAGCACGTGGTGCTGCACGCCGTTGAGGTGCGGGGCCTTGGGGTAGTTGGAGAGCCCGATCCCCACGATGACGGGTGTGCGATCCATACGCGCCGGAGTCAATCACAACCCGGGCTCGGCCCGCCGGTCGACCCGCGCGGCCCCGAGCGGTTCCGCGTGCGGTTCCGCGGAACCGCCCCGTCGGTGCGGTCGGCGCCCGGCGTCTAACTTGCGACCATGACCCAGGATCTGAAGCTCGGCCTGCAATTCGGGTACTGGACGGCGCAGCCCCGTCCCGCCCGGGAGCTCATCAGCCTCGCCACCCAGGCCGAGGACCTCGGCTTCGACTCGATCTGGACCGGCGAGTCCTGGAGCAGCGACGCCTTCTCGCCGCTCGCCGCCGTGGCCGGTGCCACCAGCCGGGTGCGGCTGTGCACCGGCATCGCCCAGATCGCCGCCCGCACCCCCACGGCCATGGCCATGCACGCCATGACCCTCGACGGCCTCTCCGACGGACGCGCGGCGGTCGGCATCGGCGTCAGCGGACCGCAGGTGGTGGAGGGCTGGTACGGGCGGCCCTTCGGCCAACCCCTCGCCCGCACGCGCGAGTACGTGCAGATCATGCGCGACGCCCTGAAGCGCGAAGCCCCCGTCGCCGCCCCCGGGCCGCACTACCCCCTCCCCTACACGGGCGAGGGCGCGATGGGCCTCGGCAAGCCCCTGAAGATGATCACGCACCCGCTGCGGGGCGACGTGCCGATCTACCTCGGCGCCGAGGGCCCGAAGAACGTCGCCATGGCGTTCGAGATCGCCGACGGCTGGGTGCCGCTCTACTGGTCGCCCTACCGCGACGCCTACGTGGTGCCCGACGACGTCCCCGACGACTTCGAGATCGCCGTCAACCTGTCGGTCAACGTCCACGACGACGTCGCCACCGCGCTGTGGCCGGTCAAGGCCACCCTCGGCTTCTACATCGGCGGCATGGGCGCGAAGTCGAAGAACTTCCACACCGAGCTCATGGCGCGGATGGGCTTCGAGGACGCCGCATTCAAGATCCAGGACCTCTTCTTCGAGGGCAAGCGGGAGGAGGCGATCCTGGCGGTGCCCGACGAGTTCGCCGACGAGATCTCGCTCAGCGGACCGCGCGAGCGCATCGCCGAGCGCCTGGAGGCGTGGCGCAAGACCCCGGTGACGACGCTGCTCGTCGGAGGCACCGACCCCGACACGATGCGCTTCCTCGCCGACCAGACCCGGTAGCCGACCCGGCCTGCGCCGGCCGGTGTCAGGCCGGCGCGACCTCCACCGCGATGCCGTTGAGGACGGCGTTGCCCGAGAGCGCGTCGAGCGCGTCGGCGGGCGTGAGCACGTTGCTGTTCACGCCCGCGTAGCGCCGGGCCACCCCCAGCGCGACGCCCTCCCCGTCGTGACCCCAGCCGTGGGGCAGGCTCACCACGCCGGGGCGCACGGTGTCGGTGATCTCGACGGGCACGTCGACCGCACCCGACGCGGAGGCGACCCGCACGGTTGCGCCGTCGACCACGCCGCGTGCCGCCGCGTCGTCGGGGTGCAGGTGGAGGGTGCAGCGCGCCTTGCCCTTCACCAGCACCTCCACGTTGTGCATCCAGGAGTTGTTCGAGCGCAGGTCGCGCCGGCCGACGAGGACGAGTCCGTCGCGCGCCGGGCGCGCGAGCGCGGTCTGCAACCGCGCGACGTCGGCGACGATCGACTCGGGCGCGAGCTCGACCCGCCCCGACGGCGTGCGGAGTATGTCGGGGACGCGGGGCACCAGCGGGCCGAGGTCGACGCCGTGGGGGTTGGCCTCGAGCACCGCGAGCGAGAGCCCGTCGGGGTCGGCCCCGAAGCCGTCGCCGTAGGGCCCGGTGCGGAGCATGGCGTCGAGCGCCTTCTCGGGACCCCGCCGCGTCGCGAGGGCCTCCATGAGCTCCTCGGGGTCGCGCCCTTCCACGTTGGAGCCCGGGCGGGTCACCGCCTTGTCGACGAGCTGGCGGGTGATCATCGTGTCGATGGCGTCGACGTCGGGCTCGGTCCCCATCCCCATCGCGATCGCACCGAGGCGGACCATGATCTCCCACTCCGCCATCTCGTGCGCCGCGTGCTCGCGCACCGGCGGCGAGTAGTTGGCGACGTTGCGGATCGCGAGCTGGTACAGCGCGAGGTCGTAGTGGCCCTTGGTCAGCACCGGCGGCGCGGGGAGGATGACGTCGGCGTGGCGCGTGGTCTCGTTGCGGTAGATGTCGATGCTCACCATGAAGTCGAGCCCGGCGAGCGCCCGATCGAGCGCCGCCCCGTCGGGGGTGCTCAGGACCGGGTTGCCGGCGATCGTCACCATGGCGCGGATCTGCCCGTCGCCCGGGGTGGTGATCTCCTCGGCCATGCACGCGGCCGGGTACTCGCCGAACGCCTCGGGTGCGCCGCGCACCCGGCTGGTCCGCCGGCCCAGGCGGACGCCCCGGCCCGGTGCGGGCACGCTCCCCGTGGTGCTGCTCCCGGCCGCGGGCAGCGTGAACATCGCGCCGCCCGGCCGGTCGAGGTTCCCGGTCAGCACGTTGACGACGTCGACCAGCCACGAGGCGAGCGTGCCGAACTCCTGGGTGCAGGTGCCGATGCGGCCGTACACCGCCGCGGTCGGCGCGGCCGCGAGCTCGCGGGCCAGCCGGCGGATCGTGTCGGCGTCGACGCCACACGCCGGCGCGACCGCCTCGGGCGCGAACGGCGCCGCCAGGTCGCGCACCACCTCGACGCCGTCGACCCACTCCCCGAGGTGGGGACCGAGGTCGACCGATCCGTCGGCGAACAGCGTGTGCACCATGGCGAAGAGGAGGAGTGCGTCCGTCCCGGGCCGGATCGCCACGTGCTCGTCGGCATGCTCCGCAGTGCGGGTCCGCCGGGGGTCGACCACCACGAGGCGACCACCGCGAGCCCGGAGTGCCTCGAGTCGTCCGGGCAGATCGGGGGCGGTGCACAGGGAGCCGTTGGACTCGTAGGGGTTCGCCCCGAGGATCATCAGGTGGTCGGTGCGGTCGACGTCGGGGACCGGGATCGACAGCGGCGCGCCGAACATCAGCCCGGCCGACACCTGCTTGGGCATCTGGTCAACGGTGCTCGCGGTGAACACGTTGGTCGTGCCGAGGGCCTGGAGCAGCACCCGCCCGTGGACGAGGCTGGCGAGGTTGTGGGCGCCCGGGTTCCCCACGTACACGCCCACCGCGTCGCGCCCGTGCGCGTCGATCACGGCGGGCAGGCGCTCGGCGATGACCGCGAAGGCCTCGTCCCACTCGACCTCGCGCCAGGTCGCGTCGGCGCCTCGCCCCGTGCGCACCACGGGCTTGCGGAGCCGGTCGGGGTCGTGCTCGAGCTTGGGCAGCGCGGCCCCCTTCGGACAGAGGAATCCTCGGGAGAACACGTCGTCACGGTCGCCCCGCACGAGCACCAGGTCGTCGCCTTCGAGGTGCAGCTCGAGCCCGCAGGTCGCCTCGCACAGCGGGCAGGTCCGGTACGCAACGCGTCGGGTCATGCCGCCACGCTACGACAGGCGGCCGACCCGCGATCCACCTGACGGACCGTCACATCTTCACTATGGTTCACCACTCATCGACCAGGGGGGTCCCATGGAGTTCGGCATCTTCATCCAGCACCCGGTGTTCGCCCACCACCGCGAGGGCAACCCGGGCTACGAGCACCAGGTGATCATGCAGGAGATCGCGCTGGTGGAGGCCGCCGACCGGGCCGGCTTCAAGTACGTCTGGATCACCGAGCACCACTTCCTCGACGAGTACTCCCATCTGTCGGCCAACGACGTGATGGCCGGCTACTTCGCCCACTCCACCGAGCGCATCCACATCGGGTCGGGCATCTTCAACCCGCTCCCCCAGGTGAACCACCCGGCCAAGGTCGCCGAGCGGGTCGCCACCCTCGACCACCTCACCAACCGGCGCTTCGAGTTCGGTACCGGCCGGGGCGCGGGCAGCCACGAGATCCTCGGCTTCCTCGCCAAAGACGGCGTCACCGACACGTCGACCACGAAGGAGATCTGGGAGGAGACGATCCCCGAGTTCGCCAAGATGTGGCTGCAGGACACCTACGAGGGGTTCGACGGCAAGTGGTGGACCCTGCCCCCGCGCAAGATCCTGCCCAAGTGCTACGGCAGCGGGCACCCGGCGATGTGGTACGCGGCGGGCAACACGTCGAGCTACGAGATGGCGGCCCGCAAGGGACTCGGCGTCCTCGGCTTCTCGGTGGGGCAGATCTCCGAGCTCGAGCCGGTGCTGAAGGCCTACAAGCAGGCCGTCATCGACGCCGAGCCGGTGGGAGCCTTCGTCAACGACAACCTCATGGTGACGGCCACGGCCTTCCTGGCCGAAGACGGGGGCGTCGCGTTCCAGCGGGCACTCGACTCCGAGATGACCTACCTCCAGAGCAACGTCTTCCGCTACCACGACACCTTCCCCCACCCCGAGGGCGTCCCCTACTGGCCGGAGCTCATCCCGCCCAACACCCCCGAGGCGCTCCAGTACCAGATCGACGGCGGGCTCATCGTGGGCGACCCCGACCAGGCGGTCGAGCAGTGCCGGCGCTGGGAGTCGGCCGGGGCCGACCAGCTCGTGTTCGGGGTGAGCATGGCCACGTTCGAGCAGGACCTCGAGACCATCCGGCTCATGGGCGAGCACGTGATCCCCAAGATCGACACCGACCCGATCCACCGGACCACCCGGTTCCGCGACGCCCTCGACGGGTGACGGCCCGGGCCGGAGCCCCCAGCCTCTAGATTCCCGCCCCGTGGAATACAACCTCGCCGACCTGTTCGAAGCCTCCGTCGACGCCTTCCCCGACCGCGAGTACCTGGTCGCCGAGGGGAAGCGTCGCACCTACGCGGAGATGGAGGCGCGGGCCAACCGGCTCGCCCACCACCTCCAGGCCCAGGGCGTGGGGCCGGGCGACCACGTCGGCATCTACGGCTACAACTCCGTGGAGTGGGTCGAGACCCTCTGGGCGGTGTTCAAGATCCGGGCCACCTGGGTGAACATCAACTACCGCTACGTCGAGGAGGAGCTCGCCTACCTCTTCGAGAACGCCGACCTCAAGGCGCTGGTGTACGCGCGGGAGTTCGCCCCACGGGTCAAGGGAGTGCTCGACCACCTGCCGCTCCTCCAGCACACCATCGTGATCCAGGACGGCAGCGACGCCGACCTGCAGGGCCTGGCGTCGGTCGACTACGAGACCGCGCTCGGCGAGCACTCTCCCGAGCGCGACTTCGCGCCTCGTTCGCCCGACGACCGCTACATCCTCTACACGGGCGGCACCACGGGGATGCCCAAGGGCGTGGTGTGGCGCCACGAGGACGTGTTCTTCGCGCTCGGAGGCGGCATCGACCCGGTCACCAACGAGCGGGTCACGAGCCCCATGGCGCTGGTCGAGGCCGCCCAGGCAGCGGGCGGCGCGCCGACCAACATGCCCATCGCGCCGCTGATGCACGGCGCATCCCAGTGGGCGACCATGGGTGGCGCGTTCCGGGGGGGCCGAGTCGTCCTCATGGCCAAGTTCGACCCGGTGCACACCTGGCAGCTCGTCGAGCAGGAGCAGGTCAACATGATCATGATCACGGGCGACGCCATGGCGCGCCCGATGATCGACGCGCTCGAGGACCCCGACGCGAGCTACGACCTGTCGTCGCTGTTCGGCATCGGGAGCACCGCCGCCCTGTTCTCCCCCGCCATGAAGGACCGCTTCATGGAGCTGCTGCCGGCCATCGTGCTCACCGACGCGATCGGATCGTCGGAGGGCGGCTCGAACGGGTACTCGATCGTCGAGAAGGGCAAGACCGCGATGAAGGGCGGGCCGACGGTCAAGGCCGTGCGCGACTCCGTGGTCGTCGACGATGACCTCAACGAGGTGGAGCCGGGCTCGGGCGTCGTCGGCAAGGTCGCCCGCAAGGGCAACATCCCGATCGAGTACTACAAGGACCCCGAGAAGACCGCCCAGACCTTCGTGACCGCGCCCAACGGCACCCGCTACTCGATCCCCGGGGACTTCGCGACGCTCGAGGCCGACGGCACGATCACCCTCCTCGGCCGGGGATCGGTGTCGATCAACTCCGGGGGCGAGAAGATCTTCCCCGAGGAGGTCGAGGGCGCGGTGCGCCGCCACCCCGAGGTCTACGACTGCGTGGTCGTCGGCGTGCCCGACGAGCGCTGGGGTCAGCGGGTCGCCGCCGTCGTGCAGGCCCGCCCGGACACCGAGCCGCATCTGGACGCGATCCAGGAGGAGTGCCGCAAGCACATCGCCGGCTACAAGGTGCCGCGCGAGATCCACTACGTCGATCGCATCGAGCGCTCGCCGTCGGGCAAGCCCGACTACCGCTGGGCCAAGGCCGTCGCCACCGGCGAGATCGCCGGCGCGTAGGAGGAGCACCATGCCGCTGCACCCCACCCTCCAGGCCATGTGCGACGCCGCGAACGAGGCAGCGGCCGCGGCGGCCGACGCACCGCCGCCCACCGACGCCGAGCGCCTGGACGCGGTGCGCGCCGGCGCCGAGGCGTTCGGTTCGCTCGGCGCCGGTGAGCCCGAGCCGATGCACTCCGTGGGCGACCATCTCGCCGACGGGCCGCACGGCCCGATCCCCGTGCGGGTCTACCGGCCCACCGCGGCCGAGGGCGCCGCGCTCGTCGTGTACTTCCACGGCGGCGGGTTCGTGTCGGGGTCGGTCGACGCGTGGGACGGCACCTGTCGCCGCCTCGCTCAGGCCACCGACGCGGTGGTGGTGAGCGTCGACTACCGGCTCGCCCCCGAGCACCGGTTCCCGATCCCCCTCGACGACTGCCACGCGGCCGTGGTGTGGGCGGTCGAGCACGCCGACGCCTTCGGCGCCGACGGTGGACGGCTCGCCGTGGCGGGCGACTCCGCCGGCGGCAACCTCGCGGCCGCGGTGGCGCTGCGCTCCCGGGTGGAGGGCCCACCCCTGCGGGCCCAGGCGCTGATCTACCCGGTCGTCGACCCGGCGTGCGCGACCCCGTCGATGGTCGAGAACGCCACCGGCTACCTCCTCACCACCGACTCCATGCAGGCGATGTGGGGGTGGTATCTCGGTCCGGGCGGCGACGCCAACGACGCGTTCGCGGCGGTGGGCAAGGCCGCCGACTACACCGACCTCCCCCCGGCGGTGGTGATCACCGCCGAGTACGACCCGCTGCGCGACGAGGGTGAGCACTACGCGTCGCTGCTCGACGGCTTCGGCGTCGAAGTCGAGTGCACCCGCTACGACGGCATGCTCCACGGCTTCTTCGGCCTGCGGGAGCTCGTCCCCGACTCCGACCGCGCCGTCGCCCAGGTCGCCGCCTTCCTGCGCGCGCGCCTCTGAGCCCGTGCGGGGCCGTCCCCGGTCTACGGGGCAGGATCGGCGGGCGGAGGCCTAGAGTCGGCCCATGGCCTACGGCATCGGTGCGTTCTTCCTCGTCGCCATCCTGTGCATCGTCATCGGCGCGGTGGTGATGAAGCGCGGCAAGGACTACGGCGACAGCGACGGCGGCGGCATGACCGACGCCGAGTTCCGCAAGATCGAAGGCTTCGACGACTGACCCGCGCGCCGATGCGTTTCTCACCGTCGATCGACGACCGACCCGCGCGCCGATGCGTTTCTCACCGTCGATCGACGACCGACCCGCGCGCCGATGCGTTTCTCACCGTCGATCGACGTCGGGGACCGGGACCGCCGTTCGGAATCGTGGCCATGGATCCACGCGCGCATCGACGGTGAGAAGCGCATCGGGTCTGAGTTCCCGAGACCCGATGATCCCGCCCGAAGCGGCGAACGCCCGGGGGTCAGCCAGCAGGATCAGAGGCGGTCGAGGAACCAGTCGGCCGCGAGGCGCGCCGCGGCTTCCAGGGTGCCGGGCTCCTCGAAGAGGTGCGTCGCCCCGGCGACGACCTCGAGGCGATGCTCCCCCGCCAGCGCGGCAGCGGCCGCCCGGTTGCGCTCCAGGACGACCTCGTCGTCACCGCCGACGACGAGCAGCGTCGGCGCGCGCACGTGGGCCAGCCGGGGCCCGACGAGGTCGGGGCGACCACCCCGCGACACGATCGCACGCACCCGCGCGCCGGGCTCGGCGGCCGCCCAGAGAGCCGCGGCGGCGCCGGTGCTCGCACCGAAGTACCCGATGGGCAGTCGCCGGATCGCGTCCTCGGCCGCGAGCCACTCCGTGACGGTCACGAGCCGACGGCCGAGCAGCTCGACGTCGAACACGCGGTGCCGATCCACCTCCTCGTCGGGGGTCAGCAGGTCGAAGAGCAGCGTGGCGAGCCCCTCGTCCTGGAGCACCTCGGCGACGTAGCGGTTGCGCGGACTGTGTCGGCTGCTCCCGCTGCCGTGGGCGAACACCACCACGCCGGCCGCACCCGGCGGCACGACCAGCTCCCCCGAGAGCTCCACGGCCCCGACCGGGATCGTGACCTCCCGCACCCGGGGCTCCCCCTCCGCGGCCGCGTCGAGCAGCCGCTCGACCTCGGCGTCGGAGGTCTGGGTGAAGTCCTCGTACCACTGCCCCACCGCCGAGAAGCCGGCCGGCGTCTCCAGGCAGACCACCTCGTCGGCGACGGCCCCCAGCGCCCGGACGGTGTCGGCCGGCGCGACGGGGACCGCGAGCACGACCCGACGCGCGCCGTGCGCCCGGGCCACCTCCACTGCCGCGCGGGCCGTGCTCCCGGTCGCGAGCCCGTCGTCCACCACGACGACGGTCCGGCCGGCCAGGCCCACCGCCGGCCGGTGTCCGCGGAACCGCCGGGCCCGCCGCTCGACCTCCAGCCGCTCACGGTCCTCGACCTCGTCGACCTCGGCCGGGCTCACCCCGGCGATCCGGACGATCTCGGCGTCGAGCACCCGGACACCGTCCTCGCCCACGGCCCCCATCCCGAGCTCGGGCTGGAACGGCACGCCGAGCTTGCGCACGACGATCACGTCGAGGGGGGCGTCGAGCGCGGCCGCGACCTCGGCCGCCACCGGCACGCCGCCCCGGGGCAGGCCGACCACCACCGGCTCGTCGTCGCGCAGCGGCCCGAGCCGGGCCG
>Ga0194132_10012518_pt1 | contig 10552 bp, 8 predicted proteins | sample TA2KigOf80mmetaG_FD_148612 | JGI IMG/M metagenome (GOLD analysis project Ga0194132, IMG submission 148612) | Freshwater microbial communities from Lake Tanganyika, Tanzania - TA2015054 Kigoma Offshore 80m | ecosystem: Environmental > Aquatic > Freshwater > Lake | place: Tanzania: Lake Tanganyika... | reverse complement strand
AAAGCGGCGGGCATTACACTTGGTGGAGTCCCATGGCGGGCGCACGCGCCAGAAACGTTGGGTGGCGTATCGATTACTTCCTGATCACTGCACCCCTGCGTCCACGCTTGAAGTCGGCCTTCATCCGGTCGGAGGTGATGGGGTCCGACCACTGTCCGGTCGGGATTGAACTATGACAACAGGTTGAGCTCTGGAGCAGGCCGATGACCCAGCGGATTAACCGTCCAGTTGGATTCCTCAAGCAACGAGCGCCAGGTGTTCGATAGGGTCAGGGTGGCGACGACATCGAGTTGTTCGCAGACGGGAGCGAACCGGATCAGATAAGAGTTCGAGAGTTTGAAAAGAGATCCCGCGGGATGGAGGCGGTGTTTCTGGAGGTGAACAAACGCACCGGCAAGCTGGATGAGCGCCTTGTAGAACAGATCCAATGGCTGACCTCGACTCTCCAACCACAGATCCTCCAGGACATCATGGGCTTCGTAGTAAAGCGCCTGGTTGAAGCACGAGAAGAATCCGAGGTAGCGGGGATCGTGAAGCCCACCTCGGAGAGGCGCCACGATTGTTTGAATCCTTGCCGACTTCTTGCTCAAAACGCGGTCCTTCAGTTCCGGAAACGGCTCGTGACTTTCTTGAAAGCAGTCACCAGTCCACCGAGCAAACCCTTGCCGGCTCCTGCGCCGTCAAAGTCATAGGCATTACAGCGATTGTGACACGAGGGACAGATGAGGTGCTTGGTCGCTCCCACAAGCCCAACGACCCGGACGCAGGCGGCACAGAAAAACTTTGAACAGGTCGGGCAACTCACCGCCGCCACCAATGCCGGGTGGTTGTAACAGCAGGCCGCACCATTCTCCATATGCGTCGGATGTGCAGCGGCACCTCGGGTCGACGCGCTGATCGGATTGGTCGTTCGAGTCTATTACCAGTGCAATGGAACCAACCTGCAGCACTTGGCCGTTCCGAAGTTGTGCTTTTTGGATCGGCTCTCCATCGATGAAGGTTCCGTTGGTAGATCCCAGGTCGGTGACAGTCAGGATGAGAGCGTCGGCATAGATCTCGCAGTGGTGTTCAGAAACGGAGGCATGCTCCAGAGATAGGTCGTTGTGTCGAGAACGGCCAATCCGATAGGTCGAGTTCAACGGAAGTTCAAATTCCTGGTTCTCCCCATTCCCCTGCATGATCAGCTTTGGCATAAACTTGGGGCCTGATTAGGACATGGGCAATAGAACCCAATCACAAACCTCTGTCCAGACGTTACTTCTGTTTTTCACTCGGATTCACCGGGTTGCGGCCCGTGCTCAAAGTGACCCGTTAGCAGCTCACAACAACCACAACTACTGACGATCACAGACACCAAAAGTGACAAAAAATGTTTCCGCCTTGATCATCAATGAAGCCAGAAATCCTCGCGAATCCAGACAAGCGCCAGCGGCTCGCCATGGAGTTCTCGAGTCCATGGTGCAGGTCCGGGTGCTACTTCGGCATCAGAAAATGGCTCCCGCCCAGACTGAGCTGTCGGCGTAGGCCTTGGTCATCCAAAGTCACCGTAGTTCCATCCACGAGCGAGGCGTTGCCCACCCTGACATGATTGGTCTTTGACCATCCGGCCAGTGGACAGGAACTGAACCCTTCGAACCATCCGTAGGTACGGGCTGGTGTTTGAGTTCGCGCACAGATGGTGTCCTCGCCCCCCTCAATGTCCATATCGGTCAGGAGAAGCGCCTGCCCGCCCACGAAATCCCGAGCTGTTTCCATCTGCATGACTACGCGGGTATCCAGGCCTATTCCGTAGCCTACGTTCTTTTCCTTCAGCATAGCCCAGGCTTGGACGGGCGGTCGGTGTCGTATCAATCCAGGGCACGAAACCACTTTGGGGGATGAGATGTAACCGGTCAGGGTCAGAAAATGCCTGGCGACGTCTGGTAAACCCTCGCTGCCTCCGTCCTTCGTTGCAATGACCCAAGGGAAACGGTCCTCACTATCGTGCAGATACATTTGCATGCCGGTTGCCATCTCTTTCAGGTTGTTGATACACGCTGTCCTTCGAGACTTCTGAGATGCTTTCTGAAAAATCGGAGCGATCGCACAACTCACTCCGAGCAGACAGACCAAAACGAGGATCAAGTCCCTCCGTGTAAATCCCTCTCTCGTGCTGCGAAGCGGAATTCTCATGCCTTTGTTCCTTTAATGAAGGAGTCGGATTACAGCCTCGGCTTATGGAAATCCTAGAGCCAAAAATATAGACAAGCCCATGGAGGGTTCGTGTCACTACCGATCCCGGAAGCTCCGACGTGATGCCTGAGCATTCTCCAGCCCGCATCCACCTCAAGGTGCGAGGTGCGGGTGTGCCAGATTGTGTAGCCGATGGGTGTCCGACGGTGCCGCCCAAGAGACTGTCGGCTGGGTCAGCATCCGGAGAGTATGACGGGCTGAACACGAAATGATGTGCGCCATGTCTTCTCCTGAGAGGCCGCATGAAGCGCTCAGTTCCTGCAGCACTGCATCGATTCGGGACGCCAGGCTGCCGATCTGGATCGCTGGGTCCAGGGCTGCCTGGGCCAGGATCATGGACAGATCGGTCCAGCTCAGAAGCTCCTCTTCGTGGGAGAATCTCGAAGCTGTGACCAGGTACGATGGGATTGTTACCAGGCCCGCTTCCAACAGGGGAGGCAGACGTTTGCTCCGCAGCAGCCAGGCACCGATTTCAGCAGGAGTGACTCCGAAGGCCTTCTCAAGCGCAAATTCGTCAGGCAGATCGAAAGCCGAGTTGTTCGAGCATGAATGGGTGGAGCGAAGAACTCTCTTCATCAGAAGCCGTGTGTGATTGCGAAGCAGTCCGCATACGTAACCCAGCTCGGGATCAAACGAGCCCTGGACGGCGATCAGTTCCCGCGCAACGGAAGCACTCAGCAGCACGAGGACCTCCGTGGACGTGGTGTTGGAAGCAGGTTCAAGATCCCGGGCGCAGGAATCGATGGCGAGCGCCAGGCTCAGTTTCCAGGAGTTGTGGATTCCCAGGTCGAGAATCACGGCTTCAAGATCTGCGGGCTGTGGCTTCTGCAGCTGCCTTGCATCTCGCTCCGCGGTGGCCCGAAGTTCGGACGCGATGTCCGGATGCGAACCAAGGAATTCCTCCAGGCGATCCAGCCGGACCGATTCCCCTGGGAAACGGAATGCAAGGCAATCGGTTCCGCTCAGGTGTTTCTTCTTCGCTGAATGGCCGGAGGCCGCGCAATCGTGAAATGCCGGGTGGGTAAGAGCGGGACCGTTAGCTTGAGTGTGCATGTGTTCTGTCCTGAACACCAAAGCTGTCTGTCATCGATTGGAGGCCGGACAGTGCGAGGCTCGATGACGCTCAACTTCAGTTTCCATGCTCATGGATCGAATCGCGGGATAGGCCACTCAACTCATCGTCTCCAACTGCCTGTGTCGCTTTCCGAGCATTAGTGGGCTGGTGCCGCCCTCCCAGGCAATTTGCTTCGCGGCACCGGTCCGTCATCAATATCGACGCGGCGCGGGATCGCTTGAGGTTCCGAACCGGTATTGTCGCAGGCCCCAGGCCGGCTTCAAACAAACTGCGGCAGCGGGATTGCTTTCGCTGAGTCTGAGTTGATCCCCACCGCCTCCTGAATGGTCTTGAGTCCGTGAGCCCGCAGCTTGTCCTGAAGGCCTGAGACGATGGACCGGGATAGTCCGGGCCCTTCGTAAACCAGCCCCGAATAAATCTGTATCAGGCTCGCTCCAGCAGTGATCTTTTCCCATGCATCTTCCGCGCTGAAGATTCCACCTACGCCAATAATGGGCAGTCGACCTTGGGTTTGTCGCCAGAGGTGCCGGATGACTTCGGTGCTTCTGCTTCGAAGGGGAAGTCCGCTCAACCCGCCGGTTTCGTCATAGATGCGCTGCAGGTCCGGATCTGGTGTGGCGGGTCGGTTAAGGGTCGTGTTGGTGGCGACAAGACCGGACAGGGAACACGGAGAGGTTAGCTCCACGATATCGTCCAATGCCTCCAAGGAGAGATCAGGCGCCACTTTCACCAGGATGGGCCTGGGTTTTGTGGCGTTCTGTGTTTTCGCTGCAAGATCGGCATTGATTTTCTGTAGATGGAGGAGGATGTCCTGCAGCGCGGACTTGTCCTGAAGCTGGCGAAGATTCGGAGTATTGGGGGAGCTGACGTTGACAACGAAGAAGTCCGCCAGGTGCCAGAGCTCACCAAAACTCGTTCCGTAGTCTTCAGCGGCTTCCTCCAGGGGAGTGATCTTGGACTTGCCGAGGTTGATCCCAACCGGGTGCCGCGGCCACAGACCCTTTTGCCGCCAATCGATCAGCGTGCGAGCAAGCTCCATACATCCCGGGTTGTTGAACCCCATCCGATTGATGAGGGCTTGGTCCGGAATAGCCCTGAACATTCGGGGGCCAGGGTTCCCGGGCTGGAGATGCCGCGTGACTCCACCCAGTTCGCTGAAACCGAATCCCAACGAAGGCCAGATGGGAGCTGCAGCTGCACGTTTGTCCATGCCAGCCGCGACTCCCACCGGGTTCGGAAATTGAAGCCCCCATAAACTGACTGGAAGCGATGGCGATTCGAAAAAGTCAGCCACCATTTCGCGCAACACTTCGTGACGGCTGATCCAGCCGAGTCCGTTCAACGTGTGGTCATGAATCTCTTCCGAGTCCCAGGAGAAAAGCCCGGGGCGGACGATGTTCCGATAGAGCCAGCCCATGCGCGAAGGGTGAGCAAGCGTCCACCCTTCAGCAAATCAAAAGAAAAGCTTTCCTCGGCGCCTAGTCTTGCGAGGGAACCAGTTTCTCGTGGGCTTCGTCCCAATCCACCTTGCGCATGCGCCGACTCGCAGCGATCTCGTCGAGGAAAGCGGCCACCATGCGTTGAAGATCACGTTTTTGTTGCTCCAGCCACCAAGCCAGGATGGGCAGAGACAACAGAATCAGCCACATCCAGGGGTTGTCGTCCTGAAGAAACCCGATGACCAGCATTTCGACACCCAGCAATACACCCAGCAGGAGTTTGGCTGGCAGGGACATGGCCGTGCGGAGTCGGCAACGAACCAATCCTGCATGGACCCCTTCGCCAACGGTCGTGATATGGCACTGGCTCCAGCGGTTACCATAAATCTCCACATCATGATCACTCCAACCCACGTCTGCCTTGCTCTGCCACCCCTGCTGATCCAGGGCCTTGAGCATGAGGCTCACGAATTCTTTGCGATCCATGGCATCGTCAGAGAGGTAGCAAGTCTCCTCCGGGTTGCCCGTTCGGGGGAATCGTTCAAGGGCCTCATGGCGGGCCCAGTTTTCTGGTGGGGAGTTGGGAACTCCGATGCGCCCCCGGTATCTGGCGAAGCTGCGGACGATGGGCTGGAGAAAAAAGAGCGCGCCTACCAGAGGGCGGGACCAGGCGCGGGCACGGTCCGGGGGAAACTCCGCTTGTGCAGCAGCCATGACGCACACCCCCACCGTGAGCGCGAGTGCGGCAAAACCCAGAGGGAGCAACGAGGAGAAGGCTGCGGAGAGAACAAACAGGGGGAGGGTTACCAGGCAGTGGAATTCGAGGCTGATGAAGAATCCGAGAAGTGAAGCCGGTTGCGCTTCGTAGAGGGTCTGGAAGTGTGCCCCCCCAAACGGTCCCCGATAGATCATGGCTCCACGAAGCAGAACTCCGAGTTTGGCAGGGCCGTAGATGCGTCCCCGCCAGATGCTGGCTCCGAGGGCATTGAAATTCTCCGGGTGCTTTCGTTCCAACAAAGCTTCCGCCTCCCCATATCCTTGCTGTTGGCGCAGGTAGGCCTGGACGGTGGATCGTCGATAGTGCCAGACAAACCCAGCCGGACTGAACCCGATGGAGAAACCTCGTTGCTGCAATCTCCAGCAGACGTCCACATCATCGCCCGCCGCACGAAATACAGGGTCGAAACCGCCGATCTCCTCCAACGCCCATTTGTAGAAAGCCATGTTGCACCCGGGAATGTGCTCGGCAAGCGTGTCATCGAGCATGACATGAGCCGGTCCGCCCGGAGAGGCCATCACGGCCGCGGCCACCGGGGAGTCATCCTGAGGCAAAAGGTTATGTCCTCCCATGCCGACAAAACCCCTGGCGAGCAGATCTCCCACCAGGTAATGCAGCCAATCCTCATCCGCCCGACAGTCGGCATCCGTGAACGCCACGATTTCACCGGTCGAGAGGCGGATGCCTGTGTTTCTCGCGAACGACAGCCCCTGGTTCATGTGACGTTCGTAGCGAACCCCCTTATAGAGCTGCGCGATGAGCGGGGTGCTGTCCGTGGATCCATCATCCACCAGGATCACCTCGTAGTGCGGATACCGAAGCGCAACCAGCGAGTCGAGGCAGGTCTTCAAAGTTCGGGCACCGTTATAGCAAGCGACCACGACCGAGACCGAAGGATAGGTAGGCAGGGGAAACCATGGGGCTTGAGCGAAGGCCTTCTGCACAGCGTGAAATGACGGCTTGGGTTCGCGGGCCCTGGTCGTCAGCCCCATGTGCCAGTCGTCCACCTCTCGTCCGTCCTTGAACCACTCATCCGTGAAACTGAACACCACGGTTCCCGCGAGCCCCGCCCGGAAGGCGGATTCGATCTGCCACGAGAGAATCTCGCATTTGCGTTCCTCGCCCTCTCTTGTGGAATCAATGCCGAATTCACCCAGGATGATCGGTTTGACATCGGCGATCATCTGAAGCCGGGCCAGATAGTTTTCGAAAGGCTCTCGGTTGTGGAGATAGACGTTCCAGCAATGAAAGTCGAGGGAGCGTGGCCGAAGAAACTCGGTGGGAGGAAAGTTGGCGAAGGTGCAAAGGCAATCGGGATCCGCGAGCTTGGCCTCCAAGGCCAGATCATCGATGAAATCTTCAACCCGTCTTGCGCCACACCAGCGCACAATGTCCGCCGGGATCTCATTCACCAGACTGAATGCGAACACCGCCGGGTGACCCGCACATGCGCGAATCGCATCCCGAATCGCGGCCCGTGCATCTTCCTGAGGCTTGGGATGGTCAAGGAAGCAAATATGTTTGCTCCAGGGGATATCCACGAGGAGCTTGAGCTGCAACTCCTCCGCCAGATCCAGCAGCCATCGCGGGGGAACATTGTAAACACGCAGGAGGTTGCAGCCCAATGTCCGCGCGAGCAGGAAATCTCTTCTCGTCTCAGGGGGTTCCGGAAATACCTCGCCCGCACGATTCGGTTTGAACGGTCCGTAGGTGGTGCCCTTGGGATGGAACTTCACTGAGCCCAGCCTGAAAAACTTTCCGTCCACCCGCACCCGATGGCTTTTGGTCGCGCTGTCCGGCATGGGCTTATTTTGACTCGGCTGTGAGATGCATCGCGATGCCTCAGGCAAATACCACAAGGCAAAGCACAAAGAAAAGAGTTAGTCCACGTAGAGGTGGGACTTCAGCTCCAACACCACCAGGTTCATGATGGCGTACCTTCTCCCCGGATCCCTTTCCAGGCACTTGAGCACCAGCCTGGACAACCCTGCCGGGATGCCCGGATTGATGTCGATCGGAGCGTCGGGCGGACCGTTCAGCTGCAGCCGCAGGATTTCATCAGGCGTCTCCCCGGGAAATGGCTTACGGCCTGTAAGAATCTCATACGCAGATACGCCGAACGCGAACATGTCGCTGCGATGATCCACTCCCTCCCGGGTGAGCTGCTCAGGAGCCATGTAGGCTGGGGTGCCGGGATTCTTTGAAAGCTTCAACGGCTTCTCAGGCAGGGGCTGCGCGAGATCGAAATCCACCAGCCTCACCTTGCCGTTCCGTGTCACAAGGACGTTCTCCGGTTTGAAGTCGAGATGCATGAATCCGCTTTCGTGGACGTGCTCCAAACCGGTCGCCATGTCGATCAGGATGTCCGCCACGTTCTCGGAAAGAATTTCATCCCCGTTGAAGAGCAGCTGCTTGAGGTTCGCCCCCTCCACGTAATCCATATGGCAGTAATGAAGGCCCTCGATCTTGCCATGAGCGTGGTAGCCGATGATGTGATGGTGGTCCTGAATCTGGGAGAGAATCTCGCATCCGCGCACAAAACGGCTCCGGGATGCGAAGTCCAGGAAGGAAGTGGGGCGCAACAGGCGCAACGCGCAGGGGTGGCGAAGCGAGTCCGTCGCAAGCCATATATCCGCCATGCCGCCGCTGTTGACCAGCTCCTGAAGGTAAAAATCGCCAAATGGGCCCGGCTTTCGGCAGGGCTCAAGCTTGTCGGAATTGGAATCCGATGGCGGCATAAGTTGCTGCGATATGACTGAGGCGCGGGGCAGGATTCAGGAAGCCCTCGGCGTCGTGACGCGCAAGTTGCTTAACACTTCCAGCTCTGCGGGGCAAAGGGAATCCAATGGCTTGCCCCAGACAAACCCGTCGCGCTAGCGTCCATCGCGTGCGGACGGCTCGTGCCTTCATTCTCTATATCGCCGTGGTTTTCCTGGGAGCTGCCTTGATCGCCCCCTGGATCCATTCGGCTGGACAGGCCATCGCTGAAGCGTTCCCAGCCTCAGCGAACACCTTCAATCAGCCTTTCCACAGATACGTCAATCGTTCCTTGCTGGTACTGGCCATCATCGGGATCTGGCCGCTTTCAAAGTTTCTCAACGTGCAGGGCCGAGCGCACCTGGGTTTTCCATCGAGAGCTTCGTGGCATCGCGAGCTGGCGACCGGTTTCCTGGCGGGATTTGTTTCACTGGCGGCGGCTGCAGGAATGGCCATGGCAGCGGGCGCGCGGATTCTCCATCCCGATCTGACCCTTGAACGTTTCTTGTCCGCCGCTGCCAGCGCTATCGCCACCGCTGCGATCGTTGCCCTTGTTGAGGAGTTGCTCTTTCGTGGCGTCATCTTCGGGCAGCTTCTCCGCGCCACAAGTTGTCTGACGGCTTTGATCTTCAGCTCAGCGGTATACGCCATCGTTCACTTTTTCCAACGGCCTCCATCTCCTTCAGAGATCACACCCTGGACCGGGATTTGGACGCTCGGCCAGATGCTGGGACTCTTTACTCCCCGGTTTCCTCAACCTGTTCGTGGCAGGGTGGGCTCTTGCCGAGCTGTTTCGTCGCACGGGGGCGGTGTATGCCTCGATCGGACTCCATGCAGGGTGGATCTTCTGGCTGAAGCTATGGATCGCCGCCACCGCGGTCGGCCCCCAAGCCTCTGCTTGGGTATGGGGCTCATCGCGTCTGGTGGATGGATGGACCACGTTGCCGCTGCTTCTCGCCTGTGTCGTCTGGGCGCGGCGCCAGGGATCTCCATCATGATCGTGCTCCCCCCAGTGGTCAGAAGTTTTCGGGAGGCTGTGCTGGGATGGGTTTACCCTGAGGTTTGTTTTCTTTGCGGGATCGGAGATGCCAACCGTGAACACGGATATGTCTGCCAGGATTGCCAGGCGGGCATCCGGCGCATCCTCCCTCCCTTTTGCAACCGCTGCGGGCTGCCCTTTGCGGGCGAATCCTCGGTCGGGTTTGAGTGCAGCAATTGTGACGGGATCGAACTCGCCTTTCATCACGCCCGATCCGCCCTGCACGCCAGCGGTGTGGGATTGGATCTGGTGCATCACTACAAATATCACGGGGCCTTGTGGTTTGATCCGCTCTTGAAACGCCTGATGTCGGAGTCCGAGTCGCTGGATGCTTTTCGTTCAGGGTTCCACGCCATCGTTCCGGTGCCCTTGCATCCCACCAAACAGGCTGAGCGCGAATACAACCAGGCGGAACGTCTCGGAAGACTCCTGGCTTCCGTCCTGGACCTCCCGTTGGTAACCGAATGGATAGGCCGACGAACTCCCACATCAACCCAAACCCGCCTCACCCGACGTCAAAGATCCGCCAACGTAAGGCGCGCGTTTGAACTTCGAGCTGCAATTCCCGGTTCGGTCCGGAAAGTGATACTGGTGGATGATGTGTTGACGACGGGTGCCACAACCGATGCCTGTGCAAGAGTGTTGAAACAGGGCGGTGTCGAGGAGGTTTGGGTCTGGACCCTGGCGCGGGGTGTATAGAGGGGTCCCTGACTCCTGAGGGCAATCGTGGCAATCCCAGGGAGATAACCCGGCACCAGCGGGCGTCATGGCCGGGCTGGAAGTAGGAGGGATGTGCCCAATCGCTTGGGAAACCCGGCCGTCGCCTTGAAGAACCTGATCCGACAGACCGAAAGCAATGGCCCGGCATTCCAATGAGTCGCGGATTTGAGGGAGTGGATCCCAGCCAAATCAGCTGATCTGACTACTTCACGCGATTGCAGCCTTCCAAACCCTCAGCAGGGTCTCAGGCAGCTCAAGCAGATCAGGAAGGTATGCCCCAGAACATCGAGAGTCTTCGTGCCGCCCCAATGGCTCCCCCGGCCATCGCCGTGGGAGCCGGAGTACTGCTCGCCGACAATCTTCCGCTCCCGTTCTGGCTTTGGACCCTCATCGCCCTGATGGCTCTTGCGGGATCCCTGTCCGCCTCCGCCCGAACGAGCTGGCTCTGCCTCCTGCTCGCACTTCTCTCGACCGCAGCGGCAAAGCAAATGCTCGATACCACCCCATGGTCG
>Ga0194132_10012516_pt1 | contig 10554 bp, 9 predicted proteins | sample TA2KigOf80mmetaG_FD_148612 | JGI IMG/M metagenome (GOLD analysis project Ga0194132, IMG submission 148612) | Freshwater microbial communities from Lake Tanganyika, Tanzania - TA2015054 Kigoma Offshore 80m | ecosystem: Environmental > Aquatic > Freshwater > Lake | place: Tanzania: Lake Tanganyika... | reverse complement strand
CGTCCGGCCGGCCCTCGCCGCACTCGGCGGTCAATCCGAGCCACCGCATCGGGTCGATCGCGGCATCCTTCTGGAACCCGTCACCAAGAGCGGCGGGCGACGGGCGTTCCTGCGGGCCGTCACGTTGCGCGACGCCCGGGGCCTCGTCAGGCGCGACGAGAGCGGGCGCCTGCTCGTTCGCCTCGCCGGTGGAATTGCGGGGCAGGGGAGTCACGTGCTGAGCGCGCTTGCGACCGCGGAGGCGCTGGCGATCGTGCCCGAGGAGGGCGACCGCCGGCCGGCGGGAACGGAGGTCGAGATCTGGTGGCTGGATCGATGAGCGACGATCAGGACCGCGCCGGTCGGCGCCGCCTCTCCCACGTCGATCGCGCCGGCCGGCCGCGGATGGTGGATGTGACCGACAAGCCGATGACGGCGCGGCGCGCCGTCGCGGAGGCCGTCGTGGCGATGTCCGCCGAGACGCTGAGTGCCGTGATCGACGGCGGTGGCACGAAGGGCGACGTGCTTTCGGTGGCCGAGCTCGCAGGCGTGATGGGCGGCAAGCGCACTTCGGACCTGATCCCGCTGTGCCACCCGCTGCCGTTGACGGACCTGGTTGTCGCCGTGACGCCCGATCGCGCAGCGGGCGTGCTCCGCGTCCGCGCCGAGGCCGCGACGACCGCTCAGACGGGCGTGGAGATGGAGGCCCTCACCGCGGCCTCGATCGCGGCACTCACGATCTACGACATGGTGAAGGGCGTCGAGAAGGGCGTGGAGATCCAATCCATCCATCTCGTGTCCAAGACCGGCGGCAAGAGCGGGGAGTGGCTGCGGGCGTCGGCGGTCGGCGCCGCGCCGCACGGCCCGTCACGGGTCGAGGGACGGCCACCCGCTTCCCGAAAGCACGGCGGCCGCGCGGCCGGTCGGATCGGCTCGAAGCGTACCGGCCGCGCATGAGGACCGGGGACGCGGTGCCGCCGACCTCGGCGTTCATTCTCACGACATCGGACGCCAGCGCGGCGGGCATGCGCGAGGACGCGTCCGGGGCACGCCTGGAGGAACGACTGCGGGAACTTGGCTACAGCGTGGAGCGGCGCGTCGTCCCGGATGACGAGCCGGTGATCGCAGCAGCGATCGCGGATGCCGCGGCTCGCCACCGGCTCGTGATCACCACCGGCGGCACGGGCCTGACACCGCGCGACGTGACGCCCCAGGCGACGCGGTCCGTGCTGGACTACGAGGTTCCCGGGATCGCTGAGACGATGCGCGCCGAGGGGCGTCGGTCCACCCCGCTCGCGGCGCTGAGTCGCGGCGTTGCGGGGGTGCGCGGCCGGAGCCTCATCGTCAACGTACCCGGCAGTCCGAAGGGCGCTATGGAGTCCTTCGCCGCGATCGAGGCGATCCTGCCCCACGCGCTCGAGACACTGGCCGGTCCGTTCGACCATCGGACCGCGGAGATCGCGCGCACGCTTCGCGACGTGGAGCGCTGACGACGCATCCGTGACGGAGGAGATCGCGCGCGTCCCCCTGTGGCCCCTGGCGATCGTCGTCTTCTGGACGGCGGTAGCCTTCTTCGCCCTGGCGATGTGGCGCCACCTGCGGGTCATGCTCGTTGTGGCCCCATCGGGGCCGATCGCCCTGCGCGAGACGCCACGGCGGGCATGGGCCGTGGTTGAGCACGCGCTGCTGCAGGTCCGGATGTTCCGTGACCCACCGGCCGCGCTGATGCATCACGCCATCTTCTGGGGCTTCGTGCTGCTCACCGTCGGCACTGCCAATGCCGTGACGGGCGGCCTCGTCCAGGCGATCGTCGAGTGGCCGTTCGACGGGCTGCTCTGGGCGGTCGCGAACGCGCTCCAGAACGTCGTCGCGCTCGGTGTCATCGCCGGTGTGGGCTACGCGTTCTGGCGGCGCCTCGTCACGAAGCCCGCCCGGCTGCACTACTCCAACGACGCGCTGATCATCCTTTCGCTGATCGGCGGCCTTGTGAGCGCGGTCTTCCTCAGCACCGTCTTCGAGGCGGCGCGCTTCGGGGAGCTCCATGGCGCGGTGATCTCGAATGCCCTGGCACCGCTGGTCAGCGGGCTCCCGCCGGTTGTCCTCGAGGCCGGATTTGCCGCCGGGTTCTGGATTCACCTGCTCGCGGTCGCCACATTTCTCGTCTATCTGCCGGGGTCGAAGCACCTGCACATCTTCACGACGCCCCTCAACGCATTCCTGCGCAAGCTGGCGCCCCGGGGCGAGCTGCCGCCGATGGACCTCGAGCGCGAGGACCAGACGTTCGGACTCAGGACCCTGGCGGACCTGGGCTGGAAGGACCTGCTCGACGGCTTCACCTGCACCGAGTGCGGGCGCTGCCAGCAGGCCTGCCCGGCATGGGCCACTGGGAAGCCGCTCAATCCCAAGAGCTTCATCATGGGCATCCGGGACATGACCGACGAGGCCGAGCACGGCCTCAACCTGATCCCGAACTCGCCGCTGGTACGCGAGACATACGGCCTGGACGACACGCTGCAGCCGGCCGCCCTCGCGAAACCCATCGTGGACGACGCGATCCCGTACGACGCGGTCTGGGATTGCGTCACCTGCGGCGCGTGCGTCGAGGCCTGCCCGGTGCTGATCGAGCATGTGGACAAGATCGTGGGCCTCCGCCGCAACCTGGTGCTGGAGGAGAGCCGCTTCCCGACGGAGCTCACGGGCGCGTTCCGGAACATGGAGGGCGCCCAGAACCCATGGGGACAGCCCAGGTCAACCCGGACCGACTGGACGAAGGGCCTTGCGTTCGAGGTGCCCACCGTGGCGGCCCTGGCCGCCGAGGGCCGGCTGGGCGAGATCGAGGTCCTCTACTGGGTGGGCTGTGCGGCCGCGTTCGACGAGCGGAATCGTCGCGTGGCGCGCGCGTTCGCGACCTGCCTCAACGCCGCGGGCGTGTCGTTCGCGATCCTGGGCCAGGAGGAGTCGTGCACGGGCGACCCGGCCCGACGCATGGGCAACGACTACGTGTTCCAGATGCTGGCGATGGGCAACGTGGAGACCCTGGGCCGGTACGGGCTGCGCTCCATCGTGACCGCGTGCCCGCACTGCTTCAACTCCCTCGGCAACGAGTACCAGCAGGTCGGCGGCAACTACGAGGTCGTCCACCACTCGGTGTTCCTGTCGCGGCTGCTGGAGTCGGGGCGGCTGCAGGTAGCCGGCGACGATGCCGGCACTGTCACGCTCCACGACCCGTGCTACCTGACGCGCTACAACGGCATCGTCGATCCCCAGCGGGACGTCCTGGGCGCGGTTCCGGGGCTCGACCTGCGCGAGATGGAGAACCGGGGCTGCCAGACGTTCTGCTGCGGTGCCGGCGGCGGTCGGATGTGGATGGAGGAGCAGCGCGGCACGCGCATCAACGCCGAGCGGACGCGCCAGGCCCTCGCCACGGGTGCCGAAACGGTCGCGACGGCATGCCCATTCTGCATGGTCATGATGACGGACGGCCTCAAGGACGCCGCGATCGCCGGAACCGGCGTCGCCTCGGCGCAGGACATCGCTGAGATCCTGGCCACGCGTGTCGTGCCCCGCTTCGGCGGTGGCCGCCAGCTCCATGTGCTGCAGTAGGGCCCCGCCCGCAGAACCGTGCCAGCGGTCCCCGACGATGGCGGCGCCGGCTCCGCCGGCTCGGGATCGGCTTGCTGGTCCTCGCGCTCGCGACGACCGCCGACTTCGTCGTCTTCAAGCCGATCCGCCTGTCCGCGCTCACCCTGGCGCTGGTACCGGAGCTGCTCGGGCAGGGGCCGCAGCCACTCTCGGCACTGACGCCGGCGCCCGTCAGGACCTCGGTGACGTACGGGTCGGCCGTTGTCGATCGGATGGACCTCTACCTGCCTCGTTCGTCGCCGGCGGAGCTGTCCAGCAATGACCGGTACCCGGCCGTGCTGATGGTGCTGGGCGTCAATCCGCTCCCGCTCGACGACGCGCGCGTGATCCGCGTGGCGACAGCGCTCTCCCGTCTCGGTCTGGTCGTCGCGGCACCCGAGTCGGAGCAGATGCGCAACTGGCGGATCGCGCCGGCCGAGGCGCCACATCTGGTCGAGGGCTTCGAGGTCGTGGCCGCCCGCCCGGAAGTCGACCCCGATCGCATCGGAATCGCGGCGTTCTCGGTCGGTGCAGCCGTGGCGCTCCTCGCCGTGGCCGATCCGCAGATCGCGGGCCGCGTGCGGTTCATCAACGCCTTCGGCGGGTTCGGTGACGCCGAGACACTGCTCGTGGACTCGGCGACGCGCACGATGGTCGTGGAAGGCATCCAACAACCGTGGCGCATGGGCGGGCTCGCGCGGGAGATGTTCCTGCGTGTCATTCTGGGTCTCGTCGACGAGCCTGACGTGCACGAACAGGTCCGTCTGCGTGTCGAGCCACTCATCCTCGGCGACGGCGCGACGCCGAGCTCGTTCGAGCCGGCCTTTGCCGCGAACCTGGCCGGCGACGCGCTGGCCGCCTACCGACTGGCGACGGCTCCGGACCGTGAAACCGCGCTGGCAGCCCTCGCCACTCTCTCCCGGGCGGAGCGGGCGAACCTCGAGGGCCTGTCCGCCAATCGCGTGGCATCGGGCCTGCGCGCGCCGGTATTCCTGATGCACGACGAGAGCGACACCGCGATCCCGTTCTCGCAGCTGGCACCGCTTGCCGCGGCGATTCCGCCGGCGTCGCTCCGTCGCGTCACACCGTTCCGGTTCTTCGACCACGTCCAGCCCGGCGCAGGCATCGGTCTCGACGCGCTGCCCGAATTGTGGAAACTTGATGCGCATTTGAGCGACGTCCTCTTTGTGGCGCTCTGAAGGAAGATCCCGGCGCCCCTGCGATGGCGGCCTGACGGCGACTCACCGACAGCCACGACCAACGGCAGGAGGACCCTCATGGCCGCTGACACCGGATCCGGTCGTCCCGTCTGGGTGGAGCTCAGCAGCACCGACGTGGACCGCGCGCGCGACTTCTACCGGCGTCTGTTCGGCTGGGACATCGAGGTCATCGCCGACCCCCAGTACGGCGGCTACGGGATGGCGCGCCTCGACGGCGACGACGTCGCGGGTCTCGGCGGCCAGCAGATGCCCGGCGCCCCCTCCATGTGGAACGTCTATGTCGGGACGTCGGACGTCGACGATCTGGCACAAAAGGTCTCTCGTGCAGGCGGCACGGTCATCGCGGGGCCGTTCAACGTGGGCGATCAGGGCCGGATGGCGGTCTTCCAGGACCCGACCGGTGCGTCCATCTCGGCGTGGCAGGCGGCCGGGATGCGCAGGTTCGGCCAGGACCGGCCGAACACGTTCGGCTGGGCGGAGCTCAATTCGCGCAACGTCGACACGGCCATCCGCTTCTACGAGCGGATCATCGGCTGGAAGCCGCAGGCGAGCGATGTCGGCGGGGGCCAGACCTACACCGAGTTCTCCAGCACGGCGGCCAGAGCATCGCCGGCGCCTGGGCGATGTCGCCCGAGATGCCCGACGACGTGCCCAGCTACTGGGCGGTCTACTTCACCGTCGACGACGTGGACAGGGCGGCCGACCGGGCCCAGGACCTCGGCGGCAGCGTGATGGTCCCGGCGCAGGACATGCCCGGCGGGCGCTTCGCGATCGTCAGCGACCCGCAGGGGGCCTCGTTCGGGCTGTTGAAGCTGGGCGAATAGCTTCTCGCCGGCGGCGGGTGGAGCCCTACTGGCGCACGAACCGCCGCTCCCAGCCCTCCTCGAACAGGTTCCAGGCGAAGTTCTCGAAGGGGTGCTCGGCGATCACATCGAGGTCGAGGTCCACCCCGAGGCCGGGCGCGGTCGGCAGCTCGAGGTGGCCGTCGACCATGACCGGGTGGCCGGGGACGGCTTCGCGGACGAAGGGTGCCGAGAAGTCATCGAAGAGCTCCACGATCTTGAGGTTCGGCAGGGTCACGGCGGTGTGGAGCGAGGCTGCCGTCGAGACCGGACCCGATGAGTCGTGGAGGGCGACGGTGATCCCGAAGGCGTCGGCCATTGCCGCGATGTGGGTCAACTCGACCGGGCCGCCGCAGTAGCCCACGTCCGGCTGGACGATGTCCACCCAGCGCCCGGCGAGGGGGTCGCGGAAGCCGTGGCGGGTGCCGAAGTGCTCTCCGCCCGCGACAGGCACGAGCCCGCCGGACGCCTGCCGGACATCCAGCCAGGCGCGCGGGTCGTCCCACGAGGTGGGCTCTTCGAACCAGCCGGCACGGATCTCGGCAAGCGCGCGCACCATCCGGGTGGCCTGCCCGGTCGAGAAGCGGCCGTGGCCCTCCACGAACAGCTCCACGTCGGGCCCGATCGCGTCGCGCACCGCCCGCAGGATGTCCAGCGAGCGGCGCTCCTCGGCCGGCGAAAGCTCGTAGGAGCCCGGCCCGAAGGGATCGATCTTGAGCGCGCGGTAGCCCATGCCGACCACGACCTGCGCCCGCTCCGCGATGGCCGACGGCTCCCGCTCCACGGTGTACCAGGCGTTCGCATAGACGGGGACGCGTTCGTGGACGGCGCCGCCGAGCAGCCGCCAGACCGGCACGCCGAAGCGCTTGCCCTCGATGTCAAGGATCGCGGTCGCGACAGCCGACAGAGCGGCCACCGCGTCGATCCCGCCCCGGATGAAGCCGCCCGAGTAGATCTCCCGCCACAGCCAGCCGCCCATGGCCGGGTCGCGGCCCACGATCTGCGGCTTGACGTGCGCCTCGAGGTAACCGACGACCGCAGCCGTGCGGTTGAGCAGCGTCGCCTCGCCGAGGCCCGTCAGACCTTCGTCGGTGTGGACGCGGACGAAGATCAGGTTGCGGTAGCCGTCGTGAAGGACGTGCGTCGTGAGGTCAGTGATGCGCACGGGTCCTGGGCCTTCCGAGCGCGGCCGTCAGCGGACGCCGGCTGGCACCCGCGTCTCGATCCCCAGCGCCTCCATGGCGGCCGCCAGCCGGGCCACGTCCGGGGCGGGCAGTGGCTGGATGGGCGGCCGCGGCACACCCACCTCGATCCCTCGCAGGTTCGTGCCGGCCTTGACCGTGGCGATGTAGCCGCCGCCGTCGCGGTCCACCAGGTCGAGGATCGGCCGCAGGGAGCGGCTGAGCGCCGCGGCACCCGCGTAGTCGCCGGCGCGCAGGAGTGTCTCCAGCCGGACGTCCAGCTCGGGGACGAACGTGGAGATCACGGTCACGAACCCCGCGGCCCCGCGTAGGCGGGCAGCCGGCTCGTTGCCCTCGCCGTGCATGCTCAGGAGGTTGACGCGGTCACCCACCAGCGCCATGAAATGGTCCATCTCGCCCGCGTCCACCGTGGGGTACTTGGTCCCGATCACGTTCGGAAGTTCCGCGAGATCAGCCAGGAGCGCCGGGTCGAGGTGCAGCTGGGTCGCAAAGGAGTTGTCGTAGACCATGATCCCGATGCCGATGGCGTCGCTGATCCGCCGGAAGTGATCCAGCACCTCGTCGCGCGACGGCTTGAAGTAGAACGTGGGGCCCACGAGCACGCCCGCTGCGCCGAGGGCCTCCGCCCGCTTCGCCCGCTTGACGGAGCCGGCCGTGTCCATGTGGTTGGTGCCGGCCAGGACGGGGACGCGGCCGCGCGATGTGCCGATCGTGGTCTCCAAAACGGCCTCGAATTCCGCGTCCGACATGCTGAAGAACTCGCCCGTCGTGCTCAGCGGGATCAGCACGCCGTTGCCGGGAAGACCGGCGCCGATGATGAACTCGGTCAGCTGCTCGACCGACCTGAGGTTGACCGCGCCGTCCGGGCCGGTTGGCACGACCGGGGTGGCGATGACGCCGCGGAGGGCCGCCTTCAGCTGTTGCGGGTGCATGCCTGCCTCCCTGGTGGGTGGTACGGGCCACGATGGGTCGATGATGGGCAACGTTCAGAACAGGGCAACTGCCGGAACGCCCGCGATCGGGCCCGGTGCGCAGGCCCGGCGAAGGCCGACCAGCTGCTCACGGCGGCCCTGACCGACCCAGGTCCGGCCGGTTCGACAGCGCCTCGTCGACGATGTCGAAGGCGCTTCGCGTGATCCGGACGCCTGCAAGGCGCTCCGCCTTCGAAGTGTCCAGATACCAGCTCGGGTGCATTACCGGGGCGGTGATCTCGGTCAACCGAAGTCCAAGTCGTCGAGCGATGTAGGCAATCAGGTCGCGGTCCACGTACGTCGGCCCGGCGAGGTTGAACGTCTCACCCGCGGCCGCCGGGCTGTCGCGGAGGCTGATGACCGCGGCGGCGATGTCGCGGGCATCGGCTTGAGAGTACGTGGGACTCGTGCCGTCCGGCGATACCTCCACGAAAAGCTGGTCGGTGCCGTCATCGAGCTGTCGGAGCGCCTCCAGCTTCTGCTCCTCGATTTCGCCCCGGCGCCCGAGGCTGTGGTACTCGGGCAGCGCCGCGAGCGCCTTGAACGCTTCGTGCACGAACATGCGGCGCCCGTAGACGCTTCGCGGATCGATCCATTCCCACGGCTCGGACACAAAGCTGAAGCGCAGGCTTGTCGCCGGGATGCCGTACGCGCGCTGGAACGTGCGGCACATCTCTTCGCCGGCGAGCTTCGCAGCCCCATAGATGGTGCCCGGGCGCCGTGGGTGGTCCTCGTCGATGGGGAGGTGATCGGGCGGGACCTTCGACGATTCGAAATAGACCGCGTCACTGCTCGCGAAGACGACGCGCCGGATCCCGGGCGCGTGATCACGGGTCGCCATCAGGACATTGAACGTGCCCTTGATGTTGACGTCGAAGAACTCGTTGTCGGTCCCTCCGCGCGACGTCAGCGCGGCGCCGAGGTGAACGACCGTGTCAACGCCGTTGACCGCCCCGTCGACGGACGCCCGATCCTCCAGGCGTCCCTCGACGATCTCGGTACCGGTGGCGGCCAGCCGTGGACTGCCCGGGTCGCCGGGCAGGACGAACCCACGGACGTGTTCGCCTCGCTCGCGGAGCAGCCGCGCGACGTGATAGCCGATTCGCCCGGCTGCGCCGGTCACGAGTGTCGTCACCGGCGAATCACGCTCCTCAATCCCGGCATCCTGAGCGCGCGCATCGCCCTCAGTATGGGGCTCGGCCGGCCGCAGGGTGGCACCGGCATCGCATCGGCCGACGTCAGCGGGGCGCCACCAGGTGCGGCGGCAGCCGGTGGCGGGCGATCACATCCTGGAGCGTCTCGCGCTCGCTGATGACGTCGGCCCTGGACCCGTGAACCAGCACCGTCGCGGGCCGCGGGATGCCGTTGAACTGCAGCGCCTTGCTCTCGGTGTAGGCACCGGCGTCCAGGAACCCCAGGACATCGCCACGCGCCAGGCGCGGCAGCGCCACGTCGGTCGCCAGCGTCCCGGACCAGCACTGAGAGTCCGCCAGGTTGGTCCGCACGACCGGCCGATCCGGGTGGTGCGTGGCCGGCACCGGGTGGTAGGACCAACCCGCGGTGGCGACGTTGAGCAGGTGGTTCCAGCTGGCATCGACGCCGACCCAAGTCTGGCCGGTATCCCGGAACATCTTGGACACCCCGACGCGGCTCAGCAGGACGCCGATGTCCGACGCGAGCAGCCGTCCGGGCTCCACGATCAGGCGCGGCCGTCCAAGGTCGAGCCGGTCCAGCCCGGCCACGAGCGACGTCGTGATCGCATCAGCGTATTCCTCGTACGTGGGACGGCCGCGGTCGTTGCCGAACGGACCGTGGCCCTCAGGCCGCCCGTATGCCATCCCTCCGCCGAAGTCCAGGTAGCCCGGCGTCCAGCCGAGTTGATCGCGGATCTCGGCGGCAACGTCGAGCTGCTCCGCGACGATGGACGTGAACAGGCGCACGCTGGCCACGAAACGGCCGATGTGGTGATGCAGACCGACCAGCTCGACCTCCGGTGCGGCGAGCGCCGCGGCGGCCAGCGGAACGATCTCCTCGATCGGGACGCCTTCCTTGCCTTCGGTTCGGACGGACGGGCCGACCAGGGTCCCTGCCGGCCAGTCGCCCTGCAGGTCATCCAGGCTGTGCAGCAGGAGACGCGTCCGGACGCCGACCCGCGCCCGGACTCGAAGCTGCCGGGCGATCCGGACCACATCGTCGAGCTCGGCGGATGCGTCCAGATGGATCGCAACTCCGGCCTCGATGGCAGCGCGGATCTCCTCTTCGCCCTTGTTGAATCCGTTGAGGACGACCATGTCGGGAGGCGTTCCGGCCAGCAGCGTCAGGTAGAGCTCCGTGGGGCCGAAGGCATCACCGCCGGCGCCGGCCAGTGAGAACACGCGCCGGACGGCGAGGTTCCGATTCGCCTTGGTGGCGAAGAACACATGCGAATCCGGGTAGCCGCGAGCGAGGGCGGCCCGAAACCGGCTGACGTTGTCACGGATCTGGGCTTCGCTGATCACGTACAGCGGCGTTCCGAACTGGTCGGCGAGCGCCTCGGCATCGAGGTCTTCGATCCGAAGCCGCCCCGCCTGGTCGACGCGGATGTGCTGCCGCCAGGGCGTGTCGACGATCTCATGGGTGCCGAGTTCGGATGCCATTCCGCTCCTTGGATCACGCGAGGGCGAGGTGATCGCGGCCGGTTCGCCTTGTGAAGCGGTTCGCCTTGTGACGGACGTGCGCG
>Ga0194132_10012509_pt1 | contig 10563 bp, 11 predicted proteins | sample TA2KigOf80mmetaG_FD_148612 | JGI IMG/M metagenome (GOLD analysis project Ga0194132, IMG submission 148612) | Freshwater microbial communities from Lake Tanganyika, Tanzania - TA2015054 Kigoma Offshore 80m | ecosystem: Environmental > Aquatic > Freshwater > Lake | place: Tanzania: Lake... | reverse complement strand
CGCGACGAAGAAACTGATTTCTTCAGGAATTTGGTTGATGAACTCAACGGTGCGCTGGCCGAATTGAACAATGCCACGTCGGCATCCCCCCGCCAAGGGCGCTCCAGCAGGTCTTGGTCTGGCTCGTCCGGCGCACTTTGGGGTGGTAGCTTTGGCGGAGGACTGCCGGACTTGCCACCTCGGTTTGGTGAGGGCGGGTTTGGATTGCCGGGGATTACGGGAGTTGACTTGATGGGGTGGTCTGATCCCCCGTCTCGGTTCGCTCCTCGCGGCCCTGCGATGCTCGCGACATCACCGCAGAGTTTTTCTCCGGCTTGGGCACGCCGGGAAGGCAATGAGTTGTCGCTTGGGTTTTCCACGGTTGCTCCACCCGGCGCACTTCCGTTCTTGGGAACGGGGCCAGTGCCCACGAGTTCATACTTGCGGCTTGGCCTCGGAACAGCCGGCTGGACCACACCTCTGGGTTTTGGAACGACCCCGTCTTCCTACACTCTTTCTTTGGGGAGTCCGACGCTGGGCTTCGGCAATCGTGGCTACGAGATTCTTCCGCAAATTTCGCTCACGCCCTCCAGAGGAGGACTGGGATTCGCCACAGGCGGTCTGCCGAGATCAATGACCGGCGGTATCCAGAGCTTCGATTTGGGCCGTGGCTCCAGTTGGGGAAACGCTTGTGACAATATTGGAGGAAGCTTTGGCGGATTTGGGGGCGGCATGGGACTGGGTTCGTAGGTAACAACAATCAGGATTTCGATATGACCAACAAAACAAAACCAGAACTGCCGCTGGCCGTGCAGCAGTTCATTCAGGATTTGGACGGGGCATTGGGCGATTGCCTGGTTGGAATTGTTCTCTTTGGATCGCTTGCAAGGGGCGCAGGGAAGGCAGACAGCGACATTGATCTGGCTGTTATCGTGACTGATGTGGATGCCGAACACAGCCGACAGGAGGTGTTCCGGGTCTTCGGTGCGAGTGGGGCTTCGCCGGATGCGGTGGCTTTGAGCGTGGAAAGCTACATGCGGCTGAAGGAATTCCTGCGCGTTGGAGATCCATTCGCTTGGGTGGTCTGCTCCGAAGGATTCATTCTCAAGGACAGGTCCGAATTGCTCGGACGACTTCAACAGCAGTGCCGTTCAGGGACGGGAGACCGGAAGGTCGCTCCTACAGTGGGCTATTTGGAGAGCAAGAGTCGCATGCACTACGCGCAAGCGATGCAGTCATTCTGGCAATGCCTTTCCAACCTTCAGCTTTGCACAATGGCGGCGGCGCAGGCCGTGGCCGTTCAGCATTCCAAGCGGGACGTGCCCGAGAAGGACCTGGCCGGATTGGGTGATTGGGGTCGACTCAAAGAGACATTGCAACAAACCTCGGCTACCCGCCGGGAGATTGAAGCCGTCGAACGCTTGATTCTCGCTCACAAACAGGCGCGAACCAATGCGCCCGGTTATCCGGGGCACGACATCTTGGATTCTTTGCGAGTGGCAGGAGAGCTTTGGGCTAGACTTCTCCCCGGATTTTCCAAGTCAACAGGAGACAAGAAATGAGCAGCCTGAACAAATACAGCGAACTGGAGGGCGATGCCTGCCCGAAATGCGGTGATCCGATCAAACCGCAATGGGTGGCGTGTCCAGGGTGCGGTGAGCAATTGCAGGGTGCAGGCGTTGAAGCGAAGTCAGAGCGGTATCGTTTTGTCTGCCCTGGCTGTGGCGAAAAGGCCACTAGCGCTGGGAACGTGGGCCCGCACTTCAACGTCGATCCCAATGGCAAGAGAGTCAACTCGCCGAATAACGTAGCTTTCTTATGTAAGAAATGCGACGCCTTCGTTCATGTTGGATGCTCCGTGCGCAGCACCTCGTATTCGCTGCCTCACCGCCAGTGCCCGGTTTGTGGCGAATTGCTGCTTTACGCGTCGACATGAACTCGCCTCAACAGAGCAGAGACTTTGGACAAATTGCGGCTTCGCTGACTCGTGTCGACGATGCCTTGGCACTGTATGACGAACCAGTGTGGCGTGAGTTGCGGCAAGCCTTGGTGGCACCGCAGCAGCCCCTCCCTGAAGCGAGGCCTGCGACCAAGGAATGGTTCCGTGCGAATCCACAGTTGCTTGCCAAGGAGAAAGCCATTCTCGAAAAGCTACTCTCGCCTTTGCCGGAAATCCCGGGCCTGTTCTTCCAGAAGCGAAATCCCGACTTGTTGGGGGTGGCCGGACTGCTGACTGTAAGGGGAGCAACAAAAGTGAAAGTGGAATTGCTTTTCCCGGAGGACTACCCTCAGTCACCACCGCGTTTGTTCTTCTTTGGACCGGCCATCAAGAAAGCGCCGCGACTGTTGCGCGCAGATGGGTCCATCCCAGTTCCATTCGGAGCGGACCAGCAATGGAAGCCCAGTTGCAACAGCGGCATGATCCTGAATTGGGCGTTGGAATGGTTTGAGGCGAACATGGAAGTTGTCCAGCAACGGGCAGCACAAGGTCAGTCTCCGGGTCGACCCTTAACGAGGCTTAAGCCAACCGGGCCGATGTATGGGGAGTCTATTGAAGAATACGAGCGGCGACTGAAGCAGCGCTTGCCACAAAATGAGGAGGAAAGATGAAAGACGCCTTCACTCTTCCAACCGTCTTTATCCTCCGCCAGGCGATGGATGTGATCCGCCGTGAGGCTCTCAACTCAGAAGTGGAAACAGGCGGGATTCTCATTGGCGCAAAGTCGCGAGACGGGGCGTTGCTCGTCACCCATGCTACTCCTCCCGGCCCCCAAGCCGTTCACCATGCCTACTATTTCCAGCGCGACGTGGCGTATCAGCAGTCTTTGCTGAACAAGTTTCACAATCAATACGGCGTGCAATATCTGGGCGAGTGGCACAAACACCCTCGAAATCTAGCCGTGCCCAGCGGCGGAGATGCCAAAGGGGTGCATGACCTGCTGCACGACCGCGATTACGGTGTGGATGGCATCCTTTTTCCGATCATCATCTGCGAGTCGGACTTGGGATTCCAACTACACCCATTCTATGTCACCCGGCTTGATCCTGAGATGCGGTTTCATCCCATGAAGTGGCACGAAATAGACCTGGCCATGGAACCAGATCGTGCTTTTTCGAGCTCCGTTGCGCATCAAACCAAACCCGCGATTCAACAGGATGAATCTGCGAACAAGCAGCCTGAGACAACTCCTGCAACGAATGCAGAGCCAGAAAGGTTGTTAAGAAAGCTGGCGAGCTGGGTCCAGTTGCCATTTCTGGCGGAAGATAGGCAGAAGGTGTCCGAGAGAAGGTCGGAGGAGACTGCGTCGACCGAGAAGGAGCCTGCGGGGAAAACAATTCGCTGGTATGAAACCCAAAGTGGACGCTCATTGCTTGCCCGGGAACAGAGTCTTCTTCAGTCCTTCGGGTTGAGGGCGGAGCCGTTTCTCATCGGGGAAGGTAATTTGTGTTTTTCGTTTCCCCGGACTGGTGGATACGAAATTGTGGTTGTGTGTTCCCCGCAGCACCCGGCACGTTCGCCGCAAATCTTGATTCGGAATTCTCCAAGCGCGAAGCACCAACCGATTCCCGGTTTGGAGTGGACGCCGCAAAGCACGCTTGCGGATGTCATCGTGCCCCTGTTGGGGCCGGAAATTCAGTCGGCGACGCCTGTGTCAGCCGGCGAGTCAGCAAACGAGCAAACCTAGAAAGACAAAACTATGGCAAGAGACAACACAATTGATAACCTAGATGAAATCGCCCGCCAACTCGACGAACGCAAACCGGTGTTCGTCAGCGTGGATGGGCAGATTCACGACGCAGAGAAGCTCAGTCAGGAGGACGCGCGCGAGCGTGGCCCTGTGACACAGTTGAAGCCAACAACGTGGTATCACGCTCCGAAAGGAGGAGGTTTGTGATGCCCGCGAGATTGAAGCCAGTTATCTGGTATGCCTGGCACGACAAAATGCCGACGCGGTTAAGGCAGGAAACAGAGGCGATTCACAGTCGTTTCCCGGGCTTCAAGTTGACTCGCGGCAACGATGGCAAACTTGGTTGGGTGGGAAAGTTGAAATCAAATCGCGGCAATAGCTACCGCGTGCTGATTGATTACCCGGAGAATTTCCCGCACGAAGAACCAAGGGCGTTTATCATCGAGCCGCGCTTTGTCTGCCAGCACATGTGGGGGGACGGACACCTCTGCCTCATGTATCCCGACGGCGGCACTTGGCAAACAAACACCACATGCGCCACCATGATTGCCATCGTGGCGGCGTGGATATTCTCCTACGAAAATCATCAGGCAAACTGCCGGCGCAATAGCGGAAGGCCCTGCATGGACCCACAGTGCAAACACTGGCCCGGCCGGAAACTCTAACCCCCTCTCTCATGACTGGCAGCCCGGCCAATACAACTCCCACCCAATCCCAACGGCACGGGCCAAACGCCAGTTCACAAACGCGGCCAATCCTTGAGCGGTTGGCAAACTCCGGGGCCGCCTCACTTCGTCCGGATTCACTTCTGCTTGAGGAAGTCCTCACCTCACTCAAGAAGGATCAGTTCGTCTTGCAGTTGTTGCGGGACGAATTGCGTAGGTTTCGTAACGAGAAAGTTGCTCCTGAATTGGTGTCACGGGCCGTCGCGCGAGCTGAACAACTGGAGTGCGAGTGCGATCTTCTTGGCGTTAATGGTGCCCTTATGTGCGGAGCCACGATGAAGGCGGCGTTGATGCTGCGGGGACTGATTCAAAAGTCTTCGTCGGGACTCGCGGAATACACTCGGCCCTTGTTGTTCAAACTGTTGATTTCTTTGGCTTGGGTTGTTGAAGACCCTTCCGCGGCCGAGTCATTCCTTCAGCGGGCCGCGAGCGAGGACAAGCAAGGAGAGTATTCCCAATATCTCGCCGGTGTTAAGCGGTTGTTACAAGCGCGTGCTGAATTGCGTCAAAAGAAGCCCGATGCTGCGGTTCGGCTTTGCCAGGCGCTGGCGCGGGAAACTCGGCCTGACGATCCTCTCAGAATTCTGGCCTTGGAATTGCAGGCTGATGCTTTCCGTCAATTAGGCGACGAGAAGCGCGAGCAGGCTGTCTTGGAGGATTGGGAGAATCTCCTCAAGCGTCTGCCAAATGGCCCTTGCGATCTGGCAGTCGAGGCTGAAACCACCACCACCGCGCCGGGCATTTCGGGCGGACCACGGTCGCAGGAGATTCTGGAGCACTACAGCCGCTTGGCTTTCCTGTTCGAACGAAGTCCAGAGACGCGTGATTATGCCAAGGGAATCCTCAGCAAGTTTCTCAACACCGCCCACCACGAGTGGGTTGATCGAAATGAGCCCGCACGGGGGACGATTCGTGAACGAATAGCCCGTCTTGAATCCCCAAAAATCTCCACTGACGACCGCGAGACTCAATCTCGGCTTGGCGGTATGGAAATCATTGAACCCAACCGTCGTCACGGAACGGTTTCCGATGAGGAGATTGAAAAACTACTCACCAAACTAAGGGCTTTGCCGGCTGCAACTTTCTGCGCGGTCGTGATCGGCAAGGTCGAAGTTAAGGAACGTCAGTTTCGCGCGGATCGGAAACAAGGAGACCCAGTAGATCAGATGCTGGCGGCACTCGGTGAACTTCATGCGGAATCTTCCAGCAGCACGCCTGTCATTCAGCCTGAAAAAACCGGCGTTATCTCGAAGGGACAACCCATGCAGTGGATTGCGCTGAACCATGAGGAGCGCGCACCCGACATTCGCGCTCTTTCATTCGGCCTCCGGGTGGATCAAGTGGGTGATGAAATGGATTTGTCGCTGCACCTCCTTTTCATCTACACGCCCCCGTTGGGGGCCGATGATCGTGAAGAACTGGCCGGACTGCTGCGCAAGAAGCCGGAGGAACTTGGTGGCTACCGCACCTTGGAGGGGGGAGTTGTGGACCTGATCAAGCGGGCTGCTCGACGGGTCGAACAAAGGGCCGGTGGTTCGGTCGGTCGCCCAACAGGGAAAGGTCCGGTGCGCTTGTGAAGTCAGAGTTCCTCAAGATTTCCTTTCTCCCGGATCTCGCCATGCCGAAATACGGTGCGCGGTATGGTGCCTCGGCGGCAAAGCAGGCCGGCGGTGTCCTTGCCAACATCTTGGGGCTGCTGGAACCCGAAACCGGAGATTGGCTGCTACTCCGCTACCTTTACCAACCAGATTCAAAGTTGCCCCAAGACCGGCTTCGGTTATTCGTCCGTGTTCATGCCGGGGACAAAGTTGCGGGTAAGTTCCAATTTCCGGGTGAGCATCTCCTGAAGGAATTCTATTCTTGGACGCCTGTTGCGCCTGACAAAATCGGTGCAGGTATCCAGGAAGAGACGGCACCGTTGTTTGTCGTGGATCGGAATGAAGAGTTGCTTCACGACCCCGAAAAAGACCTTCTGCATTACGCTCCCGTCGCCTTCCTGGAAGATCAGCCTACTCTTGCTGACGAGTTGAATATCGACGCCTTGTTCCATTCGCTTACTGTTCCGTGCCTTGTTGATATCAGCGCTCGGCCTATGGAGTTAACGGACGCAGTTGGTCAGGCGCTGCTTTCGCTGCTGCGCGATTTGGACCGCCATGCATCTGCGTTTGATCCAGAGCGGCGGGACGCAGGCTCGATCGAGGACCTTTCGCGTCAACGCGATTTGCTCGCTGCCAGGCATAAGGATTTCTACCAGCAGTATTTTGAGACGTTGTATTCTGGTCGGATTTGTGAATTCAGCATCCGCGTGATGTCCGCAGATAAACGGGAAGGAGCGTTGGTCGCGCGCGCTTTGGCTGAAGCCTTGGGTGCTGGAGGCAAGGCGCGAGTTCGCGAAAGACCGGCTGGCAATACCCCGCTTCGCATGGCCGTTCGTGCCGGGGAACATTTTGTGGAGCAATCCAAGTTGGCCAATGGCGCGGTTTGCTTCTCCGACCGGCTGGCCGGTGTTCCCAAAAAGCTGCAAACAGCAGTTGAGGAGCAGTTCCTCCGTGCCACGGAGTTGTCGCACCTATGTTTCTTGGCGGACATACAAACGGCGGGGCGCATGCTCACATTGCCGACTTCGGATGGGCTTTACTTGCGAACGATACGCATCGAGAGCGAGATGCGCGGTATGCAACCAGACGGCAAAGAACAACAGGGACTGCTCGAGGTCGGCGCGGAAGCGGAGCGACCGTCCAATCTCGCCGTAGGGCTGGACCAGGCGCAGAAACATTTGTTCGTTGCCGGTGTGACAGGTAGCGGCAAGACCACGACAATTCTGAATATCCTTCAGCAGCTTTGGGAGAAGCACCAAGTGCCATTTCTGGTTCTCGAACCGGCCAAGAGCGAGTATCGCATTCTCGCGGATGGAAATGGAAAACTCGCGAAGGACTTGAGAATTTACTCTCCCGGCAATGAACGGCTTTCTCCCTTCCGGTTTAATCCCTTGGAAGTGCCATCCGGTGTGACTGTCGAGGAACACATTTCCGCGTTGGAAACGTGTTTTGCGGGAGCTATCCCGATGTCAGGCGGACCGCTCCCCAGCCTGATCAGCGAAGCGATTGTTCGGTGCTACGAGGAAGCCGGATTCAATCTTGGCGACGAGGAGAGCAAAGGCCGACTCTGGCCCACCATGAAGTCGCTGGTTTCAGCCGCGAAGAAGATCATGGAAAATCGCGGTTACGTGGGCGAGGTGAAGGCGAACCTTCAGACCGCCATTGATGTCCGCCTCAACTCGCTTTGCCAGCGGAGTGTCGGGCGCATGTTCTCGTTTAATCATTCGTTTCCATCGCTCGATGAACTGCTGCGCTGGCCGACCATCCTGGAAATGGATTCCCTGAACCTTGATCAGCAAAACCTGCTGGTCCTGTTCCTGCTGAATTCCATCCGGGAACGGCTGGCCCGGCAGGGCCCGGCCAACGGTTTGAAGCATGTGATCGTCCTGGAGGAAGCGCACAATTTGATCGGGGTGCAGAGCGCGAAGGGACAAGTGTCTGAGGATTTCGCCGACCCGCGTGGTCATGCTGCCCGTTTTCTGGTGCGCATGTTGGCGGAGATCCGTGCTTACGGGGAAGGAATCATGGTGGTGGACCAATCGCCCGCTGCGATTGCCCCCGAGGTGCTCAAGAACACCGCCGTTAAAATTGTTCATCGCACTGTCTCTGAAGACGACCGCGATGCGCTCGCCGCCGCGATGCTGATGGACAAGTTTGCCCATGAGGAGTTGGCGCGCCTTGAAGTGGGTGAGGCGTTCGCCTACAATGAGCGGCTCTACCGCCCCGTTCGAGTGCGCTCTCCCTACATCCTTGATGGGATGAACCGACCGGATGATGGGACATTGGCAACACGATTTGCCCCGACAGATTGGTATCGAGCTTCGCAGGAGCGCAGGCTTGACCAATTAAGGAGCAGGCTGGATTGGCTGCGAAAGGAATTGCGGCAGGGCTTGGTTAAGTCCATCCGACAACTGCAATATCCACAGTCCAGAAAGCAAAAGGCGGCATGGCGTGACACCATGAAGACCCTAATCCGCCAAGCTCCGTTGAAGTCCAGACAAATCATTGCCGACGCCTTGCTGGACCGAACACTTTCCGCGCGGGCAACATCAATTGGAAATTCTCATCTGGCGCAACTTGGTGAACTGATTTCCGAAGCAGAACAATACATAACTGGGAGGCGATATGCCGCGAAAAAGTAAAAGCGAATGGCAGGTAGATAAGCAAGAGCACGAAGAGCGAACTGATGCGGATGAACAGGTGTCTGCCGAAATCAAGGAGGACGCCGACACAGCGCAGTCTGACTGGTCAGGGCAGGATGACCCGGTCTTGAGCGACACCGCCGACGCACTGAATGCCGTTGCTGAGGAGTTGAAGGCTGACATTCAGCAGCAGCATGGCGAGCAGGCCGAAACCGTTGATGAGTCCATTGAAACCCAGCGCCAGGAAGTCAGCGAGCCTGCGCGGCAAGACGAATCAACTGAACGCACGGCGGCTGACCAGATGGACGTGGCCTCTGGCCGAAACAAGCGTTTCGGGAAAAAGCTGTCTGATGCTTCGGACCAACGTCGCGACGCCGAGGAGTTCTTGCGTGAATTGGCCGAAGCCGACGAGGCCGATCAAGAGCAAAGCAAAGAAACTCTCGATGAACATCGCCGGGCTGTGGAGCAAGCAATCCAGAGCATTCGTGAATTCTGACCAACCCTAATCGATGGAATATGGCTAATCTCAACAAATACGGCGAAATAGATCCGGAAGGAGTTTGCCCCGAATGTGGCAGGCCCATGAAACAAGAGTGGATTGCGTGCCCCAATTGCGGTCACAAACAAGCTCAGACGCAACACAAGAGATCAACGGGCGGCGCTCAGAGTGGCAACCGGCAGGCTTCCAAATCTCGCAATTTTCGGCACGCTTCCCTTGAGGAAATTTCGGCGTGGGCTTACAGCAGTAAACTGCTAAACTACAGTAAGAGCGAAGCGGCTCGTTGGGCGCTGCAACACGACACTTTCTTTGGCGAGCATGATTTTGACTTGTTTTGCCGACTTGCGGCTTGGGCTTACACTAGCGATGGATTGAATTATGGTCGAGATGAGGCCGCCAACTGGGCGCTCCAGCATACGGGATTCTTTGAAGTCCATGATTTCAGCATATTCTGCCAACTCGCGGCTTGGGCTTACACTAGCGATGGATTGAATTGTGGTCGAGATAAGGCCGCCAACTGGGCGCAACAAGCGGTCACAAAATATGCGGAAGGTGTATCTCTTGACCGCATAAAGGTGGAGGCAATTGCGCAGCGAGGCTGCTTTATTTCAACTGCGGCAATCCGTTGTCTTGGTCTTGAAGACGACTGCCGTGAACTCAATCTATTGAGAGTATTCCGTGACTCTTACATGCTGGCGACGCCTCAGCGTCGGCGGGAGGTTGAATCATATTATCGGATAGCACCACAAATCGTCCGCCATATCGAGTCCTGCGCCGATTCCGACTCAATCCTGCGCGAGCTCTGGTTCAGCCACATTCAGCCTGCCGTGGCGGCCATCGAGAGAAGATCGCCCAGGAAAGCCCACGAGCGGTATGCGGCAATGATGAGGGAAGTTTCCCGACGATACCTTTCGCCGTTCAGAGCGAAGCATCACCATGAGTAACCTAAACAAATACGGTGAACTAGAGGGGGACAGGTGTCCAGATTGCGGAAAGCCGATCAAACCGGGCTGGAAGGCTTGTCCCGAGTGTGGCCATAGCTTTTCAGTCCAACGCGCTCCCAAAAGACCCGCTCAGAGCAGCGCACAAGTCGCTGAAGTGGAGCCAAGAAGGTTTTCAGGCGCGGATTGACTACTATCGAGAGAGGACCGATCAATGAGTGATTTGAACAAGTTCGGAGAACTGACCACAGATAACTGCCCTGAGTGCAGAGCACCGCTGAAATCGAATTGGGTGGCTTGTCCAGAGTGTGGCAAAGTGCTGGGCCACAGGTGTCCCTCGTGTGATAAATCCATGAAGCCGGAGTGGAAGGCGTGTCCGCATTGCGGCGAAGGCGCTTCGGTCGCACCCCGCCAAGCGCGCAAACGGAAACCTCCAGTCTCGCATCCACCGCTTGAAGATGTGCTGGCGTTCCTGCGCGATGACGACGGG
>Ga0194132_10012508_pt1 | contig 10565 bp, 11 predicted proteins | sample TA2KigOf80mmetaG_FD_148612 | JGI IMG/M metagenome (GOLD analysis project Ga0194132, IMG submission 148612) | Freshwater microbial communities from Lake Tanganyika, Tanzania - TA2015054 Kigoma Offshore 80m | ecosystem: Environmental > Aquatic > Freshwater > Lake | place: Tanzania: Lake... | reverse complement strand
ATGCCGATCCACCACAAACGCCGGCACAAACCCGTCGTCCAATTGCACCAACGCCGGCGCGAACGAATCGTTTTGGGCCTGCCTTGGGGAATGTAACATTTTCTCAGGGGGTTCTTTATAGCGGGAATGTCCCTCATTGGGCCAGTTCCAAGCCAACGTAGGTCAGATTGCCCGCCCGGTTGTAAACCGTAGCAATCCCCTGCCGTTTCATCCACTTGCCAACCGCTATCCCACTCAGCACGGGCAAGCTCTCACGCTCTGCCCATTGCGTGTAGGCTTCCATCATGTCCACTTTCACCAGCCGGGCCGAATCGTCCCCCTGCCTTACGTGCTGCTTGTAGAACCGGGCAAAGCTATGCGGTTCGCTTGGCTCATTGCCCCCCAACACTTGCATCATGCCCTGATTCTCTGCCAGCGTTTTCTGAATAATCTGGTGGCTGATTGGCCTGCCCTTTTCATCCTTGCCCCGTCCCTCTCGCTTCAGCCGCCCTTCAATCTGCTTGTTTGTGTACCCCTCGCGTTTCCAGTTGTAGCAATCCTGGAGAACGTCGGGCGGGATAATCACCTTCAGAGCTTTCTTGGCTTTCAGCCCGGAAGCCTTAGCCGTGAAGTGAGTGATAATCCCCAAAACATCTTCCGCGATGGTTTCATAAATCTCTTTCGTTGGTTCGGCCTCTGTAAAAACCAACTGGCAGTTCCCATAGCGGCAGATATTTTCAATCATCTCAATTCCGAATCGTGCCACTCTATCCTTGTACGTGGCGACGATGAATCCGCCCGCATACTTGCCCGCCAGAACATCGTCAATCAACTTCAACAGTTCCGGGCGGCTGAAGTTTAAGCCCGAACCAACAGAAACATATTGCGTGGTTCGGCAATTGCTTCCCCACCGTGTTGCCGCATACTCCCTCAGCCGTCGGCACTGGCGGTCCAAGTCACTCTCGGCACTGTCGCCCCGTGCGGCTGCTTGTTTGGAACTGCTCACCCTTGCCACCAGAGCAACCGGGATGATTCCATTATCAGCGGCCTTGCTCTCTTGCTCTTGGCTCTGGCCTAGATACGCCAGAACATCTTCAAGGGCGAACCGTCGATGATTCCCACCAGCCGTTTTGTAGCAAGGCAGAATGCCGGAATCGGTTGCCTTGCGAATCGTGTTGGGATGCAGATTGAATCTGCTCGCTACGTCCCTCATCTTCAACAGAGGGGAATTGCCAGAGTGGCTTGAACGTGTCGAAACGACGGGGCTACAATCAATCATAGCGGCGGTTCCTCTAGTACAGGGGCCGTTGTCAGTAGCCTTGTCGTATTGCAAGTACGGCAGGGCTACGTTTGTTTTGGCAGTGAACGTCACTGCCTCAGAGCCATATCATACTGAGGTATCGTATATGGTCCAGTCGCTTTTTCTCACTTTCTCTGATATTCTCTACTGCATAACCCTTAGTCATTCGGGCTGTCCCACAAATCGCCCAGCCAGGCCGCGAATGATGGAGTAGCCGGGTATCCTTTCCAGCAACTTGCGCTCCAGGGCATTCTTGGCCCACAAACCGGGCCCGGTGCGGACGATCAAGCCCGCCACAAAGCAGACAACGATTGCCGCCGAAATGACCAGCAACTGCCGCAGCTCGGCCCGCACGGGTACGTGGTCCGTAACCGGCGCCAACAGGGCCGCAATCAACTGCACGAATTTCAACATGAGCAGAATGCTCAAATACAGCGGCAGCACCACCATCAAGCCGCCGATCAGTGTCGTCTTGGTGAACTCGGCAAGGCGTCTCATGGCAATTCGATCAGGGTCCCGTCCGCCCGGTGGGCCATCAATTACAACAGGTTCTGCGGCGTTTCTGTCCCCAATGCGCGGACCGATCCGTCGGCCAGCAGAAACAGCACCGCGCCGCTGTGGTGGCTGCCAAACCCGCCGACATAGGTGTCCGGCCGGGGAGCGGCGGGGACGGCCGTTGCCGCCGCCAAGGCGTCCGCATCGGTCATCAAGCCCTCCCCCGCATTGCGGAGCGTCGCCCGGGTGCCGCTGAGCCAGCCCAGGTCGGCATCGTCGCCGCGCTTCTCGCCGATCAACAGCGTATACCCACGGCCGTCGGCGATCTGATCGTAGCTGACGGCGCTGTTACGAAACAGCAGGCCGTTGTTGTCCGCGTCGATCGGCGCCTCGCGGTCGTGATGGGAGCCGGCGTAGTTGCTCTGCGGCCACGCCGCGCTGGCCGCCGGCGGTCACCATCTCGCGGATGCAGGCGTAGAGCGTGGTGGTCTTGCCGCTGCCGGCCGGGCCGCAGACCAACAGTGCTCCCGAGGTCTCCGCAATGAGCCCCTGCAAGGCCGCTTGGATTTCATCCGGCAGGCCGAGATCGGCCAGCCGTTCCAATCTTCCCGTGGCCGCGAACAGCCGCACCACCGCCCGTTCGCCATAGAGCGTGGGAAACGTGCTGACGCGCATCTCGGTTTCCAGACTGCCGCTGGGGAGCCGCCCTTCCTGCGGCACGTCCGTGCGGTACGTCAGCAGGCCGGCCAGCACCTTCAGCCGCGCGACCACGCTGGTCCGCGTGGCACGGGGATACGAGCCCAACGGCTGCAAAACGCCGTCGATCCGCAACAGCACGTCCAGCGCGCTTTCCTCCGGCTGCACATGAATGTCGCTCGCACCGCGCTGCTGCGCCAGAGATAGCAGCGCATCAACAAACCGCGTGGCGTAATTCGGATCGCCCGGATCAAGGCCCGCCAGATCTGCCGCCAGGGTTGTGGACAAGGTGGGCACGCTCGTTTGACGGGTCCTGCGACGCGCCACAATGCCCCACACGTTGGCAACGCTGCCGCTGGCTCAATGCCGTCAAGTCTAGTAGAGGTTCACCCGCAGGTCCAGTCTCCTTGTGACCGCGCTGAAACTGCTTGGCCAACTCGGCGCCGGCATGACGGGGGATCCGCTGTCATGACGCCCGTAAACGGGCACGAGAAGAATACATTGTGGATGGCCAACCCGGCGTGAACGCCGGGGCATGTATCGCAAGCGGGCGCCCGGCCGAATGAAGTTGGCTTACCGCCGCGATGTACGGACGGGTTCACATACCATAAACGCTCACTTACTGTACATTTTTAATAATTTATTTTATACATAAACATGTGACAATAACGTGCGTGCCTCACGCCACCAGCGAGCTTGTCTCTCTGGAGCGCTGTTTGGAAACCAGACAGGAGCCTCTCATGAGGGTCGTTCTGTTCCTCCCCCGGCTGCTGGCCCGGCCGCGGAGCCGCCGGGCCAGCAGCCGGCAAGGTGTGTTGGAGGGGCGATCCTGGTTTCCAAACATCGCTCCGGTGGGGCGAACCCACCGGTGGCGAGGAAATCCGTCGCGCCTCCATTGCGCGCACCTAGGAAACGTCATGAAGAAGAGCACTAACCGGGGGCTGGCGGGCTACCCCCCTGTGGCTGATGAACAGGCTGCCGCCGCCCGCTCACGGGGCGGGCGAAACTTGTTACGATAAACAGTTGCAAACTCCCACTCCCTTCCGGAGATCTCAACCCATGACTACCGCTCAGAACATCATCAAGGCTTCGCTCGATTCCGCGGACTTCTGCATCAACGGTTACCTGGCCGATCTTTCCGACGCGGACCTGATGGTCCGCCCGGCGCCGGGGGCCAACCACCTGGCATGGCAACTGGGGCATTTGATTGTCTCGGAGCATGACTTGATTGAAATGGTCTGCCCTGGCTCGATGCCGCCGCTGCCGGACGGGTTTGCCCCCCGGTATGACAAAGAAACCGCCGGCAGCGACGATCCAAACAAGTTCGACAAGAAAGAGACCTTTTTGAAACTGATGAAACAGCAGCGGGCCGGCACGGTGGCCGCCCTGGAAAAGGTGACGGACAACGATTTGGATCGGCAGTCCCCTGAGCCCATCCGCGATTATGCCCCTACCGTTGGCGCTACGTTCAACCTCATCGGCGCGCACTGAATGATGCACTCCGGCCAGTGGGTGGTGGTGCGGCGGAAGCTCGGGCGGAAACCACTGTTTTAAGATGAGCCCGAAGCGCGAGCGAGGGTTTGAGGGATTTTCTGGCTGGTGCTTCGGGCTAGTTTGGGACAGATTTGTCATGCAAAAGCCACCGTTGATCGATTGTCCCGAGTGACGTAAGCTAGAGTGTTCGCCTTTTGACGGCCGAGCGAGCTGTGAATCCGCCCCGACGGGCCAGGTAGAAACGCGCGGGGTGTTGCCCACGCCGCTAAACAGGAGCGTTATGGCTACCACGACGAAGACCACGACTGATACCCGGATGATGCTGGGGGCCGACATTCTTGTCGAGTCGCTGGTACGCCACGGGGTGGAAGTGATCTTCGCCTACCCTGGCGGGGCCAGCATGCCGCTGCACCAGGCGCTGACGCGGTATCGCGATCGGCTCCGCACCATTCTGCCGCGGCATGAGCAGGGGGGTTCGTTTGCCGCGCAAGGTTATGCCCGGGCCACCGGCAAGCCGGGTGTCTGCATGGCCACCAGCGGTCCGGGCGCCACCAACCTGGTAACCGCGATCGCCGATGCCAAGCTCGATAGCATTCCGCTGATTGCCATCACCGGCCAGGTCAAGACGCACGTGATTGGGACGGACGCGTTTCAAGAGACACCGATCGTGGAAGTCTGCCGCGGCATCACCAAGCATCACTATCTGGTGACCAAGGTGGAAGATCTGGCCCGCGTAATGAAAGAGGCGTTCCACGTGGCCACTACCGGGCGGCCGGGGCCGGTCTTGGTGGACGTGCCGAAGGACGTCCAGGAAGCGCGGCTGGTGCCTGATTGGGATGTGGCGATGCAACTGCCTGGCTACTGCGCCGTCAACCCGGTCGCCAAGCCGGAACAAGTCCGCCAGGTGGCGGCGGCGATCAAGCTTTCGCGGCGGCCGATCATCTATGCGGGCGGCGGCATTATTTCGGGCAATGCCAGCGACGAGCTGCGCGAACTGGCCCACCGGACCGGCATTCCCGTGGCGATGACGGTGATGGGGCTCGGCGCATTCCCCAACGACGATCCGCTGTCGCTGGACATGCTGGGGATGCACGGCAGCGTGTATGCCAACTACGCGATCAACGAATCGGACCTGGTGCTGGCGCTGGGAGTCCGGTTCGACGACCGCGTGACGGGCAAGCTTTCCGAGTTTGCCAAGCACGCCAAGATCGTTCACGTCGATACTGACGCTTCGGAACTGAATAAGAACAAAGTGGCGCACATGCCGATTTGCAGCGACGTCAAGCCGTTCCTCAAGGAACTGTGCCGGCTGGTCGAAGCTCCGCAGATCGAGGCCTGGCAAGAGCAATGCGCCAAATGGAAGCGCGAAGAGCCGTTCACCTACGACAAGAACTACGATGGCATCCTGGCGCAGCATGCCATCGCGGAACTATCGCGGCTGACGCAGGAGCGCGAGACGATCATCACCGTGGGCGTGGGCCAGCACCAGATGTGGGCCGCCCAGCACTACCGGTTCCAGAAGCCGCGGACGTTCGAATCTTCCAGCGGGCTGGGGACGATGGGTTTTGGGTTGCCCGCGGCGCTCGGGGCCCAGGCGGCGTTTCCGGATAAGCTGGTGGTCGATATCGACGGCGACGGCAGCTTCACGATGAACATCCAGGAATTGGCCACCGCCTATTGCGAGGACCTGCCGGTCAAGGTGTTGCTGCTTAACAACCAGCACCTGGGCATGGTGGTGCAGTGGGAAGACCGGTTCATGGACGGCAACCGTGCGCACACCTACCTGGGGCCCATCCACCACGCGGAAGCCACCGGCCAGGGGCAGGGTCCTTTTGCAACGGAGCGCTATCCTGACTTTGTGGCCATCGCCAAAGGCTTTGGCTGCGGCGCGGCCACGGTGCGCCGCAAGGCGGACCTGGTGCCGGCGCTTTTGGAGATGATTCATTCCACGGGCCCGTACGTTCTCGACGTGGAAGTGCCTTACGTCCAGCACGTGCTGCCGATGATCCCGGCCGGGATGACGGTGAAGGATTTGATCAAGGAGTGAGCGGGCCTAAAACGGATTCGGCCCGGCTGCCGGGGCGGCAGCGGCAGGCGCCCCGTTGGCCGCAGGCGGCGCGTTCACCGGCTTGCAGATGAACTCCACGCGGGGTTTGTGGCCGCCGACCGCGTCTTTGACGCGCAATGTCTCCGCCACGTAGCGCTGCGGCTTGGGGTTGTCCGGGATGATGAAGTTGTCTCCCTTCTGCAGGATCGGACGGACGTCGGGCATGCAGCCGAAGGCGCGGTCGCCGGCCGCCTGGCAGGGGAACCAGTGCCCCTGGCCCTCCTTATCCACCAGGTAGAACTCCGGATAGCAATGCTCTGGCACCCAGACAGTGCGGGCCGGTATGCCGTTGACGCGGCAGAAGGCGATAAACAGGCTGGTCATTTCCTCGCAGTCGCCCGTGCCGTCGTTCAAAGCGGCCAGCGCGCCTTTGAGTTTGCCATTGACGTATTTGACCCGCTCGCGGACGCCGTCGTAGAGCGCTTCGACTTTCTCCCAATCCGTGGCCCCTTCCTTGGCGGCGAACAGTTTCTTGGCCAGGTCGCGGATCTTCACGTTGCGGGTTTCGATGTAGGGGCTGGCGCCCAGGTAGGGACGCAGCGCCGGTTCCACGCGGTCCGGAATGCGGAATTGCGAATTGTCCGCCGGGGGGACGATTTCGTACCGCGTCAGTTCGAATGTCAGCAGTACCTTGGCGGCCGAATTGGCGGGCACCATCGGGGCGGCCATGACCATCTGTTTGGTTGTGTTGCCCACCGTGCGATACGTCAGGCCGCGGACGCTGGGCGTGCGCTCCTCGCCGATCAGCCGGACCTTCTGCTCATCCCAATCGAGCGGAACCGGCGCCGTGCCGGCCACGCCCTTGAGCGCTCCGCCGCCAGCCTGCACGTTGATTCCTACTTGCAAGTACATGGTGCGCGGATTGCGCAACAGCGAATCCCCGCCGGCAGCGGCCGCCGGTTTGTCGTCGATGAACTGGGCGCTGGCCTGTGTTGTGAGAAAGACCAGCAGGGCGGAAAACGGCAACAGGACGTAACTGATTCGCATGGCGGTTTCCCAGGGATTGGATGGGGCCATACGGATTTATTGTACTTGGCAATGTCCCAAAATCCGCGCGGCTGGGAAAGACTCCGTTTTTGGGAGCCTGACAAAAACACCGGCGGCCACGCGTATACATACGTCACGCGTGGCCGCCGGTTGTATCGATTACCCCGCCTGGGGCCTGTGGGTTGTTGCTGCCCGCAATCTTGACTTAGCGACCTGGAGGAGGACCAATCACCGCGGGGGGAGGCCCGAGCATCACTTCGCTGCCCGGCCCGCCGCTGTAGGGTCCGCCGCCGCAGGCATCGCAGCCTGAGTCGGCCATATCGTACGACACGTCACAACATTCGCGGCCGTTGTCGCGGTTCCAGCGGTGGCCAAACAGGCCTCCGCCGCCAAACAGCCCAGGACGGCACGGGTTGCGGCAGCAGCCGGCCATGCTGAGCGTCGTCATCGCCAAGGCCGCCACGATCAGTAGCCTCTTCATACCTGATATCTCCGGTATAACGCGTAAAGGGAGGAGCCAAAAAATCGGCCGGACAACTATACACCATGGGGCGTGTTGTGCAAATTCAACGTGTGATTATTCGCGGCAACGTGCGGATATTGAGATTTTCCGGCACGACGTTCAACTCGCGCTGCCTTGCCCCATCGGAACGGGCGACTTGTGCTGAACGGCGCCCGTCAAATCGTTCGATCAACAGTCCATAGCAGGCTTTAGCGTTGCATCACCAGGGTCAAGGTCGGCTATGAATGGTTCGCAGAGCGCCCCCGAGATGGGTGGCTGTTGGCCTGGCCGGCCGAGGTGGTCTTGGAGAGGGGGATTTCGCCGGTGTGCGGCATGGCTCAGCGCGCTCGTTTTGGCGCTGTTGGTCGTTGCCACCGCACAGGCCGAAGACGAAGATGCCGGAGCTTCAGCTGCGGCGCTGCACACCGCTCCTTGTAAGACGTGTCAGCGTCCGGATGACGAGGTCTGGGTGATCGACGACCGTCAGGCGGGTTGCCTGGAATCGGGCGCGGATGTCCAGGCGGCTCTGCGCTTTCAGCGCTACGACATGGCCAACGATACGTGGCATCCCGCTGTCGCCAAGGATTTCTTGGACGGAGCCAATGCGGCGCTGCCTGCCTGCTACTGGGTTCACGGCGACCGGATCGATCCGAGCGAAGCAAAGTACGCCGGCCTGACCGTCTATCGGCGGCTGATGGAGCGGGAGTGCAAGGCGCCGCCGCTGCGATTTGTGATATGGAGCTGGCCCACCACGCAGGTCTATCGCCGTCCGATTCCCGACATCCGGCTGAAGATGTCCCGCACCGGGGCAACCGGATATCGACTGGCATACGTCCTGTCGCGCACGCCAGGGGATGCGCCGGTTGGCTTGATCGGCTATAGCTTTGGAGCCCGTGTGATCACCGGAGCGCTCCACGTGCTGGGGGGAGGCGCGTTGCACGGGCGCGGACTGGAAAATCAACCGCTGCCCGCGGCAACGTACCGCGCCGCGCTGCTGGCCTCCGCCATCGACGATGACTGGCTGGAACCGAATGCGCCGCACGGCCTGGCGCTGAAGCCGACGCAGCAGATGTTGCTGATCAACAACCGTTGCGACCGTGTGCTGGCCCACTATCGTCTACTGTCCTGCGACCGGCATGGTCCGCCGGCCTTAGGCTACTGCGGCGTGCGCAGTCTGCCAGCCCTGGGGGCTGACGCCGAAAAAGTGCGCCAGTTCGACGCCTGCTGCGAGGTAGGAAGCCGGCACTGGTGGCGCCTGTACGTGGACAGCGAAACCATCATGGCGCAGGTCCGCGAAACCGTGCTCCCCAAATAGCCGGTGGGGCAGACATTCCTGTCTGCCAAGCGACCTTTAACAAGACGAGACGCTGACGCGCACCCTATTCCTTCTCAAGGGTAGTAATAGTACGGGTACGGCTGCGGATAGTACCGGTACGCACCCGTCCCGAAGTAATACCCTGGTCCGGAGTAATAGGAATACGGCCGGACATAGGGTCGGTAGTAATACTCGCGATAGTACGGCCGGTATCCGTAGTAGCGGTATCCATCGTTTCGATATACGGGCCTCCCGTAATAGTAGCGCCGCTTCTGCACGCCGTCATTGCTGCGCGTGTAATGAGCCGCCGCGCCTTGATCCTGCCGCCCGGGTATGGCTTGCGCTGAATCGCCTGTAAAGGCAAATAAGGCTGCCGCAAGTAAGCTGATAGTGAGCGTTTTCATCGCTGGTTCTCCTCGACTCGATCCATGACGGATGCACCCAGGCGACCACGACGCCGCAAGCTGCACCCCGCCGAAGATTCTGCTGGAATTGTTCGAGCCGCTTGGAAGGGAAACAACCGGGGCTTCATTGCGATCGGCCAGAACAATGGTCCGATAGCGAAAATAGCTGGAAAAGCTGGCTGGACAGATGGTTTGCAAGTCAGCCAGTCCATCCGATTGTGGCATGTGCCACAGTGGGGCGTTACCTTTAAGGTGTGCGTTCCGCGAACAACATCGCGGAGGCCGCGGCGGTAAGGCACGCAACCTGGGCCAATGATCTCGGAGCGGTAAGCAGCACGATTGAACGGTTGGGACATCGAGCGCTTCGGCAGTCGGGCGGAAATTGGCAGAAGTCCCAAGAGCTTTTCGAGAACTTTTTGAATGGCGTATCGAATCGACTCGGACGATCTAGCAGTCCGTTCGGGATTGAAATCCAACCGGCCGCGTTGCGCGGTGGCGAGCGCGTACCGGCCTTCGTCCATCTGCATCGTGGGGGTTGGGATTCACCAGTGATTACTGAACGACTGGGAAATCCACGCCTTTTCGCGTTTCCCGGCTCCAGACGCCTCGACGCCGGTATTTTTGACGTGACGTCTGCGGCAAATGCCGAAGGGCTGCGTCCGCTGGTCGCCGGGTTCGACATCACGCTCGATGCATCCAAACCGAGCATCGTGTCGTATTATCAACGTTTCTTCGGCAATATTCCGATCTACGACATTCGCCTACAATAGGTGGAAGTATGATTAACGAAACACTCCAGCAGCTCGTGGATACATTTATCCAGACGATCGTTCGTCCAGTCGTCGCAGAGCTTGAAAAGGAATCAGGGCAACCGATCGCGGCAACCGTGTCCGTGGTCGAGGGTGGACATGTCATCTACACGGCAAACATCCCGGAGGGTGATTTACGCGGAACTCGCGCCACCGGCGAAGTGCGGCTGCGACTTCAAGAGCGTACAGCTTCCATCAGCATTGAAGGGCAAGCGATCCTGCGAGGCCTGACAGAACGCACCGGATATTCCGGGTTCTTGTTGCGCGGAAAAATCACCCGCAACGATGATTCACTCAGCGCAAATATGACCGGGCGGACCAATACGTACAACGTATGGGATTGGCGGCCAGCCTTCCGATGCGCAACCGCTGAGTCTACGTAGTAGTAGTCTCAACGTCGGCGCGCTTCCACACGTCGGGCAGGAACTGGGCCAGGTCGGCGGGGGAAGCATTCGGGCCCAGCAGCGGGAGTTTGGC
>Ga0194132_10012506_pt1 | contig 10565 bp, 6 predicted proteins | sample TA2KigOf80mmetaG_FD_148612 | JGI IMG/M metagenome (GOLD analysis project Ga0194132, IMG submission 148612) | Freshwater microbial communities from Lake Tanganyika, Tanzania - TA2015054 Kigoma Offshore 80m | ecosystem: Environmental > Aquatic > Freshwater > Lake | place: Tanzania: Lake Tanganyika... | reverse complement strand
AAGCCTTTGCCCCTGCCATCGGAGGTTTGGATCAACAAGCCGGTCGACACCAGCCCAACAGACAGAGAGGAACGTCAGTAAATTCCCATGCCGGGTGTCTCAAAGTTGTTGACACGCGCCGGGCGCACCCTGTCGCGGATGCACCTTCCAGCCACGGCCGAACCGCCGGTGCGGCGGCCCGGTCAATCGTACTGTTGTGGAAACGGGTCTGAGAGCCATACCTAAACCAGCCCAGAAGCGGAGGAGACGGGAGAAGGATATGACAGCATTCTTAAGATCGCTCGAAGTGAAGAATTTTCGGGCGTACCAGTCCGGCGCGGAATGGAAAAAACATGAAAGCCTGAACTCGTACTCTTGAAGACAGTAACACGAGCAGGCGGTTGAGTCAACGTTTTTTTGCAGGAACTTTTCGAAGGAGGTGATATGGCTATTTCTGTCACGCGGCGGCGCTGTTCAACGGCCCCCGGATGCCTACAGCCGTATCAGGTCCCAAGGCTTCCGCAGATTCCTTGTCAGCAGGGCGTTGGCGTCAGGCGCTCCGGTGAACGTCTCCTTCGCCGCGTCCCAGTGCAGCTTTTTGCCGGTCTTCATCGCGATGTTGCCCAGCAGCGCGAGCGACGTGCCGCGGTGCCCGGTCTCGATGTCCGCGTTCGGCGTCCTGCGCGACCGCACGCACTCCACGAAGTTCGCCGTGTGCAGCCGTGTCGGCTCCTCGGCATTCTCGAACACGCGTTTCACCTGCCGTGCGGCCGGGCGGCGTGGACTCGGGGGCTCCGGGAAAGTCTCCCAGCCGATGCGCTCGGCGAAAATCGTCCCTTCGGTGCCGTAAAACGCGATGCCGTTCGGCTGGTCGAACTCGCCGCGCTGGTTGTAGTATTTGTGCCCCGGCGTGCGCCCGCCCATCCCGTGGCTGTTCAGATTGTTGCCCTCGTAGGTCACAACGAAGCCGTCGTACTCGTAGGTCACCGTCTGGAAGTCCGGCACGTCGCCGTCATCCTGCAGCACGTAGCGCCCGCCGGCGGCCGAAATCGTCTTCGGAGCGCTCACGTTCATGATCTGCTGCATCGTGTCCAGCCGATGGTTGCCGAAATCGGCGATGAAGCCCCCGGAGTAGTCGCTGAAGTAGCGGTAGGTGGCCAGGAACCGGTTCGGGTTGAAGGGGACCTTCGCGGAAGGTCCAAGATACATGTCCCAGTCCAGGCCCTCCGGCGGATCCTGCACCGGCTTGCGGCCCACACCGTTCGGCGCCATGTTCAGGTAGTTCCACACCCGCACGAACGTCACTTTGCCAATCTCGCCGCCCTGAATCATCTGGGCAATCTTCATGAAGTGCGGCGCGGAGCGGTGCTGCGTCCCCACCTGCACAATCCGCTTGTGCTTCCGGGCCGCCTCCACCATCACCCGGCCTTCCCGCACCGTGAGCGAGGTGGGTTTTTCGACGTACACATCCTTGCCCGCCTGGCAGGCCAGCACGCTCGCAATGGCGTGCCAGTGGTCCGGCGTTGCGATGTGCACCGCGTCCACGTCCTTCAGGTCCAGCAGTTTCCGGAAGTCGCCGAAGCCCCTGGCGTCGGCGCCCGCCCATTCGCGCGCCGCATCCACGTTCTTGCGATACACGTCCGCCACCGCGGTGTAGGCCACATCGGGGTTGTCGCGCATCAGCCGCGCCACATAACGGCCGCGCCCGCCGCAGCCCACCAGCGCGATGTTCACCCGGTTGTTGGCGCCCGCCACGCGCTGTGCCGCCAGGGCCGTGAGGCCCACTGCTGTCGAAAAACTCCGCCGCTGCATACCGTGTACTCCTTACCCCAGTTGCATCACCTGGCTGAACGCCGCCGTGAACTTGTCGATCTCCTCGCGCGAACCCACCGAGATTCGCACATGCGTCGGCATCGCGGGGAAGAAACGGCCGATGATAATCTTGCGGTCGAACAACGCCCTGATCACACCCTGCGCCGGCCGCTTCACGTCCACCATGACCATGTTGCTCACCGAGGGAATCACCACCAGCCCCTTCGAAGTGAGCCAGTTGGAAAGGTGGTCGCGCACCTCGGACATCTGCCGGCGCCGCTCCGGCACCAGTCCCTTGGTCCTCAGGCTCACGTTCGCGCCCACCATCGCCGTCACCGGCAGAGCCCCCGCATTGAAGTCGTTGATCTTCTCCAGCAGGTCCGGCCGTCCGATCGCCGCGCCGGCGCGCAGCCCCGCCATCCCAAAGATCTTCGAAAAGGACCGCAGCAGAACCACGTCCTTCTCAGCCTTCACCAGGTCCACGAAGTTCTCGTCCCCGGCCAGGTGGAAGTACGCCTCGTCGATCATCACCACGCTGCCCGCCGGCTTGTTGTTCACCAGGTACTCGATCTCGGCGCGAGGCGTCCGCGTACCCGTCGGGTTGTTCGGGTTGCAGACGTAGAAGAACCCGGCCTTCGCATCCGCCTTCAGCATGCCGCGGATATCGTGGGCGTAGCCTTTGTCCTTCAGCAGCGGGATGGCATGGGTTCTGGCGCCCATGAACTTCGCCGCCAGGATGGCCGCTTCGTACGTCGGGTCGGCGATCACCAGGCTGCGGGTGGGCGAAGTGAACGCCAGCACCGCATGGTGCAGCGGCAGGCTCGACCCGGCGAACGGAGCCACGTACTCGGGCTTCAAGCCCTCCACCTCGGCCAGCGTCCGCGCCATGTTCGGCCCTTCGTCGTACCAGTAGCGTCCGCCGCGGCGGATCATGCTGTACATCGCCTCCGCCGCCTCCGGGCACGGGCCCATCGGATTCTCGTTGGCGTTGATCTTCACCACATCGGGAGCCAGGCCCCGGATCACCGACATCTGCGCCAAGGCGGCTTCGTGGAAGCCGCCGGCCACCGAAAGTCCGGCGGCGAGCTTTCCAATGTGCTGGCCAATATGCCGGCCTATCTGCCGGCGCGTGAATCCGCGTTCCAGGAAATGGTCCATCAGGGCGGGGCGTACAGTGGGCATGGTGAACTCCGTTGTGACTCCAATTATGGCAGGGCCAGCTTAGGCCAAAGTTCAGGCCAGAAGTCCGAGTGCGGCCTCCAGTTCGCCGCGGGCGTGTTCGTTCCCCAGCCGGTCCGCCATCGACACGCCTTCGGTGTAGACGGTGCGGGCATCCTCCCGGCGCCCCAGCGCCTCGCAGGCCCGGCCGCAATGATAGTATCCGGCAACGTACTCCGGGTGCTGGGCCAGCAGCGCGCGGAACTCGGCCACCGCGTCTTCCAACTGGCCGCTGTTGCTCAACTCCATCGCCAGGCCGTAGCGAGTGAAGGCGTTCGTGGGGTCCTGCTCCACCAGCGAGCGGAGCGTTTCAAGCCGTTGGGACATTTCCCTCCATGGTACCTTCCCACGCCGTCCGGCCAGCGCGGCAGCGAGCAGGCGCGGCCCGCCGTTTCACGGAGCGGCCAGACGCCGTGCGATCCCGTCGTGCCCGTTCGATTCGGCCAGTGCCCGGGCCGTGTGCCCCGCCTTGTTCACCCGCGCACGGTCCGCCTTCGCGGCCAGCAGCAGGTCCACCATCTCAGTGCGTCCCCACGAGGCCGCATTGTGCAGCGGGGTGTTGGCGCTCTCCGTATCCGCCGCGTTCACGCCGGCTCCGCTGGCCAGCAGAACACGAGCCACTCCGGCGTGGCCGGCCAGCGCCGCGTCATGCAGCGGAGTGGCGCCCGCGCCATTCCTTTGATCCGGCGCCGCGCCATGCTTCAGCAGCAACTCGACAATCGCCACGTGGCCCTTCAGCGCCGCGTCGTGCAGCAGGGTCGATCCTCCCGGAGTGGTCTCATTCGCCTTCACCCCGCGGTTGAGCAGCAGCGTCACCAGTTCGGTCTGGCCCCGCAGCACGGCCTGCTGCAACTGGTGCGCGCCCTCGCCGCCAGCCAGCTTCGCCCCCTTGGCGATCAGCAGATCGACAATCCGGCTGTGCTTGTACCGCAGCGCCTCATCGAAGGGCGTCGAGCCGGCGTGATCCCGCAGGTCGATGCGGGCGCCCGCGGCCAGCAGTATCTCCACCACTTCGGAATGGCCCTTCGCCGTGGCCTCATGCAGCGGCGTTGCCCCCGTCTCCAGATTCTGAACGTTGAGGTTGGCGCCGCGGCCAATCAGCAGCTTCGCCGATTCAGCCTGCCCCTTCCAGGCCGCTTCATCCAGCGGCGTGGCGCCGGCGTTGTCGGCGATGTTCACATCCAGGCCCTTGTCCAGCAGAAACGCCAGAATCGCCGTATGCCCGCGGCTGGCCGCCAGGTGCAGCGCGCTCGACCCGCTGCGGTAGCGCGCGTTCACGTCGGCGCCCTTCTCAAGCAGCAAGCGCGCCATGTCCAGATGATTGGTGATCACGGCGTAGTGCAGGGGCGTGGAACCGCCCTCGGAGTGCTTGGCGTTGACGCGCGCTCCGCGGCCCAGCAGCAGCCGCGCCACGTCCAGATCGCCGCTCCAGGCCGCATCATGCAGCGGGGTGCCGCCCAGCGAATCGGGCTGATTGGGATTGGCGCCGGCCGCAAGCAGCGCCTTCACACGATCCACATCGCCGGCCCGCGCCGCCGAATGCAGGTCGCTGTTCTGTGCCAGGAGGTTCCGCGCGGCGAGCGAAAGGGCGCAGACAACGATCAACCCGCACGCCGCACGCATGTTGTTAGCGTATCGCAGCGGTCCGGCCAGAGGGGCAATCAGACCCCATACGGTATAATTAAGCTGCTTTCAGGAGGTTTTCGCACCATGCGCCAGGTTCTGCTTGCGTCTCTTCTCTGTTCCACTCTGGCCGCCCAGAGCGAACGGGGCAACATCACCGGAATCGTCACCGACCCCTCCGGCGCTGCCATCGCCGGGGCGGAACTCGCGGTGGTGAACCGCGATACCAACGTCGCGAACAAAACGGTTTCCAGCACATCGGGTGAGTTCAACATACCGAACCTTCTGCCGGGCGCTTATCGCCTGGAGATCGTCTCCGGCGGTTTCAAGAAGTTTGTCCAGCCGAACCTTGTCCTGAACGCCTCGGCCACCGTGCGTGTCGACGCGCAGATGCAACTGGGGCAGGTGGCCGAACAGGTGGAGGTGAGCGCGCAGGCCGTCTCCATCCAGACGGACAATGCCAAGGTCACCACGCAGGTGGAGAACCGTCTGGTGGATGAACTCCCGCTTGTCGTCGGCGGCGCCATGCGGAGCCCGTTCAACCTGGTGCAGGTGGCCGCCGAAGCGCGCGGCGACGGCCAGCGCCTGTCGATTGGCGGCGGGCAGGCGGCGGCGTGGGATGCCACTCTCGACGGTCACAGCGTGGGCACCAACCGGTCAGGCGATGTGGCCGAGGCCGCGTTGAACACGCCTTCGGTGGAAGCATTGACCGAATTCAGCGTCGACACCAACGGCTTCAAGGCCGAGTATGGCCAGGCCGGCGGCGGTGTGATGACGTTCGCCTCGAAGTCCGGAACCAACCAGTTTCATGGGTCCGTCTATGACTTCCTGCGCAACGACGCGCTCGATGCCCGCGGCTTTTTCGCCGCCCGGCGTTCCATCTACCGGCAGAACGACTACGGCTTCACGGTGTCCGGCCCGGTGGTGCTGCCGAAGGTCTACAACGGCCGCAATCGGACCTTCCTGTTCGCGTCCTATGAGGGCTTCCGGAACCGGGTGGGCGCCAACAACACCATCCTCACGGTTCCTACGCCCGAGATGTTCAACGGCGACTTCCGCAACTGGGTGACCGCCACGGCCACGCCGGCGATGATCCCCATCTATGACCCCGCCACGACACGCGCGGGCGCCGCCGGCGGCAACGTGCGCGATGTCTTTCCGAACAACCAGATTCCGATGAGCCGGTTCTCAACCACCGCCTCGCAAATCACGGCGCTCGCCAAGGGCGTGCAGCCGAATCGCGGCTTTGCCCCGGGCACCAGCAACTACGTCCGCCAGAACTATCTGGTCACCGGCGGCACCATGGTCACCCCCACCGACAAATGGAGCATCAAGGGGGATCACGTCATCAATGACCGGCATCGCGTCAGCGTGCTGTGGAACGATACGTCGTTCTTCAACAAGCCCGGTCCCACCGGCGCGCCCGGACTGCCCGAGCCGCTGTGGAACGGCCAGATCCAGGACTGGCAAACCACCGCCTGGCGCGGCACCCACGACTGGACCATCTCCTCGAACATGGTGAACCACTTCAGCTACCACCGCAACACGTTCACCAAGAACAGCTACTCCGCCAACGTCGACAAGAACTGGAAGGACAAGGTCTGCATCAAGAATGTCATCGATTGCAACCAGAACTTCCCCACCATCAACTTCACCGAATTCACGTCCTGGGGTTCCGCGTCCTACAACGGCACCGATCAGCCGGGCTGGGGCGTCAAGGATGACCTGAGCTATACCCGCGGCAAGCACACGTTCAAGTTCGGCTTCCATCACCAGATGCAGAACGCCAACGGATTCGGCCAGCAGGACATTGCCGGCCGCGCCGACTTCAGCTTCCTCTCCACGTCGATTCCGGGCAACACCAACTTCCCCACCAGCGGTGGATCGAGCTTTGCCTCGATGCTGCTGGGCCAGGCGTTCCTGGGCCGCACGGAGACCATCCGCTACGTGAACCAGCGCTATCCTTACTTCGGCTTCTACGCGCAGGACGACTGGCGGCTGACGCGCAAGCTGAGCCTGAACATCGGGCTGCGCTACGACTTCACGCTGGCCCCGCGCAGCGGCTTCGACGAGTACTCGGACTTCAACCCGGCGCGGCCCAACCCCGGCGCCAACGGCCATCCCGGGGCGCTCTGGTTCGCGGGCTTCGGACAGGGCCGCGAAAACCGCCGTTCGCTGGTGCCCAACTGGTGGGGCGGCTGGGGACCGCGCATCGGTATCGCTTACACGCCGGACCAGAAGACCACCTTCCGCACCGCGTTCGGGCGCAGCTTCTCGCGGGTCACCGCGGTGCAGGGCAGCGGCCACTTCGCAGGCTTCATCGGCCAGTACGTGTTCAACAACGTTTCGCAGGGCGTTCAGCCGACGTTCCTGTTTGACCAGGGGCTGCCGGGCTATCCGCTGCCGCCGCGCATCGATCCGGCTTTCTCCAACGGCAACGACGTCGACTACTGGCAGGGCCAGGAAGCCACCCGCGCGCCGGAGAATCTCTTCTGGACGTTCACCATCCAGCGCCAGTTGACCAGCGCCACCGTGATGGAGATCGGCTACAACGCCACCGTGGGCACGCACCTGCAAACCGGCCTGCTGAATCTGAACCAGATGCCCACCGCCGTCATGGATCAGATGATCGCCCGGTTCGGCGGCACGCAGGCGTTCAACATCCTTCGGTCGCAGATCACATCGGACGCGGCCCGCGCGGCCAACATCCCGATTCCGTATCCCAACTTCACCACGCAGGCTCAACGCACCGTGGCCCAGGCGCTGCGCCCGTTCCCGCAGTACAACAACATCTCCACCGGTGTCCAGAACGGCGACAAGAGCGGACACTCGTCCTATCACGCGCTGGTGGTGAAGGTGGACCGCCGCCTGTCGCGCTCACTGATCGGCCAATGGAGCTACGTGTTCTCGAAGATCATCACCGATTCCGATACCTACTTCGCCAACGGCGGCGCGGCGCAGGACCACTACAACCGGCGCCTGGAGAAGTCCATTGGCGCCAATGACCGGACGCACGCCATCAAGCTGACGGCGGTCTACAACATGCCGTTCGGCAAAGGTGAGAAGTGGCTCACCGGCGGAGCGCTGGGGTGGCTGGCGGGCGGATGGCGCGTCTCCGGTATCTTCGACTACGGCAGCGGCGCGCCGATCGCTCTGACGCGCAACAACCCGCTGCCGATCTTCAACGGATCCGCGCGGCCCTTCGTCGATTCGTATGAGAATTGGCGCGCGCCCATTCGCGGCGAAAAGTTCGATCCCGCGGTGGATAACTTCCTGAACCCCGCCATGCGGAGCATCGCGCAGCCGGCCTTCGGCTACGGTAACCTGACCCGCTTCAACCCGAAGGTCCGTTCGTTCTGGGGCCAAACCGAGAACGTCTCGCTTGCCCGCACCTTCCGCATCACCGAAAGCATCCGCATCGATCTGCGCGGGGAGGCGTTCAACCTCTTCAACCGGACCATCTTCGGGATCGGCTCGACGAACCTCAACTCGCTCACCTTCGGCCAGGTGACGAACCAGGCGAATGTTCCGCGGCAGATGCAGGTGGGCCTGAAGATCTACTGGTAGCCGCGCTTACCTGGCCAGCGCGAACGCTACATAGCTGCCGCCGGACTTCGCGCCGGACTTGCCGCCGCCGGCGGCGATGGCGACGAACTGGCGGCCGTTCACTTCGTACACGGCGGGCGTCGCGTTGCCCGCGGCGGGCAGCGTGGTCTCCCACAACAGCTTGCCCGTCCGCTTGTCGAACACGTGGAACTTGCTGTCGAGGTTGGTGGCCCCGATGAAGATCACGCCTCCGGCGGTGACAACAGGGCCGCCGTAGTTCTCACTGCCTGTATTCTTGAGGCCCTGAGCGGCCAGAGCCGGATGTTCGCCGAACGGGATCTGCCAGCGGATGTCGCCCTTGGCAAGGTCATAGGCGGTGAGGGTGCCCCAGGGCGGGGCGATGGCCGGGTAGCCGTCGGGGTCCAGGAACTTGTTGTAGCCGTCGGTGCGGTACTTGAGGGTGTTGCGGGTCGCGGTGGCCGCCACCGTGGTCTCGTCGCCGAAAAGCAGCCAGCGTGTGAGGGCCCGGTTCTCCTCGCGGGACAGTCCGGCGAAGGCGGGCATGCGGCCGGCGCCTTCGCGGATCAAGGTGCTCAATTCGCCTTCGGTGAGCTTCCGGGCGATGGTGTCGAGGGCGGGGAACTCGGGCGGGGTGCCCTTGCGGTCGTCACGATGGCAACTGGCGCAGTTTCGCAGGTAGAGCCCGCGCGCGTCGGTGGTGCCCTGGGCCCGCGGACGCGGCACGATGCGCAGGATCCAGGCCATCTCGTTGGCGTTCACGTAGTAGAGTCCGGTTTCCGGGTCAAACGCCTGGCCGCCCCATTCGGCGCCGCCGTCGAAGCCGGGGAAGACGATGGTTCCGGCAAAACTGGGCGGGGCGAACTGGCCGGCGCTCTGCACCTTGCGGAACTGTTCCAGCGCGGCGGCGCGGGCCGCCGGCGTGCGGTTGGTCAGCATGTCCTCCGTGAGGCGCTGGCGGGAAAACGGGGGCGGTTTCAGGGGCAGAGGCTGGGTCTTCGCCAGGAGTTCACCGTCCACTTCGGAAGCCGGCACGGCGCGCTCTTCCACGGGGAAGAGCGGCTTGCCGGTGACGCGGTCAAACACCCAGAGATGCCCGGACTTGGTGGCCTGCACCACGGCGTCCACCTGCCGGCCGCCCATCTTCAGGGTGACCAGGCTGGGCGGCGTGGGATGATCGCGATCCCACACATCGTGCCGGATCATCTGGTAATGCCACACGCGCTCGCCTGTCGCGGCGTTGAGGCAGAGCAGCGAGTTGGCGTAGAGATTGTCGCCATGACGGTTGGCGCCGTAGAAGTCATAGGACGCCGACCCGGTTGGCGCGTAGATGAGGCCGCGCGTTTCGTCGAGAGCCATGCCGGCCCAGTTGTTGGCCGCGCCCGTGTACTTCCAGGCATCGGGCGGCCAGGTCTCATGGCCGGGCTCACCCGGGCGGGGGATGGTGTGAAAGGTCCAACGGATCTTACCGGTGCGGACATCATAGGCGCGAATGTCGCCCGGCGCCGCGGGCAGATCTTCGGGCACCAGGCTGGGCAGGATGAGCAGGTCCTTGTAGATGACGCCCGGGGTGGTGGAGGTGACGTTGAGCGTCAACGGATCGCGCCCCAGGCCCTCGCGGATATCGACGCGCCCGTTCGCGCCAAAGCCCGGAACCGGTTTGCCGGTGCGCGCATCCAGCGCGAACAGGAACTGCCGCGCGGAGACGAAGAGCCGCCGGTCATTGCCGTCCGCCCAATACACCAGGCCTCGATTGCGGCGCTTCCCGATGACGGGGCGGCCATCATCCGGATCGAAGGACCACTTGAGCGCGCCGGTAGCCGCATCGAGCGCGATGACCTTGAGCTTCGGGGTTGTGGCAAAGAACACGCCATCCACGACGATCGGGTTGCACTGCATTTCGGACCCGTTGAAGGCGTCGCCGGTGTCATAGGTCCAGGCGACCTTGAGCTTCGCGGCGTTTGTCCGGTTGATCTGCTTCAGGGCCGAATAGCGGATGCTGTCGTGTCCACCGCCGTAGATCCGCCAGTCGCGGTAGCGGGCCGCATCGGCGGCGAAGCCGGTCTGGCTCAACAGCAGGAGTGCAGTCAGGGTTCGATCGGGCATGAACTCCCCATCATACTGCTGCTTCCGCTTTCAGGCGTGTTTCAAGAGCCCGGGCGAGACGGCGAACGCCTTCCCGGATGGCTGCCTCGGTGAGCGACGAGTAGCCCACGACGAACTGGTTCGGCTTCGGGTCCTTAACCGGGATTTCCATTTTGGGTCTCCCGGACCCCGACAGTGTACACCAACGCCTCACTCCCGTGCCGGATTTGATCAGAATCCCCTTTCCGAGGGCGGGCCAGTGCCTGCGGATGGCTTCTTTCGAC
>Ga0194132_10012505_pt1 | contig 10566 bp, 12 predicted proteins | sample TA2KigOf80mmetaG_FD_148612 | JGI IMG/M metagenome (GOLD analysis project Ga0194132, IMG submission 148612) | Freshwater microbial communities from Lake Tanganyika, Tanzania - TA2015054 Kigoma Offshore 80m | ecosystem: Environmental > Aquatic > Freshwater > Lake | place: Tanzania: Lake... | reverse complement strand
GCGCCTTCGGCCTGATGAAATCAGCATTCATTTCGCATAATCGGCATCATCGCTTTCCTCGGGCGCACCTTTTACCTACTTGATCAGCGTATCCCTAAACATTAACTGCGCTTCGCCGCTCATGGTGGCGATGGTCGACGGCGCGCCGCCCTTGTACGGCACATGCAGCATGTTCAGCTTGGCCATCGACTGCAACAACTCCATTTGCAAATGTGTGATGTTGCCGGTGCCGCCCGAGGCGTAGTTCAACTGCCCGGGGCGCGCACGCGCCAGCGCGATCAATTCCTTTAGATTTTTAGCCGGCAGCGACGGATGCAGCACCAGCACGGAGGCGCCCATGCCGATCAGCGACACAAATGCAAAGTCGCGCGTGATATCAAACGGCAGCTTGGCGAACAACGCCGGTGCACCCAGCATGGCATTCGCCAGATACATCATGTGCCCATCGGGCGCCGAGCGCGCCACCATCTCCGCGGCGATGATGCCCGCCGCACCGGGACGGTTTTCCACCACCACCGACTGCCCCAGGAACTCGCTCAAGCGCGGCGCCACCGCGCGCGCGGCGATGTCGGTTGCGCCGCCCGGCGCGAACCCGGAAATAATGCGTAGCGGCTTTGCCGGGAAAATCTGCGCCTGCGCCGTGCCCAACAGCGCGCCAATCAACAACAAGGTCGAGCCGGTAAAATTTCTCATGGTGTCTGGAATTTACCAGCCCGCGCCGCGCGCAGCCAGCGTGATCGATGTGGACGCGCCAATCTGCGGTATAGTCGAATCCTCACCGTGCAACCATCAACTTCCACCACATGAAATTTCCCCATTCGGGAAAATCCGCGTGAATCGGTGATCAAAGATTTCGACGTCAACGGAGGATCCCATTGAAAGCAGCAGCAAAGCCCGCGGCCGTGCCGGCCTGGCCGCGGGACATCTACAACGTCTTTAAGCAAGTCGACATCCGTCAAGTAGCTTACGTGCCCGACGCCGGCCACACGCAACTCATCAGAGCCTGTCACGCCGACAAAGCCATGCGCGCGGTGTCGCTCACCACCGAGGAAGAAGGCGTGGCGATGCTCGCCGGCGCGTGGCTGGGCGGCGAGCGCGGTGCGCTGTTGATGCAATCCTCCGGCGTGGGCAATTGCGTGAACATGCTCGGCACCATCCGCGAGTGCCGCTTTCCGCTGCTGATGCTGGTGACCATGCGCGGCGAATGGGGCGAATTTAATCCCTGGCAACTGCCGATGGGGCAAAGCACCCCCGCGGTGTTTAACGATATCGGCGTGGTGGTGCAGCACGTGAACGAGCGCGCGCTGGTAGGCGAAACGGTTTACGCTTCGGCGATGATGGCGTTTCAATCCAATCGCGCGATTGCGGTGCTGATCGGCCAGCGTGTGGTCGGCTTTAAGGATTGGAGCAAATAATGGCAAAGAGAGCTTTCAATCGCATAACGACAATCGACCGCCGCGCCGCGGTCAAACAAATTCTCGCGCAACGCGGCGACGCGCTGGTGGTCACCGGCTTGGGCTCGTCGAGCTACGATGTCGGCACGGTCGATCACCCCAACACGTTTTATCTGTGGGGCGGCATGGGCGGCGCGTGCATGATCGGCGTCGGCCTCGCGCTCGCGCAACCGAAACGCCGCGTGCTGGTGATCACCGGTGACGGCGAAATGCTGATGGGCCTGGGTTCGCTCGCTACCATCGGCGCGGAAAAAATTAAAAATCTCTCGATCGTGGTCATCGACAACGAGCTTTACTCCGAAACCGGCATGCAGCCCACCCACACCTCGCGCGGCGTCGATCTCGCGGGTATCGCTAAAGCGGCGGGCTTTGCGTTGAGCGACACCATCGGGACCGAATCGGGATTAAAGTCGTGGATACCGAAGCTCTATAACACGCCGGGGCCGGTGTTCATGGCGCTCAAGGTGAACGCGAGCCGCTATCCGCTGTCGATCCGGCTGCGCGATGGCGCGCATATCAAAAACCGCTTCCGCGAAAACCTGCTGGGTGCGAAAGCCTTCGACTGACGGGAGATGCCCATGAGCACCGCAACCGCGCAAAAAACCGATTTCGAGGTCGTGCCGCTCAACGCCGCGCTGGGCGCGGAAATCCGCGGCCTCGATTTGGCGAAGATCGACGATGCGAGCTTCAAGCGTCTCTACGAACTGTACTTGTTCCACGTGCTGCTGGTGATCAAAAACCAGTCGATGACGCCGCACGAGCTGGTGGCGCTTGCCAAACGCTTTGGCACACCGGTGTCGTCGTCGAATCTACACCAACGCGATCTGAAGGAGCGCACCGCCAACAGCTTGTTCAACTTGCCGCCGGAGGTGACCGTGGTCACTAATTTGAAGGCGGACGGTAAACCGGTCGGCATACTAGGTGACGGCGAACTGGTGTGGCACTCGGATTTCTCCTTCACCGAGCGCCCCACCGCGGCGCGCATGCTGCTGGCGATGGAAGTGCCCGCCGACGCAAACGGCGGCAGCCACACTACGTTTTTGAATGCCTATGCCGCCTACGATGCGCTGCCCGATGACTACAAGCGCAAACTGTCCGGCAAGACCATCAAGCAAGGCAACATTGTCGATACCGCGTTGAAACTGCGCCCCGGCGCGTCGTTAAACGACGACATCATCGCGGCGCCCGGCCCCAGCCACCCGGTGATTTCCACGCACCCGGAAACCGGCGCGAACCTGCTGTTCCTCGGCCGGCGCCACGCGGCCTATGTCAATGGCATGGCGCTCGACGAATCCGAAACCTTTCTCGAAGATCTGTGGGCGCGCGGCGTGCAGCAACGTTTTTGTTATACCCACCACTGGCAGCAGGGCGACTTTGTGGTGTGGGATAACCGCGCGCTGATACACCGCCGTGACGCGTTCGACCCCACCACGCGGCGCGTGTTATACGCCGCGCAAGTCGAAGGGCATAAGCCTTATGAAGCGCCCGATGCGTTGTCGCGGCCGGAGCATGGGCGCGCGGGAGATTTCATTCGGCGCTGACGCCGCGTGACGAATCTGGGCGCAGTGTGCTTCCCCGAGCACAACCCAACGCTTCGCGCGCGCTCCCGGCGCGGCGCATAACTGCTGCGCCAGTATTTACGTAACTATTTGATTTTAAATAACTTTTTTAAAACCGTGAAAATCGCTGAATACCTCCTGCGCACGCTCGAAGCCAACGGTGTGAGCCACATCTTCGGCAACCCCGGCACCACTGAATTGCCGCTGGTCAAAGCGTGCGAGCAACGCAAAAATTTGAAATACGTCGTCGCGCTATCCGAAGTCAGCGCCGTGCCGATGGCCGACGGCTACGCGCGCGCCACGCGCTCGCTCGGCGTCGTTAACCTGCACGTTGCGCCGGGCCTCGGTAATGGCATGGGCACGCTCTACACCGCCGGCATCGCGGGCACGCCGCTGTTGGTGCTGGTGGGCGGGCAAGACCGGCGCTTTTTGCACACCAACCCGATTCTGTGGGGCCCGCTGGAAAAAATGGCGGCGAGCGTGTGCAAAGCGGTATTTACGCTAAACACCACCTTTGATGCCGCCGCCAATGTGCAGCGTGCGTTGCGCAGCGCGCTGTCGCCGCCGTACGCGCCGGTGGCGTTGATTTGCCCGCCGGATTTGCTGGAAAGCCAGATCAAAGCCGCGCCGGGCAAGGTGACGCCGGCGCTGCCCGCGCAGTTGTCCGCCGGGGAAGCCGCGCACTACGCGCAATTTTTGCGCAAAGCGAAAAAACCCGCGTTCATCGCCGCCGAAGACGTGCATTGGAACAACGCCTCGACAGAGCTCGAAACGCTGGCGCACGCGCTCGGCGCACCGGTGTATTGCGCGCCGTACACCGGCGTGCTGCCGGTGGCGGCCAACGCGCCCTGCTACGCCGGTTATTTGCCGCCAAGCTTGCTGCAAGTGTCACAGCGTCTGCGTGGGCATGATGCAATCTTGTTCGCCGGTGGGCGCGGCTTGCGCAACACCCTCTACGCCGAAGCGCAGTTGCCGCAGAAAAAAGCCTGGATCGGCAACGATGCCGCCGCGCAAGCGCCGCACGGCGAATACGCCATCGCGCGCGCCTGCGATCTGAAGGGTGCGCTCGCCGCGATTGGCGCCGCGCTCGGCCAACGCACCCGTGGCGGCGGTATCCGCGCAAAAAGCGCGCGCGCCGCGCTCGCCGTGCCCGCGCGCAACGCGCAAAAGCTCCATCCCACGCGCGCTATCGCCGCGCTGCTCGATCAATTTCGCGACGCGATTTGGGTCGACGAAGCCGGTTTATCCACTTCCGACGTGCGCCAATGGATGAACCTGAAAGCCGGCGAATACCTGATCAACGGCAGCGGCGGCATCGGCTGGGCGATCGGCGGCTCGGTGGGCGCGGCGATCGGCCAAACCAAAAGGCAAATCGTCGCGGTGATCGGCGACGGCTCTGCCTTGTATGCCTCGGAAGCGTTGTGGAGCGCCGAACATCACGGCGCCAAAATGCTGCTGGTGATTTTGTCCAATCGCCGCTATGCCACGTTAAACGCCGCGGCAACCAAACTCGCCGGCGGGCCGCTCAAGTCATTCACCATCGAGCCGCCGGTGATCGATTTCAGCGGCCTTGCCAGGCTCTACGGCTGGCGCTATGCCGGCGCGGCGAGCGAAACCGATTTTGACGCGGCGCTTAAATCCCTGGGCAGCCGCTTAAAACACAACACGCTGCTGGAGCTCAAACTCGATCACACGATCATGCCGCTGACGGCGTCGCGGCATTTCTAGCAGCCTGTCGGACTTAACTTGTCGCGGCGAGAAACGCGACGTGCGCGGACAGATTTTCACGGTTTTCAAGCGAATAATTCGTACTATTCGCGCGGCAAACCGGAGAAATATGAACCGCATCCGCTCGTTTTGCAGCCGGCAGGGTTAATGCCGACAGGGCCGACAGGCTGCCAGGCCGCTCAAACCGGCGGCGTCCAATCCGGCGGCTGCGTTTTTACAAACGACGGCCGCGCGGCAATCCCCGCGTGCCACGCTTTTAACTTGGGCGAAATGCCGCGCCAGTCGTGCGCATAACGAAAATCGGTGTATTGCAGCGCCACGCCCATCACCAAATCCGCCAGGCTAAAGCGGTTGCCAGCCAGGAACTTGCCGCCCTTGAAGTTGGCTTCCGCCAGCGCAATCGCGCGTTGCACGCGGGCTTCTTCGCGCGCGAGTTTATCCGGCCATTGCTTGTCCGCCGGGCGGCGCGTTTCAAGCACGCGCGCGATCACCGAATCAATGATGCCGTTACCGAGCGCCTGCCAGCGCTGCGCTTCCCAATAACCCACCGGGTCGCGCGGCGTGAACGAACGGCCATCGACGTGATCGAGGAAATGCACCACCAGCGCCGACTCGAAAATATAGTCGTTGGGCGCGATTTCCAGCACGGGGATTTTGGATAGCGGGTTCCTGGCGATGATCGGGCTATCTGCCGTCCACGGATCCTCGACCACAAACTCCACCTGCAGATTTTTTTCTTCGATCAACACACGCGCCTTGCGCACGTACGGTGAAGTTGGCGACCCAAACAGCCTCATGACTTGCTCCCTTCGATTACGAAAAAATTGCGAATCAGCATCAGAACTTCGGCGAGGCGATATTTTACCCTTACCGCGTCCACCACGCAGATTGCGCCATTTTCATGCGGTGCAAAATTCGCTACGATAGCTGCCTGAATTCGCTTTTTCACTTTCGAGAATCCCCATGATCAACGTAACCCGCATCGGCAAACACTGCGGCGCCGAAATTTCGGGGGTCGATTTGTCCGTGCCGCTCGACGAGCACACCTTCGCGCAAATCGCCAATGCGTTTTTCGACAACGAAGTGGTTTTTTTTCGCAACCAGCAGTTGACCCCCGCGCAGCAAATCGCCTTCACCCGCCGTTTCGGCACGCTCGAAGCGCACGTGCGCAAGGAAAGCCGGCTCGCCGGCGCCGATGAAATTTTCGTGCTGTCGAACAAGCTCGACGCCAACGGCAAGGCGATCGGCGCGCAGGATGCGGGCCGCTTTTGGCACAGCGATTTATCGTACAAGCGCGAGCCCAGCATGCTCTCCGCGCTCTACGCGGTGGAGGTGCCGGTCAAGGACGGCGTTGCGCTTGGCAACACTTATTTCGCCAGTACCACCGCGGCTTACAACGCCTTATCCGATGCGTGCAAGCAGCGCGTCGAACACCTGCGCAACGTGCACAGCTACCGCGAATACCGCTTGAAAAATTACGCCGCGCAGCAACAAGACGAGCGCCGCGGTATTCGCACCGTGCAGGAGCACGCCCCCACCCCGGAGCAACTCGCCAGCGTGCCCGACACCGAAATGAACGTGGTGCGCGTGCACCCGGTGACCCGGCGCAAAGGGCTTTTTATCAACGAAGGCCACACTTCGCATCTCGTGGGCATGCCGCGCGCGCAAAGCGACCAACTGCTTGCCCGGTTGTATGCCCACATGACGCAGCCGGAATTTATCTACGGCCACAGTTGGCGCGTCGGCGATTTGCTGATGTGGGACAACATCGCCGTGCAGCACAAAGCGACGTTCGATTACGACCCGCTGCCGCGGCTGATGTATCGCACCACGGTGCGCGGGCCGGCAGTGGTTTAGCTGAATTTTCGTAAGTATTTGATTTTATTAAATATTTTATGAGCGATGCCAACGGCTTGATTACCGTGCGTCTGCAACCGATCGCCCCCGCAAACGACGCGGAATTCAACGATTGGTACAACCTCGAACACGTGCCGCAGTTGACCGCGCTGCCGGGCTTTGTGCGTACGCGGCGTTATCACTGCGAAAAATCCGATATTCGTTACCTCGCATGGTACGAAACGCGCGATGAAAGCATCGAAGCCGGGCCGGATTTTCAGTACATCGTCGCGCACCCGACGCCGTGGTCGGTGCGCATGCGCCAGATTTACGGCGGCAATCGCGAGCGCATGAACTTCACGCTGATGTGCGATGTGGCGAATGCCAGCGCAACGCTGCCCGCCGCCGGCGCGCCGTGGATGTACATCGTGCATACCGATATTCCTGACCAAATCGTCGATGAATACAACGCGTGGTACGACAAGGAGCACCTGCCGCGCTGCGCCAACATCCCCGGCGTGCTGCGTGCGCGGCGTTATACCGCGGTGGCGTGCACTTCGGGCGATGTCGGGCCGAAATATTTAACCACCTATGAGATGACCGGCCCCGATGTGTGGGAGAGCCCCGCCGCGCAAGTCGCGCGCAAAACGCCGTGGACGGAGAAAATGCGCTCATTGTTCACCAACACGCGGCGGGCGTTGTATCAGCTGGTTGCGCCGAATGTGGAGCATGAGCAGGCGCTGAAGCTGGCACGGGTGGAAGTTAAGTGAGCGTTGCCCCATTTTTTCCACCGTTCGGGCTGAGCCGGTCGAAGCCCGATTTACGTTTACAAAGCACGATGGCGCTTCGATCACAGCAATATCGCCCTTCGACAAGCTCAGGGCGAACGGTGGTTTTTGCAAACGTTCGATGAGCGACCTACTCCTCACCCGCATTGACGACCGTGGCGACCAAGGCCGCATCGCCTATCTCACCGTAAACAATCCCACGCGCCGCAACGCCCTGGGCATGGCCGGCAAACAAGCCATTGCCGCGGCCTTTAATCAGCTCACGCCCGACGACAAGTTACGCGCCGTGGTGATCACCGGCGCGGGCGATAAATCTTTCATCGCCGGCGCCGACATCCATGAAATGAAAGACCTCGATGCCGCCGGCGCCGAGCACGAACACCGCTTAACCCATATCGCCAATCAAGCCATCCGCAACTGTCCGGTGCCGGTGATCGCGCGCGTGAACGGTTACTGCCTCGGTTTTGGCATGGAGCTTGCCGCGGCTTGCGACATTCGCATCGGCGCCACGCACGCCCGCTTCGGCATGCCCGAAGTGCGCGTGGGCATCCCGTCGGGCATGGAAGCGGCGCTGCTGCCGCTGTTGATCGGCCACGGCAAGACTGCGGAACTGGTATTGACCGGCGATATCATCGATGCGGCCGAAGCGCACCGCATCGGCTTTTTGCAGCGCATCGCCGCAGCGGACGATCTCGACGCCGAAGTCGAACGCTGCGTCACGTCCATCCTCGCCGGCGGCGCGCGCGTGATGCGCCTGCAAAAAACGCTGCTGCGCGATTGGGAACAACTGCCGCTGCGCGAGGCCATCGAGGCCGGCATCGCCGCCTGCGTACGCGCGCGCGAAAGCGACGAACCGCGGCGCATGATGCAGGCGTTTATCGAGCGCAAGAAATAGCGTTCGCGGCGCCGTCACGGCACAATCACCGCGGAATCACCACGCATTCGACAGCCTATTGTCGCTTCCCACTTTGCGCCGCGCGTCGATGACAGGCGGAACATATGGAATATCTCCTCGCCATCATTCTGGTGTGGGCCGTGATCTTCGGCTGGGTCTGCGGCGCGTGGAAGGTTAAAGAGCGCGAGATCGCGAAAAAGCTTTATCTGCAAGCCTTGGCGCAGCTTAAACACGCGCCCACCGACGCCAAGCTCAAGCAGCGCACGCTCAGCCTCGGCCGTGCCTACGCCAGGCTCACGCGCGATCCATCCGGCCGCGCCGCCTTTGATGAACTTGCGCTGATGCGTGACATCAACGCGGCCTGCGACTCGCAAGACACGGCAGCCAGCATGCCAGCGGCGCCGCCGGAAACGCCCTTTCGGCATTAAGCACGACGGCCCGCACAAAAAAGAAAAGCCGCTCGCGCGGCCATTCTTTTGCCTGCTGTCATCAAAAATTACACCGACTGCCCCACCACCACCATGTCGAAATCCGCCTTGCCGGCGGCGCAATCGGGGCAGCTCCAGGTGTCGGGCACGTCTTCCCAGCGCGTGCCAGGAGCAATGCCTTCATCGGGCAGGCCAGCCTTCTCGTCATAAACGAATGCGCACAGCAGGCATTGCCACACACGATAGGCTTTACTGTCGTTGGCCTGCGGCACGACTTTTGTCGCGCTTTCCAGCCGCGGAAAGTGCAGCACCAGCGCCTCCACCCCTTCGGGCCCGGCGACGATCGGGAACGAGCCTTCATGCGGCTTGGTAAACGCGATCGAGATCGCGTGATATTCCTTGCCCTGATAGGTGAGGCTGCCGCCCACCACGATCAAATACTGGCCGTTGGTTTGCGCCGCGTCGGGCGTGGCCATGGTCGCGCCGGGCTTAAGCTTAACCGAATAGGCGGCGAGGCCGCGCTCGTCCTTGATCTGCCTGAAGGCGTGGATGTTGACTTCGGCCTCACCGCTGAAATCGGGGGATTCGGTCGCCTGCCACGGTTTGCGGCCCTCTACATCGAGCAGCTTTTGCTTGCTATCCGGATCTGCCAGGTATTGCGCACCGGGGTCCCATCGTGCGCGCAGCGTCAAAAACCCCACGCCGAATTCGGCGCCGGTCAACGGGCCATACGGCGTATGCGCGCGCGAAAAATGCACCGCGTTGATCGACAGCGGATGATGGCCGATCACCCCGCCGCCCTTGACGATGACTTGAAACTGGTCGACCTCGTGAAAATGCGGCGCGATCACGCGGTGCGGCGTGCCTTCGGCGAGAAACGCCATCGGATGATCCTTCACGCCCTCGGGCGGACGCATGAAGTCCGTGCGCCAGGCGGTGCCCCCGCTGGGAGGGTTGCGCGATTGTTTGCCGGCTTTGACGTCTTCATATTGAGCGATCAGGGGCATGGGGTCTCCAGTGTTTAAACGTTGATCGCATCGATTTTACGCGCCTCACACGCGCCCTGTGAAGCGCGCAAACTGCTCACCAGGGCACGCCAAGCGCGTTCCATATGCTGAAAAATCAATCTTTTAAGTCACGTTCGCCCGCGGTCCAAACGGACCAGCAGTGCCTGGCAAACGGTATCGGGTAATGCCAAACGCATTACACCAGAACGGTGCGCGGGTTAATGCAGCATTTGCCAAAAACTGGAGAGCCCGTTGACGATGTGCGTGGCCTTGCTTTGCCACGGCGAGGGCGGCGGTGGCGTGTAACGCCGATCGCCCATGCGCCGGTCGCAGGGGCCGATCAACGGCGCCAAGGGGATTTCCATTACACACGCTTCACGCCACACGGTTTTGCCGCGGCGCTCAGCTATCGCGCCGGCACCGCTCGCAGCCACGCGGCGGTCTGTCACGTGCCGCCGGCCGTCAGGACCAGTATGCCGATGTTCTGCAACCTGCGCTGAAACCTGCTCTGCAACCATGACGCCCTCCGTGAAGGATTGCGGTGACAGAAAATTTACGCTCAAATCTTAACGGTGTAAACAAAAAAGTTACCGTGCAAATACCCGTTTTGAGCCGCGAAAAAATGACAACGGCAACACCCAGCGGCACCGCACAGCCGAGACTAGCCGCCAAAGTGTTCGCTTTTCGCCTCTTGGCTCGGGCGTGCACGGCCCCTTGCGCTGCTGCAGCTTAGGGTTCGTCTAAAATAAATTTATAAATTAAATCAATAGCTTATCAGTAGTGTCCGGACGTTAATCGAATAAATTCAATTGGTTAGCGGACATGTCCGGAATTTCGTCGGCGACGATTTTGTTAAGTAGTTGATCCAATG
>Ga0194132_10012504_pt1 | contig 10566 bp, 13 predicted proteins | sample TA2KigOf80mmetaG_FD_148612 | JGI IMG/M metagenome (GOLD analysis project Ga0194132, IMG submission 148612) | Freshwater microbial communities from Lake Tanganyika, Tanzania - TA2015054 Kigoma Offshore 80m | ecosystem: Environmental > Aquatic > Freshwater > Lake | place: Tanzania: Lake... | reverse complement strand
TAGCACTGTGCGAATCCGTAATCCGGTCCCTTCTCCCCTTGCGGGAGAAGGCTAGGATGAGGGGTAATTAACGAGGCGTGAAAATCAAGCACCCTCACCTCAATCCTCTCCCATCAAGGGAGAGGAAGGAAGAAAGGGGTGCGTTCTCCCATCGAAGCCTTGGCTGAGTGTGGCGAAAGGAGAAGAGGGGGACCAGATGAAGAATCCCCACCCATTAGGTCTGCCCCTGTCGAGACGGGGGCACTTTTGACAACAACTAAGGAGCATAAAGATGCCAAATGTGAGGATTGATGCGAATGGGGCGCCGAAGGCGGCGGTGTTTGAGCATACGGCGCCAGCGGCGCATAGGAGCGGGGTGACGGCGGTGGACGCCTCGGACCCGGCGGACGCGTCGGGGGCTATCGATTGCGGCGGGTACCAGGAGTGCTGGCTGGACGTGACGATTAGCGGCGTCGGGTTTGTGTACCTGGATGTGCAGGCGCTGTTCTGGAACTCGAGGCAGAACTTGTGGTGGGGCGGAGCGACGCGGCGGTTTGAGTCGACGGGGCGGCACGCGCTGTCGGTGGAGGCGCGGGGCGGGCTGGTGTGGCTGAAGGTGGTGGGGTTCAGCGGGACGTCGTTCAGCCTCAGCGCGGACTATGCGTTGAGCTGAGGGAAGCCCCTTGATGATCCTCCTCAAGATGTGTGATGAACAAAACACTCCTGTTTTTAATCGATATACCATCCCCTGACCCCTTCCTGCTGGAAAGGGAAGAGAAATAAGAAACCACAACCCCCTCCTTCGGCATACTCAGGACGGCGTCTAACTCCCCCTTCGCCTTCCAGGCCGAAGGGGGAGAACCAGATGGGAAATCAGAAGCCACCCTTAATGCGCGTCACACGCATCAAGAGAGAGGTGAGAGACCTGGTAGCACAGCTATCGAATTTATTCGGTTCGGCAGAGAGGATGAAAGAGAAAGGAGGCGATTATGGCCCTTAGACTTGCAGGGGAAAGCTATGCGCCCGTCAGCGGTGTGGATGGGCTGGGGAATTTAAGGCTGGTGGACGTGAACGACGCGTCGCTGGGGATCAGGGTGAACCAGCGCGGGGTGGGGCGAGTCTTCGACTTTCAGGACGGGGGCGCCAGCGTCATGTATATGGACGACGGCGCGGCGTTGAGCCTGGCGCGGGACCTGGCCTTCAGCAGCGCGCGATCCATCACCACCACGTCCGGGAACCTGACCCTGAACCCCGCCGGCAACGTGACGCTGTCGAAAACCACGCTTCCATCCTCTGACGACGCGCTAGACCTGGGCAACAACACAATCCGAATGCGGACGGTTTTCGCTCGAAAGGTTGACCTTGGGACCAGCGGCAACCAGGGTCGGGTTATAGACGGCAACAGCTCAGGCTTGCGAATAGGCGCTGACCTGGGAGTTGTATTCCATGATGACAGCAACCTGAACAACGAGGTGGTGAGGATAGGCGGGGCGGCCCAAATAACTGTTGCCGATGGCAAAAACGTTATCCTTGGCACGGCTACGGGCACAAAGATAGGAACGGCCACCACGCAGAAGCTGGGTTTTTACAATGCGACGCCGGTGGTACAGGGCTCGGCGGTGGCGGACGCTTCCGGCGGGGCGACGGTGGACGCGGAGGCGAGGGCGGCGATAAACGGGGTGCTGGCGAGGCTGAGGAGTTACGGGCTGATTGCGACGTAAGAGAGCGGGGCGGGTCGTATGTCTTACCCTACCGCCCCGATACATCGGGGCGGCATAGGCCCCGTCGGTAGCTTTGTACGAGCGCTTGGGATGGCATTAGTCTCAAAAATATGACTAGGGAGGAGGAGCTATGGCTATTAATAAGTCGGACCATCGGTTAGAGCAGGTGTCGTTTTTGTTCGACGGGGCGGGAGATGTGAAGGAGGTGGTGCTGCAGGTCAACTACGCATTGCGAGATGACGCTACCGGGCAGGAGGAGGCGAGGGTGCGGTGGTCGGTGAGCGTGTGGGCAGGGCTGAGCCAGGGGCAGAAGGACAGCGCCAACAGCGTCGGCAAGATGCTGAACAGCCTGGCGCAGACGGTCTAGCCGTGGCGAAGGCCTTGAAGTTAACGCCACAGGACCTGTACAGGCTTCGACGCGCGTCGCTGGCGGCGCAGCGGGCGGAGGTGGAGGCAGGGCTGGCGCGGCAGAGGCTGCGGGAGGTGACGCTGGAGGTGGAGCGTCGATACGGGCTGCTGGGGTCGGGGGCAGCGGTGGATGTGGGGACGGGGGAGATTAGGGTGGATGGGGCAGGCGGGGAGAACGGGGAGAGGGGGAGCAGCCCGCCCTAGGGCACTTTTGAGGGAGAAGAAGGGGGGACTAGTGTAAGGCGGCAGTGATAAAGGATTGTGCCTCTAGGGTTACACCCTCATCTCGCCACGGCGAGTCTTCGACCTGCACCTTCCCCTCCCGATGATAATCGGGAGGGGAAGGAGGAAGGCTTAATGGTCATGCCCTGTGAGCGATGGTGGCTGGGTGCCAGTGGGGCCAGATTCCTCAACTACGCCCCGATGAGTACACGGGTGCTAAGCTTGGAATGACAACCTGTTTGTTTTCCTTGGAGACCAGCCCTTAGTTGGAGATGGAATCTCTGATGAGGGCAGACTGAGTGAAAGGAGGGAACATACCATGGACCTGACGACCATGCGCGACTGGATACGCGCGGACCTGCATGACGAGGACTCGGCCAGCTACCGCTGGACCAACACCGTACTGAACCGGCACATCGATAGGACGGTGCGAGAGTTCAGCATGGCGCTGCCCAGGGCGCAGACGGCTACCCTGACTACCAGCGCAGGCAGCCGGGACCTGTCCATCGCGTCGCTGACCAACCTGGTGGACATTGAGGCGGTGGAGTATCCCACGGGGAAGTACCCGCCGGTGTACGCGCCCTTCAGCCTTTGGGAGAGCACGCTGACGCTTTTGGTCGACTCGACGCCCAGCGGAGGGCAGGCGGTGAAGGTGTACTACGGCAAACTGCACGCACTGGACGCCAGCACGTCCACCCTGCCGCCGCATTTGGAGGACCTGGTGGCGGCGGGCGGGGCGGGCTACGCCGCGGTGGAGTGGGCCAGTTTCGCGACCAACCGTGTCAACGTGGGGGGCGAGGCGGTGTGGCGGCACTACCTGACGTGGGGGCAGCAGCGGCTGGCGTTTTTCAATCAGAGGCTGACCAAGCTGAGCCGTCGAGGGTCGCTGAGGGCGCAGCGGCTCTACGGGCCGGCGCATTCCAAGCCCAGCCAGTCGCTAGTAGTGGGGCCGTAATGCGCGAGGGGATTAAACCCTACCGCAACTAAATAAGACTTAACGAGGTAACGGGGCACTGCGCTTGATGGAGAGTTGCACCCTACCGCGCCCTGAAGGGTGCGGCATAGGCCTTGTCGGCGGCTGTGCGGCGCACACTGGGACTACTGATGTGGGATTACTGATTAAGAAGCTAAAGGCAATAAAGTGAGGTATTGAAGGGAGGGATTTAATGCGCAGCCTATCGGCAACGCTAGTGGCGGCGCAGAAGAGCGCGTCGTCGCTGCCGCACTTGAAGGTGGAGGCGGACGAGTCGCTGCCGGGGGTGGCCCACCCGGTGTTTTCGAGGCTTTACACGGGCGTCGAGCCGGCGTGGTACCACGCGGCGTACATGGCGGGCGACGGGTCGCTGATCCGGGCGAGGATCGATTCGGCGGACGAGAGGCTGTATGTGCAGCGCGTCGTGTCGCCCGGGCCTGGGGGCAACTTCAACTCGTGGACGTATCTGGACGACGCGGGCGCTCATGCCAGCATCGTCCTCTGCGGCAGGGGGAGCGCGGTGTTCATCTTTTACGTCGACACCGTCAGCGACAACTCGATGAGGTACCGGGAGAGCAGCGACAACGGCGCGTCCTGGAGCGCGGAGAAGACGGTGCTGACGGTGCCGGAGAGCATGGTGTCGTGGCTGGCGGCGTCGGTGAACGCCAGCGGGACGCCGGCGGTGTTCTACGCCACCAACGACCATGTAGTCCACGTGACGAAGCGCGTAGGCGGCGACACGTGGGCCAATCCATCGGCATGGCCGTATTCGGGTACGGTGACTACGGTGAAGGGCATGGCGTCGATATACGGGCAGGACTGGCTGCTGACGGTGTGCGGCGAGGCCAGCGGCGAGAAGAAGGTGTGGACGACGCTGTACGGGGACGGCGGGCTGGTGTCGTCAGGCCAGTGGTCGGCGCTGAAGGAGATAACGCGGGCGGAGTCCACGGCAGGCATCGATTTCACCAATCCTTTCATGTCGCTGCAAGGGGTGGCGAGGCTGTTCCTGGTGGAGCGGTCCACGGGGTCGCCGTCGTACAACCGGCCTTTATGGAGCTTCAGCGCGCCGGGCAGCTCCTATCTGGACTGCCTGTGGCGGGAGCCCGCGCCTTTCAATCTGGATACGGCCTTTGGCGTGGCGATTACGGGCAACGCCGGCAACCTGTGGCTGTCCACGCCCAACGGAGTGTGGCGGGGCGAACTGCGGCCTGCGCTGGACCTGACGGGCGATGTGCTGTCGGCGGATATGCGCGATTTGACTGACAGTGGCGGGGGCACAGTGACGCTGCGCAATGACGACGGGCGGTACAACTCGCCGGGCGCGGGCGGGCTGGTGTCGCTGCGGAGGGGGTCCAGGGTGCGGGTCAGCCCGGGGTATGGGACGGCGTCGGGGGCGGAGGTGTCGTCGGGGCCGAGCTACTGGGTGGAGGCGCTGGAGCACCAGTGCCGGCCGGGGCGGGCGACGCTGACGCTTCGATTGGAGGACGCGTGGTCGCTGCTGGGACGATGGCGGGCGCGGCGGCAGTACGCGTGGGACCTGAATGAGGCGTCGATTAAAGACATCGCGGCGTTTATCCTGGCGCGGGCGGGTTTAGGGCTGTCGGTGCTGTCGTCCAGCGCGACGTTTACGACGCACAAGCCGGCCTTCGCTATCCATCCTGGGGCCAGTGGCGCGCAGGCGTTGTCGCGGCTGCTGGCGATGACGCCGGATAGGCTGTTCTTTCGAGGCGACACGGCGATGGTGCGGTATATGCAGGACTCGGACCCTGTGGATTATGCATATGGCGCCGGGCACGCCGTTGTGGGCGGGCGGTACGTGAACGGGGCGGCGTCGCACAATCGATACCAGGTCTACGGTAAAGGCGTCATGGCTGAGGCCTTCGACTGGACGGAGGTGGAGGCGGTGGCGGACCGGCTGTTCCAAGCGCACGACGTTAATCTGGACACGCAGTCGAAGGCGCAGGAGCGAGGGGACGCGCTGCTGGGGCTGGGCCAGCGGCTTCAGCCGGCAGGGGGCATCGACGTGGCGGTGAACTGCGGGCAGGAGCTGTACGACCTGGTGGAGGTCACAGACTCCAGGGCGGGGCTGTCGGCGTCGAGGCGCCGGGTGGTGGGACTGGGGCTGCGGTACGCGAGGGGACAGGGGGAACGGCCCGCGTATGTCCAGACCATTGAGTTAGGGGGAGGTTAGGCATGGAGATGAAGAAAGGCGTGGTGAAGGCGTTCAATTCGACGGCGTACACGGCGACGGTGCAGCTGGCGGGGAGCCAGAGCGTGTGGCTGTACAAGGTGCCGGTGGCGCGGAACATAGGGTCGTCGGAGATGACGGCGGGACGGAACTGCGCGGTGGTGTTCTTCGACGAGTCGAATCGGGACGATGCGGTGGTGGTGGGGGTGTATGGGTAGGGGCCAGTCTGCGCAGGCGTGGCTGTGCTATACTTTTTATCGTTGCCGGAGTGGCGGAATGGCAGACGCGCCGGTCTCAAAAACCGGTGGGGGCAACTCCGTGCCGGTTCGAATCCGGCCTTCGGCACCAGAGCGTACTCCACTTCACTAATATGCGGCTCCCGACCTAGGTCGGGGGCTTTTTTATTGACCAGGTTCCTAGTCAAAGAGGTTGTTTAGCCACCTGAGGGGCGCGAGGAGCCAGGACAGTCCGCCCTTCCCCTCGGACTCGGTCTCTTGTACTCCCGTCTCGGCGACGGCCTCGGGGGTCTCTTGCGACAATTCGCCGGTTATTTTTTGGGGGAAGGTGTTGTGGTCGAGGACAACCTCAACGTGGATGGTGCCGGTGCCGCCTTCGGTGAGGGTCATCTGGCCGGCGGCGGTGAAGGTGTTGTCGCCATTGTTGACCAGGGTTCCCGCAAAGGTGCCCTTAAAGCTGCCCTGGAAGGTCCACAAATACCAGTCGCCTTGGATAGCCGCGGGGTCGCCGCCGTGGGCGGGCAGGGAACCGTGGTTGGCGTGGATGGAGCCGAACCCGGGGGGTGGACCGGCCGTCGACCTCAAAGGGACCGTGGTAGATAAAGATGGCGTCGCCGCATATGAACTGAGGGCAGAGCTCGATGCCGCTGAACTGACCGGTGACAGGCGGCGTAGATGCCGCGACGGCGGTCTGGGCGATGAGAACCGAAAGAAGGACTGCTACCGCGAAAACTGCGGGCCATACCAAAAGTCTGCTGCGCGTACCCTTCATCACTCCACACCCCAGAGCAGAATTCCCTATATCGATGACGGTGAGGCTTCATCATGGCCCTGCGTATTGGGGCTGCATTGGCCTCGAGTTGCCGCCGAGCGGGTCTTCGGAGTTTACCACTGATGTTCGGGGTACCGTCAACCTGCTCCGGCTTACTGAATATAATAAAAAGGCCCTCCGCGCAATGGGAGGGCCTTTTGGACTGTTGCGCAGGCGATTATTTTGCGCTGTTTCTCGCCAGTTCCGCCAGCCCGTTCTGAAGCTTCTTTCCAAAGGAGCAGGCACACAAGTAGATATGATTGCTGTGCAGTTCAATTTTGTAACCCCTGGAATTGCAGAGGGGACAACTGTCCACCACAAGCCCGATGGGGTTGGGGCGGGCAGGCGGGTCGCCGGCGTTGCCTTCAGGTCCCTGATGCGCTCGCGGGTCATGTATTGTGCTCACGACACCTCCATTCACGCAAAAACCTCGCTGTAAATTCATTGGCTCCAAGTATGATACGCACATGGCGCCCACGGCGGATTGCCAAAATGGGGGTGATACCTCGAAGTCCAAGGCAAAATTTGGACTAGTCAATAGAAACCTTCTCCCTTGTCCGAAGGCATGGTTACGATATGGGGCTTGCGAGTAGAATCCCCTTTGAAGCGATGGTAACCCTCGGTTACCCAAGTAAATCCCGCTTCAGGCCCCGTTACCGAGCGGGGCCTATTATTTTGGACGCATCTAAGCCTGCCTAACCTGACGACGACATGAGAGCGGCAACCTTAGGCAAAACGCTGGTTACTAGGCTTTCAGCCCTGTGCTAAAGTTTTATTAGAAGTCGCTAAGGGCAGCCAAACCGCAGTGGTGAGGAGGGAGGGTTATGAATCCAGCAGCCATGTTTATCCGATTCGCGCGGTGGGCTTCTCGACGGGCAGGATACCCGCAGGCCTTTGCGGCCGCGATGCTGATAGTGCTTGTATGGGCGGTGTCAGGTCCCCTCTTCGGCTTCAGCACTACCTGGCAGTTGATGATTAATACCGGCACAACGATTGTGACCTTCCTCATGGTGTTCCTAATCCAGAACACACAAAATCGAGACACCGACGCGCTGCAACTTAAGCTGGACGAGCTGATAAGGGCCACCAAGGGCGCGCATAACGCTATGCTGGGCATAGAAGAGTCGGCGGAGGAGGAGCTGGCCGAGATTAAAAAGACTTATGAGGCGCTGGCCAGGGAGACCAAAGAGGGGTTGCAGCGAGGTCAAATAGACACGGGCACGCCGGAGGTGTCCAACGGCGAAGTCAAATCTAAATCCAAGTGATTTATTACGCGGCCGCCGGCGACGCTACACAAGCGGCCTCGCCTCTGCTACTCTGTCTACCACTAAAAACCTAGCTTTTGTGGAGGGCAGCCCGTGGCCAAATATTCAGAGACACCAAAGGTGGATGCCGGCCAGAAGTTCAAGACTGTAGGCGGGGCCGTGGTCCAGACCACCGGCAACACGCAAAGAATTGAATCTCATAACCTCTACGTGCATGAGGTCGAGATAGTCGACGGGACAGGGAAGGGTTACAAGTACTGGCATAACCTGGACAACGCGCAGAAGATGTAGCCTGCGCATCGCAGCTCTGCCGGACATTTTAAGGCGCTCTTTGAGAGCGCCTTTATCTTTTTAGCCTACTGCCAGCGGCCTCGCGTTAGTCCAAACAGCTAAGATATTAGCAATTTATTGAGTTTTATTGCTATTCCTATTTTGTTATTGATTGTTTTCTGGTGTCTATGTAAGAATGGCGGCGTTGTTGCACCTGCTTGGGGCGCCAACACCGCCATTATGAGACCTGGGGTCTATACCTTCTTCATATCGGCAAAGATGCGGGCCGGTGGGGATGAGTGAGTGGGTGGACAAACATCAAGCGATGGAGGAGAAGGTCATGGTTGCCGTTAAACAGTTCACGCTGTCTGACGCTATTTTAGAGAAGATTCACAGCAGGGCCGCCAGCTATGACAGAGAAAACAAGTTCTTCTCAGACGACTTCAACGATCTGAAGAAGGCAGGGTATCTTCATCTGGCGGTGCCGACGGAATTTAGGGGTTACGGCTTCAACGTAGCCCAGGTGGCCCAGTTGCAGCGACGCCTGGCGTACAACGCTCCCGCCACGGCCTTAGCCATCAACATGCACTTTTACTTCACCGGCGTGGCGGCAGACCTGTGGCGCTCCGGCGACAAGTCGCTGGAGCGGATGCTGAGGGAGACGATGAAGGGTGAGGTGTTTGCCGCCGGCCATGCCGAGACAGGCAACGATCTGCCCCTCCTCCTCTCCACCACTAAGGCTGAAAAAGCGCCCGGCGGCTACAAGTTCACCGGACGCAAATCCTTTGGCAGTCTCACACCGGTGTGGACACGTTTGGGGATTCACGCCATGGACGCCAGCAATCCCAATGCCCCCATGATTGTCCACGCTTTCATGCCTCGCGACGCCAAGGGTTACAGCATCAAGGAGACCTGGGACGTGCTGGGCATGCGGGCCACTCGCAGCGACGACACGATTCTCGACGGGGCCTTTGTGCCCGACAAGTATATTGGCCGCGTCCTGCCAGCGGGAGCGGTGGACCAGTTTGTCCTTAGTGTTTTCGCCTGGGCGGACATTGGCTTTTCCAACGTTTATTACGGCATTGCGCTACGGGCACGAGACCTGGCGGTGGAGGGACTTAAGAAGCGCACTTCCCTGGGACTCACGCGCTCCATGGCGTACCATCCGGAGATGCAGCACGCCGCCGCCGAGATGACGCTGGAGCTGGAGTCCATGGGGCCGCACATCGACAAGGTGGCGCAGGACTGGGCCAATGGCGTCGACCACGGGCACAACTGGCCGATGAAGATTGTGTCGGCCAAATACCATTGCGTCGAAGGCGCGGGGCGGGTGGTGGACCTGGCGCTGGAGATGTCCGGTGGCTTCGGCATGTTCAAGGCCAGCGAACTGGAGCGGCTGTACCGCGACGTGCGGTGCGGGCGGTTCCACCCTGCCAACTCGGCGCTGGTGCATGAGATTGTGGGGAAGACCACCCTGGGCATAGGCTTGGACGAGCAGCCTCGCTGGGGGTAGCTTCAGGGCGGATATTCCGCGACTGTATGTAATAGGGGAGGGCATTTCTACCCTCCCCTGTTTTTACCGCTAAACAGGCAACGCCGATCTACGAGTCTCTACGAGATGCACGCTAGTGGAGGCACTCTCAAAACGTAAGGAGGGTAAAAGAGCCTGACGCGCGTTAGGCAGACCCCATTTTATATCGGCCCGAGGCAGGCGCTAGTCGGAGGCGGGCTGCTCCAGCGCCTGACGTATGACGCGCTTAAGCTCCTGAATGTCGCAGGGCTTGGTCATAAAACTGACCGCGCCTTCCCGGAAGGCGGCCTCAGCGGCCTCTTGGGAGGGGTATCCGGTGAGGATCATGGCGCTGCAACGGGGCTGGCGGGCCTTTAGAGACTGGAGGACGTTGATGCCGTTGCGGTCCACATCCAGGTCAATGATGGCGAAGTCGAAGTCTTGGCTGTCCACCAGGTCGTTGGCCTGGTCGGCGTTGCTGGCGTACCAGACGCGATAGTCCTCCCGCTCCAGGATAGCCTTGAGAGTAAGGCCCGTGGCCACGTGGTCGTCTATGATAAGCATCTGCTTACCTAAGAATTGGTCTGTCATGGCGACGACGATTCTTGATGCGAAGTCTTGGAGCTTCCGGTCGAGGAGCGGTCACGTCGGGGCTGGTGACGAGCGCACAGTCCGAGTCCCACCATAGGTCCCACCCACCTATCCCTTTGGACTAGTTAATTCCGCAAGGCGATAATCAGTTTGTCTATTATTAAACAGAATGAGCGTTCCGCGCAACCACCCCAGGCTGCGGCGGGTTTTCCTGCCATCACGTCCACGGCGCTACACACTTTTAACGCCCACTGAAATCTGGTTGCGTGTGACCTCATAAACAATGGTTACCGAAAGATTTTTGTTGCCTCAGAATTACGGTTACCTTTCCCCGACCATGATAAGGGACTACCTGGCCTAGCTGCGAGCTTTAGAAGCTTCTCGGTCTCTTG
>Ga0194132_10012503_pt1 | contig 10567 bp, 6 predicted proteins | sample TA2KigOf80mmetaG_FD_148612 | JGI IMG/M metagenome (GOLD analysis project Ga0194132, IMG submission 148612) | Freshwater microbial communities from Lake Tanganyika, Tanzania - TA2015054 Kigoma Offshore 80m | ecosystem: Environmental > Aquatic > Freshwater > Lake | place: Tanzania: Lake Tanganyika... | reverse complement strand
CTGTACGGACCAGATGCCGTTCCCGACTCAACCCTCCAAGACCGTTGATATCCATGTCATGATGATCCTGGGTGCTAAAGATGGGATATTGATCGCCTACTTTGCGAACCTGTAGTCCCACGGAAACCCATGGGTGTTGCGAGGTGCGTAGCGCATAGGCGTTAAATCCCGTTCCGGATCCGTTCTGACCGGCACGGGCGCGTCCGTACCCCGTATGCACGGTTACGGCGTCGTCCGGATGACCGGGAAGAATCCATACCGGAGCCTGTACCGAACGTCCGTCAATGGAAAGCTGGACCAGATCGGTGTTTTCCACACCAAGACGCGCGGCCATGGAAGGTCCCATCACTGCGGCATTGTCCCAAGTCAGTTTGGTCAGCGGTTTGGGGAGTTCCTGAAGCCATCCGTTGTTGGCATAGCGTCCGTCCCAGATCGTAGGATCAGGCGCAAACAAAATTTCGGTTCCCGCATCCGAGGAACCTGTGTCTGCGGACGATAGCGCCGCCATGTCCACCCGAACTTCGCGGGCAGGCAGGGCCGAGTTGGCTATAAAGCCGTCATGCACGGAGGTTTTCCAGAAGACGTCAAAGGACTGTGTCGCGCCTGTAAGCGCCATACCCGTCGTCTGCCAGTATGCACGGACTATATCGTACGTGGTTTTATTGGACGCGCCGGACAGAACGGCCAGCAGGTCGTACTCGCTTTTGCCGGCGTACAGCGGAGCGATAAGCGGTTGGATAATCGTCGCGGTTCCGTCGTAGGCGCGAGCATCGCCCCACATTTCGAGCGCATGGGTCTGCGGAATATGCCAGTGGCATTGTTCGGCGGTTTCGTCGTGGTACAGCCCCAGATGAATCCGCAACCCGACCCGGTTCATGGCTCCGAAGAAACCCAAATCCGCCGGCGCGGTAAAAACGGGGTTGCCGCCAAGCACCACCAGCATATCGACATTGCCGGAATTCATGTCCTGAACCAAACCGTTCAGTTCTTCGAACTGATGGGTCGGACGTGTCTCGATAGAGTCGCTGTAGGAAACGGTTTTTCCGGCGTTGCCGAGCGTTTCGTTTATGGCGTGCGCCAAAGCATGAACGACCGGAGGCTGATGGTCACCTGAGACAACAAGCCCTGCTCCCGCATGTTTTCGCAGATCGGCGACTACCGCCGAAACCCATCGCCTCGTCTTTTCGTCGCCCGCAGGAGCGGAAATCGAAATCCCCAGACCGGCGGCGATCTGCCGCGCCACGCCTTCTATTTCTCCGGGTTTGCGGCCAAGACGATGATCCGCCAGCGAGCCTGTCAGCGTTGGCATGCTCTCGGCTGCATAAAGCCGGTTCATCCGGTCCAAACCGTTGACTGCATCACGCCGCGAGGAAAAATCGCGGGCATACCGCAACGCGCCGGGACCGGTCGCCAAAAAGTCGGCGTCCAAGGAAAGAATGATGTCGGCCCGATCCACGTGATATCGAATCGAAACGTCCTGTCCGAAAGCCAGACGCGCGCCCTGCCGCGCATGATCTCGCGTGATCGGATCATACTGAATCCATTTGGCTCTTGGATATTTTTCCAGTATGGTTTTGAATTGAGCCGCAAGGGTAGGGGAAGTGACGGTCTCGGTCAAAATGCGAATCCCGGCACCCTGTTTGCTCGCCTGATCGGTAAGCGCCTGGCCTATTTCGGCCAGGAAGACGTCATACGTATCGATCCGCCCTCGCCGGATGATCGACTGCGACCGGTCCGGGTCGTACAGGGTGAGAATGGACCCTTGCGCAAAAACATCGGTAGCGCCGAGACTTGCCGGATGTTCCGGATTGCCTTCCAACTTGGTAGGGCGACCCATGTGGCTTTCCACCAACACACCCGTCGCCACACCGCCAAGGGTAAAAGCCGAGGCAAAAAACAGCGGTTTGCCGGGTACGATATCCTCCGGCGGCTGAACGTACGGCACCACCTCTTCGGTCGGTTGCCGCGTACAGGCCGTAGCGCCTGCGAGCGCCAAGGAAGCGCCCATGAGTTTCAGAAAATTGCGGCGACTGACCGGATTGGCCTTTATCTCTTCTACGTGCTGGGGAAACTCTTTATGCATAAACGCCTGAAATTCGGGCGTTTCGGCAAGCTGGTCCAAACTGCGCCAGTACAAAGGCCCCTTGCCCTGCTCCAGCCGGGCGCGGATGGCGTCCAGATCAAGCGAAGATTCGGAAGGTTTCATATCAGTCCAAAGGAAAAGACGCCATCAACGATGGCAGGTCGAGCAGTCCGTCAACTGCGTTTTGTTGATCTTGTATCCGCTCACAAGCTGTTTTCCAAGAGAGGCCTGATCTTGAGGCGGATGGTAGTCGGGCTGCGAAGCAAACTTGAAAACATCGGCGCGGTCGCGGACAAACTGCTCGGGTTGTCTGTGGCATTCGAGACACCACATCATCTGAAGCGACTTGTCCTGCCACATAAGCGCCATCTCATTTACCGGGCCGTGACAGGATTCGCATCCCACACCCTTCTTTACATGTATGCTGTGATCGAAATAGACAAAATCCGGAAGATCATGTACCCGAACCCATTCGAGCGAATTACCTGACTGCCAGCTTTGGCGAACCGGCTCCAACATAGGAGCCTGCGTCCATACCTGCGAATGACACGTCATACACGTCTTGGTCGCAGGAAATCCCGCAAAATTGCTTTCCTCGACCGAAGTATGACAGTAGCGACAGTCGATACCCAATTGGTTTACGTGATGACGGTGGCTAAACGGAACGGGCTGGGGACGAATCTGTTCTTGACGGGTAACGTACGAGGTAGAACCGAGATAAAGAACGATGCCGATGCCGATGCCGATCAGGAGTACCCCGCCTGCGATGCTGGCTTTTAGCCAGGTATTCGCTGCGGGTGAAAAAATTTGGGGCATAATCGTCGAAAGTTAGGGTGGCTCAATCATGATCTTGCACGAAAACACCGAGACAAAACAGCGCTACAATAATGTAGCGCTCCGATTTTGTCAAGCACTTTCTCCGAAGAATTCTTTTCCGTGACGCCTTGTTGCGGCCTAACACAAGCCGTCAATGGATGTTACGCTAAAACGTCTCCGGACCGCTTGACGACATCGCCAAAAACCAATACCTTTCTTTTTTCAAAATCTACCCTTCAAAGTCCACCCTTCAAACTTCAAAGAGGTCTCCATGGCTGTCTTTACGGTAAACTGGGAAAATGGTCCCATGGCGCTCGACGTTCCGGATGCAAATATCCGAACCGTCGTTACGGACCCTAAGCTACCGGTTCTGGACGACCCACTGGCGTTGGTTCGAAAAGCGCTCGACCGACCTATCGGCTGTCCGCCCATCGAGGATGCCGTAAAACCGGGCGACCGTGTAGCGTTGCTTATTACGGACACGAAAGATGGTCTGCTCGGTCCTCCGCACGGTATCGGCCCCTTTCTTCTCGATCGGCTTAATGCCGCCGGTATCCCGGACAGCCGCATCACGCTTGTCCATACCGCCGGGATGCACGGCCACGCCGGTGCGCGCAAACGCCTTGGCGACGGATGGCTGCACCGGATACGCTATGTCGAGCACCACCCTTGGAATGACGACGACCTTGCCTATCTGGGCACGACACAGCGCGGCACGCCGATATGGGTAAATCGGCATGTCGCAGAGGCCGACTATACGCTCGGCATAGGCGGCTGTCACCCCTCGCTGTTCGGCTATCACGGTGGAGCGGGCATCATCTTGCCGGGCGCTGCCGGACGCGACACCATTCATCACAACCACAGCTTTATCCTTGCGGATCGACCACTGGCCTGCTGGGGACCCGGAAACCCCATGCGCGAAGATGTTCAAGATGCAGGAGACCTGGCCGGTCTCAACATGAAAATCGACTTTACCGCCAATACCGTGTTTGCAGGCTATCACCGCGAAGAATGGCCCAAAGCGCTCCGGTATCTACAGCAACACACCATGACACCCGTCGAACCGGCGGACATTTACATTCTTGCGCCCGACCCTTCGGGACATCTTCTGTCTTTCTACATGAAAATAGAAATGAGCGAACAGGTGCTCCACCCCCATGGCATCTGTATCCTCGTGGTCTCCGGAGCCGGCCAACCCAAACTGACCGGCCTGCCGGTCGAAGATGCGCTACGACACACGCTTGAATGTACCGAAGCATGGATGAAATCTACCTATGCGCATCCCGTCGCTCCGCCTCCCGGCGCGGACGATACGCGCGCCAAACTCGAACTGATGCGTCTTTCCCTTCCGGAGTTAGCGCGTATCGTATCGAAAAAATTGGGTGAACCGCGTAGTACCACCATGTCATGGAGCCACAAGCGCAGCATCCTGCGTCGACGTACCTTTCTCGTTACCGAAACCATTGACGAAGAAGACGCCGCAACGCTGGGGTTTGTCTTTCGAACCACCTCGTTCCGCGAGGCGCTTGACAAGGCCTTGCGAGAACTGGGCCGCGACGCACACATCCTTGTCAATGCCCCGGCGTACGGAACGCCCCTTCCGCCGCAAAACCGAGTGTAAACGCAAAAATTTTTCGAGAATGCCCCTGCGGAAACCGACTGTGTAAAAAGACGACCGGTGGCCGAATCGTATAGAGGGGATACTCATGCATGGAAGCCTCCTCCGCAGCCTTCCGAAGGCCTCTTCACGCTTCCACCTGCGGGGTGTAGTTAGTCTTGCAGCTTGCTGCAAGGTGTAGTTGCTCTTGCAACTTGCTGCAAGGTATACACTCGCTGTTCTGTTCAACGGTTTACTCTCTATATGGCGGATGGACGCATCGCAAGCGTCGAACACCCGGATTTTATCGCACATGCGCCCGGTACCCGAACCACCTGTGTGTATGAAACGGATGGTGCTTTCCATCTTATCGATCTGCTGCGGGTCTCCGAACGGGAAGTACGGCGGAACGATACCGTAGCCATGTGAGGACTGACGGTTCCGCCCGATCTGTTTCGCTCAAATCGGGTCGCAAGAGGAGAAACGAGCCTCGTCGTGTATACCCTTTCCCCTCCTCCTGCACCTCGCATCGATCCGGAAACTTTGTTGCAGTGGGAGCGAAAAGGGCGTGGCATGGCCGTATTTCGTTGCCCGGAAACGTTCTCCCTCTCCTTCTTGGAAAAACTCCCTGGAAGTTGTACGGTAACGGCGGACATCACCCGTGAAACACTGACCGGAACCGAAAGCCGTATCCTTCTCAAACTCGCTCCACCCGATTTTTCCCGTCTTCATACGATCGTCCATTTGATCGTTCTTCCTGCCTATTACCGTCTTATTCCTCTGTATGCGTTTATGCCGTGGGGATTGGAAACGCTCGCTCCTGTCGCGCTACCGGTTCCGACGCGCGCCGGTATGCAGAAAACCTTCGAGACGCTCTGTGGCGAGCAATTACGTACCCTGCTGGCTTGTATGGGACGTCTGGTTTCTGCGCCCGAAGCCATACCCGCGACGGATAAGGCAAGCATGACGCCTGTAGAGCGTTATCTGGCCGTAGGGTTGAATCATGCCGGGCTTCCGTTTCGGCGCGAAGACCCGTCCGATCCCTATGCGGCGGATTTTCTGCTGACGACCCCCGACGGTCGGCAGATCGCCGTGGAAACCGACGGTCGCGGGTTCCGGCATGAAACCCAGCGTCAGCGCGATGCCGAACGGGCGCGTCGCCGGGGATTGGAAACGCTCCGGCTCGACGGACGGCAGATTCTTCAAAATCGGGACGGATGTATCGCGGTGATACGGCAGGCGTTGCAGACGGGCATTTCGCCCCCTCCCACACCCGAACCACAGCCAACGCTGTCTCCCGAACAGACCGCCTGTCTTGCTCCACTCGCCGGTGCGATCCTAACGCTGGCACCCGCGGGTTCGGGCAAAACGCGCGTGCTTACCAGACGGGTCGTCGAGGCGGTTCGTCAGGGAACGGCTCCGGAACGTATCCTTTGCGTGGTGTTCAACCGGGCGGCCAGCGAGGTCATGGCGGAGCGGATACACGATCGAGCAGGGCTTTCGGGCCTTCGCATCGGTACGCTGCATAGTCTCGGATACGAAATCTGCCGTCTCGCGTCGGACAGCCCGTACGCGGGGTTTCAGGTAGCGACGCCGCAAAATCTTCCGGGCGGTCTGTATCGTCAATATCGACAGGCGATCCGGGAAGATATGGAAATCCGGCGCGACGGCAGTCACCCTCGTTTTTTCCCCGAACACTTGGTCGTCGCCTACGAAGAAATGGCGGCGCGGCGCAAACGCACCCTCGATACGGCGGCGCCGTCCTCGAAGACGGAGGGGTTCGACGCGGAACAAGCGGAGCGGGTGCGGAAACGGGTCGAGACCGTGCTGTCGGCCAAAAAACTGCTTACCTACGACGATCAGATTTACCGGGCGGTCGAGGTGCTGTTGGGAAGTCCCGATGCCCGTGCGCGTTATCAGAGTCTTTTTGACGCGGTGCTGGTCGACGAAGTTCAGGATTTGACGCCTGCCCAATTTCTGCTCGTCCGTCTGATCGCGTTTCCGCACGACAACCTGTTTGCCGTCGGAGACGACGACCAGATGATCAACACCTTTACCGGCGCAGACCCTGCCAACATACGCGCTTTCGGGCCATGGTATCCCGGTGCGTCCCTTCGCACGCTCGGCGAAAACTACCGATGCGCGCCCGACATCGTAGCGCGTTCGGCGCGGGTGATCGCGTGCAACCGGAACCGCTTTCCCAAACCGATCCGTCCGGCGGAACGCACCGGAATGCCGTCGGCGCGCCCCGTGGAGGTGATCCCCTGCGTGTCCGTCGAGTCCGAAGCAAAAACCGTCGCACACCGGATCCGGCGATGGATGGCGGAAGGGTATTCCTGTCGGGATATGGCAGTGCTGGTTCGAGTAAAATCGATCGCAAGTCCGGTGCAATTCGCGCTCAAAGCCTGCGGGATTCCCTTTTCGCCGCTGGAAGAGACAAAATTGTACGGCTCTTCCGTAGGGCTTGTCATCGGGGCGTATATGGAAGTGATCCGCGCTCCCGAACGGGCGTCTTACACCGCATGGGTTCGGGCACTGGCAACCCCGTCCCGCTATCTGTCCAACGACCATCTGAGGGCCGTCGCCGCAGAGGGGGCGATCGTGATAGAAAACCCGGACCGACTGCCGCCGTTTGCGCAGGCGGGCGTAGCGTCGTTTCTCGCGGGGGTCCGCGAGTTAAACGCACAGCGCGCAAACAAGACGGCTTCCTGGCTGTTGGATCGGATAATCGACCGGTTTGGCATCGCCGAATATTTTCGCATCCGGGAGCGACACAGCCGACATCCTGTGCTTATGACATCGGTCGATATCATCGAACTGTTCCGCGAAATGGCTTCCGGTTGTCGCGATATCGACACGTTTGCGGAACTCTGTCGGCAGCGGGTGCAGGAAGAGAGCAGTCTTGCGTGTCCCGCAAAACCGCAATCCAGGCAAGGCGTGACGGTCACCACCATACACCGAAGCAAGGGGGACGAATACCGGTGCGTGGTGCTGTTTCGCATGGCAGAGCATATTTTGCCCCATCGCCATATGATGTCCTGCCCGGAAGATCTGGAAGAGGAGCGGCGTGTATTTTACGCGGCCGTCACGCGCGCCATCGAACACCTCTGTATCACTACCGGACCCCTTGCGCCCTCGCGTTTTCTCCGCGAAATGGACCGCCCACACCCAGCGCGTAGAAAATTTGCCGCCATCCGCGAAAACCTTCCGCTACAGGGATGGTTGCGCGGGATACGCCGGCTGATAGGGTAATACCGATGGGGATTTTGGGCATGAACCCCCCTTGAACAGAACAGCGAGTGCATATCTTGCAGCAAACTGAAAGACCAACTACACCCCGCAGGTGGAAGGCGTAAAACTGCCTTCGGATGGCGGTGTGGGAGGCTTCCATATCGGGATAAGGTATACGGCTTTCGGAATGGCAAGGGGTATAATCCACCATTGGGTTCATTTTTTGTACGTTTTTTCTCGAAAACCACTTGACAGATTCTTTTTAATGTTTACTTTATTAGTCATATTACTTAACATTAAAAAGTTGAGTATTGACGACGCAGAAAATAAAAGGGACCTTTACCCCCCGGACAGACGGTATGGACGACGCTTTCTTTTTGTACATGATAATCGGTTTCGGCGCGCAGATGATAGACGGCGCGCTTGGCATGGCCTACGGGTTGAGCGCTTCGTCGTTTCTTTTGGCCGCCGGTCTTCCGCCTGCGACGGTCAGCGCCACGGTGCATCTTGCGGAGACCGTCACCACGGGGACATCGGCGGCGGCGCATCATCGGTTTGGCAACATCGACCGCGCGCTGTTTCGGCGCTTGGTCATTCCCGGTGTGATCGGGGCGGGGGTTGGTGCTTATACCCTTGCCATCTTGCCCGGCGAGACCATCAAACCCTATATCGCCGTTTATCTGCTCGTCATGGGGTTGATCGTGGTTTTCCGAGCTGTCCGGCCTGTCCTCCGGGTTTCGACCGTTTCGCGCATCGGCCCGCTTGGATTTTTCGGGGCGCTGATCGACGCGCTGGGCGGCGGTGGATGGGGGGCGGTCGTCGCCTCCACCTTGCTGGCACGCGGAAACCGAGCCAGAACGACCGTCGGCACGGTAAACGCGGTCGAGTTTTTTGTCACGCTTACCTCATCCTTTGTCTTTCTGCTGACGATCGGACTTACCCACTGGTCCGTAGCACTCCCGCTCGCGCTCGGCGGTTTTGTCGCCTCTCCTTTTGCGGCGTGGGCGTGCAGCCGCATGCCGCAAAGAGCCATGCTGGCGGTCGTTGGTACGGTGATTATTTTTCTCTCCTGCCGGACGCTCGTAAATACTATACTATAGACACTCGATTGGCATGGACCGTCTTTATGCTGTGTCTTATGGTCCATCTTGCCTGCTGTCTAGAACCTCCGCCCCTAAGGAGAAGTCATGTCTTCCTACGAGTTGACTACTGCCGAGGCATTGATCCGGTTTATCCGGGAAAGCCCCAAAACCACACCTGTAAAAGTGTACGTGCTCGGCGAGATTCGCACCGTGCCCGATACGGCGAACATGGTCAAGATATTTCATCCGGAGCGAGATCCGCTTCTTATCGGGGAGGCGGATCAGGTAGCGGCACTGCTTGAGGCCAACCGGTCGAGCATCCGCGATACGTACGTGGAATACGACCGACGCAATTCCGCGGTGCCGTTGTTGGACCTGCTTACGGTGGAAGCGCGGATCGAGCCGGGTGCGGTGATTCGGGACCGGGTAACCATCGGCAAGGGATGCGTGGTGATGATGGGTGCGGTGATCAATATCGGCGCGGTGGTGGGAGACCGCACGATGATCGACATGAACGCGGTGGTAGGGGGGCGCGCGCTGATCGGCGCCAACTGTCACGTAGGGGCCGGGGCGGTGCTGGCCGGTGTCATCGAGCCGCCGAGCGCCACGCCTGTGGTGATCGAGGACGATGTGCTGATCGGTGCCAACGCCGTCGTGGTTGAAGGGGTGCGTATCGGACGCGGTGCGGTCGTTGCCGCAGGCGCGGTGGTCATCGAGGATATCGCTCCTGATACCGTTGTGGCGGGCGTTCCCGCGCAAGTCATAAAACGGGTGGACGACAAAACCCGTGCCAAAACCCAGATCGTGGATGCCCTTCGGGCGCTTCCGGGCAGATAGGCGTCCTTGGGGCTGTGGGAAAAGCTGTCATCCTCCTGCCCATTCGCCCCGTTCGATTCGCCAGACGGGCTTTTTGTCTGTTTCGCCCGATTCTGGATAGACTTCCATCTCCACGGGAAATTCCCACAGTTTTTCCAAGAATTTAAGCACCTTTTTGGCGTCGTCCGCATGAAGCGGTCGGCGATTTATCTGGCGGTCGTGCAGGGTGAGCGTTCTGTCACCGCGTCGGTCCACCCGCGCCACCTCCACGATAGGAATCCGAAACGCCTCGTCGTAATGCCGTGAAAGTTGTTTTCGGACATGCCGATAGCCGTCTTCGTTATGGATCCCCGCAACGAGATAGTGGTCTTTGCGATTGTCGTCGAGCACAGTAAACAGACGCATTTTTCGGATCAGAAGCGGCGAAAGAAACTGCAGGATGGCGCTTTCGTCCTTAAAGGCTTCGGCGACGAACTTGATCGTAGGAAGCCATGGGCTGCCCGCGATGTCGGGAAACCATTTCCGGTCTTCTTCGTCGGGTGTCTCGCAGATTCGTTTTATGTCCATAAACATGTTAAATCCCAGCGCATACGGGTTCATCGGAGCAAAATCGGGTTGCGCCACCACGCCGGTATGCGCATGGATAAACTCCTGCATGGCCCCGGATGTGATCAATCCTTTTTCCGACAAACGGTTCATGATGTAATAGTGAGTAAAGGTGGCAAACCCCTCGTTGAGTACTTTGGTAAGCCGTTGCGGATAGAAATACTGGGCTATTTTGCGGACGATGCGAATGATCTCGCGTTTCCATGCGGGTAGTTCGGGTGCGTTTTTTTCGATAATGTACAGGATATTTTCTTCCGGTTCCGGCGGAAAAATTTCCGATTTCTCCTCTTTGGCGCTACCCGCGCGTTTGGGTAGCGTACTCCAGAGCACGTCGAG
>Ga0194132_10012502_pt1 | contig 10567 bp, 12 predicted proteins | sample TA2KigOf80mmetaG_FD_148612 | JGI IMG/M metagenome (GOLD analysis project Ga0194132, IMG submission 148612) | Freshwater microbial communities from Lake Tanganyika, Tanzania - TA2015054 Kigoma Offshore 80m | ecosystem: Environmental > Aquatic > Freshwater > Lake | place: Tanzania: Lake... | reverse complement strand
CTGACGCGTCGGCCCGGTCGCCGGCACCGCCGTGCTCGGTGTGGGCCCCGGTCTCGCTTCGCTCGCCCGCCCCACCTGCGCTGCGGCGGCACCGCCACCTGTGCCTCGGTGGCGGAAGGGGGGGGGATCAGGAGACGCGCAGGGGGATGTGCTTGATGCCGTTGATGAACGACGAGCGCAGTCGGGGGCAGTCGCCGGTGATCTCGAACTCGGGGAACCGGTCGAGCAGCTCCTCGAACATCACCCGAATCTCCATCTTGGCGAGGTTCGCGCCCAGGCAGTAGTGGGGCCCACCGCTCCCGAACGCCATGTGGTCGTTGGGGTTGCGGGTGATGTCGAACGTGAACGGGTCGGCGAACATCGACGCGTCGCGGTTCGCGGAGATGTGCCAGAACACGACCTTGTCGCCCGCCTTGATCGCCTGCCCGCCCAGCTCGGTGTCGTGGGTGGCGGTGCGCCGGAAGTTCATCACCGGGGTGCCCCAACGGAGCATCTCGTCGATGGCCGGCCCCATGAGGGAGCGGTCGGCCCGCAGCTTGGCGAGCTGGACGGGGTTGTCGTGCAGGGCGATGACCCCGTGCGAGATGAGGTTGCGGGTGGTCTCGTTGCCGGCCACCGCGAGCAGCAGGAAGAACAGGTCGATCTCGAGGTCGGTGAGCACCTCGCCCTCGACCTCGGCGTGGGTGAGCACGCTGATGAGGTCCTGGTGCGGGTCGAGGCGCCGCTTCGCCGCGAGCTCCGACGAGTAGGCGTAGAGCTCCATCGACGCCATCGCCCGGTCCTCTTCGGTGAGGGCGTACTCGGGGTCCTCGCCGCCGATCATGCGGTTCGACCAGTCGAAGATCTTGTGCCGGTCCTCCTGGGGGACGCCCATGAGGTCGGCGATCACCTGCAGCGGCAGCTCGGCGGCGACGTCGACCACGAAGTCGCACTCGCCCTGCTCGGCCACCCGGTCGAGGATCTCGCGGGTGCGCTCCCGCATCGTCTCCTCCATGGCCGCGACCATGCGGGGCGTGAAGCCCTTGTTGACGAGCAGCCGGTACCGGGTGTGCAGCGGCGGGTCCATGTTGAGCATCAGCATCCGCTGCTGCTCGAGCTCGGCCTCGGGGATGTCCCAGAGGTAGACGGCGCCCTTCATCGACGAGAAGGTCTGCCAGTCGCGGTTGACCGTCGCGCAGTGCTCGTAGCTGGTGACCGCCCAGAACCCGCCGTTGTCGGATGCCTCGTCGGGGTGCCAGTAGACCGGGGCCTCCTCGCGCAGGCGGGAGAACCACTCGTGGGGCACGCCGGGGACGTAGGCGTCGGCGTTGGTGAGGTCGATGTCGGCCAGGCTCATGGCGGGGCACGGTACACGGGCCTGACGCCCCGTCAGGTACCGCGCCCGGTCCGTTCGCGCGGGCGAGCGGCCCGGGGGTGCCGCCCGCCTCGCTACATTTCCGGGCCGCGCGCGCCCGGACCGCCGGGGGCCGGAGGAGGGGGACCGATGGGCGGACGGCTGGACGGGAAGACGGCGCTGATCACGGGTGCGGCCTCGGGGCTCGGCGCGGCCGCGGCCCGGCGGTTCGCGGCCGAAGGAGCCCGGGTGGCGGGGCTCGACCTCGCCGAGCCCGACTGGTGGGGGGAGGTCGCCGCGGCGGCACCGGGCGCCTCGTTCCACGTCTGCGACGTGACCGACGAGGCGCGGCTCGAGACCACGGTCGACGCCGTGGCCGCCGAGCACGGGTCGATCGACGTGCTCGTCAACTGCGCGGGCGTGGCGGGCGGCGGCCCGGTGCACTGGGTCCAGCTCGACGACTGGGAGCGGGTGATCCGGGTCAACCTGACCGGGACGTTCCTCGCCTGCAAGCACGTGCTGCGCCACATGGTGCAGCAGGCCGGCGACGCGGAGCGAGCGGCCCGGGGGGTCGCCGGCGGCAGCATCGTCAACGTCGCCAGCGTGGAGGGGATCGAGGGCACCGAGGGCGGGAGCGCCTACAACGCCTCCAAGGGCGGGGTCGTGATCCTCACGAAGAACTTGGCCATCGACTACGGCCGTCTCGGCATCCGGGTCAACGCCGTGTGCCCGGGGTTCATCGAGGGGACCGCCATGTTCGCCTCGGTGATGGGCTCCGAGACCATGGCCCCGTATCTCGACGACTACCGCAAGGCCCACAAGCTCGGGCGCTTCGGTCGCCCCGACGAGCTGGCGGCGGCCATGCTGTTCCTCGCCTCCGACGACGCCTCGTTCGTCACCGGCCACGCCCTGGTGGTCGACGGCGGCTTCACCGCCGGGATGCGCACCGGGCTGTCGGACCTGATGGGACTCACGTAGTTTCTCCGACCCGAGCGGGTTTGTAACGTGTTCCAGGTTCGATCCACGATTCGCCTTCCACCCACGACCTGGGGGTCTCGATGTACATCGGCTTGACCGCGGAGCAAGAGGCGCTCCGCCAGGAAGTCCGCGCCTATTACGACGACCTGCTCACGCCTGAGGTACGGGCCGAGCTCGTCGGCACCGGCGGCGTCGGGCCGGCGATGCGCAAGGTCGTCCGCCAGATGGGCGAGGACGGTTGGCTCGGCGTCGGCTGGCCCACCGAGTACGGCGGCCGCGGCTTCACGCCGGTCGAGCAGTTCATCTGGTTCGACGAGTCGATGCGGGCCGGCGCGCCCGTGCCGATGCTGACCATCAACACCGTCGGCCCGACGATCATGCGCTTCGGGTCCGACGAGCAGAAGGACTTCTTCCTGCCCAAGATCCTCAGGGGCGAGATCCACTTCTGCATCGGCTACTCCGAGCCCGGCGCCGGCACCGACCTCGCCGCGCTGCGCACCCGGGCCGACCGCGACGGCGACGAGTACGTGATCAACGGCCAGAAGATGTGGACGAGCCTCGCGAGCGACGCCGACTACATCTGGCTCGCGGTCCGCACGAACCAGGAGGCGAAGAAGCACAAGGGCATCTCGCTGTTCGTCATCCCGATGGACACGCCCGGCATCAAGGTCGTGCCGATCCACGTGATGGGCGAGTCCAACATCAACCAGACCTACTTCGAGGACGTGCGCGTCCCCGCCTCGATGCGGGTGGGTGAGGAGAACGCCGGCTGGCAGATCATCACCAACCAGCTCAACCACGAGCGGGTCACGCTGTGCTCGTCGGGCATCGTCGAGCGCGGGCTCACCGACGTGCGCGAGTGGGCTCAGCACACGCGCCTGCCCGACGGTCGGCGGGTCATCGACCAGGAGTGGGTGCAGCTCAACCTCGCCCGGGTGTACGCCCGGCTCGAGTTCCTGCGCCTGATCAACTGGAAGATCGCGTGGGCGTCGACCACGGGCGACCTGCACCCCGCCGACGCGTCGTCCACCAAGGTCTTCGGCACCGAGTTCTACATCGAGGCGTTCCGGCTCCTCATGGAGATCCTGGGTGAGCGGGCCTACCTCCGCGACGACGCCCCCGGCGTCGAGCTCCAGGCCCGGCTCGAGCACCAGTACCGCGGGCTCATCATCCTCACGTTCGGCGGCGGCACCAACGAGATCCAGCGCGACCTCATCTGCGTGTTCGGCCTCGGCATGCCCCTCGCCCCCCGCTAGGAGAACCAATGGACTTCAGCTTTTCCGAAGAGCAGCAGGACCTCCAGAACCTCGCGAAGCAGATCCTCGAAGGGGAGCTGTCGATCGAGCGCCTGAAGGAGATCGACGCCGGCACCGAGCACTTCGACCGCGTGCTGTGGGCCAAGCTCGCCGACGCCGGGATCCTCGGTGTCGCGGTGCCCGAGGCCCACGGCGGTCTCGGCTACGGCTTCCTCGAGGTCGCCCTCGTGCTCGAGCAGGTCGGGCGCACGGTCGCGCCCGTCCCGTTCCTCGCGTCGGCCGTGCTCGGCGGTCTCCCGATCGCGCAGCTCGGCACCGACGCCCAGCAGGCGACGCACCTCCCGGGCGTCGCCTCCGGCGAGACCGTGCTCACCGCCGCGCTCGTCGAGTTCGGCGCCGAACCGCTCGACCCGCAGACCACCGCGCGACGTGACGAGTCGGGGTGGGTGCTCGACGGCGTGAAGGACTGCGTCCCGGCCGGGATGGTCGCCACCACCATCCTGGTTCCGGCTCGGGCCGACGACGGCGGCATCGTGCTCGCCCTCGTCGACGCCGGGGCCGAGGGCGTGGTGCTCGACCGCCAGGACACCACCAACGCCGACCCCGAGGCCCGCCTGACGCTCACCGGCGTACGCGTCCACGACGACGACGTGCTCGGCACGTCCGCCGACGGCGCCGCCAACCTCGAGTGGATCGTCGAGCGGGCCACCGCCGCGCAGTGCGCCGTCGCCATCGGCGTGTGCGAGGAGGCGCTGCGCATGACCGCCGAGTACACCAAGACCCGCGAGCAGTTCGACCGGGTCATCGCCACGTTCCAGGCGGTGGGGCAGCGGGCGGCCGACGCGTACATCGACACCGAGGCCATCCGGCTCACCACCTGGCAGGCCTGCTGGCGCCTCTCGGAGGGGCTGCCCGCCACGGCCGAGGTGGCAGTGGCGAAGTTCTGGGCGGCCGAGGGGGGTCAGCGCGTCGTGCACGCCGCACAGCACCTCCACGGCGGCATGGGCGTCGACCGTGACTACCCGCTGCACCGGTACTTCCTGCTGGCGAAGAAGCTCGAGCTCACGCTGGGTGGGGCCACGCCCCAGCTGCTCAAGCTCGGCGGTCTCCTGGCTGATGCGCCCGCGAGCGGGCTGGCTGCCGCCGAGCGCGTGTGAACGAACCCCGGCCCGTCGCCGTCGACCACGACGGCCTCCGCCATGTCGCGCTCGACTGGGGCGGGACGGGGGAGCCACTGCTGCTGCTGCACCCCAACGGCCTGTGCGCGGGGTTCTTCGACCCGCTGGCCCGCCGGCTCACCGACCTCTACCGGGTGGTCGGCATCGACCTGCGCGGGCACGGCGGCTCCGAGCCGCCCCCCACCCGGGCCGGCCTCCAGTACGTCCCGATGGCGGGCGACGTCGTCGCCGTGCTCGACGCGCTCGGGATCGGTGAGTTCAGCGCGGTGGGGGAGTCGCTCGGCGGCGGCGTGGGCGCCGTGGTGGACCGGCTGAGCCCCGGCCGCCTCCGCCGCCTGGTGCTGTGCGAGGGCATCGCGTTCGACTCGCACGCCTTCCCGCAGGGCCACGTCCCCGGGGAGGGCGGCAGCGGCAACTACATGGCCGAGCTCGCGCGGGCCCGGCGGGCCGTGTGGCCCGACCGCCACTCGGTGCGGGACCGCTACGCCTCCCGGGCGCCGTTCGACGTCGTCGCGCCCGAGGCCCTCGACGCCTATCTGCGGTGGGGCTTCTTCGACCGGGCCGACGGTCAGGTCGAGCTCGCCTGCGCGCCGGAGACCGAGGCGTCGATCTTCGAGGTCACATCGGAGTCGGGCGGGGCGGCGGTCGCGTTCGACCACCTCGCGATGATGCGGGGCCGCGTGTCGGTGTTCCACGGCGACACCTCCTACCTGCCCAAGCCCTGGTTCCAGGCCCAGGCCGACGCCGTCGGCGCGCAGTTGCATACGATCCCCGGCGGGCACTTCTTCCTCCAGGAGGACACCGCCCGTGGTGAGGCCATCGTCCGCACTGCGCTGGGACGCTGACGAACCGAACGAGGGGGCAGCGATGGCGAAGAACGACCAGGTGGTCGAGCGGCTGCTCGCCTACGACGAGATCGGCCAGCTCGCGGCCCGCTACGCCGTCGCCACCGACGCCCGCGACCTCGACGCGCTGGTGGCCCTGTTCGTCGACGACGTGCAGGTGGGGCGCGACGTCGTGGGGCGCCCGGCCCTCAAGGAGTTCTTCGAGCGGTCGCTGAAGGACGTCGGCGTCACGATCCTCAACATCGGCACCCACGTGATCGAGTTCGACGACCCCGACCACGCGCGTGGCGTCGTCTACTGCCGCGGCGAGGTCCAGGTGGGCGAGCGCTGGATCGTGCAGGCCATCCAGTACCGCGACACCTACGAGCGGCGGGGGGGTCACTGGTACTTCGTGCGCCGCCGGCACCTCCTCTGGTACGGCCGCGACGTGGGCACCAACCCCATCGGCCTCCCCTCCGCCAACTGGCCGGCCAACCACTGGGGCTGGGGCGAGCTCCCCGACGCCTGGCCCACCTGGCAGGCCTTCTGGGGCCCCGAGGCCCCCCAGCACTGACGACGGGCCGGGCGCGGCGGGCTAGATCACGGCGCCGGTGCGGCGGAGGCGGGCGATGTCGCCGGGCTCCTTGCCGATCTCGGCGAGGATCTCGTCGGTGTGCTGGCCGAGCTCGGGCGGCATGGAGCGGGCGACGGCCGGGGTGCCGGCGAAGTCGCACGGCGAGCTCACCATCATCGCCGCGCTCGAGACGTCGGGGACCTCGACGAACGCGCCGCCCGCCCACGCCTGGGGGTCGGCGAGCACCTCCTCGGTGGTCTGCACCGGCGCCCACCACACGTCTTCGGCGTCGAGCGCCGCGCCCCACTCGTCGCGGGTGCGGGTGGCGAACACCTCGTCGAACTGCCGGATCATCTCCCGCACGTTCTCGCGGCGCGCCGCCGGCGTGTGGAACCGCTCGTCGTCGACCCACTCGGGATGACCGACGGCGCGGCACAGCGCAGGCCAATGGCGCTCGCCCTCGAGGCCGATGAGCCACACGTAGGAGTCGTCGCTCGTGCGGTACCAGTTCATCGCCGGGTTGGCCATCACCTCGTGGCCGCCGATGCCGATGGGCACGCCCATGCGCAGGTGCGTGTTGAGGTCGAACCCGATCGTGTACATGCCGTGGCGGAGCAGCGACGTGGACACCATCTGACCCCGGCCGGTGCCGCCTGGTCGGTCGCGGGCGACGAGCGCCGCGCAGATCGCCCCCGCGAGGTCCATCCCCACTCCGTGGTCGCCCATGCCGCCGCGCTGGAACGGCGGTGAGCCGCCCGGCGGGGTGAGCACCGACGCGATGCCCGAGCGGGCCCAGAACGCACCGACGTCGTACGCGGCTCGGTCGCGCTCCTCGCCCTGGGTCCCGTAGCCGGTGATGATCCCGTACACGAGGCGGGGGTTGTGGGCGAGCACCGTCTCGTGGTCGAGGCCGAGGCGCTCGAGCGCGTCCATGCGCACGTTGGTGACGAACGCGTCGGCGCCGGCGAGGAGCTCGAGGGCGACGGCGTGGCCCTCCTCGGTCGTGAGGTCGACGACGATGCTGCGCTTCGAGCGGTTGTCGAGCTCGAACGGAGGGTTCATCGGCAGGTCGCCGCCCATGATCCCCATGAACTGCCGGGCCGGGTCGCCGGTCGGCGGCTCCATCTTCACCACGTCGGCGCCCCAGTCGGCGAGGATCCCGCCCGCCGCGGGGCCGGCGACCCACACCCCCAGCTCGACGACTCGGATGCCTTCCAGCGGTCCGGGCATGTCGGCTCCTTCGCACTCGTGGACGGGCGGACCGTACAGGATCCCTACGATGCCGCCATCGACATCCTCGTGGTCTGCACCGGCAACACCTGCCGTTCCCCGATGGCGGAGGCGCTCCTGCGCGACGAGCTCGCCAAGCTCGGCTTCGACGCGCGCGTGCACTCGGCCGGGACCCTCGCGTGGCGCGGCGGCGCGAGCGCCGGGGCGCGGGCGGCGATGGCGGAGCGGGCGATCGACCTCTCGGCCCATCGCAGCCGCCGGCTCGATCCGGACATGGTGCGTGACGCCGACCTGGTGCTGGGCATGACCCGGACCCACGTGTGGTCGTCGGCCACCCACGTACCCGATGCCGCCGACCGCATCTTCCTCCCCGGCGAGCTGGCCCGCCTCGGCGAGGCCGAGGGCCCGCGGCGGGCCCACGAGTCGGTGGGTGAGTGGGCCGCCCGGGTGTCTCGGCGCCGCGCCGATCCTCGGGTTCCGGGCCATCCGCAGGACGAGGTCCCGGACCCGGCCGGGGAGCCGGTGGAGGTCTACCGGGCCACCGCCGAGCGCCTCGCCGGCGAGCTCGCGCGGGTGGCTCGCCTCATCGGCGGCTCGGTCACCGCCTGATCGCTCCCGGAGCGCGCCCCGGAGTGCGCTGGCCGGGCTGACCCGACGAGCCGGGCTCGCCCCCGGAGTCCGGCGGCGCGTGCGCGATACTCGGGTAGTGGACCGCCCCATCACGTCCGTGGCCGACCTCGAAGCCGTCATCGGCGCGCCGATGGAGTTCGTGCGCACGAAGGTGCGCGATGACCTCGACGCCGGGATGCGGGGCTTCATCGCCCACTCGCCGCTCGTCCTCGTGTCGACGATCGACGAGCACGGGCATCTCGACGTGTCGCCGAAGGGTGACCCGCCGGGCTTCGTGCAGGTCGACGACGACGGCGACCTGCTGATCCCGGAGCGGCTGGGCAACCGCCTCACGTTCGGGTTTCACAACATCTTGCGCAACGGCGAGATCGGGCTGCTGTTCCTGGTGCCCAATGAGCGCGAGACGCTGCGGGTCAAGGGCCGCGCCACGTTGCACCACGATCCCGAGGTCGTCTCCCGGATGTCGGTCGGCGGGCGGCCTGCCTTGATGTACACCCGCGTGCAGGTGGACCAGTGCTTCTTCCACTGCGGCAAGGCGCTCATCCGCTCCCATCTGTGGAATCCCGATGCCTGGGGCGACCCGGCGCGGGCGCTCGGCGCGCGCGGCTTCGCCGGCCTCGGCGGCGAGCCCGACGACGCCACGGTCGCCGCGGTCGCCGAGCTCCTCGAGCAGTCCTACTGCGACGATCTGTACTGACCGCGCAGGTCCCGTGCAGGCCGGGGCGCCGCTCAGCCGCCGCTCAGGCGCCGGGCGGGTCCTCCTCGGGCACCACGTCGGGGCCGGCCGTGCCGCCCGCGCCGACGATGGCCAGACGCCCGAGATAGTGGTCCCAGCCACCGGTGTGGTCGGCCACTGCGTCCTCGGGGAGCCCGCGGTGCGCCAGGCGGACGCGGGTCTTCTCACCCTCGGCGTGGAGGGAGATCTCCACGGTCGTGGACCCCGGCGTGATCGGGTTGCCGGGCTGGTCCCACCCGAACGTGAAGACCACCCGCTCGAGCGGGACGACCTCGACGTACTCGCCGACGGCCGGGTGCTTCCCGCCGACGAGGATCCGGTACTGCCCGCCGGGCCGCGGATCGATGTCGGCGACCGTGCCGATCCACTCGACGTGGCGCTCGGGCTCGGTCAGGAACGGCCAGATGGTCTCCGGGGTGGCGTCGATGATGATCTCGCGAACGAGCTCGGCCATCAGTGGGTCTCCTTGTCGGTGTGGGTGTCGGTGTCGGTGCGGGTGTCCGGGTCGGTGTCGTGGCCGGGGCGCGATCGGGCGCGGTGCTCCGCCGCCTCGGCGACGTCGCGCAGTCGCTCGAGCCCGGAGGTCCAGAAGTCGTCCAGGAACCGCCGCAGCTCGGCCATCGTCTGCGGGTTCGCCCGGTACAGGCGACGGGTCCCGTCACGGCGCTCGGTCACCAGTGCCGCCTCGCGGAGCACGGCGAGGTGCTGCGAGATCGCGGGCCGGCTGACGTCGGGGAATCGGTCGGCGATCGCGGTCGCGCCGAGCTCGTCGCTCCACACGAGGCGGAGGATCTCCCGGCGGCGGGGCTCGGCGAGGGCCTTGAGCGCGGTGTCCACCGGCTAATAGTAAGCAGAGACTTACGTAAGTGTCAACTTACTCAATGCCTCGCCGATCTAGCTCCAGCGGTCGCCGTCGAGCTCGACGCCGGGCGCACCCGGCGGGCGCGTGAAGGGCAGGTTGGGGAGCCGCACGATGCCCCGCTCCTCGAGCAGCCGCGCGTACCCGTCCTTGTCGGCCGGGACCGGGGTGACGTCGCCGGTGTAGGTCTCGAGGAAGACGCAGCCCTCCGGGCCGGCGATCAGCGGCCCGAACGCCGCGCCGTGCTCGAGCACCACGAGGGTGTGGGGCCCGCACACCCGGTCGCCCACCGTCAGCTCGCCCTCGAGCACGAAGACGCAGTGGTCGCTCGAGTGGCCGTGGCGCTCGAGCACGAGGCCCGGGTCGTAGCGGGTGTAGGCGACCATCCGGTCGGGCGTCCACTCCAGGAACTTGATGTGCACCGATGCCCGCCGGTCGCCGTGCATCTGGGCGACGACCTCGGTGAACTCGACGGCGTCGGCGTCGACGAACTTCAGCTGCGGCTCACTCATCGGTGCAGCGTAGGCAGGAGCGCAGCGAGCGTCCGGCGTGGCAGGGGGGTGGACGTCCGGTGGGGACGGTGTGGTGGAGCGAGCGCAGCGACCCAGAGTGTCGAACTGGAACGGGTTCTCGCTGGGATGAGAGAGTGGCGCCCGCATGACGGTCGACGAAGGCACGCTCACCCCCAACCAGGCGGCCCGGCGAACCCGGGTCCTCGAAGCCGCGATGGAGCTCGCCGCGGAGGGCGGCTACGACGCCGTCCAGATGCGTGACGTCGCCAGCTCGGCGCAGGTGGCGCTCGGCACGATCTACCGCTACTTCGCGTCCAAGGACCACCTGCTGGCCGAGTGCCAGCTCGAGTCGTGGCGCACGATGGAGGCCCGGCTCGAGCTGCGTCCGCTGCAGGGGGCGACGGCGGCCGACCGGGTCATCGACCTCATCGCGCGGGTGATGCGGACGGTCGAGCGC
>Ga0194132_10012501_pt1 | contig 10568 bp, 6 predicted proteins | sample TA2KigOf80mmetaG_FD_148612 | JGI IMG/M metagenome (GOLD analysis project Ga0194132, IMG submission 148612) | Freshwater microbial communities from Lake Tanganyika, Tanzania - TA2015054 Kigoma Offshore 80m | ecosystem: Environmental > Aquatic > Freshwater > Lake | place: Tanzania: Lake Tanganyika... | reverse complement strand
GGGCTGCGGCAGCTTGGCGTTGGCCACCGTGTAGGCTTTGTAGATCTGGCCCAAATGGCTGGCGCATTGCGACTGCCGAGCTTTGGCCCGCGCCATGCCGACAGCCGGCAGCAACAGCGCGATGAGGATCACAATGACCGCAATCACGATCAACAGCTCGACGAGCGAAAAACCGTGTGGCGAGTTGCCGCGATCACGCATTCGCGATGTGTTTCCGAAAAGCGGGCAACAATTACGAGAGGACATTGCCACCTCAATGAATGCCGAAACGATTGACCGATCCCCTGCAACAGTCAATCGATGATCTGGTGTTGGAAACGAAAAACACCCGTCGCTTGAGCGACTATTGTAATGCCACACCTTGGATAACAGCAAGGCACAATGCTCAAGACCGAGTTGCATAGCCACCTGGGGCTCGATAGTCGGATGGCGCAGCATGGAACTCGCTTCTTATCGGCATGCGGACCGTCCAGTCCAGCTTTCGGTTTTTTTCGCGACCGGCAGGCGCGAGTTGGACTTCAAAATTGGGGGGCGATTTACGACGTTCCATAATTGTTGCGGCTTCCGGCTCATCGGAGGTACCCACCGAAACGCACACAAACATATCCGATCGTATCACGCAAGGCAGAATCGCGATCTCGCAGGATTCGCTCCCACGCGCCCAAAACGATTCGGATGCGGCGGTGGCACGGTCGCTAACTCTAATAATTGCAACGGGTTTCGCAAATTTCTCCTCCTTGGCAAGCCACTCAGGAATCGCCGCCCACCGAATTGCGCTATGAAAATACTCCAAACTTCTTGCATTGCCGGCCATTGCGGACTAAACTCATACCCGGCCACTTGGCTCGTAGCGACCCTCATACCTGGAAACCACTCCGCCCAAAGGAGAGCCCATGTCCCGTTCACGTAGCCGACAGTTCACCAGAAAACTGGGGACTTACTCTTCTCTCGCGGCAGCGGCGGTCGGTGGATTGGCTGGAAAAGCACAGGCCGCCCCGATCATCTACGACACGCAAAACAATCCCATAGACGTCCACACGGACTATTTTGACTATGGGAGGAATATGGCGATCATCGATCCGACCGTGCTTACCAGTAGCGCGGGGAGCGCCCTTAACACGCAGGGACTTCCGGTCGTGTCCGCAGCGTCGGCTGGCCTGCTCGGACTGATCGACAACGACGGGGACTTCGGCAACGGCCTCTATGATGCCACCCCGCCGGCCGACGGACTGATCAGCACCTCGAGCGTCTACTTCCGGTACCAGATCTTCGACGACGCCAGCGGCGATGACAAGGAAGGCACGCAGTTCGGTACCCGGGTAGCCTCCGGCAATGGTATCTATGGTTTCACCGATGGCCCCTCGGAACAGCCGGCAGATAACGCCGGAGGCTCCGGTGGATTTACCGAAGGACAATTGATCGGTGATGGCCCGGAAGCCTTGTTGACCACCGACACGAATCCCCTTGCATCGTCGTTGACCGGCGGCATTGATGTGGACATAGACGGATTTGGCGCAGGGGCCAGCTTCTTCGGCTGGACGATCGTAACGGGAACCAAGTATCTGGGCTTTACGATTGGCGATCGCAACGGTTTTGTCAAAGTCAACAAAGGCGGTACCGACCGCAACAGAATATTCATTCTCGGCTGGGGACTTGAAAGTGACCCCTTCGTGGAGATTGAGGCGACACTCGACGTGGAGGCGCCGCCGCCGCCGGTTCCGGAACCGAGTACACTGGGCTTGCTCTGCCTGGGCGCCGCTGGGCTAGCAACGTATCGGGTGCTGCGCCGCAGAAAGATTTCAGCGTAGCAGCAAACTCCGGGTGCCGAAGCAGTATGTCGCGAAGCGCCAGCGGGTGGGTTAGGGCAACTCCCTCGTGTTGGCGCTTTGTTTTTTTAGAAGCGCTATGTCATCTATGACTGGCTACCAATGGACGTTCATGTGCCGCTGGAGAAGTTCCGCGCCAAGGCGTGGTCCAAGCTCCGGAGCCTGCTGAGCATCGACCCCCGCTCGCTGGCGCTGTTGCGAGTTGGACTTGGGGTGATTGTCTTGCTCGACGTGTTGCAACGCACTGGGGACGTGCGCGGGCTGTACGCGGACACTGGCGTCTTGCCGATTGCCGCGTCCTGGAACCACCTGCACTACACCGCCGGGCATTGGTCGCTCCACTGGCTCCACGGCAGTTGGCAGTGGCAGGGTTTGCTGCTGCTGGGCGAAGGTGTCGCGGCCCTGGCCATGCTCGTCGGCTACCGGTCGCGACTGGCAACGGTGGCAACCTGGGTGCTGGTGGCTTCGCTCAACATTCGCAATCCCATGGTGACGACGCATGGGGACGCCCTATTGCAGTTGTGCCTGTTCTGGAGCGTGTTTCTGCCGCTGGGTGCTCGCTTTTCGCTGGATGCACTGCGCCGTGGCGAAAAGCCCGCCGCATCCGGTCCCGTGTTCTCTGCTGCCACGGTGGCCATCATGTTGCAGTTGTGCCTGATGTATTGGGTGACCGCGGCGCAGAAGACGCATCCCATGTGGACCGAAACGCACTGGGCGCTGTACTATGCGCTCAACGCCGATTTCTATACAACGCCCTTCGCCAAGTGGCTGCTTGGGTTCCCTGAATTCACGCGTTGGCTCACTTTTTCGACCCTGTGGTTGGAGTGGCTTGGCCCGCTGTTGCTTTTCGTGCCGTTGTACACCGACCGTATCCGGTTGGCCGTCATTGCGGCGTTTGTGGGACTGCATCTCGGAATCGCCCTTTGCTTGACGATCGGATTTTTTAGCTGGATCTGCATCGTCTGCTGGACGGTGTTCTTGCCCGGCTCGTTCTGGGATGGGCTGGAGAAGCTGGTTAAGAGAAACGTCCGGGGAGATAGTGCGATCACGCCGCGCAACCTGGAAATCGTTTCGGCGGGAGCAACGACGGGGCTGTACGCAGGCAAGCTGGCGAATGTTGTCGCGGCGCTCCTGCTGCTGTACGTAATCGTGTGGAACCTGGGCGAACTGTTTCCGCGGTCCCTCAGCTGGTTTCACGATCGCACGCGGCCTCTGGCGAATGCGCTGCGGCTGGAACAGAATTGGAATATGTTTGCGCCCTATCCCGAACTGGACGACGGCTGGTTCCTGGCGGTCGCCACGCTGGAAGACGGGAGCCAGATCGATCTGCTGGCGGCCGGGCGGCCTGTCACCTGGGACAAACCGCAGCTCATCTCGGCAGCCTTCAAGAACCACCGCTGGATGACCTACGCATCCTTCCTGCGCAAGAAAGAGATCGATAAAAGACTCCGCCATTACTATGTTGAGTACCTGAAGCGGAATTGGCGCGCGCAGCACCCTGGAGGTCCAGCCATTCGGAAAGCGGAATTGTATTTCTTCCTGGAAAAAACGGTTCCTTATCCCGAAGTACCCGAGTTGAAGCTGGTGCTGATGCACTACGACCCGGCCTCCAGCCTGAAAACGTCCCAGGGCGATGCCGGTCTGACGCCGGTTGATGAGGAACGGATTCTGAAGCAGTCGAACGAGCAATTCCAGGGCGGCCTGAAGTTGGCCGAGCAGCACAAGTGGTCCGAGGCGGCGGACGCCTTTCGACGCGCCGTTGACCTGCGCCCCAATTTTTTCGAGGCACTTTACAATCTGGCGAGCATGGAGGAACGACAAGGGGAGGGCCTCCAGGCTCGCTTAACCTACGAACACGCGCTCCGCTTTCGGCCCGACTCGACCGCCGCTCACGAAAAATTGGCCCGGCTGCTGGCCCGACTGGGTGAGTGGAGTCGCGCCGAACCTCATTTTGAGCGCGTTGTTCGCGCCAAGCCCCAGGACGCCGAGGTACACTACAACCTGGGAGTGGTCCTCATTAAACAAGACAAGCGCCGACAAGCGATCGGGCATTTTCAGGAAGCGTTGCGTATCCGGCCCGATTTTCCCCAGGCCCGCAGTTACCTCCAGCGATCTGGTGAGGCCGGCCAACCCTAGACGGGATGGCGTAGTGGTTCATGGGGTCTGGCTCATTTTTCATTTTCAGCCGCAAAACGTGTTCCTTTGGAAAACCGCGGCCGCCGAAGAATGTGCCTGAACCGAATGGCGTCAACCCTCGACGAGAATAGCGCTGAGTCCTGGCTTCCGCCTTGCCGAAAAGCCGAAACAAGGGTGCCATCCAGTGGTCAGCCGAGACGGCGCGCGCCGGATCCCACCCCATGCTCCACGCGGCAAACGCGCGCTGTGCAGCATCGCCCTCCAGCGCCCACAAAGCAGATGCAGCAATGGTCTTTTGATCCGCGGAAAGCTGCGGCACTACATGGCCGTAGCGGCTATGCAAGTGCGTAGCGGTCCAGGCCAGCGTCTTGTCCAGATGACACAAGTTGCAGGCGTTTGACCGTCCGATCGGCGGAAGGCTTTCCACTACGCCAGGGCTTGTGATGGTATGACTGCGACTGGCCTTGATCAGTCCCCAAGTTGTATGGGGCATGTGACAGTTGCAACAGACGATAAAATTGCCTGCTACTCGTTGTGAATCGATAGTGTACTTTGGTATGATATAGGCAAGCCAGTCAACTAAATCTCAGGGCAATCTGCCGGTCGTCTCGGCAGGTGATCGAGTGTTTGGTCGCCGGCCACTGAGGCGAGTTGCCAGCGCTGTAGGCGAATGGGCGGCGTCAATGCATCGTGCTCGGTGCCAGTTAAATCGATGAAAGCAAGTGGTTTAATATTCAAATTAGAGAGAGTATGAAGACGAACCGATTCGTGAACCGCCGTTCGAGGCCTCGGATCGACGGGGCCAGCAGGCATCCAAGATCGGAGGATTCACCCGCGGGGTGTTGCTCGCGTTGTCTTTAGGCTGTCTTGCCTGGGGGGGCTATTCTTGGTTCCACGGGCGCCTGCCTCGGGCCACGGCGCCGACCTCGGAACAAACCGGAGAGGCCCACTCCGACGAGGTGGGTGCTGCCGGCGGATCTTCCAGCGATGCCATGCTTCGTCAGGCTGTAGGGGACGAATTGGATGACCCTGACAAGGATGGCTGGCCGACCGAGGCCTTTGCACAGCGAGCCAAGAAACAGCTTTTACGGCTGGCGGGAATGTTGGAGCAAGCCAGGACGGTCTCAGCCGGCCAGCTCGAGCCGTTGACCGCTGACGGATTCCATTGCGCCCCGCTGTTGCCGGGCCCGCTCAGCACGGTATGGCAAGATGACCTGCTGCACGTCCAGAGACATCGTCGATCCGCTTCGTCGGAGGTCGTGGCGGAGCCTGTGGGTACATCGTCGAAGGCAGAAGAGCGAGACAAGACCTATACGGACACGTCCGGCCTGGCCACAGCGCTGAACGAGTTGCTCGCGAGTTTTCCCGCAGCGCAGGGTTTGCGGTGCGAGTTCAAGATCTTTCGAGTTGAGCCCGGCGAAGACGAAGTAACCACAACGCAATACGTTTCCTGTTCAGCGAAGACCGGGCACGGGATGATGGAGCAGCACGCAACGTGGGTGATCCGTTGGTCTCACCCTGATAGCGCCGATGCGCCTCGCCTACGGCAGGTGGTGGTCGACGACTTCGAAATGGTTCGCTTGCAGGAGCACGAGGCGCCCTTATTCAGCGACTGCACGGAGGCGATTCTCGCGGCCAATGCTGGTTACAGCGAACAGTTGCTGCGCGGGCTGAACCACTGGCTGCAACGCAGCCAACAGCGACGTTTTTTCTTCCGACTGGGTACCCCAGGAATTGCGGTGGGAGATGTTGACGGGGACGGTCTGGACGATGTTTATCTTTGTCAGGAAGACGGTTTGCCCAACAAATTATTCATCCATCAGCGGGACGGAACCGCCGTGGATGCGTCCAGCGAGTGGGGAGTTGATTGGCTGCACGATTCCAGGAGTGCGCTCCTGGTGGACTGGGACAACGATGGAGATCAGGATTTGGCGGTTGCGATTTTAGGTGGGGTGGTTCTGGCCATGAACGACAATAACCAACGGTTCGTCCTGCGTGATGTTATCGAGACCAACGACGACATTATGTCTCTGGCGGCGGCGGACTACGATGCGGATGGCGATGTAGATCTGTATGTGTGTAGTTACTTTCCTGGCGCGAGTTTGGATCTGAGTAAATCGAGCCAGATACCGGCTACCAGCGCGGATTTTGTATATCATGATGCGAACAATGGCGGTCGGAATGTACTGCTGCGCAATGACATCCATCAGGGAATCTGGAAATTCACGGATGTGACCAAAGAAGTTGGTCTGGATCAAAATAACACCCGTTTTAGTTTCGCTGCTGCCTGGGAAGACTACGACAACGACGGCGACCAGGACCTCTACGTGGCGAACGATTATGGGCGCGATAATCTCTACCGCCAGGACAATGGTCACTTTATGGACGTCGGCAGCCAGGCAGGCGCGGAAGACGCGGCCGCCGGGATGGGAATCACGTGGGGTGATTTCAACCGGGACGGATGGATGGACGCTCATGTCAGTAATATGTGGTCGTCGGCCGGCGGCCGCATTACGTATCAACCTCAGTTCCACGGCGGCGTGAACGGGGAGGTCAAGCGTCGCCTGCAGCGGATGGCCCGCGGCAATACCCTGCTGCGCAATGGCGGCCATGGCAGCTTCCAGGACGTCAGTGCCAGCGCCGGAGTCGAGATGGGACGCTGGGCCTGGGGTTCCTTGTTTTTTGACATGAATAACGATGGCTGGGAAGATCTGATCGTTGCCAATGGCTTCATCACGGGCGAAGACCCGGCCGATTTGTGAAGTTTTCTTTGGCGACAGGTCGTGTCGCGAAGCAATGTACCTGTGGGAGGTGCGGATGACACGAGCGAAGCGCGCGAAAATATTGAATACATGTTGGACTTCGGCCGTTCGTTCAGTGGCCACGAACGACACTGCGCGTATCTCAATACGGGCGGGGATCGTCGTGCGGAGGGACGCTTCGCCTGCGTTTCCTCTTCGTCGGGGCTGGACCTGGCCGACGATGGTCGTGCCGTAGCGGTGGTGGATTGGGACCATGACGGCGACCAGGATCTTTGGATCTCTAACCGAACGGCGCCCCGCCTCCGTTTCCTGCGGAACGATACACCGCGTGGAAGCCAGCACTATCTGCAACTGCGGCTGGTCGGAAACGGTACGACGACCAATCGCGACGCGATCGGTGCCAGGGTGGAATTAATGGTGGCCGGCACGGGCGACCTGCCACGCGTTAAAACACTGCGAGCCGGTGAAGGATTTCTAGCCCAATCCAGCAAATGGCTGCACTTCGGTCTGGGCAGGATGGAGGAAGTTACCAAGGCCATCGTGCGGTGGCCGGGTGGCGAGGTCGAGGAGTTTGTCGATCTGCGAGTCGATCGACGCTATGAGTTGGTCCAGGGGACTGGCCACGCACGCGACCTGCCATTTGCGCGCCCCGCAAGTGAGTTGGCTGCATCGACGCCGATACCAGCAAAAATCGAGGGCAAGGCCCGGATTCCGCTCATTCCCTTGGTTCGTCTGCCTGCGGTGTTCTACACGGGTCGCGACGGAGGTTCAGTTTCGCTGCCAGCGGTGAACGGCAAGCCGATGCTGATCAACTGCTGGTCCGCAGCATGCCGCCCGTGTATTGAAGAGCTCAAGGATATTACGAAGCGCGCGGAAGAAATTCGAGCCGCCGGGATTCAGGTTTTAGCGCTGTCGCTCGATGACGGCGTTCAAGACGGATCGGGCGCCGGGCGTGACTATGAACTGCTCGCGTCGCTCGGCTTTCCTTTCACGGTCGGTCGCGCTAACGATGAGCTGAACAAAGTGTTGAGCCTAATGCATAATTCGCTAACGGCAATCGCGCGACCACTGCCCGTACCGACAAGTTTCCTGATTGACGAATCGGGGCGGCTTTCGGTGATCTATAAAGGACCCCTTTCGGTCGATCAATTGCTGGTTGATGTTGCTCATGCTTCGCGCACGTCGACCGCAAGATACCGAGAGGCCGCCCATTTCGAGGGTACCATCATCGCGCATCCGGTAACTCAGAAGACGTTGGCCGCCGCGGAAATACGGGCCCGCCTGGACGTGGCCCGGTTCTTGCAGCGTTTGGGACGGGAGCGGGAAGCGATCGCACAAGCTTCGGCATTGGTAGACCGATACAAGACGTTTTCGCCAGCCCGCGTGTACCTGGCCCAGCTACTGGTTCACAACGGCCAGAGCGGCGAGGCACTAAGGGAATTGGAAGAAGCGGCCGCCGTCGATCCGGCGTCGGGGAAGATTCAACGGCTCCTGGGTGACGTGCTCAGAAAGCTGGGAAGAACCGGAGACGCCGTCGAGCGATACCGGAAAGCCATCGAGCTCATGCCGGAATCGGCCGACGCACATGAAAGTCTGGGCCAAGTGCTGGCCGACTTGGAACGCTGGTCAGAAGCCCAGGAGGCGTTCGCCGAGTCGGTCCGGCTGCGGCCCGGGGATGCGTTTTCACACCTTAGACTTGCCGTCGCTTACGCAGGTCTCGGCAACGAACCGCTCGCAGAACAACATTTCCGGGAGGCAATTCGGATCAAGCCCGATTTGACCGAGGCTCATGAGCGCTTGGGCCAGCTATTGGGAAAACTTGCCCGCTGGCAGCAGGCAGCCGAGCAATTCGAAATCGTGGCGACGCAAAGACCCCGTAGTCCCGAGGCTCACTACAATCTTGGTGTGGCACTGGTAAAACAAGAAAAGCGGCAACAGGCGATAATGCATTTTGAGGAAGCGTTGCGCATCCGGCCCGATTTTCCCCAGGCTCGCCGATATCTCCAGCTATGCCGTGAGGCAGGCCAGCCTTTGGGGAAGTGAGACGTGGGAAGCAAAAAGTCAGAGGGCAGAAGTGAGATGCTCACGGACATCAAACACTTCTGCCTTCTCACATTCGTCTCCGTGATCGCTGTGACGCTGTGGTGAACAATCTTGCAAAAAATGCGGGCCCAGTTGCTGCACTGGATCGACGGTGGCCCGCGCGTCGCTTTTTGCCTATCGGCACGTGAAACCAACCCATGGCCCAAGCACAGGATGCTTTTTCAGTAGCCAGGCAATGCTTTGCGCAAGGCCGCTGGACCGCGGCCAAAGAGGCGTGTCGCGACGTTCTGGACCGTCAGCCGCGGCACGCCGAAGCGCTCAACCTGCTGGGCGGCATCGAGTGCGAACTGGGCCGATTCGCCGATGCGATCGAGGCGATCGGACAGGCCTTGGCCTTGCGGCCCGCCGAGCCCAATTGGCATCGGAATCTGGGCTTCGTTCACTGGCGGGCCGGGAATGTGGATCAGGCCATCGACTGCTACCGGCGCTGCCTCGACCTCAATCCACAGGATGCTCAGGCCCACAATAATCTGGGCGTGGCGCTGAAGGAAAAGGGCTGGCTGGATGAAGCCGCCCTGCATTTCCAGGCGGCCTTGCGACTGGAACCGGACCTGGCGTTTCCGCACCGCAATCTGGCCGAAGTGCGCTATCAACAGGGCCAGAGGCAGCAGGCTCTGTTCCACTACGACCTTGCCCTCCGGCTGGACCCCAACGATGCCGAGACGCGCAACGGCTTGGGTTCCATCCTGGCCGCGGTGGGCAGGCCTGCCGAGGCTATTGAGCAATTCGAAGCAGCCTTAAGGCTCAGGCCCGAATATGCCGAGGCGGAGACCAATTTCGCCACCGTGCTGCGTTTGATCGGACGGCTCGACGAGGCCGTCGCGCACTGTCGCAGCGCCGTGCGGCTGCGGCCCGACCTTGCCGACGCACACGTCGGCTTGGGATGTGCCTTGCAAGCACAGGGCCATAGCGATGACGCCCTGGTCCATGTCGAGGCGGGTCTGCGTCTGGAGCCCAACCACGCCAATGCGCACAACACTCTAGGATCGGTGTTGACCAGTCTGGGGAGATTCGCTGAGGCTGTGACGCATTTGGAATCGGCGATCCGCCTCAATCCTGATCTGGTGTTTGCTTACCATCATCTGAGTGAACTGGCACTCCATGACAAGTACCGATTCTCTGACAACCAGGTCAGCCACATGAAAGCGCTGCTGGCCGGAGACCGTCCTTCCGTCGAGGAAGCCGTGCTTTTGCGGTTCACGCTGGGCGATATCTGCCACAAGCAAGGCAGGTACGACGAAGCCTTTGACTACTTTCAGCAGGCGAATGATACTCAACAGGCGCTGTTGGAAGCGGCGGGAGTTGCGTTTGACCAAAACGCCCACCGCGACAAGATCGATCGTACGATCCGCTACTTCCAACGGAATGTCTTTCATCAGGCTTTTCACGGACGTTTCACGACGGAGACGCCCATCTTCGTTGTCGGCATGCCTCGCTCGGGCACGACACTGGTAGAGCAGATTATTTCAAGTCACCCGGATGCGGCAGGAGCGGGCGAACTCAAGGACATCCGCCAACTTGCGGACGAACTGCCGAGTCTGGTGGGGGGCCATTTAGACTATCCCGATTGTCTGTCTCAGGCCGATGCCGATACGATCCGAAATCTGGCGGAGCGTTATTGGAAACGATTGACGGAGCGATCGCCCCAAGCCCAACGCGTCGTGGACAAGATGTGGGCCAATTTCACTCATCTTGGCTTCATTGCCATGTTGTTTCCCAAGGCCCGCGTGATTCATTGTCG
>Ga0194132_10012500_pt1 | contig 10568 bp, 8 predicted proteins | sample TA2KigOf80mmetaG_FD_148612 | JGI IMG/M metagenome (GOLD analysis project Ga0194132, IMG submission 148612) | Freshwater microbial communities from Lake Tanganyika, Tanzania - TA2015054 Kigoma Offshore 80m | ecosystem: Environmental > Aquatic > Freshwater > Lake | place: Tanzania: Lake Tanganyika... | reverse complement strand
GCTCGTCGTCGGCTGGAAGGCAGCGATGTGGGCCTCGCGTGCCGTCGACGCGGGCTTGGCGCGGGTGCAGTCGACCGACCTGACACTGCGCCGCTTCATTGCCAGTGTCGTCCGCTACGTCATCCTCACCTTCACCGTCCTGGCGGTGTTGTCGCAGTTCGGCGTGCAGACCACCAGCCTGATCGCGGTGTTCGGCGCCGCCGGCCTCGCCATCGGACTGGCGCTGCAGGGTACCCTCGCCAATCTCGCGGCCGGCGTGATGATCCTCGTGTTCCGGCCGTTCAAGATCGGCGACGATGTCGATGCAGGGGGCCACAAGGGTACAGTGGAATCGATCGACCTGTTCACTACAGAACTGCGCAGCGCCGACAACCTGCAGCTCCTGGTGCCGAACGGCAAAATCTGGGGCACGGCGGTGACCAATTTCAGCGCCCACGCGACCCGTCGCGTCGATCTCAAGCTGGTGATCGACAACACGCTCGATCTCGACAAGGCCATCAGCACCGTGCGCGAAACTCTTGGCAAGGATCCCCGCAGCCTCGCCAGCCCTACCCCAGTCGTCATGGTGAGCGAGGTGACCGAGGCGGGGGCGACGCTGACCGCCCAAGCCTGGACGAAAAGCGATACTCACGGCGACCTTAAAGTCGCACTGATGAGGTCGCTCAAGGGTGCTCTAAGCACTTCTCTGAAAACAGTTTCCGGCTAGAAAGGCTCCTCCCGCCGGCCCTGGGGTTCACGCCGTTGCGACAAGGCGGAGAGCTCCCAGGATGATTCACGCGCATTGTGTTAAGATAGGTTAATGATTCGGCACGCCCCCGGCCCGTAGTCAGACCATGGCCTTGGACACCTTAGCCCGTACCGCGCCCCACGACGGACATGGCGTTGAGCGCGACGTCGTTCTCAACGGCCAGTACGAGATCTACCCGCACGAGCCGATTGCGCCGCTGACCAGCCGCGGGGTCGAGGCTTTCCGCGCCGTCGACCGCCGCTTCCCCACGGTCTCCTGCGCTGCACTGGTGTGCAGCGGCGAGACGGCCCCGCGGGTCGACGCCATGACCAGCCTGCGCGGGCTCTCCAAGCCGGCCCTGCTCGGCGTGTTGGCCTTCGGTCCGGTAAACTGGCCGGATGGGCGCCAGCGCCTGGCTGTCATCCACAGCGCTCCGAATGCCGGGAAGTTCGCCCTCACCGTCCCGTTGAAACCGGCCCAGGTCGTCGAGGCGCTGCTGCGGCCGATGGCCGCAGCACTCCATGACATCCACGCACGCGGCACTACGCATCGCGCCATCCGGCCTGACAACCTCTTCATGCGCGAACCGGGCGCAACGACCCTCACCCTCGGCCCCTGCGTGACGACGCCGCCGGGTTTCGGCCAGCCCGACATCTACGAGCCGGTCCGCACGGCCATTGCCGATCCCGCGGCTCGCGGCAACGGCACGGCGAAAGACGACATGTTCGCACTTGGCATGACCGCGCTGGCCCTGCTGCTCGGCCGCCAGCCGGGCAGCGAGTATGACCGGGACACTCTGATGATCCGACGCCTCGAGCTCGGCTCCCTGGGGGCAGTGGTGGAGCGCAGCTCGATGCCGCGCGAGATCATTGACGCGCTCGACGGTCTGACCGCCGATGACGAGAGCGAGCGCTGGACGGTGGTGTCCCTACAGAAATGGCTCAATGGTGGCCGGCCCGACCAGCCGCGCTCCTACGACGCCTCCCACGCGCTCGTGCCCTACCAGATCGCGGGCAAAGCGGTGCGCAACGCACGGTCCCTGGCCTACGCGCTCGGGCAGCACTGGGTCGAGGGTGTGCGCCACCTGCGCGAAGAGGCACTGACGCGCTGGCTGCGCGACTACGCGCCGGAGCGCACGGCTGCGCCGATGCTCGATCACGCGCTGTCCGAGCGCGAGCTAAATGTAGAGGGCGACGACAACGACGCCCTGATGGTGTCGCGTGCCATCATGGTCCTCGACCCCGAAGGGCCGATCCGCTTCCGCGGCGCCGCCGTGCAGCCACATGGCCTCGGGCCCTACATCTACGAGGCGATGAAGAATCCCGAGAAGCGCGCCGCCGCCACCGGTCTGCTGCGCTACGGCCTGCCGCAACGCATGCTCGACCGCCGCGGCTCCGAGCGTCGCGCCAGCGCCCGCCGGGTGACGCGCCAGGCAATCAACTTCGAGCGCCTGCGCCGCTGGGCGCAGTCCAGCGAGCCCTGGGAAGGGCTCGAGCGCTGCCTCTACGACCTCAACCGCGACGTCCCCTGCCTCAGCCCGATGACTGGTGGCCGCTGGGTCTCCGGAGTCGAGGATCTGATCGGCGCGCTCGACGCTTACGCGCTGACCGGCGCCGCCACGGAGCCGACGCTCGACGCCCACCTTGCCGCCTTCATCGGTGCCCGCTTCGAGGCCGCCGGCGACACGCTGCTGACCCTGATGAAGCCCCGCGAGGCCGATAGCGACGCGACCCTAGGCGCGATCCGCCTGTTCGCCGAACTGCAGCAATCCTACGCCTCCCGGCCGCTGCGCGGCATCACCCAGTGGTGCGCTACGCTGGCTCGCCGCGTGGCCGAGCAGATCCATCACCGGCCGAGCCGTCAGAAACTGATTGCCGCCATCGAGCAGGCGGCGCCTCTCGGCAACGTCGCCACGATACTCAAGATCGTCGATGTTCCCGGCCTTCGTCAGCGGGACGAGCGGGCATTCAGCGCCGCGCGGAACGTGCATGCGCAGTTGAGCTTCGAGATCCAGGCGATCGAACGTGGCGTCGAAGCGCGGCGCGCCCGGGCCCAGCAGCGAGGGCGTGACAACGCTGCCCTGCTGTCGGCCGCCGGCTCGGTGGCGATGAGCTTCCTCACCCTGATGCTGGACAACGGACGATGAACGTCTTCGCGTTCCGCGCCAGCGCGAACAACCGCTCGGCCTCCCGCGCCGGCACCAACGGCCGTGCCGCCATCGCCGCCGTCGTTCTCGGTGGGCTGATTGTCATCGCTGCAAGCGCCCTCTCCTATCTGGTGTTCCTTGTGCTGGCGACGCTGCCGATCGTCGCCGCGTCGTTGCTGGAGCGCCCGGGGCAGCGCCAGGCGACGGTCTCGGTTGCTGCGCTCACGATGTCGACGGTGATTCCACTCATTCTCGGCGCGATCGCCTCCGGCAGCGAACGTGATCTGCTGCGGAGCCCTACCGCCTGGACGTTCGTCGTCACCTCCGCCTGTATCGGCTTCGGCATCTACCTGATGCTGCCGGTGCTTGCGGTATGGGTCGAGGATATGCGGGCCAACGCCCGCCTGCGCAAGCTGCGCGAGCGCCAGCAGGCGCTGGCCGCCGACTGGGGCCCTGAGGTTGTGAAGCGTTAGTCCAGCAATGTCCGCATGATGCGGTAGAGAGCGGACTGCCCCTCGAAGCCGATGCCGGGCCGATCGGACAGAGCGAGATAGCCGCCCTCCAGACGCGCATCGTCGGCAAAGCCGCCAAAGTCACCGAAGACGCCGGGATAGGATTCAGCCCCGCCGAGGCCGAGGCCGGCGGCGACGTTCAGCGACATCTGGTTGCCGCCATGCGGGAAATGCGCGTGGCGCGGCCAGCCGCGCTGCTCGAGCATGGCAATCGTCCGAATATACTGCGTAATACCGTAAGCCTGCGGCGGATCGACCTGGATGACATCGCGGCCGGGGCGCAGACCGCCGAACTGCGCCAGATTTTCGACATCTTGGGTCGAGTAGAGGTTCTCGCCGGTGGCCAGCGGCGGCGCGTAGGCAGCGGCCAGCTCGGCGAAAGCCGCGTAGTCGTGCGGATCGAATGCTTCCTCGAACCAGCGCAAACCGAACGGCGCGAGTGCCCGGCCGTAGGCCAGCGCCTCCTTACGGGCAAACTTACAGTTCGCATCGACGGCCAGCCGGCTTCCCTCGCCCACCACCTTGAGCACCGCCTCGACGCGTCTCAAGTCCTCCGCCAGAGGAAGGCCGCCGACCTTCATCTTGAGCATGGTGTAGCCGGCATCGAGATGGCCTTTCATCTCGTCCTGCAGGTCCCGGATCGTCTGGCCCGGCCGGTACCAGCCGCCGCCGACGTAGCAGAAACAGCGCGTCGCAGTCCTGCCGCCGTTGAAGCGCTGCGCCAGCAGGCGGTGCAAGGGCAGCCCGGCAATCTTGGCCACCGCATCCCAAAGCGCCACTTCGATCGCACCGATGGCGATCGAACGCTCCGCGTGGCCACCGGCCTTCTCGCGCTGCAGCATCGTCGCGAGCGCTTTGGCCGGATCGAGATTGTCGCCGCTGTCGTCGAGCAGCGTCTCGGGCGGCGCACGCAGCAGCCGCGGAATGAAACGCTCGCGCATCGCAGCCCCGCAAGCGTAGCGGCCCGTCGAGTTGAAGGCGAAGCCGGCAACTTTCCTTCCGTCGCGCACGACGTCGGTGATCACCGCGACCACCGACGTCGTCATCTCGGAGAAATCGAAGCTCGAATTCCGCAGCGTCGAGTTGAGCGGGACCGCGGTTTCCCTGATTGCGGTGATGCGCACCTATTCGACCTTGATGTTGGCGTCCTTCACCACCTTGCCCCATTTGGTGATCTCGGCCCGGATCTGCGCCGCGAACTCCTCGGGCCGGTTGGCCACGGCATTGAAACCGAGACCCGCCAGACGCTCCTTCACGTCGGGCAGCGCCACGCTTTTGACGATCTCGCGATGCAGCGTGTCGATGACCTCTTTCGGCGTCCCGGCGGGTACCAGCACGCCCTGCAGTGTGTCGGACTCCTGATCGGCAATCCCCGCCTCGGCCAGAGTCGGCACGTCAGGCAGCGCCGAGGAGCGGGTCTTGCTGGTCACCGCCAGCGCCCGCAAGGCGCCCGACTTCACATGCGGCGTGGTCGGCGGCAGCGCCGTGAAGGCGATCGGCGTCTGGTTGCCGATGGTCGAGGTGATGGCCGGCCCAGCCCCGTTGAACGGCACGCCGACAAGATCGAGGCCCAGCGCCAGCTTGAACAGATGACCCGAGAGGTCGGGCGTGGTGCCGATGCCTGGCGTGGCGAAGCTGAACTTGCCCGGGCCGGCCTTGATCAAGGCGATGAGCTCGCGCACGGTCCTGGCGTCGACCGACGGATGAACGACGAGGACATTGGGCGAGGCCGCCACGTAGGACACGGGCGCGAAGTCCTTGAGCGCGTCGAACGGGATATTGGCATAGAGACTGGGATTCACCACGATGCTGCTGCTGCTGAACAGCACCATGTAACCGTCGGGCGCCGCCTTGGCCACCGCCGCCATGCCGATATTGCCGCCCGCCCCGGCCCGGTTCTCGACCACGAATTGCTGGCCGAGATTCTCGGAGAGTTTCTGCGCAACGATCCGGGCGATGACGTCGGTCGGCCCGCCGGGAGCGAAGGGCACGATCACGCGTACCGGCTTCGTGGGATAAGGCTGGGCCCCGGCGCTGCCGACGAAACCGGCGAAACAGACCAGCAGGGCCGCCAGGGCCCGCACGACACGAGTCATTGGTGTTCCTCCCTCCGTTGCGGCGCTTCGCCGCGTTTGTCCATCATGCCGTCACCGCAAGTGGCGCCAAGGCCTCGATATCGGTAACAACGTCGATGACCACCGGGCGGTCCGCCTTGAGCGCCTTGTGCAGCGCCGGGCCGATCTCGGCCGGTGTCTCGACGCGGATACCCAGCGCGCCCATCTCCTCAGCGATCCTGGCAAAGTTGACCTTGTTGAAGGTCCAGAGCTCACGCGCCTGCTCGGTCTGCTGGCCGCCATAGACGCGGTCGAAACCGCGTTTCGACTGGTTGCCGCCGCCGTTGTTGTTGACCACGGTGACGGTGTTGATCTTCCAGCGCACCGCCGTCTCGACCTCGGCGATGTGATACCAGAACCCGGCATCGCCGGTGAACACGACCACCGGGCGGTCAGGTGCCGCGCACTTGGCCCCCAGCCCCGCAGGAAAAGCCCAGCCAAGGTGCCCGGCGCTGCGCATATAACTTTGCGTCGGAAGGCGCAGATCGTACATGCCGCCCATCCACATCCCGGCATGGCCGGTGTCGACCACGACGATGGCGTCGTCCGGTACATGCCGCGTCAGCTCGGCGCAGAGACGCTCGGGGCGCATGGGCACGACATCGGATGTCAGCGAGGCGCGATACTTGTCGTGCCACTCCTTGTTGACCTGCATCACCCGCTGCAGCCAAGGCTGGCGTCTGACGGCCGTCGAGCGGTCCGCGTTCTTGAGCATCATGGCCAGGGCAGTCTTTGCGTCGCCGCAGATCGCCGCCTTGAGCGGGTAGTTACGGCCGATCGCCTCCGCCTCGATGTCGATCTGGATCGCCGGCACGCCGATCTTCGGCACGGCCCAGAAATGCGTGGTCATGCCGCCCGTCTCGCTGCCGATGAAGCAAACGAGATCGGCCTCGCCGACAAGGCGGTTGGCGCTTTCGCGCGAATAGCTGCCCACCACGCCCACCGACAGTTTGTGCAGGCCGGGAATCGTGTCCTTGCCGTTGAGCGAGGTGGCGACCGGGATGCCCAGCGCCTCGGCCAGCGCCACGACCTCGCGCTGCGCGCCTGAGGTTCGCACGCCGCCGCCGGCGACGATCACCGGCCGTTCTGCCGCCTCCAGCAGACGCAGCGCCGCCGCAACGTCGGCCGGCTCCGGGCTCGGCCGGAAGGGCGGCACCTGCGCGAACCGTTCCTCGCAGAGCGGCTCCATCTCCGCTTCCTCGACATCGATCTGGCCTTCGTTGCCGCGGAACTGCAGATGCACCGGCCCGGGCGTACCCGAAACCGCTGCACGGAAGGCCTGACGCAGCATGTCGGGGATGCGCTCGACCGCGTCGACCGTGGCATTAAGCTTGGTCACCGGCTCGAAGGCCGGCACGTCGTCGATCTCCTGGTAGACCTTGCGGAACTTGCTCTTGGGATCGCGTCCGCCGGTGAAGGCGATGACCGGCGAATGGGCGAGCCAGGCGTCCCGCAAACCGGCGGCGAGATTGAGCGCGCCGATCACCTGCGCCATGCAGATGCCCGGCCGGCCCGAGGCCCGGGCGTAGCCGTCGGCCATGTAGGCAGCCGATTTCTCGCCATGGGTATGGATGCGCTTGATCGAGGTGCGGCGCTCCATCTCGGCGAAGGTCGTGCGCAAGACCGCCGGCACCATGAAGACATGGGTGACGCCGTAGCCCTTGAGCATGTCGGCCAGAACCTTGGCGCCGCTCGTCCTGGAATTCGACCCGGGCTTGGTCTCGTCGCGCGGCATCATGGCCCTTTACTTGATGGCCAGCGGGTTGGTGGGCGAGCCGACGGCGCCGGTGATCGGGATGGCCGGCGCCACGAACATGAACTCGTAGACCTTGTCGTCGGCGCAGTCCCTGGCGAGATCGCCGAGCCAGAAGATCTCCCCCATGGTCAGGCCCATGATCGGAATGGTGATCCAGTGCCAGGGCTGGTTGATGCCCGGCTCGCTCTCGTTCGGCCGCACCTCGTTGCCCCAGGTATCCGTGGCGATGGCCGCGATCTGGTTGCGCTGGATCCAGTCGATGGTCTCGAACGATAGGCCGGGCGCGTCGCCGCCGGGATAGCCGTCCCAGCTCCCTGCCTTAAGCTTCGCCTCCATCTGCCCGGTACGCACGATGACGTAGTCGCCGCGCTTCACTTTAATTCCGTGGGCGGAGGCCGCCTTATCGAGGTCGGCGTTGGTGATGGCATAGCCGTCCTCGAGAACCTCCTTGCCCATGACCTTGGGCAGGTCGAGGAAGACCCCGCGGCCGACCATCTTGCTCTTGGTCTTCTCGATGCCGCATTTCTGCGCGCCGGCCGAGGTCACCTCGCGGCAGTCATAGCCATTCCACATGTTGTTTTCGTAGAAGATGTGGCCGAGACCGTCCCACTGCGTGCCGGATTGCAGCGGCATGACGACCATGTCATCGGCGGCGCGGATGCCGCGGTGATCGAGCACGCCCGAATAGGCGTCGGTGCCAGTGCGCAGCATGACATGGATCGGGTTGACCCGGCCGAGTGCCGGGTACTTGCTCTTGGCCCCCTGCGGGCCGTGCTGATCGAAATTGAGCGCCAGCGAGATGACTTTGCCTTTGCGCACCAGCTGTGCCGCGGCAACGATGTCCTCGGGCGTGGTGTAGTTGAGCGTACCGATCTCGTCCTTGTCGCCCCACTTGCCCCAGTTCTTGTACTTCTCGGCGGCGTTACGCAAATCCTGCCGCGTGAGCTTTCGCGCTGACATCCGGCGTTCCTTCCCCTGCTGATCCCGCGTTATTGATCGATAGAATAATAGCGAAGGCGAAGCCGGAGCAAGGAAGGCCGGCAGGTGGGTTTTCGGCCCGCCGGGGTATCTGGCTTGTCTACCTGCAAGCTCTCAGGTGACGGCAAACCCGAGATACTGGCGAAACCGGTTTTTGAGGAACACGCCATCGCGGGGCGGCAGGGCACGTTCGGGATTCTCCGCCGCCACCCGGATGGTGGCGAAGCGCGGCCCGCCGCTGGTCTTGTGCAGCTCCGCTCGCCAGCCGGCGATGGCGGCCCGCTCCCGGATCTCGACTGCCGCGATTCCTGCCGCTGCCGCGATGCGATGCAGATCGACGCCGAGGCCGGTATGGCTGCGCTGCATGCCGGTCTCTCCGTACTGCCCGTTGTCGAGCACGGCGATCGACAGGTTGCCCGGCTTCTTGGCCGCAATGGTGGCGAAACCGCCGAGGCCCATGAGCTGCTCGCCATCGCCGGTCAGCACCAGCACCGGCCGGCGCGGCTGGGCCAAAGCCAGACCCAGGCCCATGACCGCCGCACCGCCCATGGCGCCCCAGAGATAGAAATTGCCGTCGTGATCGCCGGCGGCAAACAGGTCATAGCTCGACGAGCCAAGCCCCGAGACGACCAGCAGATCGCCGCGATCCACCATCAGTTCCCTGACCGCCAGCCGGCGGTCGAGCGCGCCGGGCTTGCTCATTTGCCGGTCCACTTCTTGCGGCCGAGCAGGCGCTGCGAGAGCAACACGGCCACCGCCTGATCGCTGTCAAAGGCCAGCACTGAGGCAGCTGAGACGGCCTCCGCCACTTCGTCAGCCTGATCGACGCGCGCGACCTTCACACCCATCGCCTCCAGCACCCCAGGCGTGGCACGGCCCATCGGCACCTGCCAGGGATTGAACTCGGCCCACTCGCCCCGCATGGTTACCAGCGTGAGCAGCGGGAAGCGGCAGCTTCCCAGCAGGCTCAGCATGTTGACGCAGTTGCCCACGCCGCTCGACTGCATGAGCAGCACCGAGCGCTGCCCGCCGAGCCAGGCCCCCGCCGCCAGTGCGATCCCTTCTTCTTCGGTGGTCAGCACCGTGGTCTGAATTTCGGCGTCGGCATGCAGGCGTTCGATCAGCCGCGCGTGGCCGGCGTCGGGAACGTAGGAAGCCTGACGGATGCCGGCGTCCTTCAGTACGCCGTAGACCGCGTCGGGCCACGCCGCCGTAGTCGCCGACGCACCGCCAGCACCCTCCGCCTGTCGAACCGCTCGGGCAAACGACCTCACTGCCTACGCTCCCGTCCGTCGAAAACTTGATTTGCCGCCCCGGGCATGGTCACGTCCGGCCGGCGGCCCCTTGGCGGAATGGTATACGCACACGACTTAAAATCGTGAGCCGAAAGGCATGTGGGTTCAAGTCCCACAGGGGCCACCACGCCGCCTGCCATTACGCTCCCTTGTCCTCCACCGGCTCGCCGCCCAGCGAGCGCATCAGTGCCTGCAGCTCGCCGGCGGCCGCGTCGAGGCGCGGCTGCTCGGTGCCGCGCAGCACGATCGCCGCTCCCACCTTGCCCATGCGGAAATAGGGATAGCTGCCGATCTCGAGGTCGCCGTAGCGGCTCTGCAGCGCCGTCAGCCCCTCGGCCATCTTGCCCTCCGGCAGGTCGGCGCTGATGGTGCGCGAAAGCATCGGCTTGCCGCCCTTGAGGCGGTGTCTGATGCCCTCGAACATCGCCTGCATGATCTTCGGCACGCCGGCCATCACGTAGACATTGCCGATCTGGAATCCCGGCGCGTTGCTCACCGGGTTGTCGATCAGCGTGCCGCCGACGGGAATGCGCGCCATGCGCCGGCGTGCGGCGTTGAGGTCGGCCGGGTTGGTGTAGTTGCGCAGCAGGCGGCGGATCGCTTCGGGGTCCTCCACCAGCTCCACACCGAAGGCCCTGGCCACGCAGTCTGCGGTGATGTCGTCGTGCGTCGGCCCGATGCCGCCGGTGGTGAGGACATAGTCGTAACGCGGCCGGACCTCGTTGATAGTACGCACGATCTCGTCCTCGATATCGGCGATGACTCGGGCCTCACGCAGCCGGATGCCGGCGGCGTTGAGCTGTTCGGCAAGCCAGGCGAGGTTGGCGTCCTTGGTGCGGCCGGAGAGGATCTCGTTTCCAATGACCAGGACGCAGGCGGTGTAGATACGATCGTCGGATGTGTCGGGCATGGCACCAGCATACGCGATCCGCGCCGCCGCTTTCCACCCGGCCGCGTGTCGGGCACACTCCGCGCCATGAATCTCCCCCGTCATGAACCGTAAGGACCGCCGCCGCCAGTCGAAGATGGGAACGCCGCCG
>Ga0194132_10012499_pt1 | contig 10568 bp, 9 predicted proteins | sample TA2KigOf80mmetaG_FD_148612 | JGI IMG/M metagenome (GOLD analysis project Ga0194132, IMG submission 148612) | Freshwater microbial communities from Lake Tanganyika, Tanzania - TA2015054 Kigoma Offshore 80m | ecosystem: Environmental > Aquatic > Freshwater > Lake | place: Tanzania: Lake Tanganyika... | reverse complement strand
GCTATCGCAGGCTCGCGCGCGACTTCGAGCGCTACGAGCGAACCGTCGCCGCCTTCTTCCGCCTCGCCATGATCCGCCTCATGCTCCGCCGCTTGACCCGAACAACAGCTTGCTCCTGAATCTCAACCTCCTGGATCGGCTCTTACACTTTCACCGACGCGGGGCGCACCCTGGCGCCGCGCGGCTGCCCGGGGGCGGGGATTGCGTCGACGACGGTTTCCAACAGGCGCAGCGACCTCGGGGATGCCGACAAATTTAACGAAACTGCGCAGCCTTTCACCCGCGACTTGCCCCAAAAAATGATAGCAAAGATGTCCCAAGCGGTCCACGCGACGATAGGCCTGCGCGGCACATGGATGCACGGACAAGGCCGGCTTATGCTGTCGAGAAAGCCAGGCTTGTCAGACGATTGTCGTCAAGCTGAGCTGCCATGAGATTGTCGATGCCCGTGGCCGAACCGCCGCAACCCGCCTTCGCCGACATCTCGCGTCTGCTCGAGCCGCGCTCGGTCGCGATCGTCGGCGCGTCCGACCAGCCCGGCAATCTCGGCGGCACCGTCGTGCGCTACCTGCGCAAGTTCGCCTATCCGGGCGCCATCTGGCCGGTCAATCCGGGGCGCGACAGCGTCGATGGCGTGCCGTGCTTCAAGCGCATCGCCGATCTGCCGGGTCCGGCCGATCTGGCGATCCTCGCGCTCAACGCCGCCTCGATTGCCGGCGCGGTGCGCGAATGCGCGGCCGCGGGGATCCGCCACGGCGTCGTCTGGGCAGGCGGTTTTGCCGAGGTCGGCGGCGACGGCGCGACGCGCCAACGCGAGCTTGCCGAGGTTTGTCGCGCCACGGGCTTCCGGCTGTGCGGGCCGAACTGCATCGGCGTGATCAACACCACGCTCGGCATGACCGCGAGCTTCGCCTCGTCATTGCTCGAAGTGGACCGGCTTCTGCCGGGCAACATTTCCATGATCAGCCAGAGCGGCGGCCTCGGCTCGATCACGCACGCGCTGTCCCAGCAGGCGGGCTTCGGCTTCCGCTACGTCATCAGCAGCGGCAACGAGGTCGCGTTGTCGATGGCAGACTTCGTGCACGCGCTGGCGCACGATGCCGGCACCGAGGTGATCGCGCTCTATCTCGAAGGTGTCCCCGACGCAGCGCGATTCCTCGCGGCACTCCAGGCAACGAAGCGCTCGGGCAAGGCGGTCGTCGCCCTCAAGGGCGGTGCCACCCTCGCGAGCGCGCGCGCGGCGCTGGCGCATACCGGTGCGCTGGTCGGCGAGGACCGGGTGTGGGACGCGATCTTCCGCGAGCAGGCGGTCATCCGTGTCCGCTCGCAGGAGGAATTGCTGGATGTCGCGACCACGCTGAGCGGTGCGCCGCGCGCCAAGCTGCCGCGCGGGAGCGGGGTGGCAGCGATCACCTTCGGCGGCGGCATGGGCGTGATGGCGGCCGACCAGTGCGCCGACAGCGGCCTCGCGACGCCTCCCCTGAGCGAGGCCACCCGCGACACGCTCAAAGACCTCGTGCCGCCGATCGCCTCGGTCGCCAATCCGATCGACCTGACGCCGGACACCTACAACCAGCCCAAATGGCTGGCGCTCTTTCCCCGGGCCTTGGACGCGATCGCCGCCGATCCGGCGATCGATACGCTGCTCTTCCAGTGCGGCGCGGGCGGCCACAAGGCAAACGAGGTGATCGACAATATCCTGGGCGTGCGCGAGCGCAGCGACAAGACGGTCGTGGTGTCCTGGGTTCTGCCGCCCGGACCCGTCGTCGCGCGGCTGCCGCCGGCGGGCCTGCCCGTCTTCTCCGAGAGCGCACGCGCGCTGCGCGCCGTGCGGCAGCTCGTCGATTACCGTGCGGCGTTGTCGCGGCCGGACGCGCCAAGCCCCGCGCAAGCGATGTCGTTCGACTGGAGTGCGCACGTCCCTGCACCGAAGGCGGGACAGGTCATCGCCGAGGATGTGTGCCACCGCATCCTTGCGGCAGCCGGCTTGCCGATCGCCGCGGGGCGCCTCGCGCGCTCTGCCGACGCGGCCGCCGAGTCCGCGGCGTCGGTCGGCTATCCGGTGGCGCTCAAGGGCATCTCCGCTGCCGTCACCCATCGCGCCGGCGCTGGCTTGGTGGCGCTCGGCCTCGACACCGATGTTCGGGTCCGCGACACCTATCGCCGGCTCGTTGCCCATGCCGCGAGCCTCGGCGTGACGCTCGACGGCATTTACGTCCAACACATGGTCGGCGGCGGCATGGAGCTGCTGGTGTCGGCTTTTCGCGACCCGCAGTTCGGCGTCATGGTGTCGTTGGGCGCCGGCGGCAATCTAACTGAGCTGATCGATGACGTCACGGTCGAGCGCGCGCCGGTCGCCGAAGCGGACGCGCTGGCGGCATTCGATCGCCTGCGCATCGCGTCCCACGCGGCCAAGCTCGCAGGTCGCGCCGAGCGTGCGCTGCTCGCCGGTTTCGTCGCGCGTTTTTCGGCGCTCGCGGCGGGCGCGCCATGGCGTCGCTTCGTCATCGAGATCAACCCCGTCAAGTGGAGTGCAGGCGGCGTCACCGCCGTCGACGGCCTGATCGTCGTGGAGGAGCCCTGACAACCTCGAGGAACTCGACTGAACGACCCGAATGGCAGCCATGGCACGCGGACGAATAGCGTGGCGCGACGTGACTTGATTGAAGGCAGGGACACCATCATTGGAGCGCCCGTGAATCGATGCGGCAGATCGCAGGCTTGGCGTGGAGACACGGGCCGCGAGGGGCAAGCCGTGGCCGCAGGCATTCCTCCGCAGCCCAGCGCTTTCCGGTCGCTCCGGGATCGTGCAAGCTGGACGCGGCATCGAAGTGCGCGCGGCGCGCGCACCGGGCGCGTGCACACGGCACATGCACCCGGCCCGACGCTTCTTGCCGGGATGCGCGTCTCCATCGTCTCGAGCGATGCCGGCCTCACCGTCGAAGAGCAGCTCGCATTGCAGCTTCGGTCTTGACTTGCTCGGCAAACCGGTGAGCGTGTGCGGCATCCAGAGCCAGTTCAGGGATGCGGGCGTCCGCGGCCTGCACCAACCCTGAAACGGCACGGGCTAAATCCCGAGCTTAGGGCGCGGCTCGGTCGACCGGAGCAGGGACCAGGTGCGACGCGAAGCTGCGGCCAGGACCGTCAATCTAAGGAGTGCTTTTCCATGTCCGATCTCGTCAGGCCGCACGGAGCGACATCTCTGAAGCCGCTGCTGCTGCCCGAGGCCGAGCGCGTGGAGGAAATCAAGCGCGCCCGGACGTTGAAGCGGGTCGCACTCTCGAGCCGCGAGGTCTCCGACCTGTTCATGCTGGCGATGGGAGCCTACACGCCGCTCGCCGGTTTCATGGGTGAGCAGGACTGGCGCAGCTGCTGTGCCGACATGGTCCTGTCAGACGGCCTGTTCTGGCCGATTCCGATCACGCTGTCCTGCGACCAGGACGTGGCGGACAGCATTGGGATCGGAGAGAAGGTTGCGCTGGTCGACAGGGAGAGCGCCGAAGTCCTGGGCGTGCTGACGGTCGGAGAGAAATACAGGATAGACAAGCAACTGGAGTGCTCTCACGTCTACCGCACGACTGACCCGGCTCATCCCGGCGTACTGAAGGTACTGGAGCAAGGACCGGTCAATTTGGCTGGCCCCGTCGTCGCGCTGTCGGAGGGACATTTTCCGGCGACTTATCCGGGTCTGTACTACCGGCCGGCGGAGACTCGGACAATGTTCCAGGAAAGGGGTTGGTCAAAGGTAGCTGCATTTCAGACGCGCAATCCCATGCACCGCAGCCATGAGCATCTGGTGAAGATTGCCGTCGAGATCTGCGACGGCGTGCTGATCCACCAGGTGCTCGGCGCCCTGAAGCCTGGCGACATTCCGGCCGACGTCCGGGTTCAAGCGGTTGATGCCCTGGTCCGGCGCTATTTCGTGCCCGGCACCGTCGTCCAGGCCGGCTATCCGATCGAGATGCGTTACGCCGGACCGCGGGAGGCTCTGCTCCACGCTGTGTTTCGGCAAAACTTCGGCTGCTCGCATTTGATCATAGGGCGCGATCATGCCGGTGTCGGAAAATACTACGGACCGTTCGATGCCCATCGCATCTTCGACACGCTTGCGCCCGGCAGCATGGAGATTCAGCCGTTGAAGATCGATGTGACCTTCTACTGTTTCCAGTGCGCCGGCATGGCGACAGGCAGGACCTGCCCACACGACGCGAAACACCAGTTGTCGATCTCGGGAACCCGGCTGCGTGAGATGTTCGCCCGGCACGAAGACATCCCGCGCGAGTTCAGCCGGCCGGAGGTGATCGAGATCCTTCAGGCTTACTACGACCGCCTCAAGTAGCGTGCTGCGGCTGGCCGCCAAATGTCGCCGAGTCGCCGATTTCCTGCATCGACGACGGTACAGCATCGCACCGGCTTGCTGACGCCATTCTCGAGGCCGCGCAAGGCACGCTCCGCGTCGAGCTCGCGGGATGCGTCGGCCCTGCCGCAAATGCCGTGTTCACAGCGGGCTGCCCTTGTCCACTTCGTTCGGCTCCGGGCGATGCCGCGCCTCGGTCTCGCGGCTCGCGGGCTCAGCCCACGTACGGCGATCGGCCTGAATGTGGCTCCGGCCCGAATCCTGTTCATGGTGCGATCAATTGACAGGCCAAAACCGCCATACTACGAGAGAGCGAGCGCAGTTCGCACGTGATACCGGTCAAGAACATGAATTTCGCGTGTGGACCAAAGGGGGGCTGCTGAACCGTCCATGTGCGGGTTTGGTGATAGCGGAACGTGCGAACGCCTCGGCCGCATGGACATTGGTCCGTTTTTTTGCCGCGTCTTTGACGAGAAATGGACGGCAACCGGGCGGATGCTGCCGGGACCCGATCACGTCCCCGTGCGGTTCGTCATGCCAGGAGCCGCCGCCGATTTCGACGTCGATATTGCGCGGGTAACTGCGGGGTCAAGTCATGTTCTCTAGAAATCCGTTTGCCGAGCTTTCGGCGACCATACCTCCCGCCGTTATGAAGACGTATGTCGTCATCATGATCGTCCTGGTCGTCGCCGGCACGCTGTTCGATATCGTGCACAAGGGAAGCGCCAAGTATTTTTTCGACAATTGGCGGAATTCGAAGAGCAAAGCGTCGCATCAGGTGAGCAGCGGCGAATTGGTGTCGCTCGCCATTAGAACGGGCCTTGTGGAGGTCCTGACATCCTCCGAGTTCTGCAATGCGCGCCGGCGGGTCGCTCATCTGCTCACCATGTACGGCTTCCTGCTCTACGTCGTCTCCACCGTCATCATGGTATTCGGCTATCCGACGCCAGCGACCCCGACTCCCGCCATGCTGCCGCAGCTGTGGTGGATCGGCGCCTTGATGGCTTGCCTGGGCGGATACTGGTTCTGGTTCTTCATTCGGGTCGATGTCGCCGCCGAGGGCAACACGCCTTTCCGCGTCACGCGCGCGGACTTGTTCATCCTCTCGCTCTTGGCGAGCGTGACCTTCGGCCTGATCTGGGCATATTTGCAGGCGCGCGGCAGCTCCTGGACCAGCGTGGTCCTCGGCCTGTACCTGATCGCTACCACGGTGCTTTTCGGATCGGTGCCATGGTCCAAATTCTCGCACATGTTCTTCAAGCCCGCGGCGGCCTTCGAGAAAAGAGTGTCCGAGGCCAACGGGTCGCGGAGCAACTTACCCCCGCCTGCCGACAAGCGTGAACAGTTCGGCAGCGCCCGCCAGCAGCCCCGGAATTACTGATCGGCCCATCGCCGGCCGCCGAGATAGGAGAGATACAGGCCCCATGCCCACATTCGTTTACATGACCCGATGCGACGGCTGCGGACACTGCGTCGACATATGCCCGTCCGACATCATGCACATCGACAAGACCTATCGCCGCGCTTTCAACATTGAGCCGAACATGTGTTGGGAGTGCTATTCCTGCGTGAAGGCGTGCCCGCAGAATGCGATCGATGTCCGCGGCTACGCCGACTTCGCCCCACTCGGCCACAGTGTCCGGGTGCTGCGCGAAGAGGCCAAGGGCAGCGTTTCATGGCGGCTCAAATTCCGTGACGGGCGCGAGAAGAATTTCGTGTCGCCGATCCGGACGACGCCGTGGGGATCGATCAAGGGACCTTCTGAGTACGACGCGCCTCGCAGCGAGGATTTCAATCGACAAGAACTTGCCCACGAGCCGGAAGCACTCAACATCACCGGCGGGTTGCCTGCATTGCGACCAGATCAGCTCAAGCCGGGAGTGGTCTAATGGGACTGTTCGGCGGCAGGAAAACGATATTCGTCGACGCGGATATTCTCGTCATCGGCGGCGGCATGGCCGGCTGCGGCGCGACCTACGAGTCCCGCTATTGGGGGCGCGATCTGAAGATCGTCTGCGTCGAGAAGGCGAATATCGAGCGCAGCGGTGCGGTCGCCCAGGGGCTCTACGCCATCAACTGCTACATGGGCATGCAATGGAATGAGAACAAGCCCGAGGACCATGTGCGCTACGCCCGCAACGATCTGATGGGGCTGGTGCGCGAGGATTTGGGCTACGACATCGCTCGGCACGTGGATTCCACGGTGCACAAGTTCGAGGAGTGGGGTCTGCCAATCATGCGCGACCCGAAGACCGGGCGGTACCTGCGCGAGGGCAAATGGCAGATCATGATCCACGGCGAAAGCTACAAGCCGATCGTGGCCGAAGCCGCGCGCAAGGCCGCGACCAAGGTCTACAACCGGATCATGGTCACCCACCTGTTGACCGACAAGATCAAGGCGAACCGCGTCGCCGGCGCCGTCGGATTCAATGTCAGGACGGGTGACTTCTACGTGTTCCGCGGCAAGGCCGTCATCGTTTCCGCCGGTGGCGCCTCGCACATCTTCAAACCGCGTTCCGTCGGCGAGGGCATGGGGCGGACCTGGTATGCGCCGTGGAGCAGCGCGTCCGCGTACGCTTTGCCGATTCTTGTCGGCGCCAAGATGACCCAGATGGAGAACCGCATCGTCCTAACCCGTTTCAAGGACGGCTACGGTCCGGTCGGCGCCTATTTCCTCCACCTGAAGACTTACACCCAAAACGGCTATGGCGAGGAATACGAGTCCAAGTGGTACAACCACACCAAGGAGCTGGTAGGCGACTACATTGACCGACATCCGGTGCCGACCTGCCTCAGGAACCACGCCATTCTTGAGGAGGTCAAGGCCGGCCGCGGCCCCATCCGCATGGTGACCACGGAGGCCTTCCAGGATCCCCACAAGGAGACCATCGGCTGGGAGAACTTCCTGGGCATGACGATTGGCCAAGCGGTCGTCTGGGCATCGCAGAATATCGATCCCAAGCACACCAATCCCGAGCTCACCACGTCAGAGCCCTACGTGATGGGCTCGCACGCCACCTGCTCCGGGGCGTGGGCGAGCGGACCGGAAGACTACGCCCCCGCGGAGTACCAGTGGGGCTACAATCGAATGATGACGGTCGATGGGCTCTTCGGCGCCGGCGATGCCATCGGCGGCACCGCCCACAAGTTCTCGTCGGGGTCCTTCACCGAAGGTCGGATCGCCGGCAAGGCGGCGGTCAAGTACGTGAAGGATTTGAAGGACCAGCCTCAGGTCAGCGAACAGGAGTATCGGGATCTCGAAAAACTCGTCTTCCAGCCCTTGGAGAACTACCGCGTCGGCCGCAACGAGATCGTCGCCGGAACGGTGTCGCCGCACTATCTTCTGCCGATTCACGGGCTCCAGCGCCTGGAAAAGATCATGGACGAGTATGTCGGAGGCATCAGCACCAACTACATGACGAACGGCGTGCTGCTCGACCGCGGACTCGAGCTGCTGGGCATGCTCAAGGAAGACATGAACAGCATGGGTGCCGAAGATCTGCACCAGCTTCAGCGTACGTGGGAGCTGCACCACAGGGTGCTGGCCTCGGAGGCAGTGACCCGTCACACGCTTTTCCGCGAAGAAACGCGGTGGCCGGGGTACTACTATCGCGGCGATCACATGAAGCTTGATGATGCCAATTGGCATTGCTTCACATTGTCCCGCTACGACCGCAAGACAGGCGAATGGCAGCTCGAGAAGGCGCCGGTCTACCACATCGTCGATTGAGCGGACTGGACCGGACGGCGGTGGTCGCTACGGCGCCACGCGAATCTCGCTGGTGAAGCCGCTGCGGGCGTCGAATCTGTGGATCTGGTAAAGCGGCGCGGACTGCGCGCCGTCGGGAACGGTGCCGAGGCGAAGATCGATCGCGACGCTTGGCGTGCTCGTCACCGGCACCCCGGCAATCTTGCCTTCGGCATAGCGGTGGGCGTGGCCGCAGAACGCGCGCAACACGTGGCTTTGCCCTTCAAGTGCCTGGCGCAGACGCTCGATTCCGTCTAGCGAATCGAATTGCCATCGATACTTCGATTCGCAGATCTCGAAGGGCGGGTGATGCATGAACAGCGCCGTCGGCTTGGCGCCGTCCTCGGCCAACGCCGCCCGCAATCCGTTCGCGCGGATGTCGCAGAACTCGCCCATGTTGGTCGTTTCGCTGAGCGTATCCAGCGCAATCAAACGGACCGGATAGCGATCGACGCTGAATTGCACGAAGGGCGTGTCAGACAGAAGATCGCGGCCGGCGGCAAAGGTCGAGCGGATGATAGCCCGGTCGTCGCGATTGCCCACTGCGACGTGAAGGGGGCACCTGAGACCGCCAAGAATGCGCGCCGCGATCTGGTACTTGGCCGCATTCCCGTTGTGTACAAGATCGCCGGTGTGAAAGACCACGTCCGGCAACGGGTCCAGACGATTGATGTCATCCACGCATCGTTCTAGCTCACGCACTCGCTGTGCAGCGTTTGGGCTATCGGGATCGATATGAGTGTCGGATATTTGAGCAATGATCATGCTGCGACGCGTATAGCAGGCGGCATGTCGCGTTGACAAGCGCTGCGACGGTCTGGGCGCGCCATCAATAGTGATAGTGCGGCACCAATCTCGGTTCCTCTCGGGTCGGCACCGGGCAATGCGACGTGGCGAGGGGGTGATAGCGCAGCCCATGCTCCGACATGAACTGCCGCACCTGACTCTGGGTCCAGGACGCCAGCGGGTCGATCCGGATCAACCGTCCCTCCTCCCGCGCGGGCGGTCCCGGCGTGTTCGGGTAGGGATGGTTATAGACTGCGCTGATCCAGCAATCGAATCCCGCCAAAGTTCGGTTGAGATGGACGCTCTCGTAGGCCCTGGTGTGATCGATCGGGTTCTCCGACCACAGCGCCTCGCAGTGATCGCGGTCGCCCGGCAACGGCCCGCCATCTTCGACGGGCTCGCGGATGTCTCGCAAGCCGAGCTCGCCGACGAGCCTGTCGCGGTATTCTACGCTTTCGGGATAGAGGTTCGGCATGTGACAAAACGCGATCGGCGTATGCGGGTCGATCTCGGAGATCATTTTCAGCACCACGACGCTGCGACCTCTCAGCGAGCAGGTGGCAACCGTCTTTTGCGGGAACAGTTCCGTGATCAAGATCCGCAGAAACGCGGATGCATCCGTCTTCCCGGCGATATCGAGAATCTGCTCAACGCGCGCCATCGCAACCTCCCCTGGGGTTGACCTCGTCGCGACATGCATTGCCGACGATGACCGGCTTTTTGCTGAATATACACCCCTCCATGACTTCGTCCATTGCCGGGAAGGGCAGATCGGATATGGTCGTCGCAGACGAGGCTGCGACAAGCCTGGAACGGTTCTCCTTGGCGAAGAGAACGGTCGTAGAGGGCGAGCGGGATCGGCGAGGAGAGCTCGATGCAGTTGGGCGCAGCCTCTATTTCGACGGGCTGATCGTCGTGGAGGAGCCCTAGTCAACTGGCCGGTAGGGGCAGCTCCAACCACATACCCCAAATGGGTGACGCCAATGACGGCCTTAGAGTGTTAGCGTGGCATGGAGTGGTTCTTGAAACGGGGGAACGCCATGATCAAAGAGGGATTAGCGGCCGCATCCGTGGTGTTTGGCCTGATGATGCTGGTGCCGTCCCGATGCTCCGCATCGCCGGCCGAAGAGGCCGCGCAGGCGCTTGTTGGCGAATGGATCGTCCAGATCGGCAAGGAGCGGCGCCAGCGCGCGCTCGGCATCGAGTCGGTTCGCGCCGGCAGCGACGGCGCGCTGATCGCTGCGGGCGCGTATGGGTTTGCCGATGCCGCGCTCGATCGATACGAGTTTCCGATACAGCGGAGCGGCAATGGCTATGCACTCAAGCTGACGACGCGCTTTGACAGTGTGCTGACCGGACAGAGCGAGAGCGCCGAGAAGATGCTCGGCGAGTTCCGCGTCAAAGATGGCAAGGTGTTGTCGGCCGAATTCATCCTGGCGACCCGGGAGCCGCCGACCCCCGGCAAGGTTCCGGTCATCCCGAGCGGGGCCAAGGTCACCATGCTCTTCGTAACGGCATGGGATTGCTACTACTGTGGTGTCTGGATCGCCGTACGCGTCCGGTAGAGGCCGCCTTACGGTGCGCCGTTACGCGTGAGATGGTGTGCCCATTGATTTGCGAATCAATGAGGGCACATGACGACGGTAACGGTTGATACGGGCGTTGAGCGGCGCCGGC
>Ga0194132_10012498_pt1 | contig 10570 bp, 12 predicted proteins | sample TA2KigOf80mmetaG_FD_148612 | JGI IMG/M metagenome (GOLD analysis project Ga0194132, IMG submission 148612) | Freshwater microbial communities from Lake Tanganyika, Tanzania - TA2015054 Kigoma Offshore 80m | ecosystem: Environmental > Aquatic > Freshwater > Lake | place: Tanzania: Lake... | reverse complement strand
CGATCCCCGACCGCGTCATCCGCCAGATGCTCGCCAGCGCCGTGAATCTCGTGGTCCACTGCGCGCGCCTGACCGATGGCACCCGCAAGGTTGTCAGCATCAGCGAAGTCACCGGCGTCGATGGTGACATGATGGCCATCGAAGACATCTTCCAATTCGAACGCGAAGGCATCAGCGCCGGCGGACGCGCCCTAGGCAAATTCCGCGCCACCGGGTACAAGCCGATCTGTGCCGACCGCATACGCGCCTACGGCGTCCATCTCGACGACGCGATCTACAGCGAAGTGCAGGAGGTGGCTGACTAGTGCTCGGCTTCTTCTTCGTTGCCTTCGCAATCTTCGGCGCGGCCTTCTTCGCCGCCAGCTACTACGTCTTCTCTGTACCCGAACAAGCCTCGGCCGGAACGTTGCAACAGCGCTTGCGGGAACTCCGCTCGCGCGCCAGCGGCGAGCGCCGCCGCGAGCGCGCCGACCTTCTTCGCCGCGAAGAACGCGGCACATTCGCGTGGCTCGGCGAGTTACTCACCTGGGGCGGAACACTCGGCCGGTTGCAGCCCTACATCAATCAAGCCGACCTGCGTTATCGCGCCGCAGATGTGCTCGGCATCACCGCTCTGCTATTCATCGGCATGTTCCTTGTGTTCTCGCTGTTCATCCCGCTGCTCGCGATCCGAGTCCTGTTCGCCGCACTGGTCGCCGCGATCCCGCTCGGGCTGATCATGCGCAAGCGTGCCGCGCGCCTGGCTAAGTTCGAAACGCAATTGCCCGACGCAATCGATCTGTTCAATCGATCGATGAAAGCGGGCCACAATATTCAGTCGGGTCTCGAAACGATCGGCACCGAGTCGCCCGACCCCGTGCGCCAGGAGTTCAAGAAATTGATGGAAGAAATGGCGCTTGGTTCCACGCTCGACGCCGCGCTTCACAATCTCGGCCAGCGAATCCCGCTGATCGATTTGAAGTTTTTCATCACGGGCCTTATCCTCCAGCGTCAAACCGGCGCGAACATGGTGGCCGTTCTCGAGAACCTTGCGCTGCTGGTGCGCGAGCGCCTTGCCCTACACGAGAAACTAAAAGCCGGAACCGCGCAGCAGCGCTGGTCGGCGGCCTTGTTGTGCGGCATGCCGATCATGTTCGGTCTCGTGCTCTGGTTTATGAAGCCCGAGTACATCGACATTCTCGTCAACGACGAAGTCGGCAGCATGTTCTTCATCTACGCCGTCTGCTCGGAATGCCTCGGCATTCTCGTCATCCGTAAGCTCTCCAATCCGAAGATCTAATCTATGGCGATTCTCTTCTTCATCCTCATGTTTGCTGCGCTCGCCGCGATGGGTTGGAGCGCCATCCAACTCTTGCAGCCGCAGGAGAATCCGCTCGACGATCGCCTCGATGAATTAATGGCCAATCGAAAACAGGGCGGCTCCCGCGAGGCCAAACGCAAGCTCGGCGGCGGATTCCTGAATTCGTTCTTGTACTTCGTCGCGCTGATCCCCGGCGTCGATAGCGTTCTCGAAGAGAGCGAGCAGTTGTTGCGCCAAGCCGGTTTCCGTAAGCGCGAGGCGTTGGCGCTGTTCGCCATGTTCAACTTGGCGTTCTTGCTGTTTCTGCTTGTCGGTTCGTGGATCGTTCAGGAGGAAGGGAAGCCGCTGTTTTCGAAAGCGCTTGGATTGGCGCCCGCGTTTCTGCTCGGCTGGTTGCTCCCGAAGCAGGTGTTGTATCGTTTGATGAAGCGGTATCGCGCCAAGCTGCAAGAGGCGTTGCCGGATACGGTCGACCTGCTCGGCATTGTCCTCGGAACCGGCCTAGCGCTCGATCAAGCGCTCACCCGCGTGTGCGAGGAGATGCAGTTCATCTACCCCGAACTGTCCGGCGAATTCTTCACGGTCGTCATGCAGGTTAAAGCCGGGCAGGACCGCAGCAAGGCGTTTCAGCAACTTGTGCGCCGCACGGGTATTGAGGACATCAAGTCGCTGGCCGCGATGATCATTCAGTCCGAACGTTTCGGAACAAGTCTCTCGCAAGCACTCAAGGTGTATGCCGATGCTTTGCGCATGCGCCGCAAGCTACGCGGAGAAAAAGCGGTTGGCGAAGCCGGCATCAAGATGGTGCTCGCGACGGTTGTGTTCATTCTGCCCGTCGTGTTCATCATCACCCTTGTGCCTGCGATGCTCACCATGCTGAACAACCTGCGTGGCGGCATCGGCGCCTCGGCGCGCTAGCCCTTCCACGCCACCAACGACACTTGCTCAAGCATAGGAAACTTGCCATCGGCAGTGGCCTTGCGCTCGACAGGCTTCATCGCCTGCACTGTCGTGCGCGTGGGCGGCATCGCGCTGAAGTAGCTGCCGTAGACGCCGTTCATCTTTGAGAACTCGGTGAGGTCGTCGACGTATACGTTGGCCGCGACGCAGTGCGAAAAATCGATGCCCGTCTCCTCTAGCCCGTCGAGCAAATTCCGCATGGTCTGCCGGACCTGATGCTCAACCGACGTTGCGTAAATCCCCGCGTGCGGTCCTGGAATGAAGCCTGACTTGGCAGATAGGTAAAACGTGTCGCCCGCCCACACGCCGGGGCTTGCGGTTCGGCTCGGCGCCATGTTGCGCGGCCGCACCACGCGCCGGTTCGCCAGATCACGCACGGCGACTCCAGTGAGTGTGACGTTCACGCCCGGGGGCAGGGAATCGACCAGCATCGACGCGCGCGCCGGCGCGTTGCCGGCGTCGAAGTACGGCGCGTAGACTTCGTTCAATTGTGCGAGTGTCGTGCCGTTGGAGCAATAGGCGTTTAGGAAGGCGAAGTGGCCAGGGTCGATGCCCACGGCCTTCGCGCGTTTGGCGAGATTCTCCATCGCAATCGCGGGCGTCGCACCGCTGATACCGCCGAAGTACAATCGCCCGCCCGCTTCCCGCACATCGGCGTGCGGCGATTTCGCTCCCTTCGCGACCACGGCGTTGAATTCGGTCGGCGTTTCGGTTGGCATGCGCGCCACACCTAGCACAGCGTGCGCCGGGCCGCCGCCAGGGAACGCCTCTTCCCATAGCCGAGCCAATTGCGCGTAGTTCTTCATGTCGGCGAGGTAGAACTGCCCGTAGACGATGTCAGCCATCGACAGGCCGCCGGCCTCGACGATTGACCGGACGTTGGCGATGGTGTTGCGGACCTGCGTGTCGAAGTCCGGTGGGATGTCGCCGTTCGGCATGCGCGCGCCTTGGCCGCTGACGTAGAGAAAATCGCCGGTGATGATACCGGGAGTGTAGGGGCCGACAGGCTTCGGGCCATTCGAAGGAACGACGGACTTTTTCATCTCTATTCAGGATATGACGGCTTGGCCCCGGTTTCTCACGGGATGCGCAATACGAGTCATGCAGATCCAACGTTTTGTCTTGTCACTCCTGGTTTCGGCGGTTCTTCCGGCCGCTACGCTCAACGTCACGAATAACTTTGCGTATTGGAACTCTCAGGTCACTGGCGCGGTGACCGACGACTTCAACACCATTGGCTTCACCGGTTCCGGATCCGCCTCACCGTGGGCGACGCGCAACAGCGTCACCTACTCGGTGGACCGCACTACCGATTCCAATTCTTACATCGCGTCCCATTCAGGCGGCGTCTACATGCCGACCGGCGTCATGCGCGTCTCAGGGACCCTGAATGGACAACTGACCAACATCGTCTTTATGCCCGCGTTTCCAACTAGCGCCATCGCTTTCAATCACTCGAGTTGGCGTGGCCATATGGTTCGATTCGACTTGACGTTCTCCGATGGCTCGAGCTACGGCTTCCTCGCCAACACAGCCCTCCATACAGCAGCCGTGCAAAATGGCACAGCCCCTCCGGGCTACACCGGTTTTCTATCGGATGTTCTGATCACCTCGATTCGAATGGAGTCGACCGTGGTTCCGAACGACGCATTCTCTCGCGGTCTTTCCTGGGACAACCTGGCCCTCGCCACCGCCAATCAACCGCTCGACGGCCCCGGAGCAATCGTCGGCGGATTCCAAACGACCACGAACACGCCCGAACCCTCTGCCGCCGCGCTGGCGCTGCTCGGCCTCGCCGCCGTCGTTTCGAAGAGGCGAGTGTAAAAGTCAAAACGAGAGCGTTCGACGGCTACAGCCCCGCCCAATCCGCGAGGGTCTTCGACCACTCCATATACAGCGTCTTCTGAAACGTGCGCGAGGTCCACCACTTTGACGCGTCGAAATCTTCGGTCGGTGCGGCGGTCATCCTGACGTCGATGTCCGTCCAAATCCGGCGCAGGATTCGTCCGGCGCGTTTGGTGTGAAAATCGCTCGTCACTACCAACACCGACTTGCATCCGGCCGCCTTAAGTTTCGGATGCAATTCCCGAGCCTCGCTCACTGTCGAGTTCGCGCGATTCGGCAAACCCACGAATGGCACATCGCCATAGCCGAGGCGCTTCGCGAACGGTATGGCTAGCTCATCCTCGGTCTGATCGAACGCGCCGGCCGGCCCACTCACGAATATCTGCCTGCCGAGACCCTTGCGATACAACTCGGCCGCGGTCGTAATCCGTTGTCCGCGGAAATCTCCAGCCAGCACAAATAGGCAATCCGAAGCCGCCGGCGGCGGCGATTCCACCAAATAGCGCCCTACCGGCGCGAGCACTACACCGGGTGCGAGCCAAGCACCCAAGGCCGTGACCGTCATTAGTGCAACCAACCAGCGAAACAGACGCAACGGTTACTTCTCGTTTGACGGGCGGCGCGAATCCAAATGCCCGACCGTCTTCAGCACTTGAAGTAAACGTTCGACCTCTGCCTCGTCTTCCGGACGCAGCAATTGTTGGCGCGGCGACGCCGTCTGGCGCCGGTCGACACTGGCCGGCGGCAACGCTTCACCCCAGAACTGCAGCCACGGGATGCCGTCAATGTACGCCTCACGCGCATTTCGCCGTAGGTGCCGCAGCAGGCCGTTCGCCGAGTCGAGATCGCCCGGATAAAGCAGCATCAGCTTCTCGTCGTTGACCAGTGTCAGGTAAACGGCCAGCGGCGAAATCCAACCCGTGCGGTCGACGCGCCGGATGTCGATCCACGGAATCGCACGCCGCCCAACGATGAGGTACTGCTCCTGCACTTCGATGACGGGACGGAACGCCATCACCAGAACCGCGGCTGCGGTAACGAAAAACAGCACCGCGCCGATCAGGGCGATCAACCACTCGGTGGCGAATAACGCGGAAACAAACGCCAGCGCTGCGGCGATCAATCCAGCGGTCAAGTATTGCCGAGAGGGCGCGTAACGCATGTGCTTTACCGTACACCTTCAGACTAGCGCTGACGGATCGCGGCGTCAATCGAGCTTTTTACGAATTATGATGGCGTAGTGGCCGGCGCTTACGAACGCCAGCGCGGCGGTGGCATAAAAGAATGGCGACGGATCGGCTGGCCACTCCAGCAAAATCGATCCCGCCGTCAGCAGTTGCAGGAAGGTCGAGGCCTTTCCGAACACCGACGGCGGAAACTCGGTTACCCGTCCGGCGCGCTTCAGGATTATCGCCGCGACCAGAATCGCCACGTCGCGCAGCATGACCAGCGCCACCAGCCAGACGGGCATGTAACCCATGTAACCCATCGTCAAGAACACGGTGACAAGTAGCGTTTTGTCGGCGATCGGGTCGGCCACCGCGCCAAATTTCGACGTCCATCCAAACTTGCGCGCCAGCGTTCCGTCGATGGTATCGGTCATGCCGATGCAGAAAAACAGGATCAGCGCGTGCGGTAAATCGCGTTGCAGAATCAGCCAGACCACCACCGGCGTGGACAGTAGCCGCAACACGGTGAGAACGTTCGGAATATGACGCACGGCGCTAAACGGCGACGGCTTCGAAGGCGGGGTCGAGCGTGAACGTTTCGTAGAGAGAAGGATCGGCCATGATCCGATGCACCAGCGCTGCGTGCATGGCGTGTCCGGCGCGCTCGGCGACCACGCGGCCCAACAGCGGCCGGCCAATCAGAGCCAGATCGCCAATCAAGTCCAAAATCTTGTGCCGGCACGGCTCGTCGTCGAACCGCAGTCCGCCGTCGTTCCGCACACCCGACTCGGCGAAGCACACGGCGTTGTCGAGCGACGCACCGCGAATCAGCCCCATGTTGCGCATTGCGTCGAGCTCATTTTCGAACCCGAACGTCCGCGCAGGAGCGATTTCGGTCCGGTAATTCTCCGGCGTCAACTCAATCTCCATCGACTGCCGTCCGACTTTCGGATGCGGAAAGAAAATATCGCAACGCAGCGAGAACGTATCAGCCGGTTCGATAACAATCTTCTTATCGCCATGAACGTGTGTCACCGGTTTCCGCACCCGCAAATACCGGCGCCGGCGCTTCTGGACAACCACGCCCACCTCGCTGATTCGGTCGACAAACGGTTTGCCAGACCCATCTAAAATCGGCACTTCGAGGTTGTCGATCTCGATCCACGCGTTGTCGATTCCGGTCGAATAAAGGACCGACAGGAGATGCTCGGTGGTTGAAATCAGGACGCCTTGGCGCATTAAACTTGTGGCATACGAAACGCGTGCCACATGCTGCCAGGACGCCGGCAGGGCGAAGTTGTCGAGGTCGGTGCGAAGGAAGACGATTCCAGTACCCGCGGGCGCCGGGCGGATCTTCATACGAACAGCTACACCGTGGTGCAATCCAACGCCCGAGAACTCGACGGGCCGTGCAATGGTCTGTTCAAAGGACAATGAGCGGGCCTCCTAGTCTGTTTCGCAAATCGAAGTGTAACACAATTCCAAAAATTGTATCCCATTGATTTGAAATAATTTACGCCGCTGTTGTGTGTTGTATTTGACACGACTCCGCAGAGGCTACGTTGCCGAATTGACACGCTCGCCCAGACACGCCAGAATCGGAGAACCATGCCGCGACTGTTTCTTATTGACAGCTTTGGGTTTATTTTTCGCGCCTACCACGCCCGTGCTCGATCCAGTGCTCCCCCGATGCGGACTTCAAGCGGCGTCGCGACTGAAGCTGTTTTCATTTTTCACAACATGGTGCGCAAGCTGCGGCAGACCTACAAGCCGGATTACGTCGCTGCGGTTTACGAAAGTTTAGGTCCGACCTTCCGTGAAGAGGAGTTCAAGGACTACAAGGCGAATCGCGAGGAAACGCCGCCCGATCTGATCGCGCAGATTCCACTCGTCAAACGGTTGCTCGAAGCGCTGCAGATTCCGGTTCTGGAATACGAAAAGTTCGAAGCCGACGATGTAATCGGCACGCTGGCTAAGCGCGCCCGCGCCGAAGGGATCGAAACGGTGATCGTGTCGTCCGACAAGGACATGCTGCAACTGGTCGAGGAAGGCATTACGATGCTGAACCCCGCCAAGGACGATACGGTCTACGACCGCGGCGGCGTAAAGGAGTTCATGGGCGTGTGGCCGGAGCAGGTCGCCGACTTTCTCGCCCTGGTGGGCGATTCGGTCGACAATATTCCGGGTGTCGCGGGGATCGGCAAGAAGGGCGCGGCGGAGCTACTTGAAAAGTACGGAAGCGTCGAGGGGCTCTTGCAGCACCTCGAAGAGTTGAAGCCCAAGCAGCGTCAAGGGATTGAGGAAGGCCGCGACACGCTCGCCATGTCGCAGCGGTTGGCCACCATCGATACGAAGGTGCCGATCGAAGTGCCCATCAGTTCGCTGGCTTCGGTCGAGCCCGACCGCGCCGCCCTTGAGGCCATCTATCGCGAACTCGAGTTCTTTACGTTTCTCCGCGAGCTCGGCGCCGAGGCTGCGACGGACATCGCCGAGGACTACGGGACTGTTCACTCGGCTGAAGAACTCGCGGCGTTCATTGGCGAGGGCGTCGCGGCCATCGCGCTATTCGACGGTCAAATCGGCGTCGCGCGCAGGGCGGGCGAGGCGCGGGCGTGTGGGTATGAAATCGCCGCCCCATGGATCGCCAGCGACCGGCCGAAGATCGCCCACGACACGAAGGCCATTTACACCGCTTTCCCCAACGCACGCGGGCTCACACGCGACCTGATGCTCGAGTGTTTCCTGCTTACCGCCGACGGTGGAAACGCGGCGTTCGACGCCATGTGCGAAGTGTATTTGCAGCGCAAGCCCGGCGCGCGCGCCGATCAACGGGCCGATCTTGTTCACCGGCTGAGCGAAAAGGTCGACGCATCGGGCGAGCCGGTGTACCTCGAAATCGACCTCCCGCTTGTGCCCGTTCTCGCGGCAATGGAACAGACCGGCGTTCGTATCGACTCGGCGCAACTCGGCGTCATGTCGGCCAAGATGGAGTCCGAGATCGCGGCGCTGACGCAATCGATTCACTCTCTCGCCGGGCACGAGTTCAATATCAACTCGCCGCAACAACTGGGCAAAGTCTTGTTTGAGGAGTTAAATCTGCCCGCCCCAAAAAAGGCCGGCGCGAAGCAGGTCTCCACCGCGGCCGATGTGCTCGAAGGCCTCGCGCACGAACATCCCATCGCGGGGAAGGTGCTCGAATACCGCGGGCTGACGAAGCTGAAAGGGACATACGTCGACGCGCTGCCGGCGATGGTCAACGCGGACACGGGGCGCGTCCACACGACGTTTAATCAGGTGGGCGCCGCGACCGGCCGGCTATCGAGTGTCAATCCGAATCTGCAGAACATTCCCGTCCGCACTGAGCTCGGCCGCGAGATTCGCGCGGCGTTTATCCCTCGCGACGGCTGGCGTTTGATTGTCGCGGACTATTCGCAAATCGAACTGCGCCTCTTGGCCCACATGTCGCTCGATCCCGTGTTGGTGGATGCGTTTCGCAGCGGCGAAGATATTCACACGCGCACGGCGTCGGAGGTCTTCGGCGCACTGCCGGAACTCGTGAATTCTGAGATGCGGCGCGCGGCGAAGGCCGTCAACTTCGGGATCGTTTACGGGCAGACGGCGTTTGGATTGGCCGCGCAACTTGGCATCCCGAAGAATGAGGCCGAGCGGTACATCCGGAGCTATTTTGATCGATACGCCGGAGTGAGACGATTCATCGACGAGACGATCGCGAAGGTGCGGGAGACCGGCCACGCGGAGACGCTGTATGGACGCCGCAGGCCGATTCCCGACATGAACGCGAAGAATCCCAATGCGCGCGGCTTCGCCGAACGGACCGCGGTAAACACGCCGCTGCAAGGCACAGCGGCCGACCTGATCAAGGTGGCGATGATCCGGATTCAGGCGCAACTGGGCGAGCAACGCATGGAATCGAAGATGATTCTGCAAGTGCACGACGAACTTGTGTTCGAAGCGCCGCCGGCGGAGTGCGATACGCTGCGCTCGCTGGTGAAGCACACGATGGAAAGCGTGCGCGAGTTGGCGGTGCCGCTTGTTGTCGATGTTGGCGAAGGGGCTAACTGGAGAGACGCGAAGTAGGAGTTACCGTCTCACTGCCGAAGCCGCGAGTCGCTTCGCGGTGGACTCTGGGAATTCGCGAGTTCCTTCAATTTGAAGCGCGTCTATTTCCTGATGGCTTCGATCTCCAGCGTGATCGCGACCTCTTCGCTTACGGTAAGTCCGCCGCCTTCCATCACCCGGTTCCATTTGAGTCCGAAATCCAACGCCAAGCTCGTCCAACTCAAAGATGGCGCGACGGTCGAAGAACTCGTCCGCGGCCTCCAAAAGATCGGCGCCACGCCACGCGAAGTGATCGCTATCCTTCAAAGCCTGCAATCCGCCGGAGCCTTCGACGTCGAAATTTCGGTGATCTAAATGGAAATCACAAGCACCCAACTCTCTGCCCCTTCCGACCTCCGGCACGTTCGCGATGCCCACTCGGCCGCAGCCGAATTCGAAGCCGTCTTGGTTAGCCAACTGCTCGAGGGCGCCTTTTCTGGCGATGGGCTCGGCGAGGGCGACTCCACCGCCAAAACTATGCAAGACTTCGGGCGTGACCACTTGGCCCGCGTCATCGCCAAGAGTGGCGGCCTCGGTCTGGCCGCCATCGTCGAGTCTGGGCTTAAGCGATAAGCCGCAACGGTTCGGACTCCAGTCCTTCCACCGCTTCCGGTAGCCCAGGTTCCGGTATCGACTCCCACGCCTCGGCGAGTATCAACAATAGCTTCTCGACTTCCGCCAACGGCTCATCCGTTTGAGCGATATTTCCCTCGCCCAAGCGCTGGTGCATGTAGATGTAGAGATCGGCCAAGCTCGCCGCGATCTCTCCGCCGACCTCTCTGTCAAGCGATAGCGTCAGCTCCTGAACGATCGCCGCCGCCTTTGTGATCGCGGCCGACCGTTCTCGAATCCGACCCTCGGCCAGCGCCGCGCGCGCTGTCCGCGTCGCTTCAATCGCGCCACGGTAGAGCGCTCGAACCAACTCCATCGGGCTCGCACTCAGCAGTTCGTAGTTTTGTTGTGTTTGATAGGCTTGTACCGACATGTGTTGTTGACTCGGTGTGCTCAAAATATCTCTTCGGCAAGCCTGGGAGTATCTTGAACCGGAAATCTACCCAACGCCCATCTGTTCAGCCAGGCGCAGAGTATACTCGGGCGGAAGTTGCCGAATCACTTCCCGTGTTTGCCGGTCGATGATCCGTAAGAGCGGCCGATGTGTCTCGCGGTCGAGCACGAA
>Ga0194132_10012497_pt1 | contig 10570 bp, 8 predicted proteins | sample TA2KigOf80mmetaG_FD_148612 | JGI IMG/M metagenome (GOLD analysis project Ga0194132, IMG submission 148612) | Freshwater microbial communities from Lake Tanganyika, Tanzania - TA2015054 Kigoma Offshore 80m | ecosystem: Environmental > Aquatic > Freshwater > Lake | place: Tanzania: Lake Tanganyika... | reverse complement strand
ACTTCGCCGCTCATGTTCCCCCGCTGGCCTTGAAAGTCGGCTATGATCCCGGCTCCGCCGAAGAAGCTGCACAAGGACTGGGCCAGGACTCGCTACCATGCCCCTTCCGACGATTTGAACCAGCCCGTCGACCTGGAAGCAGCCGCCGCCTTCAACCGCATGATTCAGGAACTCGCGCTCGAGATCGCCAACGCGCCACAAACTCCTTGCTGGAATGACCACAGCTTTTTCCGGCGCTTTGCCCGGTGACGCACGGAAGGCCGTTGATCGGATCATCGCGATATCCACCAGCAGCAATGCGATGCTTGCGGCGCAATCCGTCGTGTCGCTGTGGCCGCTATCATTTCTCTCGTTAGCGAAGGCGGACCCGCCAATCCCGGGCGGAAGGGGCAGGCACACATCTGAGGGAACCGCGAGACGGCTTATACTAAATCAGAGGTCGCGATGACAAAATACTTGGTGACGTTGGAAAGGACTGAAGAGGGCTTCAGTGTGGGCTGCCCTGGATTGCCGGGGTGCTGGTCCCAAGGGGTTACGGAACAGGAAGCCCTTGAAAACATCCAGATCGCGATTCAGGAATACCTGGCGGCAGTCCGGGACTCGCTCGAAGGCGCGGAGCTCAGGGAAGTGGAGGTCGCAGTTTGAATTGCCCCAAATCTCTGGTGTTCCCCACCTCCGAGCCGTGCGAGCTCTGAAAAAGGCGGGCTTCAAGATCATCCGAGAAGGTAAGCACATCGTCATGTCCGACGGAGTCCATTTCGTTACCATTTCACGACTCGGCGCTACAACGGACGGGCAGATTTCCTGCTTCGTTAGGCGCGCGAGGAGAAGGCCAAGGGAACTCTCAAAACCGGTTCGGTCCTGCTACTTCCCCGCCGGCGACATCACCGCATCCGGACAATACCGCTGGATCATCTCCACCGCAATCTGTGCCCGCCGCACGCGCTCTCGGCTCAACGCCAGCGCCGTCCCTTCGATATGTGTCCCGCAAGGATAGATGTCCGGCGAATTGCGAAGACCCAGCTTCAGATACACCGGCGCCGCCACGCGAATCAGCTCCGGTACCTCGAAGTACCGTATGAAACCGCCGATGTTATCCGGCGCCTCGATATAGAAGTCGATCGGCGCGGTGATCGCCGCCCGGATGCCGGCGATCTGCGGCAGCGTCAGATCCGAGGGAATATTGATCGTGTTCGCGCCGAGATCTTCCTGCAACCGCGCGCTGGCCGGATTGGCCGGCGCCATCATTACCGACGTCTTGATGATCAGCTCCGCGGGCAGCTCGCCGGCGGCGCGCATCTTGCCGATCACCCACAAGCTGCCGATGTCGGAAACCAGCACGCTGCGCAGCCCGAGCTTCACCCCGCGTTCCAGATCCCGCAGCGCGAATTGCAGCTGATCGGCCCCGCGCAGGCTCAGCCCCAGTGACTTGCCCGCCGCAGAAAATGCCTGCGCCCCGATGTCGAAAGTGGCGCGCGGTCCGATAAACAGATTCACCTCGATGCCGGACTGCTTCCCTATCGCCAGCATCTCCTTGATCTCGTCATCGGTCATCAGCATGATGCCGCTGCCTTGCGAAACGCGATGCACCGGCACTTTGCGCTTCCCCGCCTCATCCAGCACCGCAGCCAGCGCGCGCGGCCCCTCGGTGGAGGGAATCTCGAACCGGTACTGCCCGCCGTCGGCAAATCGCCTCGTCGAGCTTGGGCACTCAGCCGGATCGTGCACCGGCAGCCCCATCGCGGCCAATGTTCTTGCGCCTACGTCCATGACCCATCCTCCTCCCAAATCCGGAAGCCTTCCTTGGCCACTGCGTTGCAAACCACCTCCGAGCTGCGCGAGTGCAGCGCGAAGATTTGCCTCACCAGATCGGAAACCTGCTCGTATCCGCGCTCATGAAACACCAGCACCGACGGGCCGGCGCCGCTCAGCACGCAGCCAAGTAACCCCGGTGCACGCAAACGAAGAATCTCCTCCAGTCCTGGAATCAAGCGCGCCCTATGCTGCTGGTGCAATCGATCCTCTAGCGCCGTCGGGAAAGCGCTTGTCGCCCCCGCCGCCAGCGCCGCCATCAGCAGCGCCGCCCGCTGGATATTGAAGACCGCGTCCTGGCGCGAATATTCCGCCGGCAGCACCGCCCGCGCTTGCGTAGTGGGCAGAATGAAATCCGGGACAACCACCGCGACGCTATATTGCTCGGGCAGCGGCAAACTCACCGCGCTGGTTGCGCCGCCCGATTGCGTCGCGCTGGCGACCACCCCTCCAAGCACGCACGCCGCCACATTATCCGGATGGCCTTCCAGCCTCGCCGCTTCATCCAGAATCCGGTTCGGCTTCCAACGCAGCCCGAGAAGCTTGTCCGCGATGATCACGCCGGCGGTCAGCGCCGCCGCGCTCGAACCAAGCCCCTTCCCCAGCGGAATTTCGCTCTCAATCAGCAGATCGATCGGCCCCAGCGTTTCCCCGTGGTCGTGCGCCACCTTCAGCGCCGTCTGCCAGATGAAATTGTCCTCGCCCGCCGAAATGCTTTCCGCGTCTCGCCCGCGTACGGTGATGCGTAATTTCTCCGCCGGCCGGAACCGGCAATGCAGGTAAATCCCCAGCGCCAACCCGAGCGCGTCAAAGCCGGGCCCGAGATTCGCGCTCGAGGCCGGTACCCGCAAACGCCAGCTCATCCAAGCGCGACCTTCCGCCCCTCACGGCAGGATTGGTACGTCGAGAGCACCACTTCCAGCGCCCGGTATCCTTCCTCGGCGCTTACCAGCGGTTGCTTGCCCGCTGTGATCGCGTTTCCGAAATCCTGAAACTGCCGCTCGATCGGCGTCAACGGAATCGCCATCGGGTCCGAGGCGCCAGACTTCGCCAGCGACTCCACCGGAGCGGGCTCGCCGGAATCATCCTGCACGTCCCACGTCGTCAGCTTATCTCCGGTCAGCACCGCCGTTCCCTTCGTCCCGTGCAACTCGATCCGCTCCGGATACCCGGGCCGGAACGCCGTCGATGCCTGAATCACGCCTTGCGCCCCGTTCGCGTAACGCACCATGGCCGTCACGACATCTTCGGACTGGATCTTGTGCATCGCCCCAAGCTGCCAGTAGCCGAACACCTCCTTCACCGCTCCCACCAGGTAAAGCAGCACGTCCACCTGATGCACCGCCTGGTTGATCAGCGCTCCGCCGCCTTCCACCTCCCAGCTCCCCTTGATCGGCCGCGAATAATACTCCGGCGTGCGGTACCACTTTACATAGGCGTCGGCTTGCATTATCTTGCCGAGCCGGCCGTCGCGCAGCGCCTTGATCAGGAATATCGTCGAATCGTCAAACCGGTGCTGGCTCACTACGCCGAGTATGATGCCGGCCGTTTTCGCCGTATCGATCATCTTCCGCGCCGTCTCCAGGTTCGTCGAAATCGGCTTCTGCACCTGGATATGCTTCTTCGCCGCCGCGCACGCCTCCACAGGCTCCAGCCGGAAGTTCGGAAACGTGCAGACATCCACGTAGTCCACCTTCGGATGGCTGCACACTTCCTGATAGGTCTTCACGAATTCGCAGTTGTTCTGATCCGCGAACCGCTTGCCCGCCTCCTCGAAGATGTCATTGCAGCAGACTACTTCATAACCGATGTTGCGATAAACCTTGGCGTGGAGGTTGGAAATCGCGCCTGTACCGATAATACCGACTCGCAAGATAATTCTCCCCTGTGTGTGCTTTGGATCTTGCAGTATAGCGCAGTAACGCCGCCCTCAGCCCGTTAGAGCCCCGTCTCTGAACCGCAGATCGCCACCTCCAGCCCCATCGCTTGGAAGGCCGCGGCCTTCGCCGCCAGTGCACGCCGCGCGCCCGCCGCGTCCGGAGCATAAGCCACTTGAATATGGTTGGCCTTGTGCCTCGCCATCATCTGGTCCCGGCTCACGCCATAGGTCACCGCGTGCATGATCGGCCATTGTGGCGTCGTGATCTGCCAGCGCCTCTCGGTCTCCTCTTTCGGAAGCTCAACGACGCGCCCTCTTCCCAGATCCGCGCATAGCTTGCCGTTGCCGATGAACACGCGGCTCCAGACGATTTCTCCCGGCTTGCTCACACCCTTCAGGGTTCCGCCGCCGCGGCGGAAGTACATCGGAGGCTGGCGCACGCTCACCGCGCCCGCGTAGCCCCCAATGAAGTGCTTTGGCGGCGCCGCTCCGCTGATCTCGAACACCCACACGAACTCGCCTTTGTACTCCTCCCCGTAGCGCACATCGTGCAGTGTGTTCTCCGGATCGAACCCGAGCTGCCTCCAGATCCGGTACGTCACCAGTCCGTCCAGCCCCGCGCACTCATCCACTTCATTGAAGTGCGGCAGCGCTTCTCCTTCATACAGAACGCGCCCGTTGCCCGTGGCACGGACCGGCGGCCGCTCCACGTTGTTCAGCAGTCCTTCCACCAAATCCGACGCCGCGCAGAGATCCTTCAACCCCAGCTGGTACTGTATGCCGATCGCATCGCAACCGAACTCATCGGCGATGCGCAACGCCGCGATGTACATCCGGCACTGCTCCAGAATCTGGTCATCGGTCAGGTCCGTCTCCGGATTCAGGCCCGTTTCAAACCGCATGCCCCGTTGCTTGAGCCACGCCCATACCGCGGAAGCCTCTTCCCCGGAAACCTCCTGCATCCCCGCGTACAAAGCCGATTGGCTCAGCCGCTCCTTGAAAATGCCAGTCGGATGCAGAATCTCATCCGGGATGATGGCGTTGTACATACCCATACAACCCTCATCGAACACCCCAAGGATCGCCTTGTCGCGGCGTAACCTGCCCGCCAGTTCCTCGCCGATCCGGCGCGCCTCCTCCGGCAGCTTCCACGCTTCCAGAGGCCGGACATGGCTCAAGTCATGCTGCACCCGCTTGCCTTCCAACCACTGCTCCAGGCGGGTGAGAAAAAACTCATCGGTGAAATCGCCGCTCCATAGCGTGTCATATTTCACGCCCGCCTTCGTGAGTGACCCATTCAGGTTCAGCATCCCGACAAGTCCCGGCCACTGCCCGCTCCAGTTGGCCACAGTCAGAATTGGACCGCGGTGCGTGTACAGGCCATGCAGCACGTGATGGCTGTATTGCCACACCGCTTCCACCACCATCAGTGGAACTTCCGGCGGTATGGAGCGGAACACCTCCATCCCGCGCTTCTGGCCATCGATGAAACCGTGACCCTTCGCGGGATCCACAGGGTGAGCGCGCACCACACTGCGCCCCAAACGCTCGATCGCGGCGATGACAGCCTTTTCCGCCTGTTCCTGCGCAGGCCAGCACTTCTGATTTGCGGATAGTCTCTGGTCCCCGTTGGCAACCAAAAAGATCGCGTCGGACATCAACCTATTCTGTCACGCCAACGGGGCTAGCGCCGGGTCCGGCCCGGATCGTGCGCTTCCTTGTCAGAACTGCATCATTACGGTGAGGTGGATCAGAGGCTGGCCCCCCCATGATGCGGTTCGAGGATCGTCGGTAAGTCTGCCGAAAGTGCGCGGATTGCGGAAGTCCACCGTTGTGGTGGGTCCGGTGAAGTTGAAGGTCTTCAGCACGTTTTGGAAATCGACGCGTAGCTGCGTCTGCACCTTCTCTTTGATGGTGAAGTTCTTCTGCAAGGCGACCTGGGCCCACACCAGCCTTGGTCCGGTGAGAATGCCGCGCCCGGAATTGCCCACCAGGAACGAACAGCGCGTGATATCGGCGGCCGTTGCGCCGGTGGTGGGACAACCCGCGCCGCCCGGATAGGCGAACGCATTCATGTCGATCACGGCGGGACGGTCCTGGAGGGTAAAGCGGTTCGGTCCGCCATTGTCCCACTTGGAGAAGTCGTAAGTAGGCTTGCCGACAATGTCCGGGCGGCGGAGGCCCGCAAAGCCCGGATAGTAGTTATAGGGACTGTTGGCGAAGCTGAAGGTGAGCGGGTTCCCGGACTCTATGGTTTGGATCCAGCTCAGTTCGAGGCCTCCGAAGATCCAGTTCTTCCAGCGGCTGCCGGCCATCCAAGGCTTGCCTTTGCCGAAGGGGAGTTCGTAATTGACGATGCCAACGTAGCGGTGATTGCGGTCAAAGCCGGCCCGGCCTTTCTCAATCGCGCGGTTCTGGATTGGCGCACGGCCAGCTCCGGAAAGGTCAGTGTCCTGGCTATCGATGGCCTTCGAGAAGGTGTAGAAGGTGTTGAAAAAAAGACCGCGCGAAAAGCGCTTCTCGAGTTTTATGGTGCCGGAGTGGTAGGAGGAATGTCCGAAGTTGGATTGCATCAGGACATCACCAAACTGAGTGAAGGGGCGGAAGTTCTGGCTTGCCGCGAACACTTGATTGCGCAGTACTGGGTTGTCGGCGGCAAAATCCAGCGGGAACGTGTTGGTCTGCCAGCGCTCCAGCAGAGCCACCCCGGAGGAGCCCAGGTAGCTGACCTCAAGCAAATAGTCCCTGGCGACCTCATACTGGAGACTCGCGTTCCAATTCAGCGTATAGGGATTGCGCAGACCCGGATCCCACCAGCTCGCTCCCCGGCCGCTGAAATTGGTGCCAATGAATGGAGCCGTGCCGTCTGGGAGGACGTTGAACGGCTGCGGCCTGACGCCCCGGCTGATCTGGTAAATAGGCGTGGGGTTGCCTGGCAAGGCCTGCTGGTTGGCAATCGCCGTATATTCATCAAAATTGCCGCGTCCCTGCGGGAACTTCACGTCGACCGTGTACATGCCGATTCCGCCGCGCAGAACCCATTTCTGCAACGGGTGCCAGGCCAGGCCGATCCGCGGATTGAAATTGTTGTTGTCGCGCCGGTTGAGCGGGTCGCGATTATGGACAATGGCGCCGGTGCGGCCGGTGATTGGGTCTCTTCCATTGGGGTCGAAGTTGCTCATGGCGCCATATTTGGTGTTGAAAGGACCTTCATTGGAATAGCGCAGACCGATGTTGGCGGTGACTGTTGGCGTGACTTTCCAGTCGTCTTGTATGTAGAAGCTGTGAATGGAAGAGCGCGGAAGCCAACTGGTAAGCTCGGACTGGAACACCGCGGTGTTCACGTATCCGGTGAGAAAGCCGGCGAACGTGTTGCCGGTATTGGGCGCCGACGCGCCGTTGGCTTGGAGACCGGAGGTTACGCCGGCAAAGTTGAAGGCAACCGGCCTTGCCAGGATTGCGTTGTTCAGCCGGAAGCGCAGCACTTCATACCCGAACTTGACGGCATGTTTTCCGGCGATCCAGGAGGTATCGCTGCGGAAGGAAAGCGTCTCGTTGACCTGTCGGCTGGGAGTTGCGCCGCTGAGTCCATAGATGCTGTCCGCCGCGTAACGGTTCCCCGAGCCGAAAGCTGGCATCAGGGAAGCGTCAATATTCGGGATGCCCAGCTTTTCACCCCATCCGCCGTTAAAGGAAGGAACCTGGGTGGAATTTACACGCCGGTAGTAGCCAACGCGAGAATCGTTGACGAGGGTCGGCCGAGCTACGTAGGTATAACCAGCCGATGCGTTCTTCCCGTTAAAGGGAGTATAGTTGCCGGAAACGTGGTCAAATTCAGGGCGGTCCGTCCTAATGTTAATGGGGCGCCCGAGTCCGTTCTGCCCATCGGCAGTGTAGCTGCCATAGAGCTTGAAGGCAGTATTGAACTGATGATCGATGCGCAGGCTGTAGTTGTTCAAGTAGACTTGCGCCAACTCGTTTCCGCCCAGGTTGCCGTTGGGGCCGAGCGAGTTGTAGGTGCCGACGCGGTTGGGTAGGACCCAAGGGTCGAACCCGATCACGGCGCGGGCCACCGGGTCGATGCGGCCGCTCGGGATGATGTTGCCCGGAAATGGATCACGCTGCCAGACGCCGCCGACGTTCCGAGTGGTGGCGGGGTCAAAGATTGGGTTGGCTACTACGCCGGGGAAGTTGAAGTTGCCCTGCTTCATGAGCTCGGTGGGAGTGGTGGCGTCGACCAGAGCGATTTTCTTTTCATGCAGGCGTTGGAAGCCAAAAAAGAAAAACGTCTTATTGCGGCCATCGTAGATTTTGGGTATGTAGACAGGCCCGGAAAGATTGGCATCCGGCAACATGAAGAAAGTCGGCAGGTTATCTTGAGTGGTCCTGCGCTGGTCGAAGAACAGCCGGTGCTGCATTCTGCGGGTCCGGCCGAACCAGGATCCCATGCCATGCAGTTCATTGGTGCCGGACTTCTTCACCACACTGATGACGCCGCCGGCCGAGTGGCCATACTCGGCGGGCGGGACCGTGGTGAGCACCTTGACCTCGGCCACAGAGTTCTGAACCAGCCGGATGGTTCCCGTACCGCTCTGCTGATCGTTGATCGTCACCCCGTCTTCAAAAGCGCCTATAGAGCCGGAGCGCTGGCCAGCCACGCTGAAGCCGCCGAGACCGCCGCCGAAGGTATACCCGGAAGTGGTCACCCCGGGGACCAGTTGCAGCGTGTTGTTAATGAAGCGCTGGAACAGCGGCATGTCGTAGAGCACAGAGCCCGAGACCACAGTTCCAGTCGCCGAAGTCTCGGTCTCCAGCAGTTGCGTGGCGCCGACCACCTCGACCGTCTCGGACACGTTTCCAACCTGCAGGACCATGTCGACGGCCATTGTGTTGCCTGTCTGCAACTCCGCGTTATCTCGGATGCCTCGCTTGAATCCTGAAGCTTCAAAGGTGATCCGGTAGATGCCCGGTTGAAGGGAAAGGACACGATAAATGCCCTCCGAGTTTGTTTCCGCGACGGACTTGAAGTTGGTGGAAACCTGCACCACGGATACGGAGACACCCGGCACAATGGCCCCGCTGGGGTCGGTAACACGACCCGTGATGGTGGAAGTCCCGATTTGTGCCAGGGCAGCGGTGACCGACAGGGCCAGGCACAGGATGGTTGCAAGAAGCTGTTTTACGCGCATGGATTTGTAGATCCCCTTCTTTGTCAGACATCTGAGCGGTAATGGAAAGGATGTTATCCCAGTCTTCAACTAGTGTCAATGGACTTCCATAACTTCTGTAGTTCGCACGTCAAGTTGTCCGGTTTTATTCGCACGTGAATTGTCCGGTTCCAAATTCACATTAGTGCCGTAGACTGGTGTTGGCCGGAGCGGGAGGATAGGGCCACGCAGGGATGCGACCCGAGCGCCCGACTCCGGGGCCAGACCATGGCAGCGGGGGCGAGCCATCGCCCCCGGAAAAGAAAAAAAAGAAGTCACCCCCATGGGATGGCAGGAAAACGCGGTAAATCCCGGGGGTATGGGGGCAGCGCCCCCATGAAGGAAAAGCTCTTGTTCCTTTGACATGTTCATGCGATGTTGCGGCAGTGGCCAAGGGGCCGGGGAGAGGAGAGCCGTTTTGGCCTGGCGGCAGGCAGCTGGGAGCCAGCAAACCGGGCGGCTTCATGGGGTCCATACCGGATCACAAGGTCCCCATTGAGCAGTTCATGCACCATTACACTGCAACCGGCCAGCGTGTTCCGCCACTTCGTCTTCTCGATCTGGAGGATCCGGTTGTCGACCATGACCGTGTTGTCCCGGTTCACACTCCGTTCGTGCTGAATGCTGAATACCCACCCCAGATCCTTGCGCCGACAGCGCAGGAAAGCGCTGCCACTGTGCTCGGCCGGGACCGTGAAACGCCTGTTGAACTCGTCGATGTAGTCCTCCCGCAGGAATTGGTTGGCGGCCTCCACCGTCCGAATCCCCCGCAAGCGCAACTCTTGCGGCAGCCTCCCTTGCCAGGTACGGAAACTTCGTTCCTCGCGCCCACGCGCTTGGGGTGAATAGGAAGGGATCATTTTGATCCCTAGATCTTTCAGCGCCCGGCCCACCTGCGTCAACCGGTTCGGATCCACCTTCTCGCCCTCCTTCCGCGTGATAAAAAAATGGCTTCCCCGATCCGAGTAAAGCGCGCAGAACAGCCCCTTCTGGGCAATCACCTCCCATAGCGCCGCCATCACCGTCCGCGTCGATTCCTCTTCCACCAACTGCGCGTAATAGATCTCATTGGTGGCATCATCCATCACCGTGATCAGATCGTAGTGCCGCTCATCTTGAAACCAAGCATGCTGACTGCCATCCATGTGCAACAACATCCCAGGTAACTGGCGCCGCGGCCGGCGCTTGCGATGCCGCCCTCGCTGGCGTTTCTTGTCCACCAACCCGGCGGCTTGCAAGGCCAGCCGCACCCAGGTGTAGCTCACCTCGATGCCCTCTACCTCCACCAGCTTCTCGTGAAAGTGCCGCATGTTTAGATCGAAATATTTCTCCTGATACAGCTGCAACACTTTCTCCAGCGTCGCCATCGGCAAGCGCTTGGGACTCGGTTGTTTCTTCCGGCGGTCATATAAACCGTCATAGCCGTGTTCTTCCATCCTTTCCCGCCAGCGCCGCATGGTCCGGTCGCTCACCCCGATGATCTCGGCTGCCTCCACCCACTTCAATTTTCCGGCGATGGCCTTCATGATTACTTCCTGTATTTTCATCACCCGCTCCATCTCTCTGACAGGCCAAGGGTTGTTTATTGTCTTCACAACCCCTTCTGTCGTCAGTTCGAAGCGGACAATTCACGTGTCAACTCCACCGGACAACTCACATGCTATTAACAGCG
>Ga0194132_10012493_pt1 | contig 10577 bp, 10 predicted proteins | sample TA2KigOf80mmetaG_FD_148612 | JGI IMG/M metagenome (GOLD analysis project Ga0194132, IMG submission 148612) | Freshwater microbial communities from Lake Tanganyika, Tanzania - TA2015054 Kigoma Offshore 80m | ecosystem: Environmental > Aquatic > Freshwater > Lake | place: Tanzania: Lake... | reverse complement strand
GCTCGCGGCACCCACTGCGCCGGACGCGGTGACCAGGAGCCGGACGCCACGGTCGGTATCGGCAAGCCGACCCAGGAGTGGCGCGATAGCCCCGGCGGTTATGCCCCGTACGGTCAGGATGCCGAAGAGGAACGACCGGCTCCAGCCAAGGTCCTGCTCCATGGGCACGGCAAGCACCGAGAACGCCCAGAGCTGTCCGGCATTGGCGAATGCCAGTACGAAGGCTATGGCCACAATGAGGTAGCCGTAGAAGAAGGGAAGATGTTGCTGCCAGCCACGCGCCGCTGCAGAGAGTGGTGTGTGGTCGGGCGATGCGTGATCCGGCACGGCTGCCGGTTAGTCGAACAGGCCCGGCAGCGGATCGACGGTCATCTGGCCCCGGTCGAGGTCGATCGCGCGGATCACCTCGCCAATGGCGGGGAGCAGGTACTCGCGCGTGCCGTCGGTGGCCACATACACGTCGTTGGCGCCGGTGGTCAGAATCTCGGTGACATTTCCCAGGTCGCGTCCATCGCTGGTGTGCACCCGCAAGCCGAGGATCTGGTCGTGGTAGTACTCGTCGGCCTGGAGCGGCAGCAGGTCGGTGGCAGGCACGTCGAGCATCTGGCCCTGTAGCGCCTCGGCTTCATCGCGGGTGGTCACTTCCCGCAGGCCTAGCACCACCTTGCCGGATACCTGGCGTACCTGCTGAATGGTGAGCGCCTGGCCACCGGCATACACCACGTTGCCGCGCTGAAAGCGGCGAGGGTTGGTGGAGATGACTTCAATGCTGACGTCGCCGCGCAACCCCCAGGCAGAGAGCACGCGTCCGACGATGAGGCGGTCTGCAGCCAAGGGTGGAGCTACGACTCTTCGGGCTCCTCGGGGATGTTGGTGTCCTCGGTGTCGGGCACAGCCTGCCCCTCTTCACCGATGCCGCCAATCACCAGCAGCGGCTGGCCGCCGCCATCCTGCTGAGCGGCCGACACTTTGAGCAGAACGCGCATCGCCTGGGCAATGCGACCGTCCTTGCCGATGACGCGGCCCATATCGTCCTGCGCCACCTTGAGGTTGACCACCCGGCGTCCGGACGGCCCCTCCTCGATCACGACCACCGCTTCGGGGTCGTGCACCAGCGACTTGGCAACGAACTCAACCATGTCTTTCATGGTGGGCCCTGTCTAGTTCGCGGCTTCTTCGGCAGCTGCTTCGGGCGCAGCCTCCGCGGCGGGAGCCTCAGCCTCAGGCTCCGCGGCGGGGGTGGGTGCTACTGGTGCTGCCGCGGCCGGAGCCTCCTTCACCACCTTGGCCTTCGGAATGGCGACGGCCTTGCGGGTTACGCCGCCCTTCCCGTCCAGCAGGCGGGAGACAACGTCGGTCGGCTGGGCGCCGTGCTCCATCCAATAGCGCAGGCGGTCTTCCTTCACCACAACCGTGGCCGGTTCGGTCAGCGGGTTGTAGTAGCCCAGGTTCTCGATAAAGCGCCCGTCACGGGCGAAGCGATTCTCTGCCGCCACAATGCGGTAGGATGGCGCTTTCTTGGCGCCGGTGCGGCGCAGGCGAATCTTAACCAAGTGAATCCTCCAGACACAAAGCAACATAATGCCGCCCCTCACCGGGTGCGGCTACCTGCCGGTATTCTAGCACGAGTTGTCGGGTCAAGGTAAGGACTTGAGGCCTTGGGTCATATCTTCCACCCCATCAGGCCATTGCTGCGCCGCTGATGCGCTAGCTCCACCGCCGATCGTTGTGCCCGTAGCTCCAGCGAGTCGTCCAACGGTGTCAGCAGTGCGCTGTCTGCCCCAGCGTGGCTTAGGGCGAGTGCCAACAGGTGGTCGGCAAACGCGGGGTTCTTGGGCAGGAACGAGCCATGCAGGTAGGTGCCGAACACCGTGCCTTGCACTGCGCCCTCAGTGCCGTCGGTTCCGTTGTTGCCGTGGCCGCGCGTCACCTGGGCCAGCGGCGCTGCTGCGGGCCCCAGGTGGGTACGGCCCCCGTGGTTCTCGAAGCCGACCAGCGTGTGCTTGTTCCAGGTCGCTGTGAGGTTGCCGATGCATCTGGCGACTCCCAGGCCCGCGTGCTCGGTGTGCACGTCCAGCAGGCCGAGGCCGGGCAGTGTCTCACCCTCGCCCGGCCGGTAGTAACGGCCCAGTAGTTGATAGCCGCCGCAGACCGCCAGGATAGCGACCCCCTCCGCTGCGGCCTGGCGCAGTGCGTCGGCTTTGCTGTGCAGCAGGTCATCGGCCACTCGCCCCTGCTCCCGGTCTGGGCCGCCACCCACGAAAATGAGGTCGAGGGCTGCCGGATCGATGGTGTCGCCGGGGCCGATCGGTGTCACCGGCGCCTGGATGCCCCGCCACCGGCAGCGGTTGACCAGGCACAGCACGTTGCCGCGGTCGCCGTACAGGTTCATGTGCCGGGGGTACAGGTGCCCAATGCGGATGGTGGTCATGCCTGCTGCTCCTGCCAGTAGGGGCGTGCCAGCTCCAGCCGCGTCATGATGTCTCGCAGGTAGAGCATGGCGGTGTACGTGGGCAGCACGTAGAGCGTTTGCTCCGGCAGCAGATCATATAGCCCGGTTTGCAGCGCCTGCTGCAGATCCGGCAGCACCAGCGGCTCCGGTGCACCCTCGCCTTCGAACCACCCGGCGTGCTTCAGCCGCAGCGCCATGTCTGCCGCCCGCCGACCGGTAGTGATCACGGGCCCCACCGCGCCGCGCAGCCGCTCGTAGTCCACGTCCCATATCCACGAGACGTCCTGCCCGTCGGCCACGCCGTCGTTCAGCGCCAACAGCATGGCCTTGCGCCCCGGCTCCGCTTCAAGAGCCCGCAACACCTGATTCGTCCCCACCGGGTTCTTGGTCAGCAGCGTCATCAAGGCCTTGTCGCCGGCCTCCACCCGGTCGGCCCTGCCGAAGGCGGGTTGCAGCGTCCCAAGCGCCGAGTGTAGGTTGTCCAGCGGCAGGTCCACCGCCCGCAGTGCCGCCAGCGCTCCCAGCAGGTTGTACACGTTGTACAGGCCGGGCAGCGGCACCTCGGCCGCGAAGGCCGCCTCGCCAGCCGCTATCTGTACCCGCGAGCCCGTCAGGCCCTGGCTCTGCACGCTACCACACGCTATATCCAGGCGCGGCCGGACCCAACCGCACTCGCGGCAGGTGTAGTGACCGAGGTGGCCGAAGTAGGTGACCGTGTAATCGTAGGGTGTGCTGCAGCTCAAGCACTCGACGAAGTCGGCCGCGTGCTCCAGCTCCGGCTGGCCGACTGCGGGGTCCTCGATGCCGAAGTACACCGTGCGTCCAGGGGCCGCGGCGCCCAGCCCGGCCACCACCGGGTCGTCGCCGTTCAGCGCCAGCACCGCGCTGGCCGGCAGCGCCGCAACCGTGCTGCGCCAGCGGGAGACGATCGCGTCGACCTCGCCATAGCGGTCGAGCTGGTCGCGAAAAAGATTGAGCATGACGATGGCCCGCGGCGCCAAGCGCCCCACCGCCTCCGGCAGCGTGGCCTCGTCCACCTCGAACACACCGATGGTGTTGGGGCCGAGTTGGCCCTGCGGGGCGTTGACCAGTGCGGCGGCGATGCCCCGCATCAGGTTCGACCCGGTGCGGTTGTGGACCACCTGCAGTCCGGCCGCGGTCAACAGGTCGGCCAAAATGCGGCACGCGGTGGTCTTGCCGTTGGTGCCGGTCACCAGCACCACACCTTGGCCCAGCCGCGCCGCCAGGTGGGTGATCTCCGCCGGGGCCGACCGCTCGACGATCAGGCCGGGCAGCGAGGTGCCGCCGCCGATGCCACTGCGGCGGGCTGCCCTGCCCGCCAGCCGGGCGAAGGCCAGCAGCCCCGGCTTCATGAGGCGGTCCGGTGTTTGAGGTCGAGGGGACGCAGCAGGTGCATTCGGGTGACGATGCCCAGTAGGGTGCCGCGGTTGATGACCGGCAGCTCGTTCACGTTCCGTACGTCCATCTCCTCCAGCACCGTCAGCGCCGGCGTTAGGGGATGCACCATGGCCAGCCGGGCCACCGACGTCATGGCGTGCGAGACCGGCAGGACGGCTCGTTGCTGCTTTGGCACCTTGTGCAGGTCCTGCAGCGACACTAGCCCCAGTAGCTGCTCGCCGTCCACCACCGCAAGGCCCCGTTGCAGTGCCTGCGGCGAGAGGTACCCAATGACGACCTGCTCAACGGATGTTGCGGCAGGTACCGCCACCGGGTCGGCCGCCATCAGGTCTCCAGCGGTGTAGCTCGCCAACGCGTCGCGCACGCGGGTCTGCCGGGCGCTGCCGTTGGCGGCCATGTGCAAGAACCACCCCACCAGTGCGATCTGTGCGCCCAGAAACGCCCCGTTCCGGTTCAGCACCAGAATGGTGATGCCTCCCGCGATGAAGGCGACAGCCATGGTCCGGCCGATGGCCACGGCGATCGCGGTCGCCCGCCTGCCGCTGCCGGTGGCCCGCCACAGCAGCGCGCGTAGCACCCGGCCGCCGTCCATAGGGAAGCCCGGCAGCATGTTGAACACCGCCAGAATAAGGTTCTGCAGGGCGAGCCACGCAGCGATCGATGCCACCGGGTCGCCCAGTTCCCGTGCTGCTGCCCACACCGCCGCAAACAGCGCCGAGAGCGCGAAGCTTGCCAGCGGCCCCGCGGCGGCCATGGCCAGTTCCCCCGACGGTCGGGGCGCTTCGCGGGCAATCTGCGCCACGCCGCCCAGAATGAACAGGGTGATACTGCGTACCGGCAGCCCCAGCCGGATGGCGACCACGCTGTGCGCCAGCTCGTGCAGCACGATGGAGACGAAAAACAACAGGCTGGTGATCACGGCCGAGAGGACGTGCTGCTCCAACGGCCAGCGGGGATGCGCCAGCGGAAACCACTCGCTAGCCAGGTAGAAGGTGACCAGCGCAAACACGGCAAGCCACGACACGTTGATGTAGAACGGGATGCCGAGCAGACTGCCGAAGCGGATCGATCCTGGCATGGGTGCGGTTACCTGGGCGCCATGGGTGAGGCTGACTCTATTGTGGCATAGCTACGCCTGCGGGATGGCTACCGCAGCCGGAAGCGCCGCAGCCGCAACGAGTTGGTGACCACCGAGACCGAACTCAGGGCCATGGCCGCCGCTGCGATCATGGGGTTCAGCAGGCCGAACGCCGCTAGCGGTATGCCCACCACGTTGTATACGAAGGCCCAGAACAGATTCTGCTTGATGGTGCGCAGCGTGGCCCGGCTCAACGCCACCGCCGTGGACGCCAGGCGTAGGTCGCTGCCCACCAGCGTTATGTCCGAAGCCTCGATCGCAATGTCGGTGCCGGTGCCAATGGCAATGCCGATGTCGGCCTGCGCCAGCGCCGGCGCGTCGTTGATGCCGTCCCCTACCATGGCCACCACCTGCCCCTCGGACTGCAGCCGCGCCACCTCCGCCGCCTTGCCGTCCGGCTGCACCTCTGCCAGCACGCGGTCGATGCCCACTAGTGTGGCGATGGCCTGGGCGGTGCGGATGTTGTCGCCCGTCAGCATGGCCACCTGCGGGCCGCTGCGCTTGAACCCCTGAATCGCTTCTGCGGTTTCCGGCCGCACGGTATCGGCCACGGCGATGGCCCCCTGCACCATGCCGTCGATGGCCACCAGCACCGCGGTCTTGCCCTGTTCCTCTAGTCGCTCCAACGCCTCGTTCGCCACCGCTGGCAGCTCGATGGCCTGCTCGCTCATCAGCCGGCGAGAGCCCACTACCACGTCGCGGCCGGCTACGGTGGCCGCCAGCCCCTGCCCGGGGATGACGTGGAACCCAATGACCGAGAAACCGGGGTCCACGCCTCCGGAGCGAGCATGCTGCACGATCGCCTCGCCCACCGGGTGTTCCGACCCGCGCTCGGCGGCCGCCGCCAGTTGTAACATCTCCTGCGCCGATGCCGATCCGAAACTCACCACGTCAGTCACCGAGGGGTGGCCCACAGTCAGGGTACCGGTCTTGTCCAGCACGATGGTGCCCACGGCCTGGACTCGCTCCAGCACTTCGCCGCCGCGCACCAGAATACCCAGCTCCGCGCCGCGGCCGGTGCCCACCATAATGGCGGTGGGCGTTGCCAGGCCCAACGCGCAGGGGCAGGCGATCACCAGTACCGCTACCGCGTTCAGCAGTCCGGTGGAGACGCCACCCCCAGTCAGGAGCCAGCCGGCGAAGGTGGCCAGCGCCAGCACCATCACCGCCGGCACAAACACGCCCGACACCTGGTCCGCCAGCCGCTGGATCGGCGCCTTCGAGCCCTGCGCCTCCTCCACCATGCGAACGATACTGGCCAGCACAGTATCGGCACCCACCCGCTCGGCGCGTATGGTCAGCAACCCCAGGTGGTTTACGGTGGCGCCAACCACGCGATCGCCAGGGCGCTTCTCCACCGGTATGCTCTCGCCGGTGATCATCGACTCATCCACAGTCGAGCCGCCTTCGGTCACCGAGCCATCCACCGGGATGCGCTCTCCGGGCCGCACCACCAGCAGGTCACCCACCGCAACCTGCGCGATCGGCAGGTCGGACTCGGCGCCATCACGCACGACGCGGGCAGTCTTGGGTTGCAGCCGGATCAGGGCGCGGATCGCGCCGGAGCTGCGGTTCTTGGCGGCCGCCTCCAGGTACTTGCCCACCAGGATCAGCGTGGTGATGGTGGCGGCGGCGTCGAAGTAGACCAGCTCGGTGGTGATGCCGTTGGTCAGCATGCTCCACAGGCTGTACAGATAGGCGGCGGTCGTCCCCATCGCCACCAACGTGTCCATGGTGGCGGTGCGGTGGCGCAGGTTCAACAGCGCCACCCGGTGAAAGCGCCAGCCCAGCACTGCCCACACCGGCGTGGTGAGCGCCCAGCCCAGCAGGGCGCGCCCATCCATCAGCCAGCCCGGCATCAGGCCCATCCAGGCCATCGGCCACATCGACAGCACCGCCACGGGTACTGTCAGCAGCACCCCGAGCACGACATCGCGGTGCAGCGCTGCTGCCTCGCGCTCCCGGCGCAGCTGGCCGGCGTCGGCCTTGGTCTCGGCTGCGCCTCCACCGAGTTGTGATGGCGCACCGAGCGTCGCGGCCAGCGCCGTCGACTCCCGCGCCTCGTAGCCGTAGTCTTCGACGGCGGCGATCATGGTGCGAAGGTCGACGACTTCGGGGTGAAAGGCGACGCTTGCCTTCTCGGTGGCTAGGTTCACGCTGGCGCGTTCCACCCCCGGCAGCCCGGTCAAGGCCTCCTCTACCCGGCCCACGCAGCTAGCGCAGGTCATGCCGCCAATGTCCAACACTACGCGGCTGGACGTAGCAGCGCCGCCGGTGCGGGAGGGCGCCTCGGCGACTGCGGTTGTCGATGCCCGTTGGAGCGTTGCCACCGCCATGGTGGCCACCGTGGCCGGTGTTGCGGGCGCCCCGCGCTGGAGATAGCGGTCGGGGGCGGCGTCGAACTGCCGCTTGCACCCCTCGGAGCAGTAGAGGTAGCGGTTGCCGCGATACTCGGATACGGCCGCGGCGGTGGCTTCATCCACCTCCATGTGGCATACGGGATCAATAGGCATGGCTGTAGCCTCCTAGTTCTCCGCCAAGCGGTACAGCTCTATTAACTCGCTCACCACCTCGTCCTCCCGCCCCTCCCGCACGCCCGCCAGTACGCACTCCTTCAGGTGGCCCTCCAGCATCATGGCCTCCAGCTTCTGGATAGCCTTGCGGATGGCCAGCGTCTGCCGCAGCACGTCCACGCAGTACTTGTCTCCCTCAATCATCTTGCGGACACCCTTGAGGTGCCCCTCCACGTAGTTGATCCGCTTGACGTAATCCTGCCGCAATGCGTCGTCCAAAGCGCTTCTCCTTGGGCGTTAACCCATACCCCCTGGGTGAGGGTATACCCAGCATAGGCAGTGTGCCAGCCAGCGTCAAACTTGGCGTGCCCCTCAGGAGGCCGCCCTCTCCGCGGTTGCAGCCGGACCATCACCCGCGCATCCGGCGTTGCCTCACGGCAGCATCACGTGCGCCGGTGGTTATTCACGTGCCCCTCATGGGAACGGTGTCATCCTGAAAGGACGAAGGAGGAGCCGATGAGTATTGCGAAGAAGGCCCTGGTTGCAGGTGGTGTAATCCTGCTGTTGAAGGCGAGAGTTCCGCAGGTGAACCGCGCTGCGTTGGCCGCCAAGCGGTTGGTTCTGACGCGCCCCCACGCGCTCCGGAGCGCTTGGGAGCGGATGCGGCGCGATCCCGCGTACCGGCCGGGTAACTTGCGCGGCGAGCTTGACCCCATCGCTGCTGAGCGCCGCCGCTTGGCCGATGCCCAGGCCGCACAGGCCGGGCGTGTCCAGCGAAGGGGACGAATGACCCCGGAACGCACGCCACCGTGACCGCTGTCCGGTGAGACGCACATGGTAGAATCGGGGCTGGGTCGACCACACTGACCTGATGGAGGGTGCCATGCGCTACCGAACGTTTCCTGGAACCGACATCAAGGCCTCGGAGCTGGGCTTTGGCGTGTGGACGTTGACCGCCGGCTGGTGGGGTGACCACCCCGAGTCCGAAGCGGTGGCGCTGCTCCACAAGGCGCTCGACCTCGGCGTCACTTTCTACGACACCGCCGACACCTACGGCAACGGCTACGGTGAGGAGATTCTTGCCAAGGCCTTCGGCAAGAACCGGCAGGCTGTGGTCATCGCCAGCAAGGGCGGCTACGACTTTTACACCAACCCCGGCGCCCGCAGTGGCCAGCGCGAGTGGCCGCAGGACATGTCGGGTAAGTTCATCCGCTTCGCCTGCGAGCAGAGCCTGAAACGGCTCGGCACCGACTATATCGACCTGTACCAACTGCACAATGTGAAGCTCGCGGCGCTGCAACAGGACGAGCTGTTTGACACGCTGGAGGCGCTGAAGCGCGAGGGCAAGATTCGCGCCCACGCTATCGCCCTTGGCCCGGCCATCGGCTGGCTCGACGAGGGCCTGTACGCGATGGATCGGCGGCAGACGGCGGCGCTGCAGATCATCCACAACATGTTGGAGCAGGACCCCGGCCGCGCCTTTATCGAGGCCGGCCGCGCGCACAACTGCGGCATGATGGTGCGCGTGCCCCACTCCAGCGGCATGCTCGAAGGCAAGTACACCCTGGAGACGACCTTTCCCGAAGGCGACCACCGTAACCACCGCCCCAAGGAGTGGTTGATCAACGGCCTCAGGAAGATCGAGCACCTGAAGTTCCTGTACGAAGACCGCGGCATGACGCTGGGCCAAGCGGCGCTCAAGTGGCTGCTGGCCGAGCCGCTGGTCATCACCACGCTGCCCAACATCTACGGCGAGGAGCAGCTGCTCGAGTTCGCCGCCGCGCCCGACAAGCCCGACTTGACCGCCGATGATCTGGCAAAGGTGGCCGACCTTTATGCCAACAACTTCTATCTGGAGAAGGAGCCAGCGGCCGTTTAGGCTGTCTCTACCATGTCGACATCACTCACGTACTACTGGTGGTCTAGCTGACAGCAGTGCCGGGTTACCCGGCAGGCGCTCTCGGAGAGAGCGGCAGCGTTTGAGGAACGGGACTTCTTCAAGCAGAAGTTCACGCTGGAGGAACTGAAGCAGCTCCTGGGAGCGCGTCCGGTCAAGGATGTGTTCGCGGCCAAGAGTCCCAGCGTGAAGAAGCTCGGGCTGGATCCGGCGACGTTGACCGACGCCGAGATGCTGGATTGGATCCTGAAAGAGCCCCGACTGTTGCGGAGGCCGCTGCTGGTGGTCGATGGTCAGATTGTGGTGCAACCGAAGGACAGGGACCTCGACGCCCTGCTGAGGTAGACTTCGAGGCCCGCTTTACCAGCGGGCCTCACTGTATGCAGGAGTGCCCTATGCGCGTCACGCTTAAGCTCGCAGTTCTCGCTCTGGGTCTGTTGGCCACCGTGGTGGTGGGGGGAAGCGCCGGTGCACCGGCCAGTGCCGCTACCAGCCGTATTGGCTACGGCGTCAACGGTGGCGAAGGCCGGCTCGATCTCGTGACCGGCATGGGGTTCAACTGGATCAAGCTGACGGCGCCCTGGAAGCAGTACGAGCCGTCCCGCGGCGGCTTCGACTGGCGCGACCTGGATGGCCGGGTGGACCGGGCGCGCGCCAAGGGGCTGAAGGTGCTGATCCGCGTCGACGATACGCCGGACTGGGCCTCGAGCCGGCCCGGCTTCCGCAACGCCCCGCCCGCCAACGACGCCGACCTTGCCAACTTCATGGGCGTCATGGCGGCCCGCTACCAGGACAAGGTGGGCGGCTACGAAATCTGGAACGAACCCAACCTCGACTACGAGTGGGGGCTCATCCACCCAGATCCGGTGCGCTTCGGCGAGATGCTGAAAGCGGTGTACCCCCGCATCAAGCAAGCCGACCCCGTCGCTGTGGTAGTCACCGGGGGCCTCTCCACCGCCGGCGATGGCACCAGCGGCCCCTACCTGGGAGACCTCTACTACCTCTCGAAGCTGGTGGACCCCAACCAAGACCGCGACCCCAGTGACGGCTACGCCCCGTACTTCGATGCCATCGGCAGCCACCCCTACGGCGGGCCGTATAGCGCCGACACTCCACCCTCCGTGGCTCGCAACGACGTGGGCACCTACTTCCGGCGCG
>Ga0194132_10012491_pt1 | contig 10579 bp, 12 predicted proteins | sample TA2KigOf80mmetaG_FD_148612 | JGI IMG/M metagenome (GOLD analysis project Ga0194132, IMG submission 148612) | Freshwater microbial communities from Lake Tanganyika, Tanzania - TA2015054 Kigoma Offshore 80m | ecosystem: Environmental > Aquatic > Freshwater > Lake | place: Tanzania: Lake... | reverse complement strand
GAGGCCGCCGCGCCGCGACGGCGCCCCTCGCAGACTTCTGGGCCGCGCGCGCCGCGAGCGCCCCGGGCGCTCGGCATTGTCGGGACGCTGTTCGCGGCCCGGGTGTGGCGGCCGTCACCGGCCGGGCGTAGTGTCCCGGCACGCGGTCGCGAGGGACGATCGCACCGGGGGGAGGTGTGGCAATGGCCACGTTCGTGATCCTGGGCAACTGGACCGAGAAGGGCGCCGCGGAGTTCGCCAGGGCACCGGCCCGAGCGCGGGCGAACGAGGCGGCCGCGGCGGCGATGGGTGGCCGGATCGTGGCGACCTACTGGACCCTGGGCCAGTACGACTTCGTCTCGATCGTCGAGGCACCCAGCGACGAGCTGATGACGGCCGGTCTGCAGGCCACCGGCGCCGGCGGCACGTCGCACACCGAGACGCTGCGAGCGTTCGACATCGGCGAGATGGAGTCGATCATCGGCACCGCCCAGTCGGCCTTCGCCCGGCGCGGCTGAGTCCCGGGGGCGCCGGCGGGCGCGCCCGCCGGCGCCATATGGCCCGGCGTAGCCGCGGCGCGCGCGGCCAGGGGTCTGCGATCGATCGAGGTCGCGACGCGGAAGGCACGGGCCGGCGGCGAGCCGGGGTGCGGGGCGTGCCCCGGCAGGCTCGGTCAGTGGCGAGGAAGCGGGCAGCCGTCAGGGCCGCAGATGCCCGTGGCGATCTCCAGGGCTCGCTCGCGCTCGAACTGCTCGCGCTGCCACTCGTCGTCGATCGTGGGGTGGAAGCGCTCCGGGTGGGTGATGCCCCAGATCGCCTTGCGGATGGTCTTGTTCTCCGGGTCGAACGAGAGCGCATCGCGCCAGTGGTCGATGGCCTCGTTGCGACGGCCGAGGGCGTCCAGCGCGTGCCCCAGTTCCATCTTGGTCTGGACCAGGATGGTCTCGAGTGGGCTCAGCTGGTACGGGACGGCTCTCGGCTCCGGGCTGGGACCCGGGTCCTGGCCCCGGGCGAACCGCTCCACTGCTGAGCGATCGCCGGGGTTCGCGTTGGAGAACCCGCCGTCCTTGCGGAAGCGGACGATCCCCGCTTCGTCGACGAGGAGCCCGTTCGGGACCACCTTGAAGCCCAGCCATGCGCTCGCGGCACCGGTGGCATCGACCAGCGTGGGGAACGTGAGGCGGGCCGCCTCGACATAGGGACGCGCATCCTCGGCGCCGCCGGGATCCACCGCGATCGCCACGAACTCGAACGCCCGGGCGTCGACGGGCTCGATCAGCCCCTCGTAGACCTCCTGCCACACGGGCAGTTGTTCACGGCAGTGTCACCAGGAACCCCAGAAGAAGAGCGCCACCCGCCTGCCGCGCAACTCGCGCAGGTCCAGCGTCTCGCCGTCCAGCCGCGGCAGGACAAGCTCGGGCAGTGGTTCGCCGACGCGACCGTGGGTCGCAATGAAGCGGCCATCGGAGCCGGGCATCACCCCGGCAGCATACCGCCTGGTGCCGCCACGGGGGCAGCGCCGAGCCCCGAGCGCCGGGAGCGCCACGCGCCCGGCGCCGTCACGGCCGGCGGGAACCGGCGACGGCCACGCCGAGGCGGGCATCCTCCACGTTGCCCGACCACGCGCCGTACTGGTGGCGGAAGTACATCAGCGGCCGGGTCCCGGGTGCCGGCGGGCTCCCGGCCTCAACCAGCGCGATCAGGATCACGTGATCGCCGGATGCCAGCTCCTGGACGATCCGGCACTCGGCATGGGCCAGGCCGTCCTGGTCCAGGATCGGCAGTCCGTTCTGGCCGGGGCGCCATGGGATCCCCGCGAAACGATCGGCGACGGGTGACGCGAAGCGCCTCGCGACCTCGGCCCCATCGCCGTCGAGGAAGTTGACGGTGAAGGCACCGCGCTCACGCAGCGCCAGCAGCGTGCGGCTTGCCTGGTCCACGCAGATGAGCAGCAGCGGCGGCTCCGCGGAGACGCTGCAGACCGCGCCGACCGTCAGGCCCCGCGGACGTCCGGCTGCGTCGATCGTCGTGACCACGGTGACCGCGGCCGGCGCAGTTCCCATGATGTCGAAGAAGGACCGCCGGTCCACCGGGCTCATCTGGGTTCGGGGACGGCCGGGCCGCCCGACGGGGTCGTGGCGACGCCCGGGCCAGTGAGTCCGCCGCCTGCGGTGACCTGGCCGGTCCGGGCCGGCAGGCCACGCCCGCTCCCGACCTGGAGCGATCGGCCTCTGAACCACGAACGGCCGCCGACCGTGCGGCGGCGGTTCCCGAACAGGAAGCAGGCCAGACCGTCGATTGCCAGCCCCAGGCTCCCGATGACCAGGATCGCCGCCACCAGCTCGTCGTAGGCGAACCGGTCGCGCGAATCCAGGATGAAGTAGCCCAGGCCTGAATCCACGCCCAGCATCTCGGCCGGGACCAGCACCACCCAGGCAATGCCCGTTGCGATGCGGAGGCCGGTCAGCAGGTCCGGCCGGATGCCGGGCCACACCACCAGTCGCAGCGCCTCCCGCCGCGTGGCCCCGAGGCTCCGCGCGACGCGCAGCCAGGTGGGATCCAGGTGGGCGACGCCCGCGGCCGTGTTGACGGCAATGGGCCAGGTCGCGCCCATGGCCACGAGGAAGACGACGGGCGAGTCCCCCACCCCGAACAGGATGATCGCGATCGGCGTCCAGGACAGGGGCGAGATCATGCGCAACAGCCCCAGGACGGGACCGCCGGTCCGGGCAACCAGGCGGATGCTCCCGAGCGTGAGCCCCAGTGGAATGCCCACGGCCGCCGCGACCAGCAGTCCAGCGGCGATGCGGCGCAGGCTGGCCACCGCGTGCGCCACCAGGTCCCCCTCGCCCAGCAGTCGGACCAGGGTCGCGATCGCATCGTCGGGTGCGAACCGGGCGAGGATGCCGGTCGGCGGCACGAGGAAGCGGATCGCCGCCCACCAGATCAGCAGGGCCACGCCGAGGCCGACGAACGCAGCCCCGACCCGCCGCGCGCCGGCGCGCACGGCGTGCCCTCGGCCGACCGATCCCTGGCCGGTGGTCACGGCACGATCAACTCGGTCCGTGCGAGGTCTGCCGGCAGTCCGAACGCCGCGGGTCCGCCCAGCGCCGCGATTGCGGTGCGGGCGAAGCGATCGTCCACCAGGGACCCGTGGACGGTCGCTGCGTCGAGCGAGGAGAGGAACTTCGTGTCGCCCTCGACCGTGGTGTCCTTGAGCAGGCGGACCAGTTCCTGGGTGTAGGTGGGGAATGGGAACGGCTGGAACCCGATCCGCTCGGTCGGCCAATCCGGGTGGATGACGGCGCCGGTCTTCCCGTATTCGCCGCGGTCGTAGTGGCTCAGGGCGCGGGCGATGGCCGGCCTGGGCTGGGGCAGGTAGCCCTCGCCCTCGGTGGACAGGATGCGTGCCGCCTCCGTCCGTTCGGCCGCTGCCCAGACCTGGGCCCGGGCAACCGAGCTCACCACGGCCTGGACCACGTCGGGCGACTTGGCGATGAAGGCCTCGCTGGCCGTTACGACGCAGCAGGCATGGTTGAGCCAGACGTCGCCGGTGAACCGCAGGACGCGGCCGATCTTGTTGACCTCCGCCACTGCGTTGAAGGGGTCGGCCACGACGAACCCGGCGATCGATCCCGTCGAGAGCGCCGGGGGCATGTCCGGCGGCGCCATGACCACGAGCTTGACCGTCCCGTCGTCCGCCGACGCGTCACCGGTCGTGACCGGCTTGAGACCCGCGTCTCGCAGCAGGAGCTGCAGCACGACGTTGTGGATCGAGTACCAGAAGGGCACCGCGATGGTCTTGCCGGCCAGGTCCCCGATCGTCTCGACGTCGGGGGCCACGGTGATCGCCGAGCCCCCGGTGTGGTCCCAGGCGACCACCTTGAGCGGCACGGAGTTCGCGAACCGGAGCCAGACGGTCATCGGCATCAGGAGGTGGACGATGTCGACCTGGTCGGCCTGGAACGCCTCCGCAATCTGCGACCAGCCGCGGAAGAGCGTGGGCTTCTCCACGTCCAGGCCTTCCTCCGCGTAGATGCCGCGGGCATGGGCCAGCAGGAGTGGGGCCGCATCGGTGATCGGGAGGTAGCCGATGCGGACCTGCCGTCGGGCGGATGGGCTCGGAGCGGGCGTGGCCGCGGCCTGCCCTGGTGCTGCGCACGCCGCCAGGAGCGACGGGGCGGTCAGGGCGCCGAGCCCGGCCAGGCCGGTGAGGCGGAGAAAATCGCGACGGGACTGGGAGCGGGTCTGGGCGGGCACGGTCATCTTCCTTGCGGGCTATCGGAGAGGGTGTCGGCCCACGTCGTGGGTCGATCGGCGGGACGTGGGTCAGCGTCGTACTGGCTGAGAATGTGGCGGCGGACCGCCTCGCCGGCCTCGGAGCGGTCGGTCCGGCCGCCGTGGGATCGGACGTCCCACACGCGGCGGATCGTGCCCGGGATCCCGGACATGACGGCCACCCGGTCACCCAGGTGGAGCGCCTCGGAGAGGTCGTGCGTGACCACGACAAGGGTTAATCCCCTGGCGCGCTGGAGGTCCAGCAGCCAGTCCTGGAGTGCCTCCCGCGTGCCCGGGTCGAGCGCGGCGAACGGCTCGTCCAGCAGCAGGATCGGCCGCCCGGTGACCACGAGTCGGGCGACGTTCGCCCGCTGTGCCTGGCCGCCCGACAGCTCCGCGGGGTACGCGTCCGCGACGGACTCCAGCCGCAGCTCGTCGAGCACGCGGCTGACCGCATCGGGCGTCCGCGCGGCGCGGTTCGCGGCGAAGCGGAGCCCCAGCGCGACGTTCTGGGCGACGGTCAGCCAGGGCAGGAGGCTGGGCTGCTGGAACGCGATCCCCACCTTCGGAGCGGACGGACGCGCTCCGAACACCTCGAGCCGGCCGTGGTCCAGCGATTCGAGGCCGGCCAGGATGCGCAGCAGGGTGGACTTGCCGCAGCCGCTGGGACCCAGCAGTGCGAGGACCTCACCGGTCCTGACCTCGAGGTTGAGATCCGTGAAGACCGGCTGGCGGGTGGCTCCGCGGTGGTAGGCCCGCTGGCCGTCGGTCACGCGAAGCGCGAGAGCGACCATTGCAGCTGTACCTCCGTGGGGGCCTGGATGGGCAGGAAGGCCGCTTCTCTGACGCGTCGCGCGGTTCCGCTCCCGCGGAGATAGCCGCGCCCACCGGCGGTCAGCAGTTCCAGCCGGACGGCGTCGCGGGCCAGGTGGGCCCAGCGCAGACGGATCCGGAGCAGTTCGGCGATCGGGATGAGGCCGTCGCCCGCGGTCCGGCTTCGGGTGGCCCGGGTGGCGTCCGTGACGCGCCCGGCCAGTTCTCGCAGGTCGTGCTCGGCGTCGTCCACCGCGTGCAGCACGTGCTCGAGGTCGGGCCGGATGATCTCGCTCGCCTGCCCGAAGTTGCGCTCGGCCTCGACGAGGGCTCGGCTGGCGAGGCCCCTGCAGAAGGCGGACTGGAGCAGGAGAAAGGAGGGCAGGATCCGTTCCGCGAAGCTCGTGAGGTCGTCCGCGACGATCCACTCGACGGGCAGGCGGACCTGGCCCAGGGTGAGCGATGAACTTCCCGTTGCCTGCAGTGCGAGCAGGTCCGGTGGCGGATCCACCGTGACGCCGGGCGTCCGATCCGTGAACGCGACCACGATCGCGCGACCGTCATCCGACTCGTCCGCGGCGGCGGTCACGACCAGGAACGGCGCCAGCAGGTTCGAAGCCCATGGCACGCGGCCGTCGATGACGATCTCGTCCGCCTCGCGGCGGAAGCGGACCGGCAGCGGCGTCCCCGAGAGGTAGCGAGCGGTCCCCGCCGCGAGCGCCGTGGCCCCGATCAGCCGGCCGGTTGCGAGGTCCGGCAGCAGGCCGCGGACCGGCGAGCCCAGCGGGGCGAGCTGCACGTAGTGCGTGACCATCCGGTGGGCCCAGGCCGAGAACGCCGATGCGAGGTCGAACCGGGCGACCTCCCCGATCAGCTCGATCGCCGCCTCGAGATCCAGCGACGCAAGTCCGTGCTGCCCGAGGACGGCGAGGCTCTCGCGGATGGACGCTCGATCCGCGTCGACGTCAGCGGCCCGCGGCTCGAAAAACGCCCGGATCTGCTCGGCGGCGGCTGGCTGCTCGGTGGCGGCCGGCCGCGCCGCGACGGCCTCAGGCGCGGACATGGCGCGATGCCTCAGCGATCCGGGTGAGCCGGTCGAACGGGGTGTCCACCGCCTGGCGCGCCCGGAGGATCGCCGCCTCGTCGGGCGCTCGATAGAAACAGAGGCACTTGGTCATGTCGAGGCAGACGTAGGTGCGCAGGAAGGTGGTCTCGGGCACAGTGGCGTAGCCCGGCGCCTTCTCGCGCTTGCGGGTCAGGTAGCGGTCCATCGACAGCCCTGCCGGCAGGTCCCATTCGACCAGGTAGCCCGCGTCGCCACGGGCCGCCTTCACCTCGTCCAGCGTCGGCCCCACCAGCCGGACCTCGACGACGGCATGCACCGGGAACCCGGCCGCCGTGAAGGCCGCCTCCAGGGGCTCGCTGGACTCGTGCTCGGCGATCGCATAGAGCCGCCCCGCGTCCAGGCCGACCTGGATCTCGATCACGTCGCCGCCGGCCCGATTGATCGCTTCGGAGACGCGGTCGAACTGGGCGTCGCGCTCATACTCGTCGGACAGCGGGAACTCGGACAGGAACAGCGGCATGGACGGTCTCCTGGGGGACCGGCGTGCAGGCGCCGGTCCCGGGTCACGGGGGCCCGCGGGCTCGCTGGGCACGGAGACGGTCACCGGAACGTGACCCGAGTCGCCCGGCCGGCGCGCTCGCGATCAGGCAGAACGCGAGGCCCGGCAGAGGATCAGTGCGCCGTGAGCGTCCTCAGATGGACGCGCGCATCCCCGCCGACACTCGCCGGCGACAGGGGCAACAGCGCTCGATCGCGATGGACGTGGTCGCGAGAGCTGCCGTGGCGGCGGACACGGGCACCCACCCGCCGGCAGGCGGCAACGGCGCGCAGGTCGAGGCGTGTCCGGTCACGCGGGGCAGGATAGGTGGACCGATTTCGTTCGGTCCATTCGAAGTGTACGATCGGTATGATTGATTCTGTCGAACATACGCGAGCCAAGGAGCCGATCGTGCAGCTGGCCCAGATCGAGGCCTTCGTCGAGGTGGCCCGCGCCGGGACCATGCGACGCGCGGGGGAGGTCCTGCACCTGGGTCAGCCCGCCCTGAGCGCTCGAATCCGCGGCCTGGAGGAGGAGATCGGACAGCCGCTGTTCGAGCGGCGCAAGCGCGGCATGGCCATCACCGCGGCGGGCCGCGCTTTCCTTTCATATGCCGAGCGAGTTCTGGGCACCGTGGACGAGGGCCTCGCCCACCTCCGAGCCGTCGGCCGCGACGGGTCGGGAGACGTCGTCCTCGGTGCCGCGCCTGCCGTGAGCGCCTACGTGCTGCCGGAAGTCATGGTCCGGCTTCGCCGGACCCACCCGGGCGTGCGGATCCAGGTCCGCACCGGCCACTCCGAGGAGGTGGTCTCGCTGGTCGCGGCGGGCGAGGTCGGCGTCGGGCTGGTGCGCGAACTTCGCGATCGGCGGGTCCGCACCCAGCCGATCTACGAGGAGGACCTCGTCCTGGTCGTGCGCCGCGACCACCCGTTCGCGTACGACGGCCGGATCGAGGCGGATCGCCTCCGGGAAGCGACCGTCGTGCTCTTCGACCGTGCCTCCAGCGAATACGTGGCGACCGCAGGGCTGCTCCGGGAGGCCGGCCTCGTGCCCGCCGGCCTGATCGAAGTCGACAACATCGAGACCGCCAAGCGGATGGCGCAACGGGGATTGGGCGTGGCCTTCCTTCCGACGACCGCGGTGGCCGACGCGGTGGCGGAAGGCTCGCTGGTGCGGATCGAGGTGGTCGGGATGGCCCGCCAGCGGCGGCGGATCGTCGCAGCCGAGCCGCTCGACGCGGTCGTCACACCGGAACTGGGCGGGCTGCGTGAGCTGATCCGCCAGATCCCGGCGTTCATTCCGGGCACGATCGCGATCCGTTCCGCACCGGAGGCGCGCCGCCGGCGAGCGCCCTGACTCAGGCGGCCATTGAGCCGGCCGCTCAGCGCGAGAACGCTCGATCCAGCCTGCGAAACGCGGCGATCGTGTCCGCGACCTCCTGCGCGCCCCAGCCTTCGTGCAGCCAGACCACGAACAGCTCGTCGGCGAGCGCGTCCAGGCCGGGATGGCTGGCCGGCGGAATGCTCGCGGCCCGATCGCGAACGAAGGTCAGGGTGTCGATGATCGGCACCATGTCCGGGATGAGCGGCACGGCAGGGATGCCCTCGGCGTTGAGCGCGACGAGGAATTCCGCGAGGCGCCTGCCTCGGTCGCCGGGTCGAAGCCGGAAGACGGCGCCCCAGGGGTTGGGGCGGGACCCGGGCAGTCGCGCCGGAACGCCGACGACGCCGAGATCCGAGACGCCGTCGGCGATCAAGTCGTATGCGGCCAGCCGGCGGGCCGCGATGTCCCTCAGCCGCGTGAGCTGCGCGCGGCCGATCGCGGCCGACAGCTCGGTCAGCCGGTAGTTGAGCCCGACTGACACGCGATCGCCGCCGTGCTGGCGGTCCGCGGCCCGGGTTGGGATGCCGAACGGCTTGCCGCGGTCGGCGAAGCGCTTGACACGCCAGTGCGCCTCCTCGTCGTCGGTGCCGACGAAGCCACCCTGACCGCCCGAGGTGATGTGCTTGGTGGCCATCAGGCTGCAGAAGGCGACGTCGCCAAGGGGCGGTCGCCGCGAACCGCCCAGTTCCACCGCGTGTGCCTGGGCCGTGTCGGCGATCACGGTCGCCCCGGCGGCGTGCGCGACGGCGGCGATTGCGGGCACGTCCGCGACAAGGCCCATGAGGTGGGTGACGACCACCGCACGGGTCCGGGGCGTGAGGACCGCCTCAACGTCCGCCGCGGACATCAGGGCCGTTGCCGGGTCGTGGTCGGTGAAGACCGGCACCGCACCGCACAACAGGATCGCCATGGCCACGCCCGGGTCGGTGAGGGGCGAGGTGATCACCTCGTCGCCCGGGCGGAGCTCGAGCGCGGCGAGAGCCGCGTGCGCGGCACCCGTCCCGCTCGCAACCGCGTCCACGAATCGAACGCCGTAGAAGGCCGCCAGCTCGCGCTCGAAGGCGTCGACCTCGTTCTCGCGGGGCTCGTCCGATCCAGACGGCGCCGCCGTCCCGGCCGCCTGCACCCCCAGGCCGTATCGGTCGAACGCCCCGCCCTCGGCCGCTGCCCGGCGCATCACCCGGTCGGCAGCCGCAATCTCCGCGTCCCCGACCTGGATCCGGCGCGGCATCGGCGCACGCCGGACCGGCACTCCCCCGTCGATCGCCAGCCGCTCCACGTCCACGCGCGCCATCGTCAGCCTTCCGGGATGACCGGCAGCAGCAGGTGCGACCGTCGCTCGCTGTCGCGATGGATCCGATAGCAGACCACCCGGCTGCCCGGCAGGATCCCCATCGCGTTCATCTTGTCCTCCAGGACGGCGCCCATCCCGCTCCCCTCGGGCAGCACCACCGAGTCCGTGCTGGAGAGCTCCAGCGCCAGGCGGTGACCCGGCGCGAACCAGTTGCACATCACGGAAAACGCGAGCTGGTACTCCACGACGGCCCCCGGCTCCACCGGTTCCGGGTCCACGTGCGGGTGGATGGGCCGGCTCAACGTGGAGCGAGCCGTGTCCAGCGCCCGGTGTGACGCCCGCAGGTAGCCCTTGGTGAGGACCGTCCGCCGGCCGTCGGGCGCCACGTCGTACAGGCCGGCCACGAAGTTCCCGTCCTCGGCATCGATGGACGCGAAGAGCGTCAGCGCGACCGGTCCCGTGACCTCGACCCCGGACGTGAACGGCGCGGTCTGCCAGACCAGCGACGGCATGCGCACCGAGATCTGGGGCGGCAGGTGGACAAACGCGTCAGGCTCGGACGGGTCGCTCTCCGGCTCGAAGTCCAGCTCGCCGTAGCGGCGCAGGTACAACCGCGTCCAGTCGGTCCGCGCCAGCGGCCACTCGCGCTCGTCGCGCACCACGTTCCGGCCGGGGATGTAGAGCCGGAGCGGCGGCTCCGACAGCACGCCCGTGTCGATGCTCTTGAGCCAGTGGTCGTACCAGCGCAGCAGCTCCTCGTCGTACAGGCGCAGGGGCAGCTTGGCGCCGGACGTGCCGTACGAGAGGATCGCCAGGCGCTTGGGCGCATCCAGGGCCGGGTCGGTGAACGCCTCGAAGGCGCCGTCGATCAGGCCGTAGTAGCCCCAGAACGAACCCAGAAACGCCGGCACCCGGATCCGGGCGTGCTTGGGACGGATGGAGCGCTCGTCCCAGAAGTCGTCCCAGGTCGGGTGGAGCAGCTGGTCCACGAACGCGGCGTTGCGCCGGGGCGCGTTGAACTCGCGCACGAAAAAGGAGTTGGTGCGGATGTCGGGCTCGGCCAGGCGGGCCGCGATCCGGGCGCGCAGCTCCTCGGGTCCCCAGCGGTGCTCGGCTTCGAGCACCTGGGTGTGCGGGATCGCCATGTGGAGCACGAACGAGTACCAGGCGGACGTGATCCCGCCCGGATACGCCTTCTCGTAGAGCGACGGGAACGTCTCGATCGGCG
>Ga0194132_10012489_pt1 | contig 10579 bp, 8 predicted proteins | sample TA2KigOf80mmetaG_FD_148612 | JGI IMG/M metagenome (GOLD analysis project Ga0194132, IMG submission 148612) | Freshwater microbial communities from Lake Tanganyika, Tanzania - TA2015054 Kigoma Offshore 80m | ecosystem: Environmental > Aquatic > Freshwater > Lake | place: Tanzania: Lake Tanganyika... | reverse complement strand
CAACCGATCAATCCGGCTCCAGGTCCCGTCTCGACTCCCATCATCAACAAAACACAGAAAGCTCCCGTGAGCAATGACCCCTTCTCCCATCAGACAGCGTAGCACCTCGGTTAACCGTGACGCCGTCGCATCGACCACGGCCTCTTCGTTGAAGCAGGGGACAACCACGGCAACGAGCGGGGCTTCTGTTTTTGATTGCATCATCTGGTTACCGTACGCTACTCCTCTGGACGCTTTGCTTCAAGAAACGCACCAGGCGATCGCCGTAGGCTTCCCAACCAAGCTGCGCATTCGCTTTTGCGTGGGCTGCCCTTCCCATGCCTTCGAGTCTTGACCGGTCCTCGTAGAGCAGCAGCAGCTTTTGTTTCAGCGCCTCAACGTCGCGGATTGGCACGATATAGCCATCTTCCCCATCCTGAATAACGTCCGCCGCGCCGACATTCTCGCTTACAATGACCGGCAGTCCGCACGCCATGGCCTGCGGGACAACCATACCGAAACCATCGACAATTGAAGGCAGCACAAAAACAGAGCACTGGCTGTAGAGCTCCCGCAACTCGGACTGCGGAACAGCACCAAGAAAACGGATGCTAGCCGTACGATGCCGATCAATCATAGGACGCAAGGCCGAGTGCTCAAGACCACCGCCAACAAACCATAGCTCCGAATTCGGCAGTTTCAATTCGGAGAAGGCTTGCATCATGTACTGCACACCCTTGCGCGGATGAATGCCGCTGCACTGGATGATGCGGAACACAGTGTCGCGCTTCTCACTTTTCCTGAAAAGCACCAGATCCACACCGCAGGGATTTACGAAAATCTTCGATTCGGCAAGCCCGTTGTCTACCATCGAGCGCTTGGCCGCATGACTGAGCACCAGAACGTGGTCGGCCCGCTCAAATTCTTCCTCCTCCTTTTCCACGATCCAATCAGGCGGAAGGTCTGTGTCTAACGATATGCCCAGACGTTCACTTTCTTCAAGCAACAATTGCCGCTCGCTCCGCATATGCAGGCTGCCATGATCCACGATTGCGACTATCCCCTGCTGCTTTGCACAATGTACGGCCTGGAGACAAAAGGACGACAGCCCGATAAAAACATCGGAGTCGACCGAGAGATGCCTCGCCACACGCCTTGAGAACCAGTCGTGATGCTGTCTGACAAAACCGCTCTGCTGTCTGTGGTTAAGATACCGCGGTGTCAGCCGTGCTAAACGCCCCAGGAGACCATTCGCGACCAGCGAGTCGACTTTTCCGTCCGGAATATTCCACCGTCTCGTCATCCATTTGGGGTAGTCGTTGATCAGCCGATGAAGGACCCCCCGTCGTTCCAGCTCACGCGCCTGATCGAAGATATGAAACCGTCCGCTGCACGACGTGGTGACCTTCACGACATTCTCGAATGCGGGCGCGTTACCAACACACTTTGCTTCCAGACCCTCCCAGGCGGACGATCTCGCGCAACGAGGACCATTCCCCAGCATGAAAGGCCAGCTGCTCTACAAGTCGCGCCCACATAAAGGGCAGCACATCTCGAACGCCCTTCGGCGAATGACAGGCCGCCTGCCAGCACACGTAGGTCACGGGTGCGAGTGTTACGACCATGACCAGATTCTTGATCACTCGCAGCATAGCCCATGCGAAAACTTTCCAAGCTGGCCATCTGTCCAAAAATATCCGCACCTGCGCGCAGCCTCTTCCGCGGCCTTTTCGAATCTGCCAGTATTCGCTGAGCGTGGCTGGTGCGATGTGCGGCACGACAATATCGAAATCAATTTTTTTTCTGGCACCAATCCTTCGCAGACCCACGCCGAAGTACCCATCTTCCCCCGCGCAGATCGGAACTGGGAACCCTGTCGGAAACAAGCCAGCGTCGATCGCCACCTTGCGGCGGCAGGAAAAGCCCTCCGTCCACTCCATCCATGACGGATCGCCCTCGTGGTCCACGGTAGCCATCGCCTCTACGTATCGCGCGTACAGCGACTCGGTGTTGGTAATACGCGAGCGCACCAGCACGTAGTCGTATCCCTGCTGGTAGTACGGCAGGATGCGGCGGAGAAAGTCCCTCGGCGGCTGAACGTCTGCATTGAGGATCACGACAATTTCCCCGGCTGCTTCGAGAATGCCCCGATTACGCGCCTCACAGCGGCCACCGCGTCGTTCGGGGCGGATCAGTCTGGCCCCGCGCCTCTCGTACCGGCGAACGATCTCGGGCGTGGAATCGGTGGAATCATCCACTACGATGACTTCCTTATCAGGGTAATCGAGCGCCGTCACGGCATCCAACGTTCGCTCGATGTCCTGCTCTTCATTGTATGTGGGAATCACGACACTGAATTTCATACCACACGCATCACATTCGCAAGCGCCTGGTTAAGACCGAAAAGATCTTCCCGAAAGCTCCACTCGTTGATGATGGCGAGACTTTCCCGCCCCATTTTTTCGCAATCAGATGGATCACTGGTGACTTTGGCCAAGGCGGCATGCAACGAGGCCACATTCCCAGTCTTGAACACATAACCATTAACCCCGTTCCTGACCAGATCCTGGTGGCAGCCGACCTCATCACTGACGATCACGGCCCGCCCGGCATTCATGACCTCGTTGACTACCAGACCCCACGGCTCCGCAACCGATGGCAGCACAAACACGTCACACAAATCATAGTAGGCCGGCAATTCGGTCTGATTCTTAAAACCCAGAAATCGGATCGAATCCCAGCCGAGCCGCGCACCCCTCCGCTCAAGCGCGGGCCGCTGGTCGCCATCGCCGATCAACAGCAGATAGGCCGGCGGCTCTGCCCTCCCATCCGGCGACAAGCGGACAAATGCCTCCAACAGATCCCCCGCCCGCTTGCGCTCAATCATCTTGCTGGCGTAAAGCACCACCGGTCTCCCGGGCTTCAATCGCAACTCACGTCGCAGAGACTCCCGGCCGGCCACTGCACGGCGCACCTGTTCCTGAAAAAACGCATTGTCCACGGCATACGGCATCATGAATACCCGTTCCTCGGGAACGCCATATCGCAGATAAAAGTCCCGGTTCGGCCGGCCGATCGCCAGGAATCCGTCTACTTGTGCGAACAACATGTGCACGAGCCGATCCTTGAGCCACTGCTTAAACGTACCGTGCCGGGGGAGGTGCAGGCCCGCTTCGCCTCGCATCAGAACCTTGATGCCAAGCCGGTGCGCCGTCCGCACGGCGAGTATGTGGCTCAACTGCCCCCATCCATGCACCCAGAGCGCGTCAAACCTTCCTTCCACAAGCCGCTTTTTCAGTCCGTAAATCCAGGGCTGGATGAAACTCAGAGAATCCTTTCCCCCCCATACCGGCAGGAACTCGTGCGTATATCCCTCCGTCAAGGGGATATCCCAGACAATGGATTTGCCGAAGCCCGGGTCCGCATAGGGCCCCAACGAGAAGTCGGTGCAGAAAAACGTCGTGAGCGAGACTTCCGGCTGCCCCGCGATCATCCGCAACAATGGCGCTTGATATTGAATCGGATGGGTTACCAAATAGGCCAGTCGCCAGCGCTTCATGATTCGGCCGACACGGGACGAACGTCCAGCAGACGCCTGACCACTTCGACGACCTTTCCTTCGCCGATGCGCTGCAGGCACTCGTTGTCCCGCTCGCGACAGACTTCGAGCATGCAGCCGGCACAGTCGGTTTCCTCGCGTAGCACGACGTGCCCCTGCCCATATGGCTCCCACTGACCGGGATAATCACGTGCGCTGAACAACGCCACGCACGGCACGCCGACCATGGCCGCTAGATGCATCGTTCCGGTATCGTTGCCAAGATAGCCCCGGCAGCGTTCCAGGGCTGCCGCCGATTCATACACCGACCACTGACCCGAAAAATTCTGTGCGCGCCTGCCCCACCTCTGGCACAGCACGTCACCGATGGGGACATCCTCGCTTCCGCCCAGCACAATCAGACGCAGGCCGGCATCTTCCTTCATCAAACGGCGCCCGACTTCGCCGAACCGCTCAACCGACCAACGCTTCGCCGGCATTTTTGAGCCAGGCCCGATGGCAAGAATGCGCGTGCCTTCGTGCATTCCCATGGCCTCGAACTGTTTCCGCACACGCGCTCTGCTCTGATAGGGCACCGCCAGTCGGAAGCGATCCGGATGTGGAGACGCTCCGGCAATTGCCAGCAGCCGGCGCCATTCCGGCTCTATACGCGGCAGCACCCCGTCCGGCCCTCTTCCGAACTTGGGCAACGGACTGCCGCTGTGATACTGCCGACATCCCACCAGACGAGCAAAGAAAGCCCGGTCCCGCTCGATCTGCTTTACGCTGCGCTCAGGCGCCAGATCGTAGATCACGTCGGGCTTGACCACTCGAAGTCGTCCCAACAGCCAGGCCACCGTCACCGCCTTGCGCCACAAACCGACCGCAGGCCTGTAATAGATGACCTCGTCGAACCAGCCGGTCGGACCGAGCACATCCCAAGCCGACACTCGCCGCCATTCGTCGGGGTATCGTTCTGTCAGCAACACAAGCCGATCGTGCCGGTGACGTTCATGGATCGCCGCAATGGCCGGGAGGGCAATCAACGTATCGCCAAGCTGCCCGATACGAAATACAAGAACCGTACGTTTCACGCAAGGCTCCCGCAGATCTCCCCGTAACGCGCCATGATCGCCTTCGCCCACCCTCGCAGGCCTCGCTCTCCCATCATGGCTGCCTGCTGCCCACACCCCACCCATTCACGCACTGGAACCGAAAAACCAGTCTTGGCACGGTGCAGTATTGCCGCCGGCAAAGGCTTTGAAGGCGTCCGCGCCAGCATCGCCTTGTCGGGAGGGGTAGCAGAGGCTAGCAGCGGCGCGAGCCGCCTGAAAAGTTCGATATCCACCAGCGGAACACGGATCTCAAGTGAATGAGCCATCCCGGCCCAATCGGCATCGCGCAGCAACTGATTGCGCATGTACCAGGTCATTTCGAGCGCCGTAACCTTGAGCCGGTCCGATCGAATACCCTCGACCGTTTCTTCCAGCCGTTCGAGTGGCCTCAACTCCTCCCATCCGGCTATTGCCATGTCCTCACCCAACATGTCTGAAATCTCCCAGGGCATGAACAACCCCCGCCGCAGCAGGTACGCCCCGGCATAGGTGCCTCCATATTCGAACAGCCCGGCATATTTCGGCGACACCACGCGCCGGCACCAACGCGCCGCCAGACGCCTGATAAACCGCCCGGCCGGACGGCACGCGCGGGCCGGCCCAAGCCAGCGCGCCAACGCAGGCACATGTCGGAAACTCGGATACCCGCCGAACAGCTCATCGCCACCCAGACCAGAGAACGCCACTTTCAGACCGGTAGCCGCCGCTTTTTTCGCAACCAAATAGGTATTCACACCGTCTATGGATGGCTGATCCATGGCTTCGAGAATGCGCGTAAGGTCTGTTTCAAACTCGGCCCGCGCGATCCAGCCGGTTTGCGGCATGGCACCATAGTGTTCAGCGACCGTCCTGGCAAGCGTGGTTTCATCGTTCTGCGTTCCGCGGTACTCGTCGAACCCGAGCGTAAAGGCACGCAGCGACCGGCCGTGTTCCTCGCTGGCCAGCGCCATCAACGTACCCGAGTCGAGACCGGCCGATAGAAAGGCCCCGACCGGGACATCCGCGACCAGATGATGTGAAACGCTGTCTCGCAAGGCGTCGCGCAGTGCCCCGGCCGTACGCCGGGAAGGCAGACGGGCGGACTGCTCACTCTCATTGGCCAGCTCGCGGACAAGACTGAAGTACTCCGCAGGGGTGCGGCTCCCATCCGCGGCCACCAGCAGACTGGACCCAGCCGGCACCGCGCGCAGCCCCTTGTACAGCGTATAGGGGTCCGACACATGCCCCCAGAGAAAAAATCCCACATGGCCGGCCGGCTCCGGGCCAGGGCGTGCATTCAGCCCGCGCAGGAGCGCCTTGACCTGGGAAGCAAAGCGGAAAGTGCGTCCGTCATCGTAGTAATAGAGGGGCTTGATCCCGAAGGGATCGCGCGCCAGCAGCAGCTGGCGCGTCTCCTCATCCCATAACGCTAACGCGAACATGCCCCGCAGGCGGGACACCATGCCTATGCCCTGCTCGCGGTAGAGCGTCAGCAGGACCTCTGTGTCGCTCTGGGAACGAAACACATGCCCTTTGCGTTCAAGTTCAATGCGCAAGGCCCGGTAGTTATAAATTTCTCCGTTGAACACCACGCGCAACCGCCCATCCGCTGACACCATGGGTTGCGCGCCTGTCTCCGAGAGATCGATGATTGCCAGCCGGCGATGCGCCAGACCGATCCGCCGATCTCCGGACACCCACAGGCCGGCACCATCCGGTCCCCGAGCGATCATGGATTCGCGCATTTGTATGAGCACGTCCCGATCGACCACCGGGGCGTCCGACGCATACGATAGCATGCCTGCGATTCCGCACATGCTAATCAGGGACCGTGCGTGCCGCACGATGAGTTGTCGCGGTCGAGAAAGTCACGGTAGGCGAGCCGGACGCCCTCGTGAAATTCTGTGCGCGGTTTCCAACCAAGCGCCAGCAGACGATCTGATGCCATTACCTTCCTTGGCATCCCATCAAGCTTTGAGACATCGAACGCGAGCTGACCCGAGAAGCCAACGGCCTTCTGCACCATTTCGGCAATCTCTCGGATAGTCCAATCCTTTCCCGTTCCAATATTGATCCCCTCTCCCAGTTCACTTGCATCATGTCGTTCCATCAGAAACACGCAGGCATCGGCAAGGTCGTCGCTATAGAGAAACTCCCGACGTGGTGTTCCGCTTCCCCAAATAATCACTTCCGGTTTATGCAAAATCTTAGCCTCATGCATCTTGCGGATCAAAGCTGGCAGCACATGCGAATTATGAGGATCGTAGCTATCGCCGGGACCATACAGATTGGCAGGAATGACGTTCAGAAAGTTCGTCCCGTACTGCCGATTGTACGCGTCGCACATTTTCAGGCAGGCGATTTTGGCGATCGCGTAAGGTTCATTGGTTGGCTCAAGCAGCCCCGTCAGCAGATGATCTTCCTGCATCGGCTGAGGCGCGTTTCTAGGATAAATACAGTTCGAGCTCAGGGATAATAACTTCTTGACTTTGTTCCGGTAGGCTGCGTCAAGAACATTAGCTCCAATCATGATGTTTTGGTAAATGAACTCGGCGCGATACGTATTGTTGGCCTGGATGCCTCCCACACGTGCCGCGGCCACGAAAACGTATTCCGGTTTTTCCGCGGCAAAGAACGCATGCACTGCGTGCTGGTCGGTGAGGTCAAGTTTGGCATGGGGGCGAACGATCAGATTTCGATGGCCACCAGCCTGGAGACGGCGCAGAATCGCCGACCCCGCGAGCCCACAATGACCAGCCACATAGATTTTGGAGTCACGATTCATCGTTGGCGCGACGCGCTAAGACTCCCCTTGTACCATGCGATAGTCCGCTTCAATCCTTCTTCAAAAGAAACCCCGGCCTTGAAGCCAAACGCGTCCTTCGCCCGCGAAGTATCCAGCGAACGGCGCGGCTGTCCATCCGGCTTGGTCGCATCCCAGACGATTTGTCCAGTAAAGCCGGTGAGGGTCGCGATTCTATTGACCAGTTCCTTGATTGAAATTTCAAACCCCGCTCCGAGATTGACCGGGTCGCTTTTGTTGAATCGCTCCGCCGCGAGCAGGATGCCTTCCGCAGCATCCTCCACGTAGAGAAACTCGCGGGTCGCCGCACCCGTTCCCCACACCGTAACCGTTGGTATCTTTCCGCTCACGTTGGCCGCCTCCAGGAATTTTCGGATCAAAGCCGGGATTACATGCGACGTGTCCGGATCAAAATTGTCGCGCGGCCCGTACAGATTGACCGGAAACAACACGATCGAATTAAATCCGTATTGCTCACGGTACGCTTGCGCCTGGACAAGCAGCATCTTCTTCGCCAATCCGTATGGGGCATTAGTTTCCTCGGGATAGCCGTTCCACAAGTCGTCCTCGCGGAACGGAATCGGCGTGAATTTCGGATATGCACAGATCGTCCCTACAGCGATAAATTTCTCGACGCCCGTCTGGCGTCCCACTTCCATCAACTGTGTGCCCATCATCAAATTGTCGTAGAAAAATTTTCCCGGATTGGCTCGGTTGGCGCCGATCCCTCCCACGCGCGCTGCCAGATGAATGACGAGATCCGGCTTCACCTCGAAATACAACCGTTTGACCGCCTCCATGTCGACCAAATCGTACTCCCGGCTCCGCGGCACAGAGATATTCCGGCACCCGCGCGCACGCAACTTTTCCTCGACAAAGGAGCCGAGAAATCCCGCCCCGCCGGTGACCAACACACGTCTGTTGGCCCAGAATGTCATGTTGTGCCCCCTGTCTGCCTTCCTTCCCTCACGGTTTGGCTGTCTTCCGTCGAACGACTCCCCAGCCCGACGGCCAGCAGAATCCAAAACAAATAGGCCAGGCTTCCAGCGAACATGTAATCGAACATATTGCGGACGGCAAACCCGATGACCACCAACACCCCAGCAGTCGCAATCACCTGCTGGTCACGATCCACTCCGGCGCGGGCCTTCTCATACAAGCCCCTGCCCGCACGATAAAACATCCACGCTAGCAGAATTAGCCCCGGCACCCCGCTTCCCACAGTGACCATCAGAAACAGGCTGTGCAGACCATACACCTGCGAACCCGAACCTTGATTCGTGTTGAGTGTCACCTGTTCGGCCAGTTGTCCGTACCCGCCGCCCACGATCGGATGCGCAAGCAACCGTCTGAATCCTTCCGACCACACATCGAGTCGGATGAGCACTGATTCTAAATTGATTATCCCCGTGAAGAAGCCAAATTGATATAGCCCGACTAGTATGGCAAGGAACCCGATGGACACCCCAAGCACGCTCTGGACCAGCGTGCGTTTTCTGATAATCACGGCCCAGGCACCGCCCGCCACCGCCAGCGCGAGCCAGCCCGCGCGCATATACGAGCAATACAGTGCTGCGATCGCAATCCCTAGCGCCCCCGACAGGACGATCCTCCAGAGTCTCTGGCCTGCCATCGCGAGACCAGATCCGACAATCGGGATCCCCAGAATTAGGTAGGTAGCAAGCCAGTTGGCATCCGAGAACGGAGCCTTGGCCCTGGTCACCGTACGGTCGAGCAGCTGGCCGCCCTCCTTCAGAAACATGATAAGCGCGGCTACGCTGATCACCGCCGTCCCCACTGCCACGGCCAGTACGACATGGCGAATCATCTGTTGCGACTTAAAATTGTGCCGCACAAACTGGACCCAATAAAACACCAGCCCCTGCGCCGCCAGTTTTCGCCACTCCGTAAAACTGTAGGCAGGATCCGCCGCAAACGGCACCGTCAGCAGAATCCACCCGATCAATAGCAGAAGGGGCGCATCGATAGCCGTCCGCACCCAGAGCGCCCGTCTCTGCACCCATGCCACCGCGACGCTCAGCGCGAGCAATCCAAAGAACACATGTTCCTGCACACGAAAAAGAGGCGGAAAAAAACTCGCAAAGGTGATCGCCAGCAAACCGGCAACGTGAATCTGAACGAGGGTGTCGTGGGTGATCTTGCGAATCCTGTCGGCCGTGCCCGTCAGTATATCCATCAGTGGTTGCTCCGTGCTGTGGGAGCAGCCTGCCGTGAGCCGTCTTCTCCCGCTCGAGTGGCAAGATCGAGCCGTTGCCGGTACATCTGTTCGTAATAGGCCCTGAACTCGCCGGACTTGATCTTCCGCCACCACGCCTCGTGCGTTTGATACCAGTCGACCGTCGCACGCAGCCCCTCCTCAAACTCCACGGTCGGCTCCCAGCCGAGTTTTCTGAGATGGCCACAATCTACGGCATAGCGTCGGTCGTGGCCGGGGCGGTCCTGTACCAGACGGATCAACGACGTGGCTTTCTTAAGATGCCGCAACAGCGCCTCGGCAACGGCAATATTCTCCCGCTCATTACCCCCGCCCACGTTGTAGACAGTGCCTGGCTCGCCGTGCGCCAGCACATGCTCGATGGCGGCGCAATGATCGAACACCGACAGCCAGTCCCGCCGGTTTCGGCCGTCCCCATATAATGGTAGCGGCTGGTCATCGATCGCGTTGGTGACAAAAAGAGGGATGAATTTCTCGGGATACTGGTTGGGTCCGTAGGTGTTGCTGCCCCGCGTAACCAGTACGGGAAACCGATAGGTCGTCCAATAGCTCAGCGTCAGCAAGTCTCCGCCCGCCTTGCTGGCTGCATAGGGGCTGCGCGGCGCGAGCACATCTTTCTCGTGCGAATGGCCCGAGTCGATGCTCCCGTAGACCTCATCCGTGCTGACTTGGAGATACCGTTGTATGCCGGCTTTCCGGGCTTCCTCCAGCAAAATTCCGGTCCCCACCACGTCCGTTTTGGCGAACACGGACGGATCGAGAATGGACCGGTCTACGTGGGTTTCCGCCGCACAATTGATTACGGCCTCGATCCGGTGCTCCTTCAGTGCCTGCGCCACAGCCTCGGCATCGCAGATATCCGCCTGCACGAACGCATAGCGCGCATGGTCGGCCACGTCGATCAGATTGTCAAGGTTCCCCGAATAGCG
>Ga0194132_10012477_pt1 | contig 10592 bp, 8 predicted proteins | sample TA2KigOf80mmetaG_FD_148612 | JGI IMG/M metagenome (GOLD analysis project Ga0194132, IMG submission 148612) | Freshwater microbial communities from Lake Tanganyika, Tanzania - TA2015054 Kigoma Offshore 80m | ecosystem: Environmental > Aquatic > Freshwater > Lake | place: Tanzania: Lake Tanganyika... | reverse complement strand
GTTCGCTCACGGAGACCCCCGAATGACCCGACTATACGCCGAGCTACCGACACCGCCGGTGAATGGTCTACCTGCCGAGACTCCGAACGAATGGTTGCCTGAGGTTTCCTGATTCCTATCAATCTTCATCTAGATGAATAGATCAGTGCGTTGGAATTCTCCACTGAGGAGATCCGAAAAGGTATGTCAACACATGCAGGACCCAAGTCCTGAATCCCCCCTATACTCGCCACATCCTAACGATTGTCAAAAATCAAAACTCGGTAGATCAAGGTTCAACTGTGCATCTTGGCATCGAGTCGTGATACGACTTCAAACCTTTTGTGGGGCGAGACATGGCCCCGCAGGTTGATACCTTTTCGGTCTGGACTCAGGTGATTGTGAATTTTCGATGAGTTATCGTAGGAGCTCGATGCAACAAATCTTGTCAATTTCAAACCTAATTGTCGTGTTTACTACAAGGCGCGGTATTCGGCGTGAAGCGTTCCGTGCGATTGACGATGTTAGTGTCCAAATTGCAGCAGGCGAAATCGTTGGGTTGGTTGGTGAGTCCGGTTCCGGCAAGACGACACTGGCGTTGGCCGCTTGCGGGGTGGGCAAAGTAACGTCCGGGAGCGTCCGTGCTGCAGGCCACGAGTTCTCGCAACTCAGGGGCGCGGCCCGTCGTGCAGCGCATGCCGATGTCCAGATGGTGTTTCAGGATCCGATGGTGTCTTTAGATCCGCGGCAGAGAATCGGTGACGGATTAGACGAATTACGACAGGTGCATCCCAATCGGACCTCGCGGTTCACCAATGAGCAGCTGATGGAACGTGTGGGATTGGCTCCCGATATTCTTCGCCGAATCCCATCGCAGGTCAGTGGCGGTCAAGCCCAGCGAGTTTCTATAACGCGAGCAACCATGCTTCAGCCGAAGTTGCTTGTTGCGGACGAGCCGACCTCAGGACTTGACGCAACGGTGCAGGACCAGATTCTTCGGCTGTTTAGATGGTTCCGGGAGGCCGAGGGTCTAGCAATTCTCTTCGTAAGCCATAACCTCGCGGTAGTTCGACAACTCTGTGATCGTGCACTGGTCATGAGGCAAGGCAAGATTGTTGAACAAGGAGATCCCGACGCACTCTTTGAAAACCCCATTCATGAGTACACACGCCAGCTTGTGGGTGCGGTTCCTGGAAAACACGCACGACTTGCTATCAGCTCGCAATGAAACTTGCACGATTCGTGGCTTTGAAGATCCTTGGAGGTTTCGTCACATTGTTCTTTTCCGCCACTCTGGCCTTCATCGTCTCTCGAGTAGCTGGGGATCCCACGATTCAGATGCTTGGTCTGTCTGCGACTGCCGATCAAATTGTCGAACTGAAGGCGCAACTTGGGTATGACCGACCGATGCTGACGCAGTATGCCGAATTCATCGGACACGTTTATCGGGGCGACCTCGGAGTTTCGCTTTTCACGAATGACAACAACCTTTCTGCCATCCTGGAGAGAGTCCCTGCTTCGTTGCAACTTGCCTCACTCGCCGTGCTTCTCGGTGTCCTCATAGGGATTCCTGTGGGGGCCTTCGCGGCAATCCGAGAGGGCAGTATGGCCGACCGAGTCGCAAGCATTCTGTCGATCGTTGCACAATCAGTGCCTATCTTTTGGTTGGGTCTCATGCTTGTGCTCGTCTTTTCGTTGAATCTCGGATGGCTACCAGCCGGGTTCATTGGGGATTGGCGCAACCTTGTGCTGCCGGTAGTCACGCTCGCTGCCATTCCCACAGCCCGCATCGCCCGCCTCACTCGAGCCACGATGACGAGTATTCTGGAGGAGCCGTTCGTTAGGGCCGCGTTTGCTCGGGGCTTGCCACGAAGACGAGTCGTCTACTCCCACGCGCTGCGTAACTCACTTCTGCCGGTCGTTACCGTCATCGGACTCCAGTTTGGGATACTCCTATCTGGTGCAATCACGGTCGAGTTGGTGTTTGCCTGGCCGGGAGTTGGATCGCTTGCGACTCAAGCCGTAATGAATCGCGACCTGCCACTCGTGCAGGCGCTGGTCGTCTTTGGGGCTGCGACATTCGTAGGGATTAATATCGTCGTTGACATCATATACGGACTCATCGACCCACGCATTAGGGAGAAGACATGAGAACGATTGATGCCCGAATCAGGGCCAATAGAGTGGGCACTTGGAACAAAGCTCTGATTGCATTCGGGATATTGCTTACCGCCTTGGCGATCTTTGCACCCTTTCTGCCCCTTAATGACCCCACCATTCAGAATCTGGATAACTCCTTGGTGCCGCCGATGTTCCAGACGGGTGGCAACTACGAACATCCGCTCGGAACGGATCATCTCGGGCGTGATTATCTCGCCCGAATGGTGGCTGGGGCACGTCTCACGGTCTTGATCGCAGTCTCGGCAGCGTTGCTAGGAGCTCTCGGGGGATCGCTGCTTGGCATCATCGCAGGATTCAAGGGCGGCTTCGTTGACTCCATAATTTCTCGTGTCACCGAAGCGCAGCTTTCATTGCCATTCATCTTGCTCGCAATCTCCGTAATAGTCGCGCGCGGACAGTCAATCGGCACTCTGATCCTTATACTGACCCTTGTTGGATGGGCTCAGTATGTGCGGGTGCTTCGAGCCGACACGTTGGCTTTGCGTGAGAGTGGTTTCATCACCAGTCTCCGACTCGGTGGCCTCTCCGATACGAGAATTATCTTGCATCACGTGCTGCCGAACGTGTTGGGAACAATCACAACGCTGGCTACCCTCGAGATTGGCACCTTAATCTTGGCCGAGTCGGCACTCAGTTTCCTTGGACTTGGGATTGTCGAACCCGACGTGAGCTGGGGTGCTGAGTTAGCGAGTGGGAAGAACTATCTGGAGAGTGCCTGGTGGCTTGTCACGTTTCCAGGAATCGCTATCTCATGCACCGTCCTCTACATAAATATTGCGGGCGACAGTCTGCGTTTGCGATTCGACCAGAGAAAACGTTCGTACTGACGATCTCGTGTACTGATGCACTCGCCGAAAGTCGGTGTCGGCGAACGATTGCAGGCGTTTGGGAGTTATGCCGCCACCTCAACTCCTATGGCCATTACAAGGTAGGTTCATGCTTGTGCATCGAAGCACAACGCCGCTCTTTCTGGGCCCGATCCATAGCATGGCGAGCCACTTTCCTTCGGAGAGAAGCCTCAATTCTGTTTTAGATAGCAGTCGGTTCCTGCCTTGAAACACGATGGTCGCGACGCGTCGCGGCAGTCGAGAATCCCGGGGGTTTAAGATTGCGCTCAGCATTCAGCATGTTGACAAGAACGTATTATCTGATAGTTTTACGTTACATACAACATAAGGAGGAGTCATGTTGGGAGTTCAGAGGAAGCGTATTCGTGCATTGGCGATCAGTTGTTCGTTGTTCGTAGGTGTCACAGCCCTGGCTGCACCGGTCGATGCCCAAGTAAAGAAGGACACTCTTGTGGTCGTCGCAGCGCTCGAGCCAGCGAACATGAATCCAGTAAAGCAAGCAAATAGCTTTGGTAACTTCTGGCAGCCCGTCGTCGAGCCGTTGGTGCGCACCGATGTCAACTTTGGACTGCTCAAAACTGGGTTAGTCAAGAATTGGCGACAGATCATTCCAGGAACTTGGCGCTTCGAACTTCAAAAGGGAATCAAATTCACCAACGGTGAGCCGTGGGACGCCACCGCCATGGCATTCACGCTAACTACGTACAGAGACACAATTGGTGCCCCGATGCGCGCGTATCTACTTAAAATAACTGGCTTTACCGTGGTGTCACCGACGGAACTGAACGTGTCGTTAAGTGCACCCGACAATTCCTTGCCGGCTATCTTGACTGCTATCCGAGCCTTACCGCCGGTGCACTACTCACAGGTCGGGCACGATGGATTCGGTGCAAATCCGATTGGAACTGGACCTTACCGATTCGATTCGTGGTCGAAGGGTATCGAGTTACGCCTTGTTCGAAATGAAAAGTATTGGGACGAAAAGGCCAAGATTAAGCGTTTGAATTTCAAATTTGCTGGAGACGCTGACACTCGTGCCAACCTTCTGCAATCTGGTGCAGTTGACTTCGCACTCTCATTGCCGTTGCAGCGCATTGACCGAATTATTAAATCTGGGAAGAACGATGTCATCTTGAAGGAGGACACTGGTCAGATTGCTCTCTTCTATCTCGGCCAAAAGACCCAATTGAAGGACCTAGACCTTCGAAAGGCGGCAACCTTGGCCATCGACGTGCCGGCCATTACGAAGAATGTGCTTCTAGGCAAAGGCGGAATCGCAAGTTGCTCGCTGCTCCTACCCCTTCTTAAAAACGCTGAACGTCCTGGATGCCACAAACGCGATCTCGCTGCAGCGAAAGCCATTACGGCGAAGTACACAAATCCGACAATTACGTTCAACTATGGACCTGCTCGTGGACCGAGTGACGAAGCTGTTGCCCAGGCGGTGGCTGCGCAGTTGCGCGACGCAGGGTTCAAAGTCGACATGGCACCGGACAACTACAACCAACTCACCACAAATCTCGTCCTCGGTCGAGTCGACGGCTTGGTGATGTTTGCGATCGTGCCTGTTTTTCCACATCCCCACGTTTACGCGCAGGGCTTCCTCACGCCGACCTCAATCACCAAGAACTGTCTCGCGCCCGGGATGGCTGACGCTAGTGCACTCGGATTGAAAGCACCGAACTTGGCTGCATCGGACGAGATCTATCGCAACATGGAGAAGGTCGCAATACAAGAGAACTATTGCATGCTGCCGATGTACCATGTGGTAAACAACTGGGGCCTGTCAAAAGGACTTGGCGGTTTCGTTCCACCACCTGCCGTTGTCATCAACTGGGCGTCATTGTTCTGGAAGTAGGTGCATAGTACTCGCCGTCCACTGAGCCACTGGAATGAAATTCAGTCTCGCAGTAGCAGTGCAGAGATATCGAGATAAGGTTCGTTATCTCGATGTCGCTGCCCTCGTGCGAGAGTGCCGAGCTGCTGAAGAACTCGGCTTTTACGCGGTCTATAGCGGAGAACGACGAGCGTCTGGCGTCACATCGTACTCGCACAATCCACTAATTGTTTCTAGTTGGATTCTTTCCGTTACAACTTCGTTGAGAGTCGGAGCTGGCCTTGTCGTTCTGCCGCTTCACCATCCAGTCACCGTGATTCAGGACGCATCAGTTCTGGCAGAACTGTCAGGGGGACGTTTCATTCTGGGACTGGGTGCTGGATACACGGGAGCCGACTTCGAGGCGCTCGGGGTATCGATGAATGAGCGAGGGCGGCGCATGGAAGCTGGCCTGAAAGCCATAGCCGCATATCGGCAAGGTGTCATACAAGAGTGTGACTCCCCCTACGCCGGTACTGTTCCGAAGAGAGACGAGGCACTTGGTGAAGTTGAACTGCGGGTGCTTGCAGGCGGTTGGAGTCTTCCTGGGGTTAGACGAGCAGCGCGACATACCGACGGGTGGATCTCTGGTCCGTTAGACACTTACCATGCATTGGCCGAAATGGCCACGGCGTACCGAGACGAATGCAGGCGACTTAATCGTTCTCCTTACGTTGCGGTGCTTCGTGAGGCATGGTTGGCAGATACCGATGACGAAGCCATCTCTGTTTACGGCCCCTATGTGCTGAGTTATCACATGACTTATCTCAAGCGTGGGAAGGTCTATGATCCCCGCTTCGATCCGTGGGTCAACCGAATCCGATCGGCAGATGAGCTTACCCTCGACGATGTTCTGCCAAACCGAGTGCTTATTGGCTCGCGAGACACGTGGATGCGCGAGCTTCACCGGCTGTGCGAGTTGGTCGAGCCAGATGAAATCGTTCTTCGACTCAGGCACGTTGACGGTCCGTCGCCAGGTATGACGCTTGAAGTGATGGAAGCCATTGCTTCAAGTATCATGCCATCGTTTGCGTAGGTGCGCCCGTGCCGGCAATGTCCAGCGACAATTTCCCATTGATCATGATGGGCGGTCTCAATGTTGTTCCTATCGGACCTCGGGTCGGCTTCTCTGAAGAGGCCTCAGGCTTGGCACAGGCCTGCTACTTTTGTGGAATGCTGATGTTATCGCCTGCAAGATGTCGAATATCCGTCATTGCCAATTTCGGAAGCTAATCGGAGGGTTGAGGTGATGAAGTTACCGTTGATTTACGTGTCGAGGATGGACGTTCAGGAGTCTTACTTCGACGAATTCATGACCTGGTGCAAGATCAGACATTGGCCGGACGTGCTGGGTGTCGGATTCCTCAGCGCAAATGGATATGTATCCGTCAGTGGCACTCCAAGGATTTGTAATGTTTATGAGATACCTGGAGTCGAGGTCTTCTCTAGAGAGTATGACGCCGTCAGAGCTAACGATGAGCAACTGAAGGTCATCGTCGCTGAGAAGATCAGCAAGCATTCCCTGACCGTGTACTCGCAGCTCGTAACCTATGGATTGCCTGAGAGACCTGAGGAGTCATCTCCGAGTCTCTCTCAATCTTGGTCATGTCCTGCCTTGTCGGCTGCACGATTCGACTTGCAGGCCAACGCCACAGACACTGCGCTGTCGCGTGACGTACAGGCGATCTTCACCAAGTTGGCGCTAGACGCACGGTTGCTCAGAGCGCGGTTCTTGAGGGAGTTTGCTAAGCACCCTACGTATCCGAGTCCGGAGCCCGCCTGGTCGGTACTCGTTGAGTGGGCGAATCTCGCAGCTGCTGAGAATGGCGTCGCGACATTAGGCGACGCGTTGACATCGCTCTTCGGGATGTCGATGACTCGTCTGCAGCTCAATGCCGGACGCGGGGTGTTCTCTCTGCGTCATCCAAACAACTGGAAGGTCTGACGGTCACATGAGCGACCGAGACTCGAAGAATCCCTCCGAATACCATAACCATGACGCGATGGGTCTTGCATACCAAGTCGCATCTCGCCAAGCGAGTCCTCAAGAGCTACTTGAGGCAGCTATCAAGACCATCGAGTCGACGAATCCGGTCGTCAACGCCGTGGTGCAGAAACTCTATGACGTGGCAGAATCTCAGATTCGGAGCGGTCTGCCCGACGGCCCGTTTCGGGGGGTGCCCTTTCTCCTAAAAGACTTGCGAGCTTCGCTGGCCGGCGTCCCGACGACGCAGGGCAGCAGGTTCTTTCGGGACAATGTGCCGGATCGAGACAGTGAAATCGTGGCCCGTTACAAGAAGGCCGGACTTGTAATCGTCGGAAAAACTAACACTCCCGAGTTCGGGGGGGCACCGACGACCGAAGGCAGCGTGAACGGAGCAACCCGAAACCCTTGGAACCTCGATTACTCGTCGGGTGGCTCAAGCGGCGGGTCGTCTGCCGCGGTTTGCGCTGGGATGGTTCCGGCAGCGCACGGTAGCGATGGAGGGGGGTCGATTCGCATTCCGGCGGCATGCACGGGGCTCTTCGGACTTAAGCCATCTCGTGGTCTGAACCCGTGCGGCCCTGAGTTCGGAGAGGCGTGGAACGGTCTTTCCGTCGAGCATGTAATCACTCGCTCGGTGCGCGACAGTGCGGCGCTGCTCGACTGCACCGTCGGGCCGGCGGTTGGAGATCCATACTCCGGTCCTCACCGCCAGGACTATTTCTTGCCGGAAGTCTCAAAGAATCCGGGTCGACTTCGAATCGCAGTACAGGTGGAGAGCATGGGAGGTGCACGCCCGCATCCTGACTGCGAACGGGCGGTGATGGATGCCGCAAATCTATTGGAGAGGCTCGGGCATTACATCGAGTACGCAAAACCTCACTATGATTCAGCCAGTGCTGGCAAGGCATTTCGACTCATCATCGCATCGAATGTGCTGGCGGCTGTCGACCGACACTCGGTTAAGGTCAATCGAGTACCCGAAGAAGGAGAGCTAGAGCGGATCAATGCTCGACTTATGGGAGAAGCAAGGCGTTCGTCGTCGGCTGATCTGGTCAGCGCGATTTGGGAAGTTCACGCAGTCGGTAGAGCGATGGGAAACTTTTTCGAGAACTTCGACGTTCTCCTGACCCCAACCGTTGCGACTCCGCCAGTTCGACTCGGGACACTCGACATAACAAGCGACGATGTCGAGTCATATCTCACCGCAGTCTTTAGGTGGATTCCCTACACTGCTGTGGCCAACCAAGCCGGAATTCCGTCAATGTCGGTGCCGCTCAGTTGGAACGCCGAGGGTTTACCGATTGGCACGTGTTTCACAGCGGGCTACGGCAAGGACGCTCAACTATTCAGATTGGCGGGTCAGCTTGAGTCAGCGCGACCATGGTTCGATCGTCGACCTGAGTCAATCGGGTGACTGGAAGTTGGCTAGTGCGCTGCCGCATTCTCGAAAGGCAGCCGCGGGTTTCAGACTGCTGCTCCTGTCTAAGGTGGGGCAAACTTCGCGTCTTAAGTTTGGGAAGCGTGAGCCTGATCAATGGGTAGGCAAATGATTCAACTCGACATAGGTGATGCGACGCTGGTAAGCGATCCCTATGACTTTTACAGATACCTCAGAAACGAGTCACCGATTGCAGAACTCGTCGGATACGAAAGAGTTTGGGTCGTAAGCAGGTATCTGAACGTCAAAGAGGTCCTCGGAGCATCCTGTTTTCGGTCTCGGCCAGTCGATGAGGAGGTACCCAGCAGATTTGTGGGGACCCCCACTGAGATCATGTGGAGGAACAATTTGGCGTTCTTGGAGGGTTCGCGTCACTCGAGAGTGCGTAAAACCTTGATTCGACCGCTCAATGCCATGAGCGGGCAACACGTCGAATCGATCGTGCGAGGCGTGGTCGAGGATGCAGTCGCTCAGGTAGTTCACGAGGTGTCGGTCGATGGCTGTGTAGCGATTGCGACCAAGATTCCGCAGGCAATCATCTGCATGCTACTGAGAATTACGAATGCGGAATTCGATCAGATGGCATCATGGACACGAGATTTTCTCCGAATCTTCCTGCCCGATGCCGCTGACGAGGAGACGTCGAAACTGGTCAACAATGCTTCGACGAATTTCGTAACGTTATTGGGTGATTTGATCGACCGTTGTGCCACCAATCCCGCAGACTCGCTGATCGATCATCTCGTTCAGCAGAATCTTGAGGGCAATCTTAGCAGTGGTGAGTTAGTTGCCACTCTGCGCGGAGTATTCACGGCAGGCTTCGAGACGACGGCTGGTACTATCTCTGGGCTACTCCTAGCACTCTCGCGGGATCCAACACTCCTCTCGCGTCTTCGTAGCGATCCGTCATGCGTCCTGGCGGCAGTTGATGAGGGCTTGAGGTGGGAGTCTCCCGTGCAAGTCGTAGTCAGGTACCTCGAGGATGATGCCGTAGTGGGTGGTCTTCGACTTCCCAAGGGAGCGTGCCTCTGGCTCATGCTTGGCTCAGCGAATCACGATGACCACACTTTCGACGAACCGGAAGAGTTCCGTCTGGGCAGGAACCCGACGAACCACCTCGCATTCGGGGGAGGACGACACAAGTGTGCGGGTCTTGGCCTGGCGCGACTAGAACTCGCGTATTTCCTCGAGGAATTCTCTCGACTGGTCAAGGAAGTGAAGGTCAATCAGTCCCAGATTGAACGTCATCAGAACCTGCAGTTTCGGTCAGTCTGCCGGCTTCCGATTGAAATAGTACCGTTTTGAGAGCGGAGGTGACGTGAAGTTCGGAATTGCAGTACCAGCCATGCACATCGTAGACGGAAAGTATCGGTTCGATCCCCGCAGCTATGTCGCCGAGTGTGTTGCGGCCGAGAAGGCAGGATTTCATACCGCCGTCGTGGGGGAGCGGCGAATCGGCGTTACTGCCTACTGCACGTCAACGGCGGTCCTCGCCGGTCTCGCGCTGGCCAATACCCAGACACTGAGCTTCTGTCCAATGGTCGTGCAGCTGCCGCTGCGCAGTCCGATCGATGTCATCCAGGACGCCTGCGTCTTCAACGCTGTCTATCCGAACCGTTACCGATTGGGGGTGGGTGCCGGTTACAACGAGCACGAATTTGAATTGCTCGGCGTCCCGATGACGGCGCGAGGACGCCTCATGGATGAGGGACTGCGGACGATGAATAGATTTAGAAACGGCGAGATTTCGGTTGATCTCGGTCGCGGGCTAGTCCCCGCGATGGACCCAGCTCTTGGTGAATGTCGCCCGGAAATCTGGGTTGGCGCGTGGACGGAGAAGGGAGTGATTCGCACCGCTCGAGAAGCTGATGGTTGGCTCGTTGACCCGATGCGAACGATTTCGGCGGTTGAATCGTTGGCAACGGTGTATCGAAAGGCGTGCGAGGATTACGGTCGGAAGCCACGGATTTGCCTGCTCAGAGAGGCGTGGATCGCGGACTCGGATCAATCCGCTCGCGAAGAGTTTGCACCTCATCTTGTGCGCGCGCACAGCGAGTATTTCCCGCGTATGCGCGGAGGTTGGAAGGACAAGGAACGGGCAGCCGGACAGCCCTACGATGTCAATCTTGACCCGTGGGTGGCGCAGATGAACACTAAGGAGGATCTCGACTTTCGACACCTGGTCGACGACCGAATCCTCGTCGGTTCAGCCTCGACGTGGAATCGACTCTTTGAGGACTGGCACCAGAGGATTAGATTCGAAGAACTGGTCGTTCGGTTGCG
>Ga0194132_10012476_pt1 | contig 10593 bp, 9 predicted proteins | sample TA2KigOf80mmetaG_FD_148612 | JGI IMG/M metagenome (GOLD analysis project Ga0194132, IMG submission 148612) | Freshwater microbial communities from Lake Tanganyika, Tanzania - TA2015054 Kigoma Offshore 80m | ecosystem: Environmental > Aquatic > Freshwater > Lake | place: Tanzania: Lake Tanganyika... | reverse complement strand
TGCTGCCGCACCAAGGCTATCTGATCCGCACTCAGCCCAATTCCCGGCTGCAGGTGACGCGGGTCGGCGAGTTCATCCTGTCGTTGGGGGCCAAGAAGGCCTTCACCATGATCCCGCAGACGCCGTTCACGCAGTCGACTTTCGATGTCCTGAACCAGGTTCTGCCGAAGGGCGGCGCCACGCATCAGAGCCTGATCTACGACGACAAGAAGACGACCTATCGCACCGAGGTCGACCAGGCGCTGCGCACCAGTCCCGACGTGATCCTGGCCAACGGCTACACGCCCGACACCGTCGTGCTGCTGAAGGACCTTTATCGCGCCGGTTTCAAGGGCAAGATCCTGGGCTTCGCCTACTCGATCAACCAGAAGCTGGTCGATCAGATCGGCCAGAACGAGGTCGTCGAGGGTGTCTATACCTTCGCGCCGTCGTCGGCGGAGGGTGGCTCGGCGTATGAGAAGGTCAAGGTCGCGGTCGGCTCGGCCAATCCCGACCCCTACACCTGCCAAGTCTACGATCACGTCAACATGGTCTTGATGGCCATTGCCGTCGGCAAAGCGGCGAGCGGCGAAGCGATCAAGGACAATATCCGCAAGGTCACGCAAGGCAGCGGCAAGTCGGTCGACAATGCGGTTGATGGCCTGAAGGCGATCGCGGCCGGCGAGAAGGTCGACTACAGCGGCGCCTCCGGTCCCTGCGATTTCGACGAAAAGGGCGACATCCTCGACTGCAAGTTCCGCTATGAGCAGATCAAGGGCGGCAAGTTCACGCTGGTGAAGATTGCTTGAGGTCGAATAGGGCGCGGGCCTCTGGGCCCGCTCGCGGCAAAGACGAAGATGCGGGCCTGGAAGTCCGCGCTCCGGCATGATCGTCGTCCAAGCCTTGGTCAACGGGCTGGTGTCGGGCACGCTTCTCGCCGTGCCCGCCATCGGCTTCACGGCGATGTTCGCCGTCCTGCGCTTTCCCAACTTCGCGGTGTCGGGTGTGGCGACGCTGGGCGCCTTCGCCGGCTACTTGGCCTATGGCGCGGGCCTGCAGATGGCGGGATCGCTGGCGGCGGCGTTCGTCGCGGCAGGCCTCGCCGGTCTGTTGTTCGACAAGATCGCCCACCTGCCGCTAGTCAAGGAGGGCGCGCTGCCCGCCGCCATCGCCTCGATCGCGACCGGCCTGGTGCTGGAGAACGTGGTGCGGCTGGGCTTCGGCAACGAGCCCCGAGGTTATGACCGGCCGATCGCCCGCGACGTCTTCTTCGGCGAGATCCGTGTCAGCCCCCAGCAGCTCGAGACCATGGGGCTGGCGCTGGCGCTCATGCTGGCCGTCTTCGCCGCGCTCGCCTTCACGCGCATCGGCAAGGCCATGCGCGCCACCGCCGACAACCCGGACCTCGCGGCGCTGAAGGGCATCCGACCCGAACGCATCGCCACGCTGGCGAGCCTGATCGGCATGGGGCTGGTCGGCGTCGGCGGCATGTTGTTGGGATTGGACAGCTCGATCGATCCCCTGACCGGCACGCGCATCCTGGTGTCGCTGTTCGCCGCCGCCGTGCTGGGCGGCTTGGGCAGTGTGCCGGGCGCCGTATTGGGCGCCTTCCTGATCGGCATCGCCGAGGAATTGTCGGTGCTGGTCGTCGGCTCGCAATACCGGGCCGCCGTCGGCTTTGTCGCCATTCTCGCCGTGCTGACGCTGCGCCCGCGCGGGCTGCTCGGCGAGCGAGCGTTCTGATCCGACGATGCTGAGCTACCTCCTCTTCATCGCCACCATCGGCGGCATCTACGGCCTGCTGGCGCTCAGCCTCAATCTGATCTGGGGCGGGGCCGGCATGGTCAATCTCGGCCTGGCCGGCTTTTTCGCCGTCGGCGCCTACGCCTCGGCGCTGCTGACCACGGCAGGCCAGGCGCCGATCGCCGCCGGCTGGCTGGTCGCCTTCGTGGCGGCGGGCATCGCCGGCCTGACCGTGACATTGTCGACGACGCGCTTGCGCGAGGACTATCTCGCCATCGTCACCCTGGGCTTCGCCGAGGTGGTTCGTCTGGTCGCCGCCAACGAGATCTGGCTGACCCGCGGCACCGACGGCATTTCCGGCATTCCCGGTCCGTGGAAGCGCGCCTTGGGGCCGGACTTCAACGGCGTTTACTTCCTGATCGTGCTCGGCGTGCTGCTGGTCGTCTTCTTCGTCGTGCGCCGCATCGACCGCGCGCCGTACGGCCGTGCGTTGCGCGCCATCCGCGAGGATGCCCAGGTGGCCGAGGTCGCGGGCAAGAACGTGCTGCGCTTCAAGACCGAGGCCTTCGCCCTTTCGGCGGCGATCGCCGGTCTGGCTGGTGCGCTCTATGGCCACTTCACCTCTTACATCGCACCCGACTTGTTCCTGCCGCTGATCACCGTCTACATCTTCCTGGCGGTGGCGTCGGGCGGCACCGGCCGGCCGGCCGGCGCACTGGTCGGCGCCTATCTGGTGATGGCGCTCCTGGAATCGTCGCGCTTCTTCGTCGAGGGGATTCCCGGCGTCACCGCCGTACAGCGCGCGGCGCTCAAGGAGTTGCTGATCGCCGTCGCGCTGATCGTCGTGTTGCGGCTAAAACCCTCGGGCGTGTTGCCCGAGCGCATCCCGCCCGCGCCGCGTTCGTCATAGGAGCTGACCATGACCCCCTTCGAGTCTTGCCTCGCCGCGCTGAAGCGGCTCGGCCCACCCGAGACATTGTTCGAGGCGATCGACCGGGCGCTCGCCCAGGTCGTCGGTCACAAGCTCTTCACGCTTCTCTACGTGGCGCCGAATGGCAAGCGCGTGAAGCGTCTCTACACCAACAAGCCCAAAGAGTATCCGGTCGGCGGCTACAAGCCGATCGAAGACACGGAATGGCGCCGACGCGTGGTCGGTGAGGGGCGCGCTTGGGTCGGCTACGACTATGACGACGTCAAGTGGGCATTCTTCGACCACGAGCTGATCCGTTCGCTGGGCTGCGAATCGGCGATCAACCAGCCGGTCGTCTATCGCGGCCGCGTGCTCGGCACCATGAACCTGCTCGACAAGGCCGGACACTACAAGGAAAGCGATCCGGCCAAGATCGAGCCCTTTGCCGCCTTGATGGTCGGCCCGTTCCTTGACGCCATCGCCACCGATCCCGATATCGGCAAGGTGTAAGGAGTTGTTTCGATGCCCGCGATGCTGGGTGAACTGCCGACCTGGAACCTGAGCGATCTCTACTCGGGGCCCGAGGGAAACGATCTCGAAGCCGATCTGGAGCGCGCCGCGCACGAGGCCGAAGCCTTCGCACGGGACTACGAAGGCAAGATCGCCGGGCTCGACGGCAAGGCATTGGGTGGCGCGGTCGCGCGCTTCGAGGTGCTGAGCGACCTGATGGGCCGTATCGGGTCCTATGCCTCGCTGTACTACGCCCAGGACATGGCCGATCCCGAGCGCGGCCGCTTCTCGCAGAACGTGTCGGAGCAGCTCACCGACATCGGCACCAAGCTGGTGTTCTTCCGTCTGGAACTCAACAAGCTGGCGGACGCCGATCTCGTCGCCAAGCAAGAGGATCCGGCACTCGCCAAATACGCCCCCTGGCTGCGCGACCTGCGCGCTTTTCGGCCGCACCAGCTTTCCGACGAGTTGGAGAAGGCCCTGCACGAGAAGCATGTCGTCGGCCGCGCCGCCTGGTCGCGGCTGTTCGACGAAACCATCGCCCGCTTGCGTTACCCTTTTCGCAACGAACTGCTGACCGAGCCGCAGATCCTGGACAAGCTGTCGAGCAAGGACCACGAGATCCGCAAGGACGCTGCCAAGTCGTTCGGCAAGGTGCAGGGCGACAATGTCGCGATCTTCTCGCTGGTGACCAACACGCTGGCCAAGGACAAGGAGATCGAGGATCGCTGGCGCCACTATGCCCGCCCGCAATCGGCGATGAACCTCGCCAACGTCGTCGAGGACGAGGTCGTCGACGCTCTGGTTGCGGCGGTCAAGGCTGCTTATCCGCGGCTGGCGCATCGCTACTACACGCTCAAGGCCCGCTGGTTCGGGGTCGACAAGATGCCGTACTGGGATCGCAACGCGCCCTTGCCCGAGCACGACGATCGAGTCATTCGGTGGCCCGAGGCCGAGAAGATCGTGCTCGATGCCTATCACGCCTTCTCGCCGGACTTGGCCGACGTCGGCCGCAAGTTCTTCGGCAGCGGCTGGATCGACGCGCCGACGCGGCCGGGCAAGGCGCCGGGCGCCTTCGCCCATCCGACCGTGCCCTCGGCGCATCCCTATCTCCTGCTGAACTACCAGGGCAAGGTGCGCGATGTGATGACGCTCGCCCACGAGCTCGGCCACGGCGTGCATCAGGTGCTGGCGGCGAGGCAGGGTGCGCTGATGGCCGACACGCCGCTCACGCTCGCCGAGACCGCCTCGGTATTCGGCGAGATGCTGACCTTCCAGTCGCTGCTGAAGTCGGCGCCCGACAAGCGTACGCGCAAGGCCATGCTGGCCGGCAAGGTCGAGGACATGCTGAATACCGTGGTGCGCCAGATCGCCTTCTACGACTTCGAATCACGCCTGCACCTGGCGCGGCGCGACGGCGAGCTCACTCCCGAGGCGATCGGCGAGATCTGGATGGCGGTTCAGACCGAAAGCTTGGGACCGGCCTTCACCTTCGACGAGGAGTACAAGGTCTACTGGTCCTATATCGGCCACTTCATCCATTCGCCCTTCTACGTCTACGCCTACGCCTTCGGCGATTGCCTGGTGAACTCGCTCTATGCCGCCTATCAGTCGGGCCAGGCGGACTTCGAGGCCAAGTACATCGACATGCTGCGGGCCGGCGGCGTGAAGCGCCACAAGGAGCTTCTGGCGCCATTTGGTCTCGACGCCTCCGACCCGGCCTTCTGGGACAAAGGGCTGGGCGTGATCTCGAGCTTGGTCGATGAGCTCGAGACGCTCTAGACTTTCGGGACCGCGGGCCTCCAGGCCCGCATCATGAATCTGAGCGGGCCTGGAGGCCCGCGGTCCGGCAAGAGAATTGACAGTCGACCGCTCTACATGCCCCTTCATGGCGGGTGGATACGGCCCGCCGCTTGCGCCCTCTGGGTGTGGTGAACGTATCGCGGCCTCGTTCAGGCACTCCCTTTGCCACGGCAAACGGATCAACAATGCAAGCAACTGACTTTTCCGTTCTGCCGACTGCAGAGGATGAACAATGCGAGACTATCGTGATGCCAAGGCCATGGCGCAAACGCTGCGTCAGGCTCTCAAGGAGAAGTCGGTTTCTCTGACCCACAGCCAAAGCCTGGAGCTGATCGCAAAAATCTTGGGTATTGCCGACTGGAATACGCTGTCGGCGCGGATCAATGCCTTGCCGAAGGCGGTCTCGGTCGAAACGCCTATCGTCAGGAAGCCAGTCCTGCCGCTGCGGGACCTCGTGCTCTTCCCCGACATGACTTCGCCGATCTATGCCATGCGCTTGAAGTCGGTGGCGACGATCGAGCAAGCGATGGCGGGTGACAAGGAAATCTTCTTCGTAACGCAGCGGCGCATCGCTGACGACGACCCGACCCCGGCCAATCTCTACACCGTCGGTGTCGTCGCAAGACCGATCGACGTCATGAAGATGCCCGACGGTGCCGTCAAGATGATGGTGCAGGGCTTGCGGCGTGCGCGTGCGACGCGTTACGTCGCGGATGGTGCGTGCCTGATGGCTGAGCTCGTGGCGATGTCGCACGAAAGGGCCGCAACGGAAGAGGCGGCGACAGTGTCACGCGAGCTGCTGCGACGTTTCGAAGCTCATGCCAGTATCGATCTGGCGTCGCCACCTCAGGCGTTGCTGCAGCTACCGCATTTGCACGATCCCGGCCGCATCGCGGACATGATTGCCCAGTACTTGTCGCTTAGCATCGAGCAGCGACAGCAGGTCCTCGAGGCGACCGACGTCGTCCAGCGCATGCAGGTGATCTTGGCGCTGGTGGCTCCGGATCGTCAGGCTGCCTGACGCTGGGTTGGCAAGGCATCTCGATCGACCCTATATCGATCGGGATGCAGATCAAAAACCTCATGACCCGGGCATGAGCCAGGACGAGGGCGATTCGCTGGGCGGCCGATTGGGCCGCTATGCCCGGGTCGGCAGCTCGGTCGGCGGGTTGGCGGTGAAGCTCGCCGGTCAGCGCTATCTCGGCTTCGCCCTCGATCGCGACAAGCACGCGGCCGAGCTGAAGGCGGCGCTGGGCGGCCTGAAAGGTCCGTTGATGAAGGCGGCGCAGCTCATCGCCACCATCCCCGACGCGCTGCCGCCGGAGTACGCCCGCGAACTGGCGCAGCTTCAGGCCAATGCGCCGGCCATGGGCTGGTCGTTCGTGCGCCGCCGCATGGCGACGGAGCTCGGGCCGGATTGGCAGTCGGCGTTCGCCAAGTTCGACAAGGAAGCGTCGTTCGCCGCCTCGCTGGGCCAGGTCCATCGCGCCACTCTCCCCGACGGCAGGCCGGTCGCGGCCAAGTTGCAGTATCCCGACATGGCCTCGGCGCTCGAGGCCGATTTGAACCAGCTCAAGCTCGTCTTCGCGGTCGGCCAGCGCTTCGATCCCGCGATCCGCACCGACGAGATCCACGCCGAGATCACCCTTCGGTTGCGCGAGGAACTCGACTACCGACGCGAAGCGAGACACGTCAGCCTGTACCGGCACATGCTGCGCGACGAGCCGCACGTCCATGTGCCCGAGGTCGTGGCCTCGCATTCGACCGACCGGCTGCTCACCATGACCTGGCTGGATGGCGAGCCGCTGCTCAACTGGAAGAGCCGCACGCAGGAGGACAAGGACCGGCTGGCGGTCAACATGTTCCGCGCCTGGTACGTACCCTTTTATTTCTACGGCGTGATCCACGGCGATCCGCACCTCGGCAACTACACGGTGCGGCCCGACGGCTCGGTCAATCTGATGGATTTCGGCTGCGTGCGCATCTTCCCGCCGCGCTTCGTGCGCGGTTCGATCGAGCTTTATCGTGCGCTCACGACCGACGATCTCGACCGCGCCGTCGCGGCCTACGAGGATTGGGGTTTCACCGACCTCAGCCGCGAGATGATCTCGGTGCTGAATCGCTGGGCCGCCTTCCTCTACGGTCCGCTGATGGACGACCGGCCGCGGCGGCTGACCGAGGGCATGGCCGAGGGGTACGGCCGCGAGATGGCGCAGAACGTGTTCGGCGAGCTGCGACGCCTGGGCGGCGTGCGGCCGCCGCGCGAGTTCGTGTTCATGGACCGCGCCGCCATCGGGCTCGGTGCCGTGTTCATCCATCTGCGCGCCTCGATCAATTGGCATCGGCTGTTCGAGAGCTTGATCGAAGGGTTCGACCTCGACGGACTCGCCGCGCGCCAGGCCGTCGCCCTGGAGAGCGTCGGCTTGTGAGGATTTTGGTCACCGGTTCGTCGGGCTGGCTTGGCCAGACTCTGGTGCCGCGACTTGTCCGCGACGGCCACCAGGTCATCGGCCTCGATCCGCTGCCGGCGCTGACCACCGATGTCGTGGGTTCGGTCGCCGATCGCGCCGTGGTCCGCCGGACGGTTCGCGATTGCGGCGTCGAGGCCATCGTGCACGCCGCGGCACGGCACAAGCCGCACATCGCCACGCACGGCAACTCGGAGTTCGTGGCGGTGAATGTGCAGGGTACGCTCAATCTCCTGGAGGAGGCGGTGGCGCCGGGCACGACGGTCGATCGTTTCGTCTTCACCTCGACCACCTCGCTCATGATTTCGCAGAAGATCCGCGACGGCAAAGCGAGTGGTGCCGAGGAGGCCGTCTGGATCGACGAGACGCTGTCGCCGTTGGAGCCGCGCAACATCTACGGCGTCACCAAGCGCGCGGCTGAGGAGCTGTGCCGCCTGTTCAATCACTTGCACGGCCTGCCTGTCCTGATCCTGCGGACCTCCCGATTTTTTCCCGAGGCCGACGACATGGCGCACGCCATTGTCCAGTCCGACGACAACACCAAGGCCAACGAGTTCCTGTTCCGCCGGCTCACCGTCGAGGATGCCGCTGAGGCGCATGTCGCGGCGCTGGCCAAAGCCAAGGAAATCGGCTTCGACACCTACATCGTCTCGGCCATGACGCCGTTTGCTCGCGGGGATTGCCGCGCATTGCTGGTCGATGCGCCGGCCGTCGTGGCGCGCTATTTCCCGCACTATCGCGCGCTCTACGACAAGCGCGGCTGGACCATGTTCGACTCGATCGACCGCGTCTATGACGCCGGCAAAGCGGTGCGCGATCTGGGCTTCACGTGCAAGACGGGTTTCGCCGAGGTGCTCGATAGGCTGAGATGACGCAACGTCGGATCAGCGGCACGTGACAGGCGCCGCCATGACTTCGCCTCAACCTCTGTTGCCGGAATTTCTGAACGTCAGTGTGCGGATCGCAAGATCGATGCAGATGACGAGCCAGCAGGCGCCGACAACGACAAAGCCCACCAACTGCGCGGCAACGTTGTGCATAGGAGAGTCGCGCAGGGGTGATCGGGCAGGGTCCCTGGTGGGGGGCTCGATCGGGCTGCCGTCGATGGCGAGCCATAGTGCGGAACGGCGCCCGTGGCCGAGCGACCTGAACTGTCGGTAGCGCCGCTGCGTGACGCTATAGACGCGTCTGAGGTCGATCTTCGTCATCGATACCACAGGCACAGGGCGACACGGCTTGCCGACATTTCGAACGAACGGCGATCGATGTCGCGGCTTTGGCGGCGAGGCATGAGGCGACCGTAGCGCAGAACCGGCGCGCCGGTCATCGCGGAACCTGGCAGAGACGCGGCACGGCTCGACGTCAACTAGATGCTCGATGCGCCACGAACGCGCGGCATCATGATCAAGTCCCACGGGCTCGGCACGTCGCCGTGCGGCACCCAGACCAAAGCCGGTGCATCGAGGGCGAAGGCCTTGTGCAGACAGGCTTCGAGCTGGCGCGCGTCGAGTGCCTTGAAGGCCGCGACGCCGAAGCTCTCGGCCAGTTTGACGAAGTCGGGATTTTGCAGATCCGAGGCGATCAGGCGATTGCCGTAACGCTCCTGCTGGATGCGCTTGACGTTGCCGAAGCCGGCATTGTCGAACACCACGACCACCACCGCGAGCTTGTGGCGCGCCGCCGTCGCAAGCTCACCGACCTGGTACATGAAGCCGCCGTCGCCGGCGATCGCCAGCACCTTGCGGTCGGGCATCGCGGCCTTGGCGCCGAGTGCGGTGCCGAAGCCCCAGCCGAGATTGTCCTGGTAGCCCGGCGACAGGAAGGTGCGCGGCCGCTCGATCGGCAGCGCCACGCGCGAGGCGAAGCCAATTTGGCTCACCTCGTCGACGAAGATGCCGTCTTCAGGCAGTGCGGCGCGGATCGCCCTCAGGAACGAGACTTGCGGCTCCAGGCGCGACAGTCTCTCGGTGAGCCAGGCGCGATGGCCGGTCATTTCCTCGGCACGCGACCGGCGCGTTCGGTTATGGCGCGGCAGCGCAGCGATCAGAGCGCGCAACTGGATCGCCGCGTCGCCGACCAGGGCGACATCAGGCTTGGTGTGACGGTCGTGCTCGTCGGGATCGATGTCCAGCCGGACCACCTTGAGGTTCTTGTCGATGCCCCAGCTGCCGTTTTGGATCAGGAATCGTGTGCCGACCGCGAGCACGGCATCGGCGTCCTTCCACAGGCGATGACCGACCGGCATGTCGACGGCCAGCCGATGCGAGCTCGGCACCACGCCGCGACCGCGCCGATAGGAGCTGACCGGCGCTTCGAGGAGCTCGGCGATCCGCCTCACCTCGGCACCGGCGTCGAGCGCACCGCCGCCGATCACGATGATCGGCCGCTCGGCTTCGCCCAGAATCTTGGCTGCGGCGGCGATCGCCTCGTCGTCGACTGTTTCCGCCGGCCGGGGCAACGGCCCGTCGGGCAGGGCGACCTCGCCGCGCTTGGCCCAGGTATCGAGTGCGCATTCCAAGGCGACCGGTCGCGGTCGCCCCGTAGTCGCCTGCCACAGCGCCTGGCTGACCAGGGTGGGCGCCTCTTGCGGGCTGCGGATGCGCGCGGCCCATTTGGTGATGTGGCGCATCAGGCCGAGCTGGTCGTGGATTTCGTGCAAATGGCCGTGGCCCTTGTCGATGTCGGCTTGCGGGATCTGGCCGACCAGCGCGATCACCGGCGCATTCATGCCGTAGGCGGTGAGCAAGGCGGCACCGGCATTCAGCATGCCTGGTCCGGGGACCACGGCGAAGGCCTGCGGCTTGCCGGTAGCCAGAGCCGCGCCCAACGCCATATAGGCCGCCGTCTGCTCATGCCGCGGATGGATGACGCGCAGTCGCCCCGCCGCATGATAGAAGGCGTCGAACAAGGGATCGTTGTGCAGGCCGGGCAGGGCATAGATGGTGTCGAGCCCGTGGCGCAGGAGGGTTTCGACCGTGGCTTCGGCCGTGGACATACGAGGCATGGCGCCCGTCTATAGAGCGGGCTGCGCACGATCAAGTGACGCCGGATGCGCCTGGTCCTGATTGGACTCTTCGCCTTGGCGGCGGCGGCGCTTGCCATCGTGCTGGCGGCGTGGCTGGCAGAGCGTCGGCTCGATCGGATGGCCGATGCCCGGTCGTTCGACGATGTCGCCAAGGT
>Ga0194132_10012475_pt1 | contig 10593 bp, 9 predicted proteins | sample TA2KigOf80mmetaG_FD_148612 | JGI IMG/M metagenome (GOLD analysis project Ga0194132, IMG submission 148612) | Freshwater microbial communities from Lake Tanganyika, Tanzania - TA2015054 Kigoma Offshore 80m | ecosystem: Environmental > Aquatic > Freshwater > Lake | place: Tanzania: Lake Tanganyika... | reverse complement strand
CGGCGGCAGACCCGGGTACGTATCCGCCGGCGGCCGAGATCCGTGCCGTGTTTGACCGGGTCTATGAGGCGGTGATGCGCGAGGCGCCGGCCTATACCGGCGACGATCTGGAAACTCCGCTGACCAGTCCGCATCCGATGTTCAAGACCAAGCTGGAGGCGCTGCTGTTTGCATCCAAGCATGAATTGGTGCATGCAGGGCAGATTGGGCTGCTCAGAAGGCTGCTGGGTAGGCCGCCGCTGCGGTAGTGCCAGAGTTTATCCCTATGCTTCGACGACTCGCATTTGCAGCCATCTTTCTGATTGCCGCCGGTATGCCTTTGGCAATTTCTTGTATTGTGATCAGTGCGACGCGACCAACCAGTCCGTCCTCCTCGCCAAACGCCCCAACGCCGAATCCCTCAAAAGTGCCCTCATACTTTCTCGGCCCAAGCGAGTTACTCGTCGGAGGAAATCCTTGGTTCGCTGGCGCACTCGTCTTTTGGAATGTTCCGTGGGCGCTTTTAGTGTTTGGCTATGCAATGTGGGCTGGGGCAAGCATCCAGTGGAGTAGTTCTTCGGATAACGTGCCACGTTCACGCAGTCCTGTAGTTCTGTTGGTCCTTTCGATTCTTCTGGGCCTTGTAGCCGCTTTGCCTTGGATATATGGCGCGATTCTCTCAATTACAAGCGCATGAATGAACTGCGCGCAGGTAGCGGGAGCCTCGAAATCAAACGTAGGTGCAAGGAACCGCCCTACGCTTTTTGCCGCGGTTTGATTTCCTTCACGCGCTTCTCGATACGACTGAGCACCTCAAAATCGCTCGGGTGGGGCGATTCAAATGCCGGCCGCAAGGGGATCGGCACGTCGTCCATGCGATAGACCGTGCCGCCGGTGTTGATGCCGTACGTGGCAACCTTGAAGGCCACGGCCGCGTGGCGGGTTGTAGGCGTGTCTTTCGGATCGAGCGCCACGTAAGGAATGCGGGCCAAATGCTCCCGGGCCGCTTGCGAGAAATTGGCCATCGGGTCGCTGGCGATGATCAGGGCCGCGTCCGCCTCGCCGCGGGCCAGGACGTCGGACGTGGTGTACTCACCAGGGTTAAACCGGGGAAAACCCTTGGACAGGTTCACGCCGAACGGGTAACCCGTGCGCCAGGAGACCACGTTATCCGCCCCGGTGACGTTGCCGTGGCCCCGGTTCGGCTTGGCCACGAACCGCGTGTGGGCGTTCATGTCACGCGTCAGGGCCAGCAGGGCTTCGCTGTTGCAATGCTTGCCCCGGGTCATGGTCAAACCCATGCCGAAGAAAATGACGCCAAACTTGGACGCCTTCATTTTGTCCATCAATTCCTGCCATTTTTCGAGCGGCGTGCCCGTTTCGGCTTCCACGACGGCGGCGTCGAGCGGAATGCCGCGAGCCAGGGCGCGGAGCGTCCAGAGGGCCTCAAAATCCTTCCGCGGTTTGATCTGCACGAAGATATCGGCCGCCTTCGCGCTTTTCGTCTTCCGCACATCCACAATCACGCAGGTCCGGTCCTTGCGGCCATTGGGCGTGAACAGCCCTTTGGGCATCAGGCTGTACTTGGTGAAGTGCCGCGGATGGCTTTCGGCCGGGTTGCTCCCCCAGAAGATAATCATGTCGCCCCGGTTGATCACTTCTCCCAGCGTGCAGGTCACTTCGCCCACACCCTGGAACGCCATGCCGCTCGGCCCGTGGCAGACGCTGGTGGTGGTGTCGATGTTGCCGCCAATCCAGTCGGCAATGGCCACGGCTTTACGCTGCGCCTCGCAGGGGGAGTCGCTCAGCCCGTACACCTGCGGATACCGGGCCGAAGCCAGAATCTGCGCCGCTCGTTCGATTCCCTCGTCCACGGTGGCCGGCTTTTGATCGATCAAGCAACTTGGCCCCTCTTCCACCTCGTGGTTAAGAAACCAGGCTTTGCCCAGCACGCAGGCCCGCTTGGCCTCGGTGATAGAGTGGCCCTTGACCGTCAAATCGATGTCATCGCAGACGCAACCGCAGAAAGTGCAGGTGGCGTCTTGGATGACTTTCAATTCCGCAGTGCCCACCTTCGGTGTGGGGGCAATTGTTGTGCTCATGCTTCAATCTTCTCCATCGTCACATCCATCCCTTTGCTCGTCGGCATGCCGGAGCCGTGGGTATCGGCCCCCATCAGCCGGCTGGAGAGGTCGCCGTAGGCGATAAACAGCAAACCGGGGGGCAGTTCACCATCTTTGGCGGCACGAATGGCTACGTCTATCTGGCCATGTTCGCCGGTCAGCCGCACACGGTCTCCATCCATGAGCCCCAGCGTCTGCATGTCTTCCGGGGCCACCTGGAGCGTGTTGATCTCGCTCTGGTAGTTCTCGCCGAACTTCCCCTCGCTGATGCCGCAGCCCTGCTTGCTGGTGCGACCGGGGATGAGGATGAACGTGGCAGACATCGCCGTGGTGGGAGTGCAAAACGCGGCCGGCTAAGTCTGGTCGTCCGGCTGGTGTTTATTATGGCCCGAATATCGAGTTGGTTCCAGGGCAGAGTAAGCGCTTTGCGTAGCCCTTGCCTGCCGGGCCAGGGCTACGGCGATCAAAAGGGGCGGCGCCAATGAACTGGCCGGTTACTTCGCGTCCAACGTTTCCGCACTTCCAGGCGCGCCCCCGGCAGGGGCGGCCTACTGGCTGCACCGCAGCACCAGCCGTGTTAGTTCAGGCGGGCAGTTCAGCCGCAACAGGATCGTACCGGAAAGCCCCCGGCTGACATGCATCACCGTCGGTGGCTCGTAATAAGTTCCTGCCGCGTAGCACGAGCCGATCAGGCTGGACGTGACCACCGGACCGATCAGCGGAAACCGAAACTGGCCGCCATGCGTGTGCCCCGCCAAGAGCAGATCCACGTCGTTGTCCCGAGCCCAACGCAATTGATCTGGGCTATGGGCTAATACAATCCGCAAAGGAGCGCGGCCATCGTGTCCGGCTGGTGCGGCGGCCAGATCAGCCGCGGGAGGAAACCAAGGGAGTTCATTCCCAGCCAATATCAGCCGCTGCCCGCGCACTTCCAGTTCCTGCCAGCGGCTCCCCAGGTCGATCAGGCCGTCTTCCTTGAGCAACTCCCGCAGCCGGCGATGATCCACCTTGAGATCGTGATTGCCCAGGACAAAATAGACGCTGTGTCGGCTCCGCAACGCCCCCAGCGTGTCGTGCAGCCAGGGAAACGTCCGCTCCTTATCGACCAGGTCGCCGGTCAATGCAATCAGGTCGGCATCCAGCCCGTTGGTCCGGCGCACGACTTCTTCAAACCAGGCTTTGCCAACGTGTCCGGTGAAATGCAAGTCGGAAAGGTGGGCGATGGTCAGCCCGTCCAATTCAGCAGGCAGCCGCGGGATCGCAATTTCCTTCTCGTGGACCGACAACTCGAGCAACTGATTGCCCGGCAACCGCGCCAGCCATGCGACCGCAGCGGGACCGTCGTAGGCGGTCCCCAACAACTGCAGAAGATTGTCGTGCGTCGAATGGTTGGACACTTGCATGCTGGCCGGCGGACGGCGCAGGTGCAACAGCCAGCGCACGGCAACGATCAGCGCCAGCAGATCGCAGAGGGCCACGTACAGGGCCGGCATCGAAAACTCGCTGCACCGCTGCCACAGGTTTTCCTCCCCCGCGACGTACCACCAAACCAGCAACCCGGGCGTAAGCGCCACGATCAAGTAGATCGAAATGTTGATCAGCTTGATGAGTTCACGGGGTACCGCCCGGCCGTGTACCTGGTTATAGACGATCACCCACAGGGCAATATGGCCAACAAGCGCCAGAATCAGCAGGATGGCGTCCAGCATAGGCCCGATCTTGGGGCAGGCGTCATTTCACCGCTTGCGATGACGACGCTTGCGGCGGCGGCGCCGGAGTTTCTGCAGTCCCCAGCACACGCTCCACGGTTTGCAGGAGTTGATCCAATCGGAACGGCTTGTAGAGAACTTCCTTCAGTCCCGCCTGGCGCGCTTTGACAATCGTGTGCCCTGGGTCGTAGCCGAAGCCGGTCATCAGGACCAAAGGGGGCGCATCGCGGCATTCGGCCACCTTGAGCATCAGCTCGTAGCCATTCATGTCGGGGAGCCGAATATCGGCAATCAACACGTCGTACCGGCCCAGGACGCTGATGTTGCGGACCATGAAGACCGTCTCGCGGGCGTCGTGGGCGGTTTCGACCACACAGCCATAGCGCTCCAGCAAGGCATGGGCGGCGCTGCGGACGGATTCGTCGGCATCCGCCACCAGGACGCGGCGGCCCAGTAGCTGAGGATGGCGGTCCTGGCGCTTGCCGGTGGGGGCGGCCTCGCTGGGGGTCATTTTCTGGCCGACCTTCTGAATGACCTGCTTGATATCGCGGGCGTTGCGCAAGATCCGCTCCAGCCTCTCGACCACTTCCGGCCCGTGGCCGATGTAGTGCTCCATGATGTTGACGGCGTCGTTGAGAATGTCGTCGATCGGCAGCGCCACCGCGGTGTGGATCGCCTCCACGCTGGCGGCGGCCGTGGTGGCCTTCTCCGCCACCAGCAGTTCCAGCGTGTTGAGCGCCACGGCCACGTCGCGGCTGAAGATTTCCAAAAACTGCAAGTCGCTCTCGGAAAAAGCCCGCGGCTCCGGGCTTTCCACGTTGAACGTGCCGATCACCTCATCGTGCAAAATCAGCGGCACCGTGAGCGAGCTCTTGGCATCCTTGGCCCCGGAGAGATAGAGCGGGTCTTCTGTGGTGTCTTCGCAGAGATAACTCTTGCCCGTGGCCGCCACGAAGCCGGTCACGCCGTTGTTCTGCGGCAGGGCATAAAGCAGCCGCTGGGCAGCCTCTGCCTCCATGCCCACGGCCAACAGCGGCTCCAGTTTGCCGGTGGCCGCGTCGAGCAGGCGAATCTCCACCACGTCGAAATGCAACAAGTCCTGGGTGTAATGCAGGATATTGGACTTGAGCAATTCAATTCTTTCCGCCACGGACATCTCGAGCAGTTCTTCCGGCTTCAGGTCCGAAAGGTCCATGCCTGCCTTGTGAATGGCGGCCAGCTTTTGCTGTTGCAGCATTTCGGTAGTCACGTCGCGGACGGTGACAATTAGATGCTGCGAAGTCTGCCCCCCTTCGGCGATCGGGGCGGCATGGATCTGATAGTAGCGGTTTTCCCCGGCGCGGAGCGTGGAACTGCTGGGCGCACCGGACGAGAGGGCGGTATGGAAGGGGCAGAAGTCCGGACCCAGGATTTCCGGACTGGACAAGACGCTGTAGAAGTTCTCGCCGACGATTTCTTCGCGGCCGCTCCAGACGAGCATCCGCTGGTTGTGCCAGATGATCTTGTTGTCCGAATCGAGCAGCACGACACCGTCGGGCATGCTTTCCAGGATCCGCTCGTTTTGTAGCAATCGGGCCAGGCGGGAGGCGGCAACCAGGTGGGCCGAAGTGACGAAGGTCCCCTCGAAGCCGCCGTGCGTCAGGTGGGCGAGCGCGCGAAGCGGGCTGCGAACCTCCACTACGTCATAGTGGTCGCGCAGAAACGAGAGGACGGGGGTGTCGTCGTCGCTGCTATCGGCAACCAGCAATATCTTGGATCGGTCCGACAACTCCTGCACTCCGCCGCGACAGTGAAGTCCGGATGGAATTATAGGAACCCTATGAGACCCTAACAACACGTCTCGCCGGCGCAAGCCCTCAACTCTCACATCGGTCGATTGCCGGGGAGGGATTGATTGGGTTTGGGCGCGATGCGCCGTTTACCTCGCTGGTTCCAGGTAGATTCAGCACCTTCGGCACGTTCCGTACGGCCCTCCGCAGGACACTCCGCCTTGTGAGGGGAAGGCTGTGGGGCGCTGCCAATCCGGAGCATGGGGGAGCAATGGGTTCGGGCTGGCATTTGCAGAAGGAGCCAGGTGTGACGGGCGATTCAGAGGGCCTTTTCGACGTCCAACCGCAACTGCTGAGGCTGCCGTTTGACGCGATAACCGCTGAGGTAGTCCACGTCCAGCAGTACGCCCAGGTCCTCGCCGTGCGGCGGCAGAACCAGAGCCTCCAGGCCGGTTATTTCCTGGCCTCCCAGCCAGAGTTGCGAAGCACGGACTGCGGAAACATCCAACGTCCGTCCGTCGCGGGCTACGAACGTGCGCCGCGGGAAGGTTTTGCCGCGGGGAAGCAGACCGGCGGCACGGGCCACCGATTCGGGCAGAACCAGCGGCGGACCCTGATCGACCAGCGTGCAGTTGGCCGGCGTGGCCGGACCGATCAGCAGATTGCTCCGCCATTGTCCGCCGACACGATAGAGGGGCGCGGCGGCGTCCATCGCCGTGCGCCGAGCCTCGGCGACGCGGGGTGCGGCGGCCGCAAAATCGAATCCGCCCCCCAGACGCTGCCCAAGCGCGGCCAAGGCACGCTGCGCCTGAACATCGCCGCGCAACGCTTCATACCGCTGCCTGATCCGATAGAGAACATCTGTTTCCAAGTACGTCAGCGCCGCTACGGCCAGCGCGTTGCGGGCATTGGTCCATTCGATCAAGGAATCGCGCGGTCCCGCGTCGTCGGGCACTTGATCCGGCGTCCGGTACCGTTGCCGCAAGGCGGACTGTTCCAGCCGCAGGCGCGCCAGTCCATCGGCCCATTGCCGGCGCAGCGCCGGGTCGGACGTGGAAGCGGCCTGGCGCTCCAGTTGCGCCACGCGCCGGACGTTGTCCGCCAGCAGCCGCCCCGTGTTTTCGTTTTCCTCCAACCATTTGGCACATGTCCGGCGAGCCCGATGAAACCGCCTTTGATGCTGCTCCAGCGCGTCCAACTGCGTCCGCAGGCGGAGATCTTCGCTACAGAGCCAATGCTCCCCGGCGCGCGTCAATCCCCGTGCGCGGAGGATTCCCTCGGCTGCTTCCTGCGTCAAAGCCGGGCTGTCAGCCTCCTCCCTCGCCGCATCCACCGGGGGTTGGGCAGCCGACATTCCGGCGAGCAAGGCCAGGAAGACCGTTATCATCGCTACCAACGTCGTTTTCGATTCCCGCAACCGATAAAACCCCTTCCGGCGGCTGGGCCTTCTCAGCACGTCCGCGCCGGCTGTTGCAGTCGCTTGCCGTCGGAAGTCGATAGAAAAGGTTGGACGTTGCAGGTTAGCGGGCAACGAGCCGCGGATGGGTGCCGCCGGCACGCCGCCATTCGCCCCATATCGAAAGGACTGGAAGATGTGGCGGGCTTTATTTCTGGCCGTGGGCATTTCGTGCTGCGTGGTGGGGCTGCAGTGCCTGGTCATTGAACAAGCGATTGTCGTCACCGCGTCCGATTCACCCGCTGCCGCCGGGCAATATGGCAAGAAACGGACGCCCATCAACCCTCCGGAATGGGCCCCCTGGACCCTGTTAGCGGCCGGCGCGGTCGTCATGATCTATTCCTTCACCATCCCCAAACGGGTGAAAGAGTAGCTCCCCCTATTCCCCTTTGCGCAACGACTCGAAGTATTCTTCCACGTGGGTCCGCTGCGCTTTGGGGAGCCGCTGGTTGGTAAGCGGATCGGAAGGCCCCGTGTCGCGGCTTTCAAACTCGGCCTGAATGGCGTCGTGAACGCGTCCCTTGGCGTTCGGGCCGTCCGCCTTTCCCACCACCGTAGCGGCTCCCTTCCGCACTTCCTGGCGGACCTGGGTGTCGAAGAATCCGGCATCCTGCATCTGCCCGTCGCTTTCTGAATCGACGTGTCCACGTCCGAAGCCGCGACCCGGTTGGCGCTGCCCTGGGCGCTGTTGACCCTGTTGCGCCTGCTTGCCTTGCCCCTGTTGTTGACCCTGGCCCGGCTGTTGACCTTGCTGTTGACCTTTTCCTTGCCCCGATTTTTGTCCTCCACCCTGGCACTGCTTGCAGCCGCCCCCCTGGCACTGATCGCAGTTCATGGACTCCTTCGCCGCCTGGATGTCCTCCAGGGTTCCATCCAGCGTTTCAAGCTGGTCGTTCTGCTGCTGCAATTGGCTGAGGTCGTCCGCCAGTTGCTGCAGGGCGTCCGCAGCCGCTTGCTGCTGTCCCTGCTGCAATGCGTCCGCGGCCTGGCCAAGCTTTTGCGCCATCTGCTGCAGTTGTTCCTGCTGCTGTGATTGATCGAGCTGGTCGAGCTGCTGCTGCAGCCGGTTGGCCTCGGCCTGATTCCCCTGTTGCTGAGCCCGTTCGTGTTGCTGCTGCAGGTCCTGTTTCTTCTGCGCCTGGGCTTGGGCCTGTTCCTCCAATTTCTGCTGGACTTGTTCGAGCTGTTCCGCCAGTTTTTGCTGCTGTTGTTTATCGAGCTTCCCGTCCTGTGCCTGCTGTTTGAGTTGTTCCAGCTGCTGGGCGGCCTCCCCAAGGTCTCCCTTCTTCAAGGCATCCGCCACTTTATCCGCGGGGCCCTGTTTCAAGTCGTTCATGCCGCGGAGCTGCTCGCGCACTTTGTCCGCCCCTTCCATCTTCTGGCGGCGCTCCGCCAGCTTGTCCGCCAGCTTATTCAGCTCAATCAGTTCCTTCTTCGGCTCCTCGGCGCCTCGTTTTTCCATGTTGCGCAGACCCTGGTGCAACTCCTTAAGCGCAGCCTCCGCCTCTTTCAGCCCCTTCTCGGCGGCTTCTTCCTGGCGCTTCTCAACTCGCCTGCGCAGATCTTCTTTTGACCTTTCCACCTGCTTGTGCTGCGCCAATTCGGCGGCGGGGTCCGCGGCCTTGGGAGTTTCCCTGGCCTCAACCACCAACGCCAGCAGCACCGCCACGCAGAAGGGGACCACGGGAAGCAACAGCCGCCGCCGCAGCGGCACGCCGAATTTCGACCCAACGTCAATCCGCTGCGCCTTGGACACCGCATCCGCCAAAAGCGCCCGCCCTGCTTCCGACTGCTCTTCCTCCGGAGTCAGCGCCAAGCTGCTGGAAATGCGCTCCCGCAGTTCAAACCGCCGGTCGATCTCCGCCGCTGCAGAGAGGATGGTGGGACGCTTAAGCCAGGTCCAAAGCCAGGCTGACAAGATGCCGATGGCCACCCCCGCGGCCAACGCCACGCCGTTGAATACCCAGGAGTCGATCCGGGTGGGATACCGGCTGTGAATGCCAACGGCAATGGCTGCCAGCGAGAGGGCCCCCAGCAGTGTCCAGGCCAAGTAGGCAAAAAACACCTGCCAACTCAATCGCCGCCGAGCAATGCGGACCTGCTCCAGAACTTTATCCATTATCTCGCCCTCTTGGCTGGATCCTCGACCCCCATGACTCTGGACGTATTATAGGGCCCATCGGTTCCCCTGTCTCGCCAGTTTTTCCCCATGGCATGAGTTTTCAGCCCGTGTTTCCCGAAATTTCCGGACACGGGCCCGGAAGCCCAAGTTACAGGGCAACTGGGTTAAGTGAGCCCGTCAATTGCGTATATTGATATAGGTGAGCAATTGCGCATGACCACCACGACCCAACATCCCGAAACGCAGACACCGCCGACACTTCCGACTCCTGCCGAACGGCCGGACGCCGATGTGGTGATTTACGACGGCCATTGCTCAATGTGCACCCGGCAGGTGCGGAGGCTTGTCTGGTGGGATTGCCAGGGCAAGCTGGCCTATCTATCGCTCCACGATCCGGAGGTTGCGCGCCGCTACCCTGACCTTTCGCACGATGCCCTGATGGAAGAAATGTATGTCGTGACGCAGCAGGGAGATCGGTATCACGGCGCGGGCGCGGTGCGCTACCTTACGCGGCGGCTGCGACGGCTCTGGTGGCTGGCGCCGCTATTGCACATGCCCTTCAGCCTGCCGGTGTGGCAGTGGCTGTACCGGTTTGTTGCCCGGCACCGCTATTGGTTTGGACGTGATGAGCCGTGCGAAGACGGAGCCTGTGCGATACACCTCAAGAAGAAATAAGGAAATGGCACCGACAGAAAAAAATAGGACAGGATAGGACCGTCCTATCGGTCCCATCCTGTCCTTTTGGGTTTTACGAAACTGCCGCCGAGGCGTAATAAACTCTTACTTACTGACCCACCTTATACGCCTTCTTGAACGCGGCTGCACCAAAGCACAGTTCCATCTGCTCACCTGCGTCCGCCTTCTCAACTTTGGCTTTGCAGTTCGGGCAGCAGAACGCAACCTTGACCCCGTCTACGTCTGTCGTCTGATCAGCTTTGCATGGCCTGCCGGAGAAGGGGCATTTTTCCTGCTTGGCCTGGCCGGTAACCACCATCTGGTGGTGGGCCTTGGTGGCAAACTTCTTCGTGTCCGCTTCGAATGCCTTGGGGCAGTTCTGGCAGCAGAGATAGACCTTGCCTCCTTCAAAATCGACCGCCGCTTCCTCTTTGGCGGGTTTGCCTGAAATGGGGCACTTGGCATTGGAAACGTCGGCGGCTTCGGCCACCATCGCAATGGCCAGCAGGGCCGTCATGGCAGTCGTGCCCGCGATCATCGGTCGAATTTTCATGGGGGGATCTCCTTGGTGCAAAGGGGGAGAAAATAGGTCGGATACAAAGTCACCCGTCTGGGCGTATTATTGCGGCCCGGCGGAGGCCCCGTCAAGCAATCCATCCCCAGTAATTCGTCGAGGTTGCGTTGGCACTGCCCCGACGGGAGGGCTATGATAGCGTCGTTTAGGGCTGACTCTCTTCCCGTCTTTGTGCCCCCATGCCAT
>Ga0194132_10012473_pt1 | contig 10594 bp, 6 predicted proteins | sample TA2KigOf80mmetaG_FD_148612 | JGI IMG/M metagenome (GOLD analysis project Ga0194132, IMG submission 148612) | Freshwater microbial communities from Lake Tanganyika, Tanzania - TA2015054 Kigoma Offshore 80m | ecosystem: Environmental > Aquatic > Freshwater > Lake | place: Tanzania: Lake Tanganyika... | reverse complement strand
TGCTGCCCTTGGTTGACCACGTAGTCCTGGTTGAAAACGTGCTGCTCGAGCTGGAATCCCGCTTTGATCGCGTGCGATCCCGTCACGTACGATGCGGAGAATCGCTCGAGGAACCGGTCTTGCTGGTTCTTGTCGTAATAGTTCGTCTTGGCGTTGTAGGTGAACCCCGTCGCCGCTTCGGTGATCGCGATATCGGTCGGCTTCACGGCGAAGCCAAAGATATCCGTCGCCTGCTCGCGGGTATACGTGAAGCCGTTCTGACTGAATCCAACGCCCGCTTCCAGGAGGAACTTGCTGGTCATCGGCGAGTTCCACGTCACCTGATACAGGCTCGCCGGCCAGAAGCTCCAGGTGGCCTCCGACTCAGGTGCCGCGTTGTTGCCCTGCCCGCGCACCTGGTACGACTGGATGTCGGCGAAGGCGTTGATCTTGTGCTTCGGTGACGCCTGCCAGGTCACGCGACCGGCCTGGCTCTTCAACCACTCTTTGTTGTAGGCGATGCGATCGAGATCCGGCGTGTAGACCGGCGTGCCTTGTGTCTTGTTGAAATAGATGCCGGGCTTGTCGGTCCTGGTCCCCGATAAGCGAGAGGCGACGAGCAGCCACATCTTGTCCCGCTTGATCGGCCCGCCGAACGACACCGTATTGTCGTACAGATTCAACACGCGCTTGGTGGTGGTCAGCCCGCGGTCGCGAAACCGTTGGTTGAGATTGTTACCCTGGAAGCTGTCGTTGGTGAAGGTCCCATCGACGTTGAGCTTGTAGGTGTTGCCGCCTTCCTTGGGCACCAGGTTCATCATGACGCCCGTGGCGTTGCTCTCAGCCGACACACCACCCGACTCGACCGTCGTCTCTTCGACTGTGGCGGGGTTGACCAGATAACCAAGGTTGCCGCCGATTGCCAGGTTGGCGATCTGCATGCCGTCGTACGACATCTTGGCCCCGGACTTGCCGTGCAGCGTCGCCGCGTGCACGAAGTTGGCGGCGTAGATACCTGCCGAGCCGCCCGAGTCGACGCCGCCTGACATGCCGGGGATCAGGCGGGCAATGCCCATGTACCCCTTCGAGCCGCTGGGCAGCGCCGAGATCAGCTCGTCGGTGACGATCGTCTGCTGACGGACGTTCTGGGTGTCGACGAGCGGACTGGCTCCAGTGACGGTCACGGTTTCCTCAAGGGCGCCCACCTGGAGGTCTGCGTTGACGGTCGCCGTGAAGCCCGCGGGGATCTGCACGCCTTCGCGGCGCAAGGTGTTGAACCCCGGCAGGCTGAACGTGACCTGATACGTGCCCGGGCGCAGGTCGGTGATGTTGTAACGCCCCTCCCCGTCGGTGACGGCAGCGCGCACCTTCTCGATGAGTGCTGGGCTCGACGCTTCGACCGACACCCCCGGGAGCACTGCACCCGAGGTATCGCGCACCACACCCGCGATGCCACTCGCCTGCTGAGCGTTCGCCCGGTCCGCGAACAGGAGCAGGGTGACAACCACCAACGACACACGCGCCATCCGACTCCCGGACATCGATTCCTCCAATCCGCGACGTTGCCCGACAGCGCCGACGCCCTCACGCAGGGCAGACGGCGGAAAGTGCCAAGAAGAACGCCACAGCTTCACATCGTGACACTGACGTGTCAAGACGATCGGTGTCATTTCAGGCGCATCGTGCGCTCGTGATCCAGTCGCATGGAGTTTCGTGAACGAAGATCGGTCCCCCGGCATGCGCCCGGAAACACAGAAGCTCGCAGGAGTCGGTTGATGTCAGAACTTCATAAGGATTCACCCGCCGGGATGCCAATGGATGATCAAAACAGCGGGTGAATGTTGACGAACAGCGCCAGACAGACCACATACAACATGGCGCACAGCCCGACGACGAGCGTGAACCCGGTGCGCGGCGTGACCGAGGCCAACCAGATGAAGAACGGAAACAATACGGAACAGTACCGGCCGAGACCTTCGTACTGTCCCGACGAGAGCTGGAGCCAGAGATTTGCGACCATGAACAGCCCGTACGACGCGCCGAGCCTCCACCACACCAGCGGCGCGGCGAGCGCGAAGGCGAGCGCGGCAAGTCCGTTCAACATGTCGTACGGCGCCATACCGCCCGAGGCCAGATACGCGTACGGCTGTGTCGCCAGCACGCGAACCAGCCGCCACAGCGCAAGCCAAGGGGCTCCCCCGGGGTGGTAGCCCCACCGCTGCACCGTGGCCACCCACTCGAATGGGCTGCCGGTCAGCTGGAACACGAACCAGGAGTACGCGGCGATGCCAGTGGGGACCAGCGCGAGCCCAAGCGAGCTCGTCACACGCTCCCATCTCGGCTTCCCTCCTCCCCGCCCTCCCTGTCCCTCCGGTCCTCCCTGCCCTACACGTCCTGCTGTCCACACGTCGCGCCAGACGAGCCACGCAAGCGCGGGCCACATGAGGATCCCGTTGACGCGCGTCGCCGTCGCAATCGCGCCGGCGACTCCGCCCGCGATCCACCGCCTCGTCCGGAAGAAGTAGAAGCACCACACCGTTGCAGCGAGGAACGTCGACTCCGTGTAGACGACGCCGAAGAAGTACGCGAAGGGGAACACCGTCGCGAGCACGATCGTGTGCAGCGCCCGCCGTGCCGACAGGTCGCGTCTCGCCAGCCTGTACAGCCCAACCAGGGCGAGGGCGAACGACAGCCATGACACGACGATGCCGCCGAGGTACAGGTTGGAGGGCGCAGGGCCGAGCAGTCGGCCGACGTGGCGCATCAGGATCGGGTAGACGGGAAAGAACGCGATGGTGTCGCGTCCATTGGGCGTATAGTGGAAGCCGAACCGCGCGATCTGGAAGTACCACCCCGAGTCGTAACGCGCGAACGGATCCCAGAGCAGGCTCGTCGAGCCGAATATCGTGAATTGTTCTCGCTGGTAATCCGGGAACGCGACGTTCAGCAGAAACGCCACGCCAGCCGAGACGAGGCGGAAGGCCCCAGCGAAGGCGAGGATCGCGAGCACGCTCGGAACGCGGTGGCCCAGGACGCGGAAGCGATCCACAACCTCAATCGGTGACCAGGATGGTGTCCGGCGAGTCGCCACGCGGGCTCGTCACGAGCGCGGCGCCCGCGGCAGGGACGATGGCCCGCCCAGGCCGCACGTGAGAAACGATGCCGGCCCGAGACGTCGCGCGCATCATGGACAGGTGAAGGGTCAGACCGGCACAATATAGCCTATGCCGCTCTTCGAATACGCGTGCCGCGCCTGCGGCCATCAATTCGAGTACCTCAGTCGCGGCGACGAGCGCCCGACGTGTCCGTCTTGCGCCGCGTCCGACCTCGAGAAGCAGCTGTCAGTATTCGCCGTGAGCACCGGATCGGGCTCGACGGGGCGCTCGGTCGGGTCGACGCCCGAGGTGGCGCCGTGCGGCGCCTGCGGCGATCCACGCGGCCCCGGCGCCTGCAGTGTGAGCTGACTCGCGAGCACCTATCGCAGCTTGACGTGCGGCGCGATCGACAGCTCCAGAAACGACGGATGCTGGGCGTCATGCAGCACGGTCTGCTTCGCGACTACGAACTTGGCGTCGTGCGCCGGATGCTCACCCGTATTGTGGTTGCGCGCCAGATGCGGAAAGCTCGATGACGAGATGTCGAGCCGCAGCCGATGCCCTTTCTTGAAGATCTGGGCCGCATAACCGAGATCGATCGTGTACTCGTAGGGCTTGCCCGGATCGACAAATGATGGCGGCAACTTCGAGCCCTTCCGGAACCGCGCCCGAACGACGCGATCGAGAACGTTCTGCGCGAATCCGTCCGGGTGCACGTCGACCAACTTCGCCGTGAAGTCGGTGTCACGCGCCGAAGTGGCGGCCCAGAAGTTCACCTTTGCCTGTCCAATGACGGCCAAATCCTCCGTGAGCGGCGCGCTCGTATAGACCAGCACATCGTCGCGCAGCTCGAGCAGCGACTGTTCCTGTGTACCGGACGGAATGTACGGCCCAAGCGTGAGACAGCAGCGTCCGCCGCCGTAGCTCGGCGTCGGCTGCTGTGGATCGTAGGTGAACGTATCGGCTGGGCCTTCGGAGGGCCGCTCCGCGTCCAGGACGCCGTTGCCGCGCAGCGAGTTCGCCTTGCCGCCGCTCCTCACGTTGAAGCGCTTCGTAACCGTGCCCGGCAACGGGAAGTCCGGAGCCGTGATCCAGAACCCACCGCCGCGCGTGCCAGAGTCGGGTGGCACCTGAACGAACACCTGCACCGGCGGCAGGCGATCGAACCCGTTGTCGAGGCCCTTCACGTGCCGGTCGTAGAAGCGCAGCTGGGACTCCCTGAAATCACGGTCGCTGACCGGTCCCCAGTCGGCGACGCCCAATCCGCCGTGCCCGCCCGGCTCCATCATCAGCGTGGTGCCCTGCCGCGCAGCCTCGGTGCCTCCGTGGGCCCGAAGGCCCATGTAGCCGCGCACCGATCCAAGAGCGAAGAGATCGGTCCACCCGCCGGTGACAAACGCCGGCACCTTCACGTCCGACCAGTGGGCTTCCACGTCGACCTTCTTCCAGTAGTCGTCGTAGTTCGGATGCTCGAGCCACTCGTAGTAGTACGGCGCCAGGTCCCGGTACTCCTTGAAGCTGGAGAGGGGGATCTGAGTGCTCCACTGCGAGAAGATCACGTCCTTGCCGCGCTGGAGGTACTCGTCCGAGGCGCGGCGGGCGGCCTCGGGCGTGGCGCCCTTGGCGATCTCTCGACGCCGGAATTCGTCGGGCGAGAAAAAGTTCAGGATCCAGCTCTGCGCGAACCAGAGGTCGAACACGCCGTTCACGTAGGTCCAGTGATCGTGGTAGTCGGTCGAAGTCTGGCCAGGTGCGATCGCCTTGAGGTGCGGCGGCGAGGTCAACGCGGCCTGCCACTGCGTCACGCCGTAGTAGGAGTTGCCCGCCAGACCCACCGATCCGTTCGACCAGGGTTGCGCCGCCGCCCACTCGACGGCATCATACCCATCATTCTGCTCCTGGACGATCGGATGAAAGGTGCCCTCGGAGCGGAACGTCCCGCGCGAGTCCTGCGTCACGCCTACGTACCCGTTCTCCGCCCAGAACGCCACCTGACCGCTGGTCCGCTCGAAGCAGCCATGACCCAGACGCAGCCCGTACGGCGTCCGCTGCATGATGACCGGATAGCGCCCTGGCTTCGCCGGCAGGTACACATCGGTGGCGAGCCGCACGCCGTCTCTCGTCCGCATGTACTCCGTGTGACAGGTCACGCCGTTCCGCTCGGCGACGACGGTCTTGGGCAGATCGACCGGCGCAGCGCGGCCTCGCATGCCGAGCACCGCGCTCAAAGCGAGGGCGAAAACCGCCGTCGCCACGGCCGCACTGGCAACGCGTCGGCGGGCTCGATCGGCGGACGTCACACCACTGAACGCGGGAGAGACGGCAAGCGTCAGCTTCATGGGCATAGACACACCAAGTAGGCGGATTCTAGCAGTAGGGGTGGCCGGCCACAGTACCTGAACCCGCGCCGACCGGGCCGCTTTTTCTTGTGTCGGGCAGGCCGTCTTTGCCGTAAGCTTTCGTGGAGTGTGCGGGCTCCGTCCAGGCGTCACCGGGGCGAGCGCCCTGCCAAGGCATCAGGAGGGAACGTCGTGAACCTCTCAATCGGACAGCGCATCCTCGTTTCGGCCGCGGCGACCGTGGTGGCCCTCTCCGTGCCGAGCCTGGTGTCGGCCCAGTCGGCCAGCAAGCTGAAGCGGACGCCTGATGGCCAACCGGATATCTCCGGCATGTATGAGCCGGGCCATATTTCACAGCCGGCCGAGCATCCAGTGGGTGAACCCTGGAAGCCGAAGCCGCTTCCCGGGGGGCGCACCATCGGTCCGACCGACTTCGGCGCGAGGGCGGCGGCGGACAGCGATCCGGGTCGGCCGCAGATCAAACCGAGCAACAAGCCGTTTGTGATCGATCCGCCCGACGGTAAAGTCCCGATGCAGCCGTGGGTGGCCGAGCGGCGGAAGGTCATCTACGACAACCAGGACAAGCCCGAGCACCTCGATCCCCGCGTGCGCTGCCTGCAGGCCGGGATCCCGCGCGCCCACACGCCGGTCTACTACAACTCGTATCAGATCCTGCAGCGGCCGGGTGCGGTCATCATGGTCTACGAGTGGAACCACATGACGCGGATCATTCCGCTCGACAGCAAGCGGCCGCCCCTCGACAAGCGCATCAAGCTGCCCATGGGTGATTCGCGCGGCCGATGGGAGGGCGACGAGCTGGTGGTCGTGACGACCAATTTCAACGATGACACCTGGGTGCTCGGACACGGCGGGATCGGCGACGGCCAGCCCGCATCGTCCGCGACCACGGGCCACGGCATCGTTCACAGCGACGAGCTCAAGGTCACCGAGCGGTTCATCCCGCTTGACGGCGGCAACATCATCCGGTACCGCGCGCTCATCGAAGATCCGAAGGCCTTCACCCGTCCGTTCACCATCGAGTTCGATGCGATGGTCAAAGGCAGGTCCGACCATCAGATCTTCGAGTACGCCTGCCACGAAGGCAATCGCGACGGCATCCTGATGGCGACGGGTGTCGACATCGATCCGTCACAGAAATAGGGGTCGGAGAGGTCAAACTGGCCGGACGGGCGCGCCGCAGGGCTTGAGTCCTGCGGCGTGGCCCAGCCCCACAGCGTGACGATGGCGATGTCGGAGGCGATGACTCGGGCGCGTTCCGAGTCCTAGCGTCCGACTGACACGCGAACCGCGGTGGACGCGCCGCCCAGCTGGTCCTCGTTGAAGGCTTTCGACACACCAGCATCGCCGAGCACGCCGCTGACGCGCCGATAGCGTGCTTCCACGCCCACCCGCACCCATGGCCCCACCGGGACGTCGAACCCCGCGAGCACCAGCGGGCCGGCCTTCCGGACGTCGACGTTGTCCCCGCTCTGCGCGAAGTCGCTCTCTTCCGTGTACTTCATGAAGGTGACGCCGGCGCCCACATAGGGACCGGCGGCACCGGCCCTGAAGCGCCATCCCGCAGCCAGATCAATCGGCTGCATCCTCGCTTCCCAGGGGATGCCCAGCCGGAACACATTCCCGTTGGAGACGAACACCCGCTCGCCATCGAGCGACGATCGCGTGATGGCTAAGTCAGCGAACACGCCGTGCCAGATCCGCGAGACGTGCGCACCGCCACCCAAGGTCATCGGCTGGCTCGTCCCCGCAACGGCGTCGAACGACTCGGCGGCCTCGAGAAACGTCACGCCGCCGGTGAAGTAGCCGGAGATGCCGGGTGCTTGCGCGACCGCAGGCTTCACCGACAACAGCAAGCAAACGAGACACGAGAGCAGCACCCCTCGGGCGCTCATCGCGCCACTCCGAGGCCACGCAGTACCGCGCGCGCGTCGACCAGGCCATGGCCGAAATCGTCGTCCCTGCCCGGGCTCCCGAGGTCGGTCGCCAGCTGCTTCAACGCCGCTTCGATCGCGGCGGGACTCGTGATGCCCTGCGCCACGAGCAGCGCCGCAACACCGGCTATATGTGGAGCTGCCATCGAAGTTCCCTGCGTGCCGAAGCCGGCGTAGCGATCGAACCGAGGCGCGGTGATGCCAGCTCGCGGATCGGAGTCGCGGGTGTCAACGGTGACCTGGAAGACTACACCGTCCGCACCGCCATCACGGAAATCGCCCCCCGGAGCGGCGATCTCGACATGCGCGCCAGTGTTCGAATAGTAGGAGCGACGCCTGGACCGTCCGACCGCGGCGACCGCCATCGCCCCCTCGATTTCCGGCCCATACCCGGCCGGGTACTCGACCGGGTTGCCTTCGTCGAATTCGTTGCCCACCGCCATGGCCACGAACACGCCGCGGCCCACGGCGTACCGTAGTGCGTCCAGCAAGGCCGGAGACTGCCCAGGTCCGCCGAGGCTCAAGTTGATCACCTTTGCGCCGTTGTCGGCCGCATAGCGAATGCCGTTGACGAGGGCCGACGTCGTGCACCCACCGGCATCCGGATCGACAAAGCCTGGCTGGTTCAGCGCGCCGCGTGCTATCTGAAGCTCCCACGATCCCACACACACTTTCACGGGCATCAACCGCGACGCGTAGGCCACCCCCGCAAAGCCCAGGGTGTTGTTCGTCTCCTGGAGGACGGTGCCGGCGACGTGCGAGCCATGCCCCACCATGTCGAGCACGGGGCCGTTCCAGAAGATGAAATCGCGGCCCTCGAGCACTCGACTCGGCGAGATGTCGGGGTTGGTTCCGTACGGAATGTTGACGCTGGTCAAGCTCGTGCCGTTCCACAGAGTGAACGGGAACGACGTCGAGACCGTCGTGATACCCGTGTCAACAACAGCCACGATCACCGACGAGGAGCCGCCGCGGCTGATGTCCCACGCCGCGGGCATGTTGATGAGATTCAGGTTCCACTGACGCGAGTACGCGGTGTCGTTGGGCGTGACGCTGGTCTTGAGGATGTAGTTCGGCTGCGCCCACGCGATCTCCGGCTGTCGGGCAAGGATCGCAGCGGCGATCTCAGCATTCGGTTCGGCGGCGGCGTGCACGAGCAAGGTGTCGCCGATCCAACGCGTGGACGTCCGCCCTGAGGCCCTCAGCACGGAGAGCGCCCGGGCCTGGTCGGCCGAGGCGAAGCCGTCACGAAACTTCACCAGCAGCTGTCCGGGCACGTAGGCGTGCCGATCGCTGAGCGCTGCGAGCACGGCCGTGCCCTCCTCCCCCGCAAGGAGCAGCGGATAGGCCGGGCCGTCGGGCGTCGCGGGCTGAGCGCGTTGGGCCGACGGAGACGAGAACCACAGCACGGCTCCCAAGAGCGCCGCGCCTATCGACGGGATGGGACGAACAGCAGCGTGCATGGGCCTCCTCGCGCGACCGCCGATAGGTCGCGGACCTCTCCATCATGGATCAGATGTGCGATGGGCCCAGCAGCTGAACGGTGATACTTCCCCTGGGCCTGCAGCGTCAGCCGAGGAACGCGGAGTGAACCGCGCGCAACGCACGATCGCCTTGAGCGATGTCGATCACGACCGACACCTTGATCTCGCTCGTCGAGATCATCCCGATGTTCACGCCCTCGGCGGCCAGAGTTTCGAACATCCTGGCGGCGACCCCGACATGGCTGCGCATGCCGACGCCAACGATCGACAGCTTGCAGATGCTCTCGTCGCTGGTGACCTCCTGGAAACCGATGTCGGCTTTCAGGCCCTCGATGACGAGCCGGGCCTTCGCCAGGTCGGGCTTGTCGACGGTGAACGAGAGATCGGTCAGAGGCGCGGCCGCCGCATGGCTGACGTTCTGGACGATCACATCAACGCTGATCGCCGCTTCGGCCAACGCGCGGAAGGTGCGTGCCGCGATGCCCGGCCGGTCGGGCACGCCGACCAGCGTCAGTTTCGCTTGGTTCTTGTCGAGAGCGACCCCTCGCACGACGATGTCTTCCATGCTTCGCGTCTCTTCCTTCACGATCGTCCCCGGCTGGTTCGACATGCTGGAGCGCACCTCGAACACGACCCCGAACTTCTTGGCGATCTCGACCGATCGCAGCTGCATGACTTTCGCACCGGAGCCGGCCAGCTCCAGCATCTCGTCGTAGGCGATCTCGTCCAGCTTCCGCGCGCTCGGGACGATGCGCGGGTCGGCGGTGTACACCCCTTCGACATCGGTGTAGATCTGGCAAAGATCGGCCTGGAGTGCTGCTGCGAGCGCGATCGCCGTGAGATCCGAGCCGCCCCGGCCCAGCGTCGTGATCTGCCCGGCCGGCGTCTGCCCCTGGAACCCCGCCACGATCACCACATTGCCTGCGTCGAGCAGCCGGTGCGTCTCCTTGGGCGTGATGTTCTTGATCTTCGCCTTCGTGTGCACACCGTCGGTCACGATGCCGGCCTGCGCCCCGGTCAGCGACACGGCGGGCACGCCGATGGCGTGGAGCGCCATGGCCATGAGGGCAATCGTGGTCTGCTCCCCGGTCGCGAGCAGCACATCCATCTCGCGCTCGGGCGGCGTGTCAGCGACCTTCTTGGCAAGCGCGATAAGGCTGTCGGTCACACCGCTCATCGCGGAGACGACAACGACAATCTGATGTCCACCAGCCCGGCTCTCCGCAACGCGGCGGGCGACATTCTTGATGCGATCGGCGTCCCCAACGGAAGTTCCGCCGTATTTCTGAACGATCAGTGCCATGAGTAACCGAGCGCAGGGCCATCAGGCGCGCGACGACTGTCGCCCGTCACGCAGCACGCCGCGCGGACAATCTGATCATCATATCAGCGCTCGGGGGGAGCTCTACCTGAGGAGCGCCTCGGCGGCGGGGAAACGCGGTTCGATATCGACCGGCACGTGCGACAGCTTGTCGAGGGCCGCCTTGACCGGAGGACGGACAACACCCAGTCGGTCGCCCAAGGCCTTCGCCTTCGCATAGTCGCCCGCAGCCTGCATCTCCATGATCTCGCGCGTCAGAGCCGTGACGCCGTCCTTGATCTTGAGCCGGTCGATCCCGAAGGTTCCGTCCGGATGGATCACGACCCCGCCTTGATCGAGCAGGAAGTTGAGCTGAATGGCGATTCCCTTGCCGTGGGCCTCAGTGATCCCGAACCGAATCGACCGGAAGGCCGACGCCAGGAAC
>Ga0194132_10012471_pt1 | contig 10594 bp, 9 predicted proteins | sample TA2KigOf80mmetaG_FD_148612 | JGI IMG/M metagenome (GOLD analysis project Ga0194132, IMG submission 148612) | Freshwater microbial communities from Lake Tanganyika, Tanzania - TA2015054 Kigoma Offshore 80m | ecosystem: Environmental > Aquatic > Freshwater > Lake | place: Tanzania: Lake Tanganyika... | reverse complement strand
TCCTGTCCCTGAGTATTTCGAGGATGTGGCATGGGTGCCGTGCATCCCGAAATTGTCTGTCGTGTGGCGCAGGCTGCCCAGCCTGCCGTATCGCCGACGGCCCGTCGGCCCGGCGGGTGAAGAACGATTCCTTACTCTCCACGCGCCTGGTTCCCTTCGCCGCCCCGCAGGCTGGGCAGCCTGCGAAACAGCAGACAGGGCTGTCTGCGTTACCACGACAACCCGGTTACGGAAAACCTTTGGATGCACCACCAGCCATTTTCATTCTGGGAGCGCGGCCGTCTCGGAGACTCGCCGCAGCGGGTTGGCGCGAGCGGAAGCGCCATGAACGGCGCGCGCCGGCAAGTTGCGGATGCACAGCGCCCGTGCATCCCGATGTTGTTGGTAGGGCGGGCCTGTTCCAGCCCGCCGCCCACTGGATGCAAAACATCATGCTCCGGCGGCGCGCCGGGACGGACGCGCCCTACCTGCATCACCGGCAACATCGGGATGCACCGGCACCGCGCGTGCAGCGAAATATTGGCTTGAGTGGCCATGGTGAATTGTGATTCCTTCACCACTTTCGCCCGTGTTGACATGAAGCATTTACTTAGCCTGGAGGCGCTCCCCGTGGAGGCGTTCGCGCCTATCTTGAGACGCGCCGCTGACTTCAAACGAGAGAGGGGCAAGCTTCCTGAACGCGTCGCCCAAGGCCAGATCTGGGGGTTGATTTTCAGCAAGTCCTCCACGCGCACCCGGGTTTCCTTCGAAGTCGGCATTCGGGAATTGGGGGGGCAATCGTTATTCCTGAGCGCGAATGACATTCAATTGGGACGAGGTGAGCCGATCAAAGACACCGCCCGCGTGCTGGGGCGCATGATTCACGGGGCGGTTATCCGCACTTTTGCGCAATCGGATGTCGAAGATTTCGCGCGATACGCGGGTATTCCCACGGTGAACGCGCTGACGGACGACGAGCATCCCTGCCAGATTTTGACGGATTTGTTTACGTTTGTGGAGCGACGGGGTGACATTCGAGGCAAGGTGGTGACTTTTGTGGGGGACGGGGCGTGCAACGTGCCGGCGAGTTGGATGTTCGCCGCGGGCAAACTGGGATTCGAGCTGCGGATCGCGGCACCCAAGGCCTTTCAACCGTCCGCGGAATTGCGAGCAAGGGCCGGCGGGCGGATTTATTGCACCGAGGATCTGGAAGCTGCGGCCGACGGTGCGGATTTGCTCTATACGGACGTTTGGGTTTCGATGGGGAAGGAGGCGGAGGCGGCGGAACGGCTCGAGCTCCTCGCGGGATATCAAATCAACGAGCGAGTGGTGAAGCGAGCGCGTTCCGGGGCCTTGGTGATGCACTGTCTTCCGGCCTACCGGGGAAAGGAAATCGACGAGGCGACTTTCGAGGCGCACGCCGACACGATTTTCACTCAGGCCGAGAACCGTTTGCACGTTCAGAAGGCCATTCTGGAGTGGATGCTGACGTAAGCCGCACAGCGGTCGGGAAAAGGATGCATCGTGGGTGTGGGGGGCCGGGGGGGCATTAACGATGCGCTCGGCGACGGAATCCTGTTGGGATTCTTGGCGGGACGAGTTTGAGTTGCGTTTCGTCGGTTGGGACGGGAGGTTTATTCCCGTTGGAAAGGACCCAGCAAGGAGAGTGGGTGGATAGCTGAGACGATGAAGGGGTTGGCGAGCGTTGGGCGGGATGGATCCGGCCGGGGAGTGGAAGCGAACCCCTTTAGTATTTCCCGTCTCTGACTTCGAAGTGTGTGGGTTTGTCGTAGGAGGGAAGCCCGTTCATGACCCACTGAGTGACCCAGTCGATCAAGATGGAACATGATATTTTTTCCGGCTTGAGCAGTTGATGCAATCGGCGGGCGTCGCTGAGCAGGGCGGTTTTGGACTCGCGACCCTTGAAGTGAGGGCGACGTCCCATCTTCGATGCCATCGTCTTGGCCAGTTGGCGGACCGAGATTTTCTCCAATCCTGTGAGATTGAAAATGGCTATTGGATTGGAAGCGAGTTCCAAGGAGCGGAGGACGGCTTCGTTCGCGTCCCGCTGCCAAATGCAATTGAACCACCCATTCTGGAGTGGGATCGCTTCGTTTCGCCACACTTTGGAGGCGATTTCGGCGGGAACTCCGTAGCGCAATTCCGAGGAGTAATTGAGCCGCAAGATGACACCTGCGGTGGATTGTTGTTCCCCGTGCCATTCGAAAATTCTCTCCCGAGCCAGGGCGGCGCTGGCATATTCGCCGATGGGCAGAGGGCTGACATGCTCAGCCGCGCCCCGTCCGCGCACGGTGCAGAGGGGATAGACGTTCCCGGTGGACAAGACGACGAACCGAGCCTGCGGGTAGCGGCGCATGGACCAGGCGGGGATCAACGTGTTGGTCGTCCATGTGGCCGTGGGGCTCGCTGTGGTGCCAAACTTTTGACCCACCAGATAAAGGACATCGGAGGCGTGGGGCAGTCCACGATAGGAGGAAGCGTTCAGCAGGTCTGCTTGCACGGTCGTGACGCCATGGTCCTGGAGCCATTTTCTTCGAGGGGCATCGCGAAAACGGCTGACAGCGATGATTTCGAGGTTGGATCCGGCCTCACGCGCGGCTCGGGCGGCGAGAACCGCCAGACTGGGGCCCATCTTGCCGCCGGCCCCCAGAAGGACGAGGGGGGAACGCACGGTCTGAATATCCCGGACGAGCTGGGCCGAGGGACGCGTGAGAACTTCGTCCAATTCGCGCTCGGACGAAATCCGGAAGGGCCAATCTTTTGCAGCCGAAGTTGAAAGGGGGCGGTTGGTTCGGGGGTGAGGAATGGCCATGTTACGAATTCGGCCCTATCGGCGGCTGGTGCTCCGTTCCTGGAGCCAAAAGATGTCTTTGTTGTTGGCGGAGGGGATATTCAACTGAATGTTTGCGTTTTTCCGCTGCTTGGGGCGCGTGCGCGGATCAATCCACTTATGGATTTCGGAATGTCCATCCGCGAAGTTGAGCCCGCCTGCGCCATTGTGATAGCTGGCCGGGAAATCCACGAGGATGGTGGCGCCGGGAGTATTGGGATAGCCGATCATGTCCACGACGAAAAAGCCGTCATTGATGCTTTCCTCGCGCTCGTCGATGAGGACCCAGGTTTTGGAGGGCGCGGGGTCGGTCATGTCGGAGGTTTTTCGAAGCAGCTTCCATGCGCTTTGACCGTTCCAGACACTGGCGGGATTCATCCAGTTGTTCATCGCCATGCTTCGAACGCGTGGAAAAACGCGACCACCGTGCCTGGAGATGCTGATGTCGGCGGGGCAGCGCCAGACTCCGAGGGTATTGTGGTAGGGCCAGAGATGGCTGCGTTGGAGGAACAGCGTGTTGGTATTGTCGGGTGTGCCGTTGAACTCGAGCCAGCCGGCGCACCATGTGTTCGGATAGAAAGGTGAATTCGCGGCGTTGAATCCTCCTTGATCATTGCCGTTGTTCGGTGGGATGCGGTCCGCATTATCCAGGGAGTACATGGTCCAGGAGAGCCCAAGTTGTTTGAGATTGCTCAAACAAGCGATGCCCTGGGCTTTGGTTTTCGCCTTGCTCAAGGCGGGCAGGAGCATGCCGGCGAGGATGGCGATGATGGCGATGACGACCAGCAGTTCGATCAGGGTGAAGGCGCACAAGCGCCGACGGCGCTGGCTATGTTGGGGAGAATGGGAACGCATACGGTGGAGATGGGGTTACCCTGCAGATTATGAAGCAAGCAAAACGAAATTCAAGTGCCGGTTGCGGCTGCCGATTCCTGAATTGTGTTCCTGGAGCTCCCATCTTATCTTCCGGACGACGCCTCCATGCTTCATCCTAATTCCCAACGCGTGCAAGGCAGGGGGCGTCAGCGCCGAATTCCTCGGTCGTTCAAGGAATTGACGCCTACCAACGCCTTCAATCCCCGGACTTTTTTTCGGGAAATGGTTTGGAAGGCCTTGGTGACAAAGAGAATTGGCACCACGCATCGCCCTGATTTTCCGGAACTGGCTCATGGAGATGTGGCCTTGACTTGGATTGGCCATGCCTCGTTTTTGGTGCAGTTTTCGGATTTAAACGCGCTGATTGACCCGAATTTTGCGAACTGGCTTTTTCTGCTGAAGCGGATCAAGCGGGCTGGGTTGCGGCTCACGGATCTGCCTCCGATTGATTTGGTGCTTCTGACTCACGCGCACTTCGATCATTTTCATAAACCGACCTTGCGGAAGCTGCCGTCGCCCAAGACGGCGGTGTTGCCCTGGGGGATGAAAGACCTGGCGCGAGGATTGGGATTTCGCGAAGTGGTGGAGTTAAAATGGTGGGAGACCTATGAGGCGAATGGCTGGAAGGTGACGTTGACGCCTTGCAAGCACTGGGGAGCGCGAATGATTCGTGACGATCACCGCGGCTTCGGCGGGTTCGTTTTGGAACATCAGGGCCGGCGGGTGTTTCACGCCGGGGACTCCGCGTATTTCGACGGATTCCGTGATATCGGGGGCAAGCTGGCTCCGGAGATTGCCTTGTTACCGATCGGGGCCTACTTTCCGGACTCCTTTCGCAACGTTCACATGGGTCCGGACGAAGCGATGAAGGTGTTTAAAGAATTGAGGGCCGACTATTTTATTCCCATGCATTTTGGCACTTTCAAACTTTCGTTTGAGGCCATGGATGAGCCGCCGCGCTGGTTACGGGAGCTTGCCCGCAACGCGGGGGTGAGCGACCGCGTCAAGATTCTGGAGGAGGGGGTGCCCTTTGTCTTTCGCAAGAGTTGAGCTCGGGAGGGCGGCGCGGTTCCTAACCTGAGACTTCTTCTCCGAGTTCGACGTTCCAATACGCGAGATCAAGGAAGTGCTTCCAACTTTCGTGGTACTGGAAGCCGAAGTTGACCTGGACGAAGGGGCGCCACTTGGGCCGCTTCGGCTTGCGGATCAGGTGCATACCGGCTTCGTGAGGTGTGCGATTCGATTTGCTTGTGTTGCAGGGGATGCAGCTGCACACGATATTCTCCCAAGTGGTCGGACCCCCCCGGTCGCGCGGGATGACGTGGTCGAGGTTGAGATCCTTCCGGTCGAACACTTCACCGCAGTACTGACAGCGATTCTGATCACGCTCGAAAATATTGTGCCGGGTGAATTTCACTTCCTTCTTGGGCAGCCGGTCGAAGACGATCAGCATGATCACGCGAGGGACGCGAATGCGGAAGGAGATGGTTCCGACGCTGTCGGATTCGGGGTCTTGCTGCGAAAAATCCCGCCACTCGCGAAAACTGAACGTTTGGAAGCTGCCTTCCGCCCCGGCGAGCACGACTTGGGCGTGGCCTTGGAAGAGCAGGGAGAGAGCTCGGCGAGTTGAACAAATATTCACCGCCTGCCAAAGCCGGTTAAGCACAAGAACCTGCTGTGAAAGGAAGCCACGCATACCAAGGACGCGGGGAACCCTATCACGCGCGCTTTCGCGATGTCAAATGCCGGGAAGAGAATCGCTTGGGCTTCGGTGCATCCCGATGTTGCCGGTGATGCAGGTAGGGCGCGTCCGTCCCGGCGCGCCGCCGGAGCATGATGTTTTGCATCCCGTGGGCGGCGGGCTGGGACAGGCCCGCCCTACCAACAACATCGGGATGCACGGCTAGGGCTTCGGAGGGTCAAGCCGGACGCGGTTCAGGACTCAAGTTGGGCGATCAACTCCAAAGGCATGAAGGACGTTTCGCATCAGGGTGGCCCAACGCGGATCCGCCTCCAACGCCCATCCCGCCCCAATGGCGCCCGCGTGAAAAACACGACCTCCCTCGGGGCGTTCCCAGTAAATCATTTCTGCCACCACCCCGTCAGGCGCTTCGACCGGTTGGGTGAAGTAATCGAGGGCTTTGTTGGACGGTCGTTTTCCAACCGCAAGCGTTGTGATTCCCGAGGGCTCCTCCGGTCTGACGAATCCCGGAGGATACTGCCGGGTCATCCGCAGGAGCGTGCTTAACCGCACGTCGTATTCATGTCCTACCGCCCGGCGTGAGTCCCCTCCGGGTCCATGCCCAAAGGTTTCCCCTTGCTTTAGGCCCACGGACTCCGGTTGATGAAACAGGAAATGGTCCGGACGCGTTACCGTGTAAACGCCCGCTTCCCGATTCTCCACGCCTCCCCATCCACAACATTCGAGCCCGACGTATTGCCAAGCGGGATGGCCGCATTCCCGGAGCAGGCTGCCGCGTTGTCCGTCGTGGCTATGGAAGAGTTCCCCGACAGGTGTTCCCCCGCGTCCTCCGATGCGTTCGTCAAATTTTCGGCATTCCATCACGGTGCCTTCGCGATTGAAGGAAGTTCTCCAGAACATGGTATTTCCGGACAACACGACGGCGGTGCCGCCCTCGCGCAGATAACGTTCCAGGCCCCGCAGAGCGTCCACGGACCAGTATTCACTGTGGCCATTGATCATGACCGTTCGATATCCGCGCAGAAGTCCGGGGTCCTGGTGAAGATCCAAATCGGTGACGACGTCGTAGCGGTAACCCGATTGATCGAGCCAGACGTGGAGGAAACGTTCGGCACGCATCAGATGGCTGTAGCCGGTTTCACGCGAGCTGTAGAGGATGTCAGGGCCGGCGCAGGGCCAGGGCATCCGCAGGCCGAACTGATAAGAAGGCTGGCCCGCGTGATGATTGCGGTAGCAGGAGAAAGCCGGAGCTTCGGGGTGCGAATTCTTATGGCCGCCGGTGTTGAGAAACAGTCCCGGCGGCGGGTTTTCGCAAAAAGGCACGGCGTTGTAGGCGAGCCAGGTGCTGGTCGAAAGCAGCACCAGGATGGGAGGCCGAGCCCGCGCTTTGCCTCTCTTCACATTGAAAGTCACGTAGTAATCCTGGGGTTCACCCTGCCACTGGTAATGAATTCGAACCGCGTGCAGCCCGGCTTTCGCGGTGAGGGGCGGCTTCCACGCATGAGTCGCTTTCCATCGACAATCGTAGAGATCGTCCGAGGCGAACCTCAGCCCATGTCCGCGGGAAACATCCCGTGCGGGGTCGTAAGATCGGTAGCGCGGGACCGCATCGCCGTCGAACGAAGGCCCCCCGATCATCCATGTTCCCAAATTGATGAGCCTGGCGTTGCGGCCGTTTCCACTGAGGTCCCGGAGGGAGTCACCCTTTTCCTCATCCAGCGGCCAACAGGCGAGCAAGGCTTCCCTTGAGGGAAACTCCAGGGCCCGGGCCTGGTGGCGCTTCTGGATTTCGTCTTGAGTCAAGGCTCGGCCCGAGATCGAGGGCATCGCGATATCGGCATCCAGGAAATGGGTGGAGACGCCATTCTCGGACATTGCGCCAAGCCGGATGGGGTGCGGTCCTGGAAGGGCTGGCTTGCGAAAGGGCCAGCGGCCTGCGCGCTTACCATTGATCCATATCTCTTTGAATTCACCGTCCCACCGCGCAACCAGATGCTGCCATACCCGTGGTTGAATGGCGCCTGGGGCGGTTCGGTGGATGACTTCTTCATCCGGCGATTGGCCGTCTCCGAGATAAAAACCAGCGTAACCGTCCTGGCCGAGCCCGAGTGCGAATCCGCGAGCATCCTCCTTGTCTTCCTGACTGATCACTCCTTGCAGGCGGGAAAGGGTCCAGGGCCGAACCCAGCATTCGAGGGTCAGCGCGACCAAAGATTTGCGGATGCCTTTGGGCACATGAGCGTAAGAACCGGGGTGGATGGGTTGCGGGGAGGGGGGGGATGTCGGAAAATCATGCAAGACTTCGCGGGTGGCGGGGTCATCGATTCCGGATCCGAGACGGCAAATTGAAATCGTGGTGGGCACGGTGGAGCTGACGTGGAATCGAATGATCTCGCCCGCCTGGACACTTTGAAGGCTCGGATAGGCATGCACGCCCGGCAGATGGAGCGCACGGTGGGGAGGGATCCTCGATGAAGAAGGGATCCGCGTCGGCGAACTTCGCTCTTCGAAAGAGGGACGGACGGCGAGGGTGGCTCCCCAAGCTCCCGCATGCTGCAAGAATTTCCGTCGGTTGGTTGGGTTCATCGATTCATATTGACCGCCTTTCATTCCAAAATCCAGATTGCGTGATGGCGGAGTTTTCGATGACGTACGATACGCGGTTGAGCTGGGAGGAGAACGCCTTGCGGGGACCGTGCTTCAGTGAGCCTGTGCCGACGATTCCCGCCACGCCGATGAAATCGTTTCTGGGATTGCCTGTTCGAAGCTGCATCGGCATTGCTGCGGGCTTGTTGCCGAACAGCCGCTGGGTATTGCCGTACGCCGGGCGCGGCTGGGATTTGCTGACCTACAAGACGGTTCGTGGCAAGGAGCGTCCCAGTTATCCGCCGCCCAACTGGGTGTTTGTGGACGAAGATCCAGCTCATTCAGAAGGGCCGGTTTGGGTGCGGGAGCATTTTCCCTCGAATGCCGTGGAAGCGTCGGCCTCGGTTTGTTTTGGCATGCCATCCGCGTCCCCGGCGGAATGGCGCCCGGATGTCGCGGTGGCGAGGCGCGGATTGCTCCCGGGCCAAGTGCTGATCGTTTCGGTGGTGGCGTCTCCTGTGGAAGGCGACTCGGTGGAAGCCGTGGCCGAGGATTTTTCCCGGTGCGCGTCATGGGCAAAAGAGGCGGGTGCGCAGGTGGTGGAGGCCAATCTGTCCTGCCCCAACGTGTGTTCCGCGGAGGGTTCGCTCTATCAGGATTCAGCCGCGAGCCGGCTGGTGTCGAAACGGATTCGGAGCGTGATTGGCGATACCCCGTTGCTCCTCAAAATTGGGGCGTTTGCGAGCGAGGAGAGGATGGCCGAATTCGTCCGCGCTGTGGGAGGATTGGCGAGCGGTATTACCTTGGTGAACTGTTTAAGCCGCCCGGTGTTGCACCGGGACGGGAACCCGGTTTTTGGTGAGCGATTTCGGGTCGCCGGAGTGCTCGGGCGGGCGATCCATCGTCCCTCCTTGGAGTTGGTGCGAAGCGCGGTCGATCGGGTCGAGCGGGAGAAACTTGGATTGGCGATCGTCGCGGTGGGGGGGGCGTCGTGCTCCACTGATTTTGAGGATTTTTTTAATGCGGGAGCGGCTGCGGTGCTTTGTGGATCGTCTCCGGCCTATCTGCCTCACTTGGCGGCAGAACTGAAGCATCGGCATCCGGAATGGTGAATCATTCTTCGCGGATTCGATAGAATCGCGCTTGGGGAAGGATTCGCGTGTCGTCGCTTAAAATGACTTCGCCACCTTCTTCGGAAATGAACGTTCGCAACACGATCCAGGTGCCCTGGTTCAAACTATCGCTGACCTCGAGGAAATAGCGCTTTCCGGCGACCGCGAAGAAGTTCAACACCACCGGCTGGCCCGGTGCCGCCGGCTTCGAGAGGGTGGAGAAACGGCGCATCTGGCCGGGTTGTAGAATTCTAAAATCCACCTGCACCGGCGACGACCGAAGGGAGCCGTCGGTGACCGCGTAAATTAAGCGATCCTCGCCCGTGGCGGCGCCCGCGGGGATATAGGTGAGATGCGGTGGCGTGCCTTCAATCCGCCCTCGCGTGGGCAGGGAGACGAATTCGTAGCGCAGCGCATCTCCATCGGGATCCGATCCTTTGAGTGTGAACAACGCGGGTATGCCGGCGCCGGTGACGACCTTGAAGCTTGTGGCGAAAGGCGGATCGTTGACTGGAAGGACACGCGCCTGAAAGGATTCCTCCCCGTTTTCTCCCTGCGGGTCGGTGATGATGATGGTGACTCGGGCCACACCATGTTGATTGGGCTTGGGAGTCAATCGCAACCGGGCAAACAAACCAACCCGTTCGACTTGGATGTCCTCCGGGGCGATCAGTTGCGGAAGATCGGAACGGAAGCTGACCTTGAGGGACTCCGGCGGGGATTCCGCATCGAGGATGATCAGGCCTTCCACCGTGTACTGGGAGTCTTCCACGAATGTTTGATTCGGGACGGGCGAAACCAAGGGAGCATCGTTGACGGCATGCACCACGAACTCGAATTCCTCGTCATGAATCAGGTTGTCCGTGTCCACGACTCGCAGCATGACTTTGGTTGCTCCGCTTTGCTCGGGAGCGGGAGTCAACGTCAAGGTTCGCTCGGATCCCAACCCTTCGATCGACATGTTGCCCAAGGGCAAAAGGAGGCGGTTGGAGGAGTCGAGGAGCACTTGCAATCCGTCCAGTCCGTCGGGATCCCGGACTTGGATTTTGACCTTCAGTGGAATGTCTTCCCCGGTGAATTGGGGGGAGACACGCTCGATGGAGGGCGCATCGGAACTCCCGAGAACGTGGATTTCGACTTCGGCGGCTTCGGAGGATGAGGAGCCGTCGCTCGCGCGGTAGAAGAATCGATCGACTCCGAAGAAGTCGCGATGAGGCGTGTAAAGAACTCGTGTTCCAATCTCATCAATTCGCCCGTGGAGCGGAGGGCGATCGAGGGCGTAGCTTCAGACATCCTGACCTCATGCGGGGAAAGATTGGGTGGAGTGGAATGGAATTGAGACCAAGAGGGACATTTTCGATTTTCAAGGATGGGGGTGGTGGCGGTGAATAGGTGAATGCCGCAAGTTCAATGACCGATGTTTCCTGCCGGGTCTGTGGAGCTCAACCGCGATCTGGCGTGTCGAACGGAAGGAGACAAAGTGGTCTA
>Ga0194132_10012467_pt1 | contig 10597 bp, 6 predicted proteins | sample TA2KigOf80mmetaG_FD_148612 | JGI IMG/M metagenome (GOLD analysis project Ga0194132, IMG submission 148612) | Freshwater microbial communities from Lake Tanganyika, Tanzania - TA2015054 Kigoma Offshore 80m | ecosystem: Environmental > Aquatic > Freshwater > Lake | place: Tanzania: Lake Tanganyika... | reverse complement strand
GCAAGTAGATGTGACGATGATATCGTCCTGGCTCTATGCTGGTTACGATAAGACGGCAGCATTAGCCGCGAGCTTAGTCTCCTTACTGAACGATGATCCTACGCCGACGGCCGTCATTGGAATCACGTCACTCTCGGGGAATTATTTCCCAGCCTCTTGTGATCCACGGGAAGATCACATTGCCAACAAGGTCGATGACACATGGAACAGGCGCGTGATCAACCTGTGTGAGCTAGGAAAATTTGGCCAAATCGATGATCTAGCCGGCGATTATGCCAAGACCTGCCGGGTCGATGTTGATTTCAAAGTGATGGCATTCCTCCGTGGCATCGGCGCCGCGAAGGAGGGTAAGCCGGCAATGCTACATGAATATCAGCCGATCTGCGGGACGGGTGCAGCCGTTTTGCAATTTTAGACCGGACTTACAACCTAAGCCATCTTCAAACACCCGTAACTACGGGTGTTTTATTTTTTCCTAAAGCTTTTACCCAAAAATGGCGAAGAAGTAATTGTAAGGCGATGAAACAAACTCACGAACGCACCTCGTGCGGAGCAGTGAACTGGCCGCACAAAACAGCGAAGGAAAACCGGATATTCGCCTCGGGAATAGCCTGCGCTCATGAGGTAGGAGGTAGGACATGATGACGCACACGCGTCCTAATCAGCACGATGAAGTACCCAGGCGAGGATGCCCGCCGTAGCTACTTTAGCTGAAGCAGCTGTGCTGTGGATGCCTCAACCGGGTAACGACGAACTAACCGATACTCTCACGTGAATGACACGCAAGAGCAAAAAGCTGGGAGGTACGTATGCTGCACTGGTGCTCTCACACCCGATTACACGCGGGTTGCCCACCTTAAGATTGTGGGCGCGGGCGTAAGTTTAAATAAACGACGGCTCGCTGAAATTCAAATAGCACATTAAGGCAATGAAATAATTTGCCAAATTCGCCACGAATATACAGACGCGGATAGGATGCCGCTGAACCAAATATAACGCGCCCCCTCCACCGATGAGGGGGCTTTCTTTTTCACCAATAACTATCGATACCAATAGATTTTAAACAGATTTTAAATATTTTTTCACTAGAGCTAAAGCCATGGCCGTTTACGTCCGAAAGACCTTGCGAGCGCCCCATGTCGGGAGCACTTGGCAGGAGTTCTTATGAGTGTCGAAATGCTGCTACTAGGTTTGGTGGGCATTAGCTTGAGCCTTGTTGTCGGTTACCTACTTGCTAGTAACCTCAAACGCTCGAGCGCCTTCCGCATGGAAAATGACTACCGGAATGCGCAGCACGCCTTGGAAGAGGTACTGCAAAAAAACGGCCACCTGGAGAGCAACGCTAGCAACCTAACGCAACAGTTGCAGCTGACACAGATTGAGGTTCAGAGACTCACCATCCTGGCCGAGGCGGCGAAGACGGCACGATCCGAATCGACCACCGAAATGAGTAGCCTCAATGACAAACTCATGCAAGAGCGTGAGATGCGCCATGCCGCGGAGAAAACAAACAGCACCCTGCAGACGCAATTAGACGAACGAAACGTCACCATCGAACAATTAAAAACCACAGCAGCGGAACTCCGTGATAAATGCGAACGCGAGCGCTTACAAAACGAACACCAATTCAATCTGAACCGTGATTTGAGCAACCGCGCCATGGAATTCGAAGTGCGGGCTGCCGAGAGTCACAATAAGTACCTCAGTGCCGAAGAGCGTTTGACGGAAGTGCGTATCGAAATGGACAACCTTATGAGCCGCCATCAAGCACTGCTTGCCGAACAGTCGGAGCTCAGGACAAGGCTAGCAGAACGCGAGCGGCAACATTCCGAACGCCTGACCATGTTTGAAGACCAAAAACGCGCACTAAGCGACCAATTTAGATTACTGGCTAACGACATTCTTGACAGCAAGGTCAGGATCCTCCACGAGACGAACACCGCTAACCTCGGCACGCTCATCGGCCCGTTCCAACATTCGATGGAACAGTTTAAGCGCGAGGTCAGTGACATCCACTTTCGCCAGACCACGCAGCAGGGTGAACTTAGGCGTGAACTCGAGACACTGAAAGAGATGAACATAAGGTTTACCAAAGAGGCTCAGGAGCTGAGCCTTGCCGTCAACGGTCAGAAAAAGATGCACGGCCACTGGGGCGAGTTAGTACTCGACAGTGTCTTGGAGCGATCTGGTCTAGTTCGCGACCGTGACTTCAAACGTTTTGTGACTATGCATCACGAGAGTGGCCTCCGCGTACCCGATGTGGTGGTTAATCTTCCCGAACACCGCCAAATCATCATTGATGCAAAATTATCCCTAACTGCCTACACGCGCTATGTAAACACTAATTCTGAGGGCGACAGGCAACTAGCACTCAAGGATCATGTCAGTGCGCTTAAAAATCGTATCAATGAGCTCTCTAGCCGTGAATACCATAAGGTAGACGGCGTCAAATCACCGGACGTGGTTATTTTATTTGTACCCATTGAATCGGCATTTGTTGAGGCTGTGAAGGCAGATCCAGATCTATTTAGTGAGTCGGTGCAGCTGAACGTGTTGGTAGCCACTCCAACCACCTTACTCACCTGCCTCAACATAGTAAAACAAATCTGGCGCTTCGAAGAACACAGTCGTAGCACAGCTCAGCTAGTGCGGAGATCAGAGCTCTTATTTGATAAAGTGCGCGAATTTCTGCAGTACTTCCACGACATCAAAAAGTCCCTCACCAGGGCGTCTGAGGCCTATGATCACGCCGAAATGCAGCTTACCCAAGGTAATGCCAACGTCATCAGCCAACTCCAAGACATGAAACGACTAGCTCCTTCTATCAAGCAGGAGCTGCCATCCTATTTTACGGATACAGCTGACCCAGCGTCGCAACAGTTGAGCGACTCCATGCCTAACGGCAGTACGCCGAAAAAATCCAGAGATGCGGCTTAACTTTGAGTTGCCTCGTCAAGGATTCCGGAAAATCTGGTATTATGGATAAAAAAACCAAGGGTTCACGATGCGGAAGCGTTTTTTTATCCTCTTAGTCACCTTACTCTGCCACTGCGCCCATTTTGCTCAAGTGAACGGTACTAAACCGCAGGGCGACCAGTCATTTGCTCTTAGCTATGATCAGGTGGGCTATCCGGCGCTTGGCGGTAAGTTTCTTGTTGTGAACCAGACTACAGATGCTCCCCCACCTGCAACTTTGACACTTAAACCGCTCCTGGACCAGTCGCCGTCCATGACCATCCAGCTGGTTCCTATCACATCTTGGGAGTCCCCCGGCGTTAAGAAGTGGGGCGCATTGTTCGAGGGAGCGATGATGCCGGGCGATTATGCTATTACCATCGGTGAACACCCTGCGTCCCAAACTCTGCACGTTGGCACCGATGGGTACACCAAGGTGCTCAAGGACGTCTTGCGGTTTTATTATTTCCAGAGAGCATCCGTGGCTATCCGCGATGATCATGCGCCTCAAAGATCGCGTCCCTTAGGCCATCCCGACCTAAATCTAAAATTTTATCCTGTGCACAGCGGTGCAACACGAGCAGCGCCGGGTGGCTGGTATGACGCGGGCGATTACGGCAAATATGTCGTAAATGCAGGTATCACCGTTGCAACTCTATTGAGCATCTCTCATTTTGCACCAAACTTAATTGGTGATAGCTCTGCGATACCAGAGTCAACGAACAACAAAAGCGACTTGTTGGATGAGGTGAAATTCGAGCTAGATTGGTTAAAAACCATGCAGGATGAAAAAGACGGGGGCGTCTACAGTAAAGTGGCAGGACTTTACTGGCCTGGTATGGTCGCCCCAGAACGGGACATCCAAGATCGATACTTATTCCCAAAGGCAACGAATGCGACGTTAAATTTTGCTGCTGTTATGGCACAGGCGGCACGTGTCTATCAGTCTTGGGATCCTGATTATGCCAAAGACTGTTTGGTCCGCGCCACTAAAGCTATTTCGTGGGCCCTAAAGAATCCAAACCAAAAAGTCCCACTCGTCAAAGACGGTTCGGGCAACTATGACGGTGGTAGTTACGAGGACGAGTACTTCTGGGCCCTGACAGAATTGTATCTATCAACAGGCAAGAAGCTTTATTTAGATTACCTAACAGGGAAAAAGAAAATCTCCGGTCTTAGCAATATCCAGAGACTTTTGGCTAGACCTGATATTCATGGTCCTGCCGACTGGGGTATGGGCGAACCGCCAACTACCGGGGTCACAAATCTCGCTTATTTTTCAATTCTTAGTTCCCCCGAGAATGCTGCACCCATTGACGTAGGTGCCGTCAGAATGGAACTACTAAAGTACGGTAACTCGATTCTTGAGCAAATAGCCACCAACCCTTTTAAAGTACCGCTGGATCGGGCTGAATTCGTATGGGGTTCCAACTCCATTGCGGCGAATAAAGGCGTCGTGTTGGCCTATGCATACCAGTTATCTCATGATCGTAAATATCTGGATGGTGTTTATGAGATCCTCCATTACTTATTTGGACGTAATGCTCTCAGCATGTCCATGGTAACGGGTCACGGCTTCGTTAGCCCCAGACACCCACATCACCGGATCTCCGGAGCTACGGAACAACTGTTACCAATTCCTGGCATGTTGATTGGGGGACCCAATCAGCGCAAAGAAGACCATCTAGAATACGGCCCCTGCCTACCTGAAAAATGCTATCTTGATGAGCGAGCCAGTTTTGCGTCCAATGAAGTAGCCATCAACTGGAATGCTCCATTAGCAGTCATGCTCGCCACCGTCCTGAACGAACCACCGAGTAACAACCGTTAGTCGGTAGCTCAGACGTCCAGTTTTGATTCAATGCTAACTACGGACGCCACTTCCAGCATGGGCTCGCCACGGTCTTTGTTACGCCCCCCTCGGGCGGTGGGTCGCATCGTCTCCGCACCGGCCCTTGCCGTACGGTCGATCATCCGGAAGTTGCGATTAGCCACGGGTCGATTGGCGATAAACTGCTGATGCAGCGCCTGACATCCCAAAATAAATCCGAAAAATATGTCAACGCGCTTAAAGAATTTAGACGACTGGGGCGCGACGCGCCACATGGCCATCATTGATTTTATAAATCCAGCATTGAACATGCCCGTTTGGTTGATGTTCTTAGCGCCAATCAAATCACTGAAAATCTCGCTGCCACGAGATGTTTTACTGAATGCGTGCCAGTTGTTAGAAAAGAACGGATGTTTATGTTCCTGGCGGACAAAATCCGGAAGCAAATGATCCACGGCCGCTCGCAATAGTCTTTTTTCCCTGAGTTTATCGATATCGATAAAGTATTCCGGCGGGACGCGAGCGATAAAATTGAGCAAATCACGATCCAGAAAGGGCGTCCGGCATTCGACGGAATGAGCCATCTCAACTCGGTCACCCAAAGTGGGGATGATATATCCGGAGAGCTGAGCCATGGAAATCACTCTGCTCGCGTTGAATGGATGCAGCGACCGCACGCGATCGTTCGCAAAATGGTGTTCAAATATCTTGTCCGGACTGTCGCTACCGTTAAGTTTGAGTCGATCTTGATTGAAAATCAGAGGCACATAGCGGCGGCTATAGTAAGCTCGAATTTGGTGATAACTTGGATAACCTAGAACCCATGGTGCCCGCTTGTAGGGCATATCACTGTCCCACAGTACACCACGGGACCGATATTCAGTGGCCTCAAACTGTTTGAGCAACTTTCTGGCGCGGCGACGTTCAGCAGGTAGCTCCGACATGAGCATGCCCCAGAGCGCCTCCAGTTTGAAGTAAGGGTACCCCCCAAATCCTTCGTCAGCGCCCTCCCCCGTCAAACACACCTTCACACCTGCTTCCCGCACACTGCGGGAGAGCATTTGCTTGGCTATGGCACTCGGGTTAGCTAGCGCAAGCTCCGTGTGATAGATAGTCGCGAGATAATTCTCACTCATCGCGTCCATACTGCAGTTGAGGGAATCAAACCGCGCACCGTAATGCTCCGCGATACGACGAGAAAGTGATGACTCATCGTAAACACTGCCACCGAAGCCGATGTTGAAAGCCCGGACTTTCTGTCCATGCTCGGCCATCAAGGCGCAAACAACCGTCGAGTCGAGTCCACCGGAAAGATAGACACCTACGTCAACGTCTGCCACCATACGGCGTTCAACAGCCTTGCGGAGTAGGCGCAGCACTTCTCTCTCGGCATCTTCCTGGCTGAGGCTGCGATCGATATCACAATCGAACTGCCAGTAAGGCATGGGCTCCCCAGCGACACCATGCTCAATCAGCATCAAGTTACCTGGTGGCAGGCAGTTAATCCCAGTAAACTGGGAATTATCAGCCGGCAACACACCAAAGAGCGGGCCCGTCAGATATTTAGTCGAGAGACTGCTCTCAACGCGGGGGAGCGCCAAAATGGCCTTGGCCTCGGATGCAAATATAACTTCGCTAGACGTTTTGTAGTAAAAAAGAGGTTTAACACCGGCACGATCTCGCGCTGCCACGAGGCGACGGCGCCGCTGATCCCAAATCAGAAAGGCGAACTCGCCGTTAATATGCTCAAGAAAATCGAGGCCATGCACCTCGTAGAGCTTCAGCAGCACCTCAGAGTCGCTGGTGGTACGAAACTTATGTCCCTGCTTTTCCAAAGATTGGCGAATAGCCTTATAGTCGTAAATCTCGCCATTAAAGACGAGACACAGCGAATGGTCGTCGTTGTAAAGAGGTTGCTGGCCGCTTACCAGATCGATGATGCTGAGACGCAGATGCCCAAATCCTGTTGCTCCTCCGTTGACGAGGGCATACCCCGCCTCGTCGGGCCCACGATGCACCAGCACCGAAGACATAGCCTTAATGTCGTCTACACTGGCTCGCTCGCCATTTAATTTGGAGATACCAACAATCCCACACATTTATCCGATCCTCATAGAGGGGGTCAGCAAAGTTCCGCGCACGTTTTGGAACCGAAGTAGAAACAGATTTCGGGGTATTACCACCTTATGATCTGACATAGAATGCATCAATTAAAACTTTATGTTTATCGCCAGGTAATCCAACTATTCCAATTATCTTAGTGTGTTAAATTCATTCCCCGCGCCACTAAAGCCCCCTGATCCACATACCGATAGCTAAACCATAACCAACTACCGGTCTGGGGTGCCTTATGACGAAGCTTTCGACTTTCAGCCGTGGCGCGCTAGCTTACTGCCTTTTACTACCTGTCATGGCTTGCGGCACTAGAGGCACGGAGCGCAATGCGAGTGGCTCCCCGACCCTCCAGACCCAACAAACTTCCAATGCAGCGCGTCAGACCGATCATGCTGTCGAGATTCCAAAAATCGTGCCCGAAAAGGATGAAAACCCGCCAGCTCCGACCTCCGCCAGTTCGCCAGCCGCTCCCGAGGTTCCCCAAGCCGGAAGTGCGGGTTGCGGCGTACCAGGTGAGGACCTAGGACTTCGCAGCGTAACGGTTCGCGTCGGCGCGACCCCGCGGTCGTTCCTTCGCGTTGTCAACGCTCAATATGACAAGAATCGCAAACACGCCCTTGTCATCGGCTACCACGGCTTCGGCTTGGACGGTAATTCACCGCGTGTCCACCACAAGTGGCCTTTAGTTGAGGCCATGGCTGGGGATGAAGCCATTTTTATCTACCCCAATGCCCTCGGTGGCGGTTGGAACGCTTCTAGCGGGTCCAGCCCTGACGTTCTGTTCTTTGACGAAATTGTCCGCGCCACGAGCAGCCTTTACTGTATCGACACGAACCGCGTGTTTGTACATGGTTTTAGCAACGGCGGATTTTTTGTGAACGGACTAGCCAGCCTCCGCACCCAAGCAGTTCGCGCCGTCATCGCCGTGGCAGGTGGCGGTGGCGGCGCCAAGATTCCAGCAATGGTGATCCACGGCACGAGTGATCCAAATGTCGGCTATTACTTTGGCCAGCAATCTATCAGCGCTTACGCTAGGGCTAATGGATGCAGTGCCAACATTAATTTCGGTGCCGTCAAAATGGGAGAATGCCAACTAATTTCAGGATGCCAGCAAGATTATCCAGCCTGGTTCTGCCCCTGGACGGGCACGCATCATTGGCCTGAATTCACCCTACCAACAGTCTGGGGATTCATTTCATCGTTCAAGTAAACCTCGGTACTTCCGGTTTCCATGGCGCCTGTGAAGCGAAAAAAACGTCCCTCCCTAGGCATCGGCATATCCGACGATTCAATGACTAGCTCATCACCGAAATAGCCACTGAGATTTGCACGACTATTTTTACGCATGATGACCCGACTAGGGCCGTCGTCCACTTCGAGATCAAATAACCCACGATCAGCCGACTTTGACCGAGTCATATCAATAGAAAGCTGCCGACTGATCGCGACGTTGCTGGACGAGATATTCATCCCGTCCTCTGTCGGCGCATCGACGGTTAAAGTGTCCATGGCGATGGTGGAATTTGTCACATCAAATCCATCGTCACCTGAGGCTAAACTACTTACAGCGTTTACGCGCCATTCTGTCGGCCCAACGCCAAGGATTGAGATACCGTCGATGTCGTCACCAAACTCAGCGTCATCGTCACCTCCCGGATAGTGACGACCTGTAGGATCTCGATCCGGGCGCCCAAGGTAGGAAGTCTCGATCGCCTCTGCCTGAAACCGCGAGTGGTGAGAAGAGCCTACCGCTGTGACCTCCAGACCGTCCTTAGAGGCTGCCCGCCATGAACCTAGGAACCAAATGCCAGCATTATCAGCGACAGCCTCGGGCTCACCCTTGGCGTCGGCGGCCATCACACGCATGGTCCCGGCTTTGAGCCGCGATCCGGAATCAAAAACCAAGGCATTGCTACCTAACTGAGACGGAAGTTGACGCCCGTTTACGATGCGAATCTCCGTGCCATCGGCAACGGTCAGAGTCACACCAGCAAGCACATGAACTTCCGCTGTGATGATGTAGATGGCTGAGGCATCCCACTCGGTGGAGACTTCAATATCGTGATCGACCACTACGTAACCGAGGGAGGCACTGCTAGAAGTGGCAGTACTGGAAAAGACAGTGCTGGGCATCGCCAAGGAAGACAGGAAGATGGCAACAATCAGCCGAAGTCTTTGTTTAATCGGCAACATAAACCCTTCCATAATAATTACTATGCGTCGTTGTCAGCAGGAGTATAAAGAAATTTGGTAAAAACTAAACATATATTTTTTACCGCTCTATTACGCCGCCCAGCAGTGCCGTCCACGAAAAAGAACCTAAAAATTAACACCCCGTTTTTACTGTATTTTCTTAAGTCACCCCCTACCAACTTGGCCACCATTCTCAACTTTTATCACAACATGCCGAACCACGTGGATAGGAGGTCGTGCCATGGTTAAGTTGGCTCATTACATCATCGGTCTGGCGGGTTTGCTAAGCCCGACGCTGGCGATGGCAGATTATCAGCACGAGCTCACTGGCTACCTCGACTACACGCACGGTACGGGTCGGATATCGTCCGGTGACACAAATACAGATTTGCAGGACAAGATTATCAAGGGAAGTTTGGGTTACGGATATTTTGTATCACCGTCTGTCGAACCAGTATTCGACATCACGATGAATAACTTGGGCAAAACCACGGGTACCTATAAGAATTCGTGGAGTAACACCGAATGGAACGTTGGAGTCCTTTTCAACAGTCCCGACAAAGCCTTCGACAAAGACAAGACCGGCAAATCATCCGACGATCATCAAGGACCGATAAGCTCTAGCCGCTGGATTCCCTACGGTGGGTTTTTACTTGGCTCAAGAGCGAACACGCAAGCAATCGGCGAAAATACCGGTAGCGAGAGCATTGTCTTAAGCAAACTCACGGCCGGTATTCGCTATATGATCTATCCGCACATTGGTATCAACACGTGGATTAAAGCAAGCTACGAAAACTCGGCAGCTAAAGCTACGTCAGCCGGCACGGACAACAAGGGCGTTATCACCAAGTTGGTCCTTGAGTTCCGACTGTTCTCTCTAGCGATCTTTTTCTGAACTCACAAAGTCTTTAAATACTCTAGGAGCGATTCTCGAGCCGAATCTTCGCGCTCGAAATCAATACCGCCGAAAAATACTCCCGTCTCCTCATGACCCCTGTTGTTAAAACCGGGCCATCGCGTATCGACTGTTTTGCCCTGCGCTCTATCAATTTCTGATAAAAAACCAACTTTTGTTCGGTCGAATCTGATATCACCGCGTATAAAGGCCTCGGGTCTTTGTCGCGGTACCAGCAGATGAAAAAGAGTCGGTATCGAGCCATTGTGCAAATAGGGGGCCCGAGCCCAGATACCAGCTAAATTCGGAGCTTGGTATCCCGGACGATCACTCCTGTCGCGGAGTACCTCGTCATCTGCGATGTTACACCTTGTATCAGTTATGTCACCGCATGCGGCCTTTAAACCTTTAATCAAACCGAGGCGCGCAGGTGAGTTGAGCCCCTTCGCACGATTGGCATCTACGCGGAGCACACTCACATCCACAAATAAATTATGATCGTGGCATTTACTGCAGACACTTTGGTAAATAGCGGCACCATGTGCAGCCTTAGCCATATCGACTTCAAACGGATAGGGTGCTGGCGGGAGATCGCCCACAAGTGCCGT
>Ga0194132_10012466_pt1 | contig 10598 bp, 8 predicted proteins | sample TA2KigOf80mmetaG_FD_148612 | JGI IMG/M metagenome (GOLD analysis project Ga0194132, IMG submission 148612) | Freshwater microbial communities from Lake Tanganyika, Tanzania - TA2015054 Kigoma Offshore 80m | ecosystem: Environmental > Aquatic > Freshwater > Lake | place: Tanzania: Lake Tanganyika... | reverse complement strand
CAGACGCTCGAACCAGCGTGACGTTTTCAAAGCCCTCGATGTACGTCGGGAATGCGGTGAGCGAATCCGACATATCAAGGCCGACATACTTTTGGCAATCGCGAACAATGAGTCGGCCGATTCGGCCATTACCGCACCCGATATCTGCAACTACCTTTCCCCGGAGAAAGTCCGCCGGCAACTGAAACCTGCCGTAAAGATGGCCGTGGGACATGGTCTCTTTTCCGACGAAGCCATCGATCTTCGTCCACTCGAATCCAAAACTCGACGTGTATTCGGTCTCTGATGGCAAGGCAGGGTCGACGAGAATATGTGGGGTGGCCGGGTGTGGGGAAAGCGGACGCTTAAACACGCAAAGCTCCTTGGTACTGGATCTGTATCGTCCCCGGGTGTGCAATGTCAATGGCGCAGTTTTTCAAACTGTTGCCCTCATTCAGCATGGTCCGCACGGCGGCTGCGAGGTTTGGCGTCAAAACGTCTGATAGCGTCAGGCTGCGATTTTCAATGTCGAGAGCTACGAGGCGTTCACCGTCGCTCAGGGACAGTTTGCGCAAGTCGTTAATGCCTTCAGCAATAAACTGGTGACGAGTTGACGCGGTCTCGATCCAAAGTTCAGAGCGATCACCGGCGTGTTCGATCTTCGATACGACAAAGGCAGCGCGGCGTGCAGCGTAGTCCATGATTCGACAAGCGAATGCAGCCGTTGAGCCGTCAATCGAGAAGGGTTTGCCGGTATGGGCGAAACGAAAGAGGGGCCAATAAGTCAGCGTGACCTCCCAAATGTCTACTAAAGTCTCCGGTAACTGCAGAGCCAGCGTTTTTTGATTATCGCCAGCGGGTTTCACCTGTTTGGGCAGCGGAAGGTCGCGAAGCTTGGAATACAACTGGCCGGCGCCCGCGTTAAGAATGCCCTGATCGTGTGGAAGCCAGTTTGGGAGATTGAAAATGGCTATTCGGTTTTCGACCCTTGCCGAGAATGTCTGAGGAAATCTTAATAAATCGAGCGGCGCGAAATCATTGGTGTAGCAAGAGGACGTGAACACGCCGAGCCCAATGAAACCCCACTTTTCGAGAGTATCGGTGAGATCGTTTTCCATCACATCATCCACAAAGGCAGCCGCTGCTGCCGCGATACTTGAATCAGTTTAGTTGGCAAAAGCACCGCTAAACAATGCGACTTGGACCAGCCGTCGGACAGTGTGGCGGGTGGGGCGAGCAGCATCAAATCCGGGAAGGCATTTCGCAACTTCAGCGCATTATCAACGCCTTTCTCCACGCCCTCGAAATCATCGATCAAAAAAACGCTACGGTCGTGTCTGAGGCTGCTGATCAGTTGCAGGTCCTCGTTTTGAAGCCTGCCATCGAGCAAGAACATGTCGACTTGGGTGCGACCCACCAAGGCCTTCATCATGTCGGTGGACGAGGTTTTGCCGAAGTACTGAATCTTGGAAGCGTCCTCCGCGGTCGGCGGCTTCCACGTATCAAAGCTCATGTCGCAGGTAAAAATGCCCCGTAGCGAGTCACCTGCACCGCGCGCCATGGCCAGCGTCGATCGACCGATGTAGGTGCCAACCTCGACAATGACCCCGGGCTGAAAATACCTCGCCAAGAGCCACACGGTTTTGATCGACTGCAGCGAAATGGAACCCGTACGAGAGGGAAATCGGGCCTCGATCTCTCGGCTGTCTGCCAGTATTTGCTTGGCTTCCTCCTCTGCTCGGTCATCGACGAGCGACGATCCGAGCTCCTCCCAAAAGCTGCGGGCGATCATTCCTTCTGAGAGGTGCAGGGTCATGGTGAAATCCGGGCAGTGGCAATCAATACCCCCTGATTCTACTGCCGTTTGCCGCACTCAAGCGATTCCCGGATAATCCAACGCTGTTTTCTTCAGGCTGGACGACGAATCATGTGCGGTGTCGCAGGGATCGTGTTGGCATCGCCTCAATCGGCTGAACACTCGGTCAGTGTGTCTGTCCCCCGCATTCTCGAGGCCCAACATCACCGCGGGCCGGATGCTCGAGGGCTCTGGCAAGACCCTGACGGCGGCGCGGTACTCGGCCACAACCGTCTCGCGATCGTTGATCTGACCGACACCGGCGCTCAGCCCATGCACGATGACGAGGGCAGATTCGTCATCGTCTATAACGGCGAACTCTACAACTACAAGGCGCTTCGCAAGTACCTTGAGACGAGGTTCGCTGTCGGGTTCCGCGGCGCGAGCGATACCGAAGTGTTCTTGTATGGCATCAAGCACTTGGGGGTCGATCGGTTTTTGGGTGAAGCCGAAGGTATGTTCGCGGCCGCAATCTACGACCGTCGCGATCGACGCCTGATACTTGTCCGCGACCGCGCAGGCGAGAAACCGCTCTGCTACGCCTTGAGGCCCGAGGGCTTGGTTTTTGCCTCGGAGGTCAAGGCCCTGGCTGGGGGGCTCGGGGCCCCGCCGACCTTGGACGATAGCGCCTTGTACCTTTATTTTTTGCTTCGCTACGTGCCAGCGCCGTCCACGCTTTTTGCCGGCATCAAAAAAGTTCCGGCAGGGCATTATTTGATCTGGGAGCCCGGCAAGGCTCCGGATGTGAGGCCGTACTTTTCTTGGGACCAGGGCGCCAATGAAATTGCGCCCTCACAGAGCAACTTCGATGCGGTCGTCAACAAGGTCGAGCAGCACCTCGTTGAGAGTTTGAATGGTTGTCTGATGTCCGATGTGCCGCTCGGCTTTTTTCTGTCGGGCGGAATCGACTCGAGTCTGGTGGCGGCGCTCGCGCGACGGCACTTCGGGCTCTCTATCAATACCTACACGGTGGGTTTCGAGGGCGACCCCGAATCCGAAACCCAGATTTCGGAGCAGACGGCGAAGATCATCGGGTCTCGACATGTGAGTCGTACCCTGAAGTCAGCGGATTTAGGCACGCTCTCACGCAGTCTGATCGAGCGCATGGATGAGCCTAACGGTGATCGGAGCTGCGTGCCCACTTTTCTTCTTTGTCAGCATGCCCGAAGCGAAGTGACCGTGGCGCTTGGCGGTGACGGGGGCGATGAACTCTTCGGCGGCTATGGCCGCTACCCGGGCTTAAGGCACTCGTTGCCCGAGGGTCTCTTTCCACGGGGCCGCGACGCGGCGCTCGCCTACTTTCAAGCCAGCTTGCCGGTCTTTGGCGCGCCGGCGCTTGCCAAGGTAGGCGTTATGCCGACAAGGGAGGTAGACGACTGGTTGGCCTCTGCCTCGACGTCTTTGCTGCCTCCCCGAAACGCGGAAGTGGCGATCCGATACTTTGATTTTGCAACTTACCTGCCGGGTGCGGTGCTCTCGAAGGTGGATCGGATGGCGATGCAGGTGTCACTCGAAGTGCGCACCCCTTTCTTCTCGCGCGCACTCTTGGGCTGGTCTTCGGTATTGCCCCATGAGTTTTTGATCAATGGCGCGACGCTCAAGCCCGTTTTGCGGGGCATGGCGCAGAAGCTCGGGCTCGGACACATCGTCAAATTGCCGAAAAAAGGTTTCGGGATGCCAGGAGGCTTTTTGAAGGCGAACGCGGCGGAGCTGTCCACGCGAGGCGCTGCAGCCCTCGATGTGTTGAACACCCATCCTTTGTTATCGCCGCAGATGAGAGGTCTCGGCGATCGGCTGCGTCCCATCGTGGGGGCGAACGCCAATTCGCTCTGGGCGACGATTGTGCTGGGCGAGTGGTTGCGCGCACTTCCTGCGAGATAAGTCATGAGCGAATCAGACTCAGACTCAGACAAACTGCTCAGGACCGTCTCCGCTGTGATCGGGGCAGCCCGAGAGAGCGTACGGGATGATCTCCCCCTCGATTGGCAGCAGCGAGTGACTGAGCGTGCGGTCAAGTTCGCATCGGCTACTCAATCGTCACGGCTGAATATCTTTCTTTTTCACCAGTCGGTCTCTAGGCAGGCCGAGACCATCAACACCGTTGATATCAAGGGGCTTGATCACAGTCGCTTCGATTACGACCACTTGATCCGGCGCAATATCTCGATCGCGCTGTGGTCGAATCCGGGCAGCCGGATCATCTTGGTGACCGATGACGCCTTCATGGCCCAAGGCATTGCGGACCCCAGAGTCTCGATCGTCCGACTCGATTTGGCTGACGGCGAGCCCATGTTTGAGCGCGTTGTTGCGATGCTCGCGTACGTCGAATCTTCAGCTTTCACGGCGCCAACGATTTTTCTCGATAGTGACGCCTTCTTGATCCGTCACTGTGCGGGATTCTTCGTCAACGATTTTGATGTCGCCGTCACTTACCGGGATATTGGCGGACAAATGCCGATTAACGAGGGCGTGATTATCGTGAATGATCGCCATCGCGATAGCGTTCGGCGATTCTTCAGGCGATATCTCGCGACCTATTTGACCTTGGAGCACCACCCCGTCGTTCTCGAAACCTATGGAAAGGTACGCCGGTGGCGGGGTGGGCAATTATCGATTAACGCAATCTCGGGCGGTTGGCAGCGATATTCTGCGGCAATCATCAGCACGGATTTCGGCGCGAGGTTCGCCTACCTACCTTGTTCACGCTACAACTACTCTCCGGATCAGGAGGGTGAGATCAACGCTGCCATGCTCGCCAGGGCGTTGGTATTGCACCTCAAAGGAAGTCGGAAGCCTTGGCTTGATCGGATGGTGACGGTATTGGAGGGCTTTGGATTTTCGGAGACCGTGTTGCGCTAAGCGCGCTACATCGAGTGCCTGCGAGTATCATTTAGGTTTAGGGTTGACAATAAAAAATTTTACAAATTTTAAATACTAAATAAAAAAACTCTCAGGTCGTTGAATTTATCCCGAAGGTTAATTAATCTGCGGTTTGAGCGCTTTCGCAAAACCGCCATTCCTGTCCCCGGCACGAAGCGCGAAGGGAAAAATATGCGCTACAGGAGTGCGCATGACTATTTTTGGCGCAGAAGTAAGCTGGATTAATGGGGCACAGGGATCGGGTCCGACGTCGGATGAGGGTAAAAGTCGGTCGTCGCAAAATGCCCTCAAGCAAAGGCTGTTCTCAAAGCGGCGATTTATCGGAGATGAAAATCCAGTCGAATTCGAATCGCTCTTAAACTCGATTGCTACGACTTATCAACCGGCCACAGCTACCGAGTGGATCCTAATCGATCGGATGGTCATGGCTCGTTGGCGATTGGGCCGACTTGAACGCGCCGAGGCTGCCCAGATTCAAATGGAGCGCAATCGTTACCTCTTTGCCTCCGAGTCCGATAAGTGGGAACGTTATGGCGGGCGGAACCTGACGATCAGATTGCCACAAATTTCGGAGGAGAAACTCAAAGCGGCAGCCGCTGACCGCGACGGATTGATCGAACGCTCGTTGAGCGCTCCCGTTGATTTCGACAAGTATGTGAGGTTATCAGCTGCGTTGAATCGCGAATTCGATACAGCGTTGCGTCAGCTTGAAGAAGAGCAGGAGCGTAGAATCAAGACGTTGGATGTTCAGCCGCTCCGTCAAGCGGACCCATCGTCTGCAGGTGAGACGGCTAAGGCACATCATGAATCTGGATTTGAATACAGTGAGGGGGCCTCCACACCGAAGTCCGAACGGAACCCCCCGATTTAAAAAAACGAACCCAAGATCCCTGCAGAAACTTTTAAACAGACGATGAAAACCGTATTTGTCTCTGGCCGATTCAACGTGCTCCATCCGGGGCACGTCCGTCTTCTGCAATTCGCGCGCGAATGTGGCGACAGACTGGTGGTTGGACTTGAGCCTGACTCGTTAGCGGGTCACGACGCCCATGTTCCCGAGCTACTACGTCTTGAGGGGGTGCGCAGTTGCTCGTATGTGGATGAAGCCTTTGTCTTGAAGGGTTCGGTCGTCGAGACCATCCTCGCGATGCAACCCGCGATCGTGGTGAAAGGGCGTGAGCACGAGCATCGCCAGAACGATGAGAAACCGGCGGTCGAGTCCTATGGTGGCAAGTTGCTGTTCAGCTCGGGCGAGGTGGTGTTCACATCGCGCGATTTGATTCGTCGCGAGTTTTCATCCTCGAGTGCGCGCACGTGGAGCGCGCCTGTGGCTTTCATGGCAAGGCACGGGATTTCCTTCGAAAGACTTCGGGAACTCTTGAAACAATTCAGTGGCCTTAGGGTGTTGGTCGTTGGTGATCTGATCATCGATGAATACATTTCCTGTGACCCACTTGGTATGTCTCAGGAGGACCCCACGCTCGTTGTCAAACCTATTGACAGCAAGCGGTTCGTTGGGGGTGCGGGCATTGTCGCCGCCCACGCGGTCGGGCTCGGCGCCGGCGCTGCCTTGCTGTCTGTGGTTGGCGATGATCACGAGGCGAACTTCGCGCGAGAGGTTTTAACACAAGCGCGTGTCAAATCAAGCTTTGTCGAAGACCGTACTCGACCGACCACCCTCAAAACGCGCTATCGCTGTCAGGGTAAGACGTTACTGCGTGTCAGTCGACTTCATCAGGCAGCAGTTGCCGCCGAATTAGCCGATCAAATCGTCCGCCATGCGCACTCGCTGCAGTCGAGCACCGACCTGTTGATTTTTTCGGACTTCAACTACGGTGTGCTGCCGCAGGACGTGGTCAATGAAATCACCGTTGTATTTCGTGCGGCCGGAGCGACGCTGTGCGCCGATAGTCAGTCATCGTCTCAAGTCGGCGATGTGGCCCGATTCAAAGGCATGGATCTGTTGACGCCGACCGAGCGCGAAGCGCGATTGAGTGTCCGTAATACCGGTGACGGTCTGAATATGCTTGCCGAGACCTTGCGTTCGATGGCCGGCGCAAAGCACGTGCTGCTGAAGCTTGGCCAGGAGGGCGCCTTCGTTTGTCCCCTGAGTGGGCCGAACCAACCTTCGTCGCCCGATCAAATCGAAGCTCTTAACCCAGTGCCCAAAGACGTGGCCGGGGCGGGCGATTCTATGTTGATCGCCGCCGGTATGGCCCTGGCGGTGGGGGCGAACATTTGGGAGGCGGCCTGTCTGGGCTCCATCGCTGCAGCCATTCAGGTCGGCCGGGTCGGAAATACCCCGATTTCGCTCGCCGAGATTCGTGAGGTTCTTGCGGGCTAGAAATTGGTTTTTCCGCCCCCAGAGCCTAAACTTGCGCCCCCGAAGTTGATAACCCTCGGGCCAGGGCTGGACGATGCTGCAGAAAATAACCGACAAGATGAAGTCCGGATCGATTGCCGCCATTATTGTGGCCGTTCTGGGTTTCGCGCTCGCCTGGACTGGAAAGGGGGCAAGCGATCGGTTCGAGATCAGCTTCGGCCCCGAACAGGCGGCCACGGTGGATGGCACCCCAGTTGAAACCAAGCGCGCACTCGATGCCTGGCGCGATCTGCAACTCGAGCTTGAGCGCGCCGGGACCACGCCCACGGACGAGGAAGCCAAGCGCTATCAGGACGAAGTGCTCGAGCGTCTCGTGCTTTCGCAGTTGGTGGCGGATCGCGCGCGGAACCTCGGGTATCGAGTCGACGGCGGGCGCGTCAAGACAGAGATCGGCTCAGAGCCTGCTTTTCAGGTGGAGGGGGTCTATAACGAAACTCTCGCGCTGTCGCGTCTCGCCCAGCTCGGGATCACGGCAGACCAGTACCGCAGCGATATTCTGAAGCGCCTCGAAGCACGTGAAGTCCAGCAAACGACGGCCATCTCCGAGTTCGTGACGCCTGTGGAATACGGCCGCCGGGTGGCGCTCGAAGATGAGCAACGCAAAGTCGCGGTGCTCGACTATCCGCGCGACAAATACCGTGCATGGGTTGATAAATCTGAGCCCAAGCTTCCAGCGTGGTATGCCGCCAACGGCAAGCGTTTTACGACCACCGAGTCGGTGACTCTGCAATTGATCTCGGCCTCGGTGCCCGACCTTCTTGCCGCAATCACGGTGTCTGAAGACGAACTCAAAGCGGCTTATGCCAAGAACCTTGACCGCTATCAGCAGGCCGAGCGTCGGCAGGTTCGCCACATTCTGCTTAAAGATGAAAAGACCGCAAACGAAGTGCTCGCCAAGCTTCGGGGTGGCGCTGACTTTGCAGCGGTAGCCCAGACCTCATCGACTGATACCGTCTCTGCCGCGGCAGGAGGAGATCTCGGGCTCTCTGAAAAGGGCGCTTTCGTGCCTGCCTTTGCGGACGTGGCTTTTACAGCGTCGGTGGGCGAACTTCGGGGTCCGGTCAAAACCGAGTTCGGCTTTCACATCATTAAAGTCGACTCGATCGAAACGGGCCGCAGCAAGACCTTCGACGAAGTGCGTGGCGAGCTCGAGGGCGAGCTTAAGCGCGAGATCGCCTCGCAACGGCTGGCCAATCAAGAAGATGAGATCCAAAAGTTGGTGACCGCACCGGGCGCTGATCTCGACAAAATCGCGACTCAATATGGTCTCAAGAGCCGCACGGTGCAGCCCTTTCTGCGCGGCACGGGCGGCGGTGATCTCTCGGGTGAAGCCGCGCTGATCGAAGCAGCATTCTCCGACGAGGCGCTCGTTCAGCGGCGGGTTGTGGGCCCGGTCGCTTTCGGGTCCGAGGGCTTCGCGGTCATTAAAGTGCTCGATCACCAAAAGCCGCAGGTACCGCCGTTGGCGGCCATCAGAGATGCGGTCCTGAGCGCCTATGTGACCGAACAGGCCGATGCGCTGGCGCTGGCCGCGGCGAAAGAGGTGGCTGAGAAGGTCACCCAGGGCGAGTTTCGTGCGCCGGTGGCGGGGCGTTTCGTAGATCGTCGCGACCCGAGTCTCGCTGCGCCGCAGCGCCAGGCAGCGTTTGATCTGGCTCGCCCCGTCGCGGGTCGCCCTTTGGCGGCGGCCGTCAAAAACGAGGCAGGTGGTGCGTCGGTCGTGATCGTCGAAGAGTCGCGCCCAGTTGCGGGTGGCGTCGACTCAGCCCTCAAGGATTTGCGCATGCAGAGCCAGCAGGTGGGCACTGCGCAAAGCATGCTCGGGGCCTATCTTCGCGATATGCGTGCGAAGGCCGAGGTGACCAAGCACCCCGAAGTCTTCACCAATTGATCGCGTAGCGTCAGTCGAGCTCAGGAACCCCTCAATGGAATCTCAATCGCTGCTGCGCGTGTTCATCGGCTATGACCCGGTGGAGACCGTCGCCTGGCACACCTTTGCCCACTCGATCCTGCGACAGAGCAGCATCCCGGTGGCGCTCGTGCCCGTGAATATCCGCAATCTAGGGGGCATCTTCACGCGGCCGCGAGATGCCAAGCAGTCGAATGCGTTTTCGTTTACGCGTTTTCTGGTGCCACACCTGAGCGGCTACACCGGGCTCAGTGTTTTCTTTGATTGCGACATGTTATTGCGGTGTGATATCGCTGAACTGCTCGAAGTGCCGAAGCAACAGCCCGGCAAGGCGGTGTATGTGGTCAAGCACGACTACCAACCGCGCGATGACATCAAGTATCTCAATACAATTCAGTACCGCTACCCGCGCAAGAACTGGTCATCAGTCGTACTGTGGGACTGCGGTCATCCCTCGAACCGCGCCGTGACCCCGCACTATGTCAACACCACCGAAGCCTTGACTCTGCATCGATTTCTTTGGTTGAAAGACGAAGAAATCGGTGAGCTCAACGTACGCTGGAACTGGCTGGTCGGCGAGTACGACGAGCCGCCCGCCGACGTGAAGAACGTCCACTGGACGATCGGCGGCCCCTACTTCACTGAGTTCAGTAAGGCGGACTTTTCTGGCGAGTGGTTTGCGGAGCGAGAGCGGATGACTCACGTCCTGCAGCGGGATGACGTCCAGACCAAAGGAAAGTAGCCCGGCATGACCATCCTCGTCACCGGCGGTGCGGGCTTCATCGGCAGCAACTTTGTCCTCGAGTGGTTCAAGGACGCAGCGACGAGTGACGAGGCCGTGGTGAATCTAGATGCGCTTACCTACGCGGGCAACGCTGAGAATCTCTCGGCGCTCTCGGGTGATGCCCGGCATATCTTTGTTCGTGGCGATATCTGCGAGCGTGCGCTGCTCGATCATTTGCTGAGCGAGCACCGGCCGCGGGCGATCGTGCACTTTGCGGCCGAGAGCCATGTCGATCGCAGCATCCATGGGCCGGGCGTCTTCATCAAGACCAACGTCGAGGGTACTTTCACCCTGCTCGAGGCGGCGCGCGACTATTGGAATACTTTGGGTGGGGACGACAAGGCGAAGTTCCGGTTTCACCATGTGAGCACCGATGAGGTCTACGGCAGTCTCAAGCCCGCCGACCCCCCCTTCGCCGAGACCCACCCTTACGAGCCCAACAGCCCTTACTCGGCGAGCAAGGCGGCGAGCGATCATCTGGTGCGCGCTTGGCACCACACCTATGACCTGCCCGTGGTGACCACCAATTGCTCGAACAACTACGGGCCGTATCACTTCCCCGAAAAGCTGATTCCATTGATGATCGTCAACGCGCTTGCCGGTAAGCCGCTGCCGGTTTACGGCGATGGGCAACAAATCCGCGACTGGCTCTATGTCACGGACCATTGCAGTGCCATTCGCGCCGTGCTCGCGCGCGGTCGGCTCGGCGAGACCTACAACGTCGGTGGCTGGAACGAAAAAGCCAACATCGACATCGTGCGCACGATTTGCGTGTTGCTCGATGAATTGCGGCCTGACGTCGCAGGGT
>Ga0194132_10012464_pt1 | contig 10601 bp, 8 predicted proteins | sample TA2KigOf80mmetaG_FD_148612 | JGI IMG/M metagenome (GOLD analysis project Ga0194132, IMG submission 148612) | Freshwater microbial communities from Lake Tanganyika, Tanzania - TA2015054 Kigoma Offshore 80m | ecosystem: Environmental > Aquatic > Freshwater > Lake | place: Tanzania: Lake Tanganyika... | reverse complement strand
GGCCTCAGGCACGGAGTTGATGCCGAGAAAAAGAAGATCATTCTTGAGCGTGACATCGGTTTCGCCCGTGTAACCGGAAATGAAGACCGGGATCGCCTTGGGAAAACCATCCATGAGTCCACGATCAAGCGAGATTGTATTCTCGGCACTCTGGGCAAGAACAGCGCACGCCAACAGCGAAGCGGTTGAGAAATATTTCGAGAAAGAGGTCATGAAATCACCCGGATGAACGTTTGGCTTTGAGGTTGAAAAGAATGGTCACCGTGCGTTGCGCATCGGTGGATGTCTCTGGAAAGGGGGGAAGACGGCGGACCTGCGCCAGGGCGCTTTCCACAGATTTGTCGAGAGCGGCATTTCCACTCCGCTTGGAGATCCTTGCGTTCAGAATCTCGCCAGACCGCAGGATGGTCACGCTGACCTCGGCGGTCTGGTCCTGATCTCCCAGCGAGGGTGAAAGTCGCCATGCGCTATCGTAGTGTTTGCGCACCACGGCGAGGTAGTTCGCATAAGCAGCGCCACCAGGTCCACCCACCTCGATCTTGACGCCTTTGTCCGAAGCAAATCCGGTTCCCAAAAGAGCGGAGCTGTTCTTGGCGGATGCAGCCAGCCCATCACGCCTCGCCTGAACCTCCCGGTTCCACTTTTCAAGCGCCTCACGCTCCGCTTTCTCCTGAGCTCGCCGGTCGGCAGCTTCTTTCTCCTTGCGTTTCCTCTCCTGGGTGTCCGCCGGGTTGCGCACGACGACCTTGTTGAGATCGAGGGCGATCTCCGGCTTCTTGGGGGCTGGTTTCGGAGGTTCAGGAGCCGGCCTGGGCTCGGGCACAGGCTTCGGTTTATCCGCAGGCTTCACCGGTTTGGTGTCGGGCTTCTTCACCGGTGGTTTGACCACGGGTTTGACGGGCTCGGGCTCAGGAGGCTTGGGTTGAGGCGCGGGAGGTCGCGGTTCCGGCTTGGGTGGGTCAGGAAGCGGGGCTGGAGGATCGGGAACTGGAGGGGGTGGCTCAGGAGTTGGTCCTCCCGCCGGGGCAGGAGCCTCGTCGGTGACAGGCAGATTCGGATTCCCACCTCCTCCGGCAAGCAATTCATCAATCACAACAGACGGGATCACGCGAATGTTGGGAACCTCCACGTCAGGCTTCCGGCTCTCAAAGAACGCAGCACCGAACAAGAACACCACAAAAAGAATCGCATGACCTCCCATCGAGGCCACCAAATAGCGTTGTTGTGAGCGATCCATGCAGGGCTATGCGCTTACCTGGAACTCGGTGAGAACCGAAAGGAATAGTCCTTGATCCCACGCTGTTCCAGTCGATCCATCAGAGCCATCGGATGTTCCCAGGCAGTCTTCTTGTCGCACCGGATGTAAACCACCAGTTTCGGGTTTCGCCGCTTCGCTTCCGTCAATGCCGCTTCGATCTCGCTGAGACTCATCGGCCGGGAGCCCATGACGTACTTGCCCTGATTGCTCACATCGATGGTCTTGATGTCGGTCTTTTGGAGCTCTCGGTCCTTCACCCCGCCCTCGGGAAGACTGAGGTCGAGTCCCTGCTCCAGCAGGGGTGTGGTGATGACAAAGATGATGAGCAGCACAAACGCGAGATCCAGCAAGGGAGTGATGTTGATGTCATTCAACGTCACCAACGAATTCTTCTGGGAGAAACGTCGCATGGTCTAGTTCTCGGCAAGGTATTCGTTCTCGATCTTGCTGATGAGCTCCTGGGCGAAGTTGTCGAGTTGAACCGTGGCGACGCGCAGGTTGTGAACGAGCCAGTTGTAACCGAACATGGATGGAATGGCGACGAGCAGTCCGGCCACCGTGGTCACCAGGGCTGCAGCGACACCGGGAGCCATGGTTGCCAGGTCGGCCTTGCCCAGCATGGCGACGTAACTGAATGCGCTCATGACCCCCCAAACGGTGCCGAGAAGCCCCAGGAAAGGTGCACCGCTGACAGCGATCGCCAGGAGAATGAGCCCGGACTCGAGCCGAAGGGATTCACGAGCGACCGCGGACTCAAGAGTTCGTTTGACGTGCTCGATGGTCTTGATCGAAGCATGAGCTCGACGCTCGCCGCCCGTACCTTTGCGCAGGCCGGTATCAAGCTCCCCGCACCCTTCCCGATACACCATGAACAATGGGCAGTCGTCGACCCGCACCTGGCGATCGAAGACATCCATCACTCGCGTCTGAGTCCTGAATTCGGCTTCAAAAAACTGATTGAGCCGCCTGGCGCGCCTCATCTGCATGGCTTTGTGCGCCATGGTTGACCAGGCAAAGATGGAAAAGAAAACCAGCAGAACAATGATGGCCTTACCTTCCAATGTGGCTTTGTCCCACACATAGGAAAGGTCGTTGATTGCTAAAAAAAGAGATGTGACGTGCATGCACAAGGGCTGTTCATCCGGCCCGGTGAGTGTGTAGCGGGCGACATCGGCCGGGTCAAAAAGAATCCCGATGTGGGACGCACCCCAAGTCAGGGTTCTTCACGGCAGTTGAGAAAAAATCGGTAGCTGAACCAGCGGCTGCAAAGCAAAACCCGTCCATGGGTGATGAATGAAGAACTCACTTAGGTAGGTCTGAAATACAAAGAGCCCCCAGCAACCGAACACAAAGACCGGAGCAGCCAACCGGATCATCCGGGATCCAGCCCAGGCGGCCGCACGGAGCCATGGAGGACGCAGTCGCGGAGGCACCACCCGCACCAGATCCAGCCGATGCAATGCCCTCCACTCGGCTTCCGAAAGGTCAGACTCCCCGATCGCACCGGACTGGAGGGCATCCAGGAGGGATCTGGCATAGGCCTTTGCAGAAGCCAGCCTGAGCAGAAAGAACACCACAACGAACGCCCCGCCAGCCATCCACCAATACCGACCCAGAAAATCGGCCGCTTGTTGGGGCGTGTAGGCATCCATGGCCCGATTGATCTGGGGCAGAAACCCGGGAATGATCTTGAGCACGGTCAATGGAACAGAAAGCAGCGCGTAAGAGGCCGCGATAAGTCCGTGACACAGCCAATCCCGCCGGACCAGCTTCCAGACGAGCCGGAAATCATAAAAACGACGCCAATCGCAGCTCATCGTCTGACGCGCCATGCACATCGGCAGGAGAAACATGGCGGCGATAAAGCCAAAGATCCCGATCCAGCTAGCCGCAGGGCCCACCGCGGCATGTTCATAGCCCTTGTTGAAAGAGTTGTTCCACCCATCGTACCAGGCGAATTGCATGAGCACCGTCCATGGCAGGGTGAGCACACACGCATTGAACAACGTTTGGAATCCTTCGCGAAAGCATCCCACGACGGACTTCCCGATCACCCTGAACTTCCGCCCCCATGCCCCGGGCCCCTCAACCTGGGATGACGCCTGCACCAGCAATGGGGTCCGTCCCATCCGTCGATTTGCCTTCTCCCAAACTCGCAGTCCCGAAGTCCGGGCGCGGCGTTGAGCCCAACCCAGAACAGCCAGTGCCCCCAACACGGACTGCACCAGGACCATCGCTCCCAGGAGCTTGATCATCCGAAGTCCCCACCGAACGAGAAAACCGCGTCGCGGCCCTGCGGTCTGCACCTCGAGGCCGACGGGCGGAGTCGATTCTGCCCCAAAAATTGCCTCCGGGATCGCGGGGTCCGTAGGATTCATGCGATCGCCTCCTCCAGGACGGAGCCATCCGAAAACGGCGTCTTGAACCCCATCAAGGTTCCGATGGTGGGCGCCACGGCAATCTGCTCCACATCCTTGTCCACGATCTTGTTCCTCTCGATACCCGGACCAAAAAAGAGCCCGAAAATTTCCCTGGCCGACCGGGAATTGAAGTGGTGCTGGAAGGGAACTGGAGCAAAGGGGTTCGCATCCCGTCCACAGTCAGGAACAATCGCAAACACCGTATTGTCCCGATAGGCCGGGTCCGCCTCCACTGCGGTCACCAGGTGCTTGATCCCCTCGTCGATGATCTGAATGCCTCTCGTATAGTGGGAAGCATTGCCCCAATGCACGTAGTCGGGGTCATTGTAGTTGATCATCATCAGTTTCGGCCGGAGCGACTTCATCGCCCGCAAAGCCAGCTCGGTGAGCAGGCGGTCCCCCCGTGGGTTCACCATCCCCGAGTCCCCATAATGTTCCCTCCAGTTTTCCCAGAAGGTCTCGATCACCGGATCCTGCCGATCCTTTCCGTGGGTCCGATAATCCAGGCTTTCCATCTCTGAAAGTCGCTTCCGGCTTTTCGCCAGGTCCTTGTCTGGAATCGCACCAGCCTCCAGCTGTCGCCGAAGCAGAAAGGTCTTGAATCGATGCAAGCTGAGCGTGACGGATCTGAAGTCCACTCCGTAGAGGGTGTGGTTGCTGAAGTTGTAGAACTCCTCATCCTTTCGATCCTCACCATTGATGATCACAGCCTGGTGGGATGGCACGTTGAACTCCCGTCTCAGTTGCTCAAAAAGCGTCGGAACACGGGGTTCAAATCGAGCCCCAAGGAACTTGCCTCCAATATCCTTATAACGTTCGTAGCGACCGGTGAGCAGATAGAGGGTGCCTTGTCCGTGGCTGGTTTCGATATCAGTCAGCGAGTCTATGGACATCTGAGGAAACAGGGTCCCTCTTCGCACAAGCTCGTGAAGGAAGAACGGGGCGTGGGTGTTTCTGGGATCAATCGTCTCCTGTCGCCGGACGCCCCCTCCGAAGCGAACAAGGATGACGTTGGGGCCCCGATAGTCCTTCCTGGATACGGAGTCCTGGGCAGCCTGTAGTGCTCCGGAAAAAGGGGCAGCGGAGGCAACACCCAGGCCCATCCCGACCTGGCGGAAGAATTCTCTGCGAGGGAATTGAACGGGGGTTTCTTGGGCAAAAAGTTTGGATTCGATTTGCATTTGTCCGGGTCCCTTTGAAATGGAGCCCAGGGACAAGACCCTGAAACCCGCTGGCAGGTTGCAGTCGGGACGAAGAATTTCATTCCCTCCCTTCCTTTCCCTTGTATTCTCGGCCTCGCTTCCGATTCGCTTGAACCCAAAGACGGGAACCAGGCGGCCCCAGATCAACAGAGGGCTGCCTCGGGTCACAGGTGATTCAACCGGCAGCCGTTCAGAATCCATGAGCCAGTCAATGAAATCCGTGGGTGTCGCACCTTCCATCAAGGAAGTGCGCATGTTCGACCATCCCGCTCCATCCATCTCACAGGATCGCCAGATCAAGGTACGCACTCTGGACGTGGGCATCTGTGGCACGGATCGTGAAATCTGTACATTTGTCTATGGGGCTCCCCCGTCGGGCTCAAACTACCTTGTGCTGGGTCATGAGGCCCTGGGTCAGGTGACCGAGATCGGCGCAGGTGTCACCCGCTTCAAAGTGGGCGACCTGGTGGTGCCCAGCGTCCGGCGTCCATGCACCGACGCAATCTGCATTCCTTGCGCTCAAGACCGGCAGGATTTTTGTTCCACTTGGAAGTTCACCGAGCGAGGCATCAACCAGTACCACGGCTACATGACCGAATCGTTCGTGGATCACGAAAAGTATTTCACATTCGTGCCTCCCGAACTGCGGGATGTGGCGGTGCTCGTGGAACCCCTGACCGTGGCCGAAAAAGGCCTGGCCCAGGTCTGGAAAACCCAGCAACGCCTCCCCTGGGGCAAAAGCTCGGAAGTCGACGCGCCGCGCGGTCAGGGACTGAACGCAGTCGTCCTCGGAGCAGGCCCTGTGGGAATCCTGGGCGCCATGGCCCTCAAGGTGAATGGCTTCAAAACCTTCGTCTATTCCCGATCCCGCAAACCCAACTTCAAGGCCGACCTCGTCGAATCCATCGGAGCTGAATACATCTCCTCCGAAGAGATGTCCGCCGATCAACTCGCAGCCCACGTTGGAAGCATCGACCTGATTTATGAGGCTGTGGGTGTCCCCGGGATCACCTTCGACGTCCTCCGCGTCCTGGGCATCAACGGCGTGTACGTCATGACCGGGATACCGGCGCCGAAGGCACCCATTCCTGTGGCTGCCAGCGAGATCATGCGAAATGTGGTGCTCAAGAATCAGGCGGTCGTTGGTACGGTGAATGCGGATGGCGATGCATTTGCTTCCGCGATTCGAGATCTGGGAACGTTCCACAAACAGTGGCCGGAGCCCCTTCGACGTCTCATCACCGGACGCCACAAGCCGGAGAACTACCAGGAGCTCCTGCTCGGAAAGGCCGTTGGCATCAAAAACGTCATTTCATTTGAGTAGGACGCAAGTGCGGTCTCACCCATCGGCCCGGCGTTTTTCTGGAAACCGAGGAGGTGGCGGCAAGCGTCTAGACGATGAGTGCTGCCGATACCCCGATCGTTCGGGGTTGGGCGGATGAATTGATTCTGATCACGGACCGCATGTTCGATACAAAGGGCCCGGGCCTTCTCACAGCCGGATGCATTGCGCTGCTCCTTGCGACGCAGATCTCGGTAATCTCCGCCAGCGTGCCAGACTGGATTACTCAGGAAGATGCCCCGGAAGCAGCCGCCTGGGAAACGGAGCAAACAGCCAGAACACAGGCGGCTTTCAACGAATCTCCGCTCCGGCCCTACATCCTCAGACAATTCCGACGCTGGTCCGAAGCTCCGCAAGAGACCTACCGTCAGGTGACCGTGGTGCAGTCCAACGTCTTCGCTCTGGCAAAGATGTCGGCATCCACCCCTGCTGTCCTGATCAGATGCCCTATATCCGAACTCGCCAGCAACCGGCTCAGCCAGGCGACCATCCTTCTTGATCCAGCCAAACTGGACGTCTCGGGTTTAACCGAAATCCGCTGGTTCAGCGCTTCACCGAACTCCTCCACCCTCGCGGTGATGCTGCACCGAAAGGGGGAAACCTGGGGGAAGCTCAGATTTCTCACCACGATTTCGGGCGCCTGGACCCCAGATGTTCTCGAGGGAGTGGAGAGCGAGTTACGTCCGGGATCAGTAGCCTGGACAGCCGACACCAAGACCCTGCTCTATACGCGGTATGCCTCGCGCACGGATGGAAACCTCGCCCCAACCGCGCGCAAATTGGAAATATGGTCACATCGCGCAGGTGCAGCTCAGAGCAAGGACACCCCCGAGAATGTGCCCGACATCCCTGCCAGCACGATGGGACAGCTCAAGTCCTCATGGGATGGCCGGTGGATAGCGCTGACCCTTCGCAGCACGCGGGATGGAAGCAAGAGCCATTGGATCCGAAACCGTTCCGGCTCCTGGAGACTTCTCGCAGGGACCGCTGATGCCATCGATCAGCTGGAATTTGGCAGACCGCCTGCCTACATCGAACTGCCCGCAGACCATGGGGTCTATCTTTTGTCGCGACGCGGAACACCTCGAGGCCGGATCCTGCGCACCGCTCCCAACGCCCTGAGCCCCATCGCCCAGGCTGAGGAGATCATTCCTGAATCACGGGACAACAACATCTTGAGCTTCGTGACCTCGTCCTCAGGGCTCTACCTGTCGCTCATGCGAAACGGCGCCACGAGCTTTATCTTCTGCGATCGCATGGAGAAGGAACCCCTGAAATCCGCTGTCGCCCTGCCCATCGAGGATCCAGGCACCGTGGGGGAGTTCCTGGTGAGCCGCGGGGATGAGCTCCTGTATCGAACCGAAAGCTTCACGGATCCATCAGCGTGGTTTCTCTACGACCCGCTCAAGGACCGGACGAAAGCATTCGGGACCCCGCTGACCGATCTTGCACAGGTGGATTTTCGCGATGCGCAAACGGATCGAATACGGGCGACATCGGCGGACGGCACTCGCGTGACGGTCTTGCTGGTTAGGCGGAAGGGGGCGGTGTTGGATGGCAGTATTCCGATCGTGCTTTCAGTCCAGGGATCGGAAGGAACCCTGAACACGCCGACTTTCGATGCGAAGCGCAAGCTCTGGCTCGACCAGGGAGGGGCCTACGCTTTTGCCATGATTCGGGGTGGAGGCGAGATGGGATCGGAGTGGCGTTCAGCTGGCCGCGGGCTGGAAGGCAAGCTGAAGAGCCTCGAGGACTTGACCGCCTGCGTAAACATCCTGATCCGATCCAACTACACCCAGTCCCACCTGCTCTGCATCGCAGGAGAAGACTACGGAGCCGCTTTGGCCGCGCTGGCCATCTCCCGGCACCCACAACTCTTTCAGTCAGCCATCCTAAAGAATGGACCGGCGGCCTTCGCATCCGCTGACCAACTCCAACGCCCCGAAAGCTGGGATGATGAATACGGCGTCATCGAATCCTCCCAGGCGCTGGAAATGACGCCTTGGATCGCATGGCAGGCCAGTGAAACGCGGCCTGCCGTCCTCCTGAAATCTTCGCGACCAGAGAGCAGGTTTTCACCAGTTCACTTCAGGCGATGGATGGCTGAGAGCTTGGCGGGGGGAGCGATGTCAGGCTCACGTTCGACGCTGGCCACTTTCGAGAGAGAGCCGGCTCCGGATGCAAAGGCTGACCTGGAGATGTCGTTGAATGAAACTGCGGACGCTCATGTTTTCCTGTTTGATCAACTCAACACTGGGTATTCCTTGATCAAACGCGGGCCCTGGTCAGGTGGCATTACTCACACCTCGGCCGTCGTCAAAGTTCTGGTTTCCGAATCTGGGATGGCAGTGAGGCTGGGTTTCTCCACTGACCCCTCGTTGCGCGACGCCAGGTATGCGCTTCCAACCAGCTCGGGCACACAATCGGAACTGGGCCTGGTTGAGTTCCGCCCCGAGGGTCTCGCCCCAAATGCCACCTATCATTACGTCGTCGAAGTCAGCGGGCGGATGGACTGGCAGACAAGGGGTCGTTTCAGAACGTTCCCCTTGCCCGAATCCCAGAGCTCATTCCGGATCGCATTCGCATCCTGTGCCAAAACGGGCTCAGCAAACTCATCGTTCGATCGTATCAGGGAGGCCGCTCCGCTGTTCTTTCTGCATATGGGCGACTTCCATTATCAGAACATCGCCGTCAACGAGGTCGCCCGGTTTCGGGATGCCTATGGCATCGTGCTGGGCTCCCTGCCCCAAGCCCGGCTCTATCGCACCACCCCGATAGTCTACATGTGGGATGACCACGACTCCGGTGGGAACAACAGCGACAAGAAATCGAGCTCTCATCCCGCGGCCCGCCAGGCTTACGAGGAATTCGTTCCTCATTACGCCTTATCGCCCGGTCCGGATGAACCCATACATCAAGCTTTCACGGTAGGACGGATCAGGTTTCTGATCACCGACCTTCGCAGCGAGCGGGATGATGTTAAAAAGAAGGACAACGCTGAGAAAAGCCTGCTGGGTGAAAAACAAAAGTCCTGGCTCAAGCAGCAGCTGCTGGCTTCGAAGGGCGTCCACCCCGTGATCTGCTGGATGACCACCGTGCCCTGGCTGGGTACGGCGAGCTCGAACTACTATGCGTTCATCAAGGGCGACCAGTTCGGATGGTTCCATCATGAGAGCCCGGCCGCCAGGGCATCCACAAAATCAGCGACAGCATCAGGAGAAGACCACTGGGCACTCTACACGTCCGAAAGGAGGGAGATTGCTGACTTCATCAAGAGCAATGCCATTCGGGAGGTCATCATTCTGCACGGAGATTCCCACATGCTCGCAGCAGACGACGGGAGGAATGGTGACTATGCCACCGACGGAGGAGCCCCGATGCGGGTGATGTGCGCTGGGCCACTGGATCAGACCCCATCAATCAAGGGTGGACCCTACAGTCAGGGAGTTTACAAGGTTCGCGCTGGCGAAGGATGTTTCGGTCTGTTGGATTTCCAAGACATTGGATCGACCATCCGGGTCTCCTACAGCGGCCGCAACAACCTCAACGAAGAAAAGATCTCCCTCAAGTTTGAGGTCCCCATCGCAACAACCCCGTCCAGATCCAGGCCATGAGAAATCTCCGACTGGCACTCTTGTTAAGCGTCATCTGGACAACCCAGCTGGAAACTGCGGAACCGCCCGCTGAAAAACCTCGGCCCGCTTCCCCTCCCCCTCTGACGGGCCGATGGCAGTGGACCTTTGCCATGCCGGACGGGACAAAGATTCATCCTGTCGCCTCCCTGCGATGGGATGGCCGTCGGCTGACCGGACGCACACATTTCAAAGGAGGCGGCGACGCCCCGATTGCGAAGGGCTCTGTGGCTGGGCTTCGGATTTCCTTTCAGACCGCTCGCACGTCCTATTCTGCGACTGCGACCACCAAGTATGCAGGAGTGATCGATGGCGGCGTGATCCGAGGGCAGGTGGAATCCAACTGGAACGGGGAACCACAGACTTATCCATGGGAGGCGATTCGGTTGGAGGATACGCCGGAAGGGGTGTGGAAATGGACCCGGACGCTGGACGAGCGCAAACTGGACTTCACGCTGAGAGCGAAGGTTGAAGGAGATAAGGTAACCGGCAAGGTGCAGATTCGTCCCGCCTCCGAGGACATCTCGCAGGGACGGTTCAGAGACGGTCAGGTGAAGTTTGAACTGGAGGGTAAGGTAGGCGGGGAGACGTTTCGTTCCCGGTTTGAAGGCCGGGTGGCAGGAGACCAGATCACGGGCAAGGAAGTGTTCAAGCTGGGCAAACAGGAACGGACCTTCGATTGGGTTGCTGAACGGGCTGATTAGGTCGAAAGACGTCCGCCAGCCCGTGTCCTTTCATTTACAGATC
>Ga0194132_10012462_pt1 | contig 10604 bp, 7 predicted proteins | sample TA2KigOf80mmetaG_FD_148612 | JGI IMG/M metagenome (GOLD analysis project Ga0194132, IMG submission 148612) | Freshwater microbial communities from Lake Tanganyika, Tanzania - TA2015054 Kigoma Offshore 80m | ecosystem: Environmental > Aquatic > Freshwater > Lake | place: Tanzania: Lake Tanganyika... | reverse complement strand
GAAATGTGGGCCCACTGCGCATCCGTCAGCTCGACTTTCATCATCACCCCGCTCGGAGCGAGGCCACCTTCCTCTCAAACGACCGAGCGAGGGTTTAGAAACTGCTTCTCGGGGATTGCAGTCATAAGCGAAGGAGAGGGTTTGGCCGGTGACTCGTCAGCAAAGGCGATTACGTACGCAGCCTGCAAAGTAAGCCCCCGTCAAACGGATTCGCTATTTCCAGTATCGGTCGCGTTGCCCGATCCACTCAACCCCGCGAGATTTCCCATGGTCGGGGAGGGCTAGTCCTAATTGGTAAGGCAGCGGTCTTGAAAACCGCCGCGGTGAAAGCCGCTTACAGGTTCGAGTCCTGTGCCCTCCGTGTTCAATGTCCGAGCCCGCGTCCGGTTGAGCGGCTTCGGTGCGAGCGGTAACTTCGAGGGCCCGTGGTAGCGGACGATTCTTGGCCGCGGCCGAGGGAATGGGAGCGGTGGCCGAGAGGCTGAAGGCACCGGTTTGCTAAACCGGCATACGGGCTTAAACCTGTATCGAGGGTTCGAATCCCTCCCGCTCCGTTGTCAACAACAGCGACCGTACGCGTCCGGTTCGCGCCCTCGCCGACCGGGTACCTCCACGTCGGCGGTGCGCGCACCGCCCTCTTCAACTGGCTCTATGCCCGCAAGGCGGGCGGCCAGTTCCTGCTCCGCATCGAGGACACGGACAAGGCCCGAAGCACGGACGAGTCCACGCGCGCCATCTTCCGCGGGCTCACATGGCTCGGGCTCAGCTGGGACGAGGAAGTCGTCTTCCAGGGCGCGAACCTCGAGCGGCACCGGCGCGACGCGCACGCGCTGCTCGCCTCGGGTGCGGCGTACCGCTGTTTTTGCACGACCACCGAACTCGACGAGCGCCGGAAGGCGGCTGAGGCGGCCGGCGGAGCGTTCAAGTACGACCGCCGCTGCGACGCCCTCGCGGCAGCCGAGGTGGAGCGACGGGTCGCGAGCGGCGTTCCGCACACGCTCCGGTTCCGCGTGCCGGAGGGCACCACGAAGTGGGACGATATGGTCCATGGCGGGATCGCCTTCCCCAACGCGGACATTGACGACCTGGTGATCCTGCGCTCGGACGGCACGCCGATCTACAACCTCGCCGTGGTCTCCGACGACATCGCGATGCGGATCACGCACGTGATGCGCGGCGAGGATCATATCGCGAACACGCCGAAGCAGATCCTGCTCTACCGGGCGCTCGGTGCCGCGCTGCCGGCGTTCGCGCACTTCCCCAATGTGCTGGGCACGGACGGCAAGAAGCTCTCCAAGCGTCATGGCGCCACCGCCGTCGGCGACTACGAAGCGATGGGGATCCTGCCGGAGGCAATGTGCAACTTCCTGGCGCTGCTGGGCTGGAGCCCGGGCGGCGACATCGAGTTGATGGACCGCGCCGAGCTCACGGAACGCTTCGCCCAGGACGGGTTCCTGGCGAAGGCATCGGTCTTCGACATGAAGAAGCTCGAGTGGATGAACGGCCAGCATTTGGTGCGCATGCCGTTCGAGACGTTGACGCCGCTCGTGATCCCGATGCTGAACGCCCTTGGCGTCGCGACTGATGGCCTCGACGGGGCGAAACGGGACTGGTGGCACCGGCTGCTGGAGGTCCTGCGCGTGCGCTCGCGCACCGTTGACGAACTCGCGCGCCAGGCCGCGCCGTATTTGACGGTGCCGGTCACGTTCGATGCCGACGCCGTCGCGAAGCAGTGGAAGGACCCGACCCTCACGCGCGCGCTGCTCACCAAGTCCCGGGCCTTCCTCGCCGGTGATGTTGCATGGGATGCCGCCACGCTTGAAGCGGGCATGCGCGCACTGGCGGAAGCGGAGGGTCTCGGCGCCGGGAAGGTCCTGCAGCCGCTGCGTGTTGCCCTGACGGGCCAGGCCGCGAGCCCCGGCATGTTCGACGTGCTGCTGCTGCTCGGGCGCGATACGACGCTCGCGCGGCTCGATGCCGCGCTTGCCCACCCGCACCTCTCGGGCTGAGCCGCATGCCGGGCCCTGCGGACCCCGGGATTCGCGCCCCACTCAGCCGGATCGAGGCGGAGCTCCTCCAGTATCTGGTTGATTTTCTCGGCGAACACACGTTCCAGCCCAGCGTCCGGGAGATCGGACGTGCGCTCAAGATCCCGAGCACCAAGTCCGTCACGGAGATCCTCGGCTCGCTCGAACGCAAAGGGTACGTGCGCCTGCAGCAGGGCCGCTCGCGCGGCGTGGAGCTGCTCGGACACGCCGGCGGCACCGGCACCATCGCCGTGCCACTGCTGGAGTACGACCCGCTCACCGGCACGATGCGGACGGTGGATCACGTCACCCTGGACCGCCGACTCGTTGGCATGCCGGAGTCGTTCCTGATTCGCTCGCAACCGACCGCCGCCCCGGAACACGGCGTCCTCGAAGGCGACCTCGTCGTGGTCCACCCGAGCGCGCGCGCCAAGGACGGGGCGCTGATCGCGGTGCGCGTCGGCGCGGCAACGATCGTGCGCCCGTTCGTCCGTCGTGGCGCAGGCGTGGTACTCGGCGCGACGCCCGGAACGGACGAGGTCGCGCTTGGCACCGGCGACGATTTCGAGATTCTTGGGGTCGTGGCGACCGTGATCCGGCCGCCGCGGGCGTAAGCCCGGCGCGCTAGCCTATCTGGGACGGTCCGCGAGCGCGCCTTCGGGCACGATTCGCGGCGGCGAGTCCGCCTTTCGCGCGTCGTCGCGCTCCTTCTGCTTCCGCTCGCGAAGCGCCTTGACCGCGGCGCGGAAGTCGTCGTCTCGGGCCGCGCGCGCCGCCTGCGCGACGATCTCTTCGCGCATCTGCGCGAGCCGCCGATCGCGTTCGATCGTCGTGGGATTTCCCTGGATGTTGAGCGGCAGGAACGCGAGTGCGGCTGTGGGGATCGAGACCGGCCCGAGCCGGATGTACTTCTGGTCAATACCCACGCGCTGCCCGCGGATCCGGAACGTCCAATCCGCCGGGTCGCGCCCGCCGTTCGCCGCGCGGGCCGAATCCACGAATCGCTGCAGCTGCGCGGCGACCGTGCTGTCGAGTCGCTCCGTAGTGGTGAGCGGTGCGGTGACGACGGGGGCCATCGGCGCCCAGATGCGCGGGTCCGTGTACGACGGCCGAACGCCGCGCGTATCGCCGCCCCCCCCGACCAGCGGACCGGTCCCGATTACGGCTTCCGTACGCGGCAGGCGCAGCGGCACCGGGGTCAGCCCGTTGGGCACGGAGATCGGCGGTACCGGAACAGGTGGCGTGATGGCGGGCGGCCCTGACTCGGGTTGGTCGTTGCCGCCGCGCCGCGGCGACTCTCGCGGGGGCTCACCGCGCGGCAGCTGCAGGAATCCGACTCGCTCGACCGGCGTAGGCACGCTCGGTGCCAGCAGGGCATCTATCCAGCTGCGCCGGCCAAATGTGAGCTGGACCAGCACGGCGACGATCAGGACGTGTGCCGCAATCGAGACGGCCACCACCACCGGACTGCGCGCCGCTTCATCGCGGCGCTCGCCCGGTGTGGAAATCGCGCGGCGGCGCTGGCCCTTCACGTGGCGTTCGCCCCTACCCGGCCGCGACCGGGTTCCTGACCGACGACAGGCCCAGGAGTTCGACCTCCACCGTATCGCCCGGTTGCAGCTGCGCGACGCCGGCCGGCGTGCCGGTGAGCAGCAGGTCCCCGGCTTCGAGCGTGATGTACCGCGTGACGTACTCGAGCAGGAACGGAATCGAGAAGACCATATCGGACGCACGCGCGCGCTGCTTCTCGACCCCGTTGTGCCGCGTCACGACGGTGACCGCGCTCAGGTCTGCCGGTAACGGCGCCTCCGTGCCCAACGGAAGGAACGTGTCGCACCCCTTCGCGCGCGCCCACTGGCCGTCGTTCTTCTGCCAGTCGCGGGCGGAAACATCGTTGGCGGCGATCAGCCCGCGCACGGACTTGAGCGCCGTGCCGGCCGACGCGCGGCTCAACCGGGAACCGATCACCACGCCGATCTCGCCCTCAAAGTCAATCCGGCCCGCGCCTTCCGGAAGCCGGATCGCCTCGCCGCCGGCGATCACGGAGGACGGCGGCTTGAGGAACAGCAGCGGCTCCTTGGGCACGTCGTTGCCCATCTCCTTGGCGTGGTCGAGGTAGTTGCGCCCGACACACACGATTTTTCCTGGTCTGGTCATCTGGGCAATTTACCCGCGAACCGGTGATTCGGTCGCATAGAACTCCTCGATGCCGCGGCGGAGGTCGGCCCACGGTCCGGTGAGCCGCCGCGCGGGCGGCAGTGCCTCGAGCAACGACCGCCCGTACCCCTTGGTCACGAGCCGGGGATCGCAGATCACCACGGCACCGCGGTCGCCGGTCGTGCGGACCAGCCGCCCGAATCCCTGCTTGAGTCGCAGGGCCGCGTGCGGAACCATGTACTCGGCGAACGCATCGCCGCCGCGGTGCTCGATGGCCTCGCAATGGGCGGCCGTGATGGGCTCGGTCGGAACCCGAAACGGGATTCGTGCCAGCACCAGCCCGCGCAGTGCACGACCCGGCACGTCCACGCCCTCCCAGAACGAGGCCGTGCCCAGCAGCACGGCGTCGCCGTGCGCGCGGAAGCGCTTGAGCAAGGCATCGCGTCCATCCTCGCCATGCACCAGCAATGGCCAATCCCGCTCGATCCCGGCCTCGCGCATCAGGCGTGCGGCCTCGCGGACATCGCGATGACTGGTGAACAGCAGGAACACGCCGCCGTCGGCCGCGCGCACCAGGTCGGCCGCGATCTGCGCCACGCGCTCCACGTGACGCCGGTCCCCGCCCGCCGGCACCGGGACATCAGTGGGGATCGCGAGGAGCGCCTGCCGGGTGAAGTCGAATGGCGATGACAGCGAGGCCGTCAGCGGTTCGACGTCGTCCTCGTCCAGTCCCAGACGTGCGGCGACGAAATCGAACGTCGTGCCGACCGACAGCGTCGCGCTGGTTACCACGCAGGTCTCCGTGCGGCGAAACAAGTCCTCACGCAGGATCGGCGCGAGGTCGAGGGGCACACTGGCCACGCCCACCTGCCGCGCGCGGGCATTATCGCGCGGGGCACCGTCGCCGTCCGGTTCGTCACCGCCCCCGCGCGCTTCGATCCACCGGATCCGCTCGCCGCCGTCGGGACCAGGCCGCAGCGCCCCGCGGAGCGCATCGCCGGCGCCTTCGAGCCGGCGCAGCACGCCGCGCAGCTCGGCCATGAGCGGTGCGAGGTCGGCCGCGCGCTGCTCGTCGGTCTCGATGCGGTCGCGCACGAGGATCAGGCCGTCGCTCAGCGAGTCCAGGTCGCGCAACAGCTCATCGAGCGCGGCCCCGAGCCCGGCGCGCCACACGTCGGCGTCGTCGAACGAATCGGTGAGGCGCACCTGCGACTCGCTCTGGCGGGCCATCCACTGGTCGAGCACATCGAAGAGGCGCTCCGACGACTGGCGCGCCGCCTCGGTGGTGCCGTAGAGGCGTACGCGCACGAGGTCCAGGCTCGCGACCGACAGCAGGTCGTTCGACTGCGCCAGGCGCACCTCGAGCGCCGGGAGCAGCCCACGCCCCTTCCGTTCCAGCCGCGCGAGCAGGCGTACGATGCCGCGCCGCGTCGCCGTGGAGGCCAGGTGCGCCGCCGCCGCGTCTTCGAGATGGTGCCCCTCGTCAATGACCAGGCGCGCGTACGACGGGAGCACGGCCGCGTCGGTCCAGTTCTGCGACGCCCGCCGCACCGCCAGGTCCGCCATCAGCAGGTGATGGTTCACCACGACGACGTCGGCCTCCGCCGCCTTGCGGCGCGCCGCGAAGACAAAGCACTTGTCGAAGTGCGGGCACTTCATCCGCGTGCAGAGGTCGGACTCAGCCGCCACCTCGTCCCAGACGTCGGATCTGGGCGCGAACGGCAGGTCGGCAACGCTTCCATCGGCCGTGCGCGACGCCCAACGGTCGATCGCGCGCAGTTCGTCCTGCGACGCCGAATCGAAGAGCGATCCCGACGACCCGCGCGCGTGATCCAGGCGTTGCAGGCACACATAGTTTCGCCAGCCCTTGAGCAGCGCGAACCGCACGGGTTGGTCGCCGAGCGCCTCGGCGAGGAACGGAAGGTCCTTGCCGACGAGCTGCTCTTGGAGCGTGATCGTGTTCGTGCTGACGATGGTCCGCTCGCCGTTCGCCGCCGACCAGCGCAACGCGGGAACGAGATAGCCCAGCGACTTCCCGACCCCCGTCCCTGCCTCGACCAGCGCAATGCCGCCGCGCGAGTAGAGGTCGGCGATCAGGCGCGCCATCTCCCGCTGGCTGGGCCGGTCCTCGTACCGACCGAGCGCCTCGGCGACCGCCCCACCGGGGCCGAGCGCCGCCGCGATCGCCTCCCCGTCGAGACTCGCCACGGGGCGCGCGCGCGGAACCTCGACCACGACGTACACGAGTTCGGCCGCATTGTCCACGATCCCGGATCCGATCCCGTCGTCGTGCATGCGCTGCGCAACCATCAGGTCGGGGCCCGACGGTTCGAGCACACCCGACGGGTGGTTGTGGATCATCATCTCACCACGCTTCGCGAACCCGGGGAGCGCGAGCACGCTGTCCGCATCGCCGCGCGCCACCGCGCGCGCGCCGACGATGATCCCGGCTTCGTCCACCTGACAGGCGAAACACACCTCGCGTCCGCCCGCAAGTGCGATTGCCGTCCGCATGGCCCGCGCCGCGGCGGGCGCCAGGCGCGACTCAGCCACGGGTCGCCGACGCGCCCGGTTTGCCGCGACCGGCGCGGCTCACGTCTTGAGCGGCTTTTTCTTTGCGGCCGGGAACAGCACGTTGTTCAGGATCAGCCGATACCCCGGCGAGTTGGGGCGCTGCGCGAGGTCGGTCGGCGGCGCCCCGATGTTGTGCTGCGGATCCTCCGGGTCGTGCCCACCCAGGAAGGTCCACGACCCCTTCCCGAAGTCGCCGTGCAGGTACTTCGCCCAGGGCGTCCCCTCTTCCGTGGCCAGCACGCTGACGCCCGGCTTGAGCCGCGCCCGGGTGAACGAGGTGGTGACGCCGTAGTAGTCCGCGATCACGTTGCGGTGGTTCTGCACCAGCATCGTGTTCACCGGATCGAACTTCGCTGAGAAGTTGAACAGCGTGAACGTGTTCAGGCTCTGGCGCCTCGAGGGCACGTTGACCTGGTGCCCGTCAATGTCGCTCATCGAGTTCACGCCCGGGTTCATCTCGAGCCGCACACCCTGGAACGCGAACGTGCGGGTCCAGTCCATCTTGCTGTCGGCGTCGGGGTCCATCGGCGTGCCATCCAGGAACGCCGCCGCGATGTCCACGTTGTGCGCGCCGAGCGCGAGCTCGATCGTCTCGGTCGCCCCACACATCGCGAACACGAATCCCCCGCGTTCCACGAAATCGCGCAGGCGGTTGGCAACCGCCTTCTTGAGCGCCGGCACATTGGGGTACCCGTGGCGCTGCGCGGTCGCCATGTCGCGATCCCGCTGTTCGATGAACCACGGCGCGTCGCGAAACCCGAGGTACAGCTTGTTGAACTGGCCGGTGAAGTCTTCGTGGAAGAGGTGCACCCAGTCGTACTTGGCCATGTCCTGGCCGAGCACGTCGTCGTCCCAGATCTGCGTGTAGTCAATGCCGGCGTACTTGAGCGCCAGCGTGACGGCATCGTCCCAGGGCGGCGTCTTGGGCGGCGAGTAGATCGCAATCCGGGGCGCCTTCTCCAACGGGATGGCGTCCATGTTGCCCTGCGCGATCTCGCGCCGCGCCGCTGCGACGCCCGCCTCGTTGATCGGCTGCACGGTCACGCCGTCGAGCCCGGCCTTCCGTCGCGTGGTCGCATTGTCGGGCAGCAGGAAGCTCCCGCCCCGGTAGTTGATCCACCACTCGGCGCGATCGCCGTTCTTGATCGCCTGGAAGGTCAGGCCGTACGCCCGCAGGTGATTCTGCTGCGCGTCGTCCATGGGCACGAGCAGATGCTGCGCGCCGAGCCGGCCCGAAACGACCGTCAGCGCGACCGCAGCAAGCACCCCGATTCTCCGTGTCATGCGATACCACTCCTCAACAGTTCAAGCTCACGCCGTGCCTGCGGAACCAGTGCACTGGCGGGATAGGACAGGATAAGGTGTTCGAAGCGTTCCGTGGCGCCCGCGCGGTCCCCGCGTCGCCGGAGCGCCCGTCCCCAGTCCAGGTCGGCCTCGGCCGCCTCCGGCGACAGGGAGTAGCGCTCCACGATGCGCTTCCAGAGGACGATCGCCGCACCATCGTTACGGCGCGCCACGTGGAGGCGCGCCGCGTGGGCGAGGAGCAGCGACGCGACATCGGGCAGGTCCGCGGCGGCACGCTCAAAGCGCTGCGCCGCGCCGGCGGTGTCACCGCGCGCCAGCGCCAGGAAGGCCGCCCCGGCGGCGGCCCCGCTGTCTGCGCGCGTCCGGCCAAGCAGCGCCATCGCGGTGACGACATCAGAGGTCGCGTCAGCCGGTCGGCGCAGGCCCGCGCGCGCCTTCACGAAATCGCCCGCAAACAGCGCGATCCATCCGACCACTTCCTCGCTGTCATCGGCACTCGCGCCCGCGAGCGCCGCCTGCGCCTTCTCCACCTGCCCGGTGCGCACCCAACCCCACGCAACTTGCCGGGCGAATGCGCGCCGGCTCACGGCGTCCGCCGCCGCGCCATCGCGTGCGACGAGCGCCTCCGCATCGGCGGGCCGCGCCAGGTTGGTCAACGCGCGGACTTCTTCGACCAGGATTCGCGTACGGATCATCTCCGGTGATGCGCGCAGCCGGGCAGACGCGAGGATCGCAATCGCCGCGGCTGGGTCACCACCGGAGTTGGACGCGCCCGCGGCCCGCAGCTGCGTGCTCAGCGAGGCGCGTACGCCATGCATCGCGAGCAACGCGTCACGGGCCGGCAGCCACGCCTGGGTTCGCTCGGTTTCCTCCGCGAACTCCTCCCAGGTAGCGTAGGCCGAGTCAGCCGCCGTCAGCGTCGAGAGTACGTTCCACGCCTCGCGCGGATTTCCCCAGCCGAGTTCGAGCATGCCGAGTGCCTTGCGTGCCGTCGCGGACGCTTGCGTCGCCTTGGCGGCCGAGCCGCGGTCGCGGTCCGCGCGCGCGAGTTCGGCGCGCACCGAATCCCGCTGCGCCGCGGGCGCGTTCGCCAGCGAGTAGCGTGCGCCTTGGTCCGCGTACGGCTCGCGCAGCATCACGTCGCGCCAGAACGCGGCCGCGCGCCCCCATTGGCCGAGCGCGCCGCTGAGTTGCGCCAGCTCGACAAGCAAGGCGTGGGGCGACCCGAGTGCGACAACACCCTGCTGCAGGATTGAGTCGGCGACCGCATTTCGCAGGTCGGCCATCAGCTGGCCGGCGAACTCCTTGTACGGCGCCGCATCGCCGGGGGCGGCGCGCACCCAGGCGTCAAATGCGCCTCGCACCTCCGTGTCGCGACCGAGCGAACGCAGGGTGCGCATCTGCGCGCCGCGGGCCGCCCGGTCACCGGGTTTCGCGGCGAGCACCGGCTCGATCGCCACAAGCAGCGAATCGTCCTGCCCGAGCTGCGAGAAGATGCGCTCCAGGCCAAGGATCGCCTGCGCAGTCTGCCCGCTGGCCAGGAGTTCCCGCCACACCGCGATCGCTTCGCGCGCCTTCCCGGTCTGCTCGAGTTCGACCGCGCGAGTGACGGAAGCGACCTGTGCCTGCCCTTCAGACGACGCCGGCAGCAGCGTGGCCGCCATCGCGAGCGCCAATGCGCCCGCGACGGCAGCACGCAGTTCAGGGGGTCTTGTCGCCATTCAAGCGGCGGAAGTAGTCAATGACGAGCCGACGCTCCTCCGGACTCAACGCCCGGAGCTGATTCCAGTCCGGCACCTGGAACTTGGTACCCGACCTCCCGGAAGCGGTGGCGTTCGGCGGCAAGAACGGGTTCGACTGGTCGCCCGGCTTGGACTCGCGCTTGGCCGACTCGTCCGTCTTGTCGTTCTCGAGCGTCCGCCCGGCGTCCAGCATGCGGCGGAACAACCGCTGCTGCCGTTCGAGCACCGACGGATCCACGGCGCCCTGCTCGAGCGCCTGTGCCAACTGCCGCGCCTCGCGCGCCAGTTCTGCGGCGCGACCGCTCTGGTCCGCATCGCCGACCTCGGCGAGCTGGCGCGCCACTTCACGCTGTGTGCGACTCAGGTCGCGCGCCTGCTCCCGGGCGTCCTGCTGGTTGAGCCCCTGCCGCGCCTGCTGCTGCGCGAGCTGCATGAGGCCCTGCATCTGCCCATTCAGGCTGCCTTGCTGCTGCGCGAGCTGTTGCAACTGGGCCAGCAGTTCGGGCAAGCCCGACGCAGACTGGGAGTTGTTCGCGCGCTCGCGGTCGCGGGCCAGCGCCGACGCGACCTGACGGAGTGCGTTCGCCGCGTCCGTCATGCTCTGCACGGCTTGTTGCGGTGCACGGGCATCGCCGGCATCACGAGCCGCCTGCTGCACGCGAGCCTGCGCATTAGCCATCGCGCGCTGCGAGCCCTGCGAGACCAGTGCGGAACGTCGCGCCTCGGCATTCAAGCGGTTCGCCGCCTGGTCCACGCCCTGCTGCAGCGCCCCCTGCTCTGGACGCAGCGTCTGGTCGTT
>Ga0194132_10012461_pt1 | contig 10605 bp, 6 predicted proteins | sample TA2KigOf80mmetaG_FD_148612 | JGI IMG/M metagenome (GOLD analysis project Ga0194132, IMG submission 148612) | Freshwater microbial communities from Lake Tanganyika, Tanzania - TA2015054 Kigoma Offshore 80m | ecosystem: Environmental > Aquatic > Freshwater > Lake | place: Tanzania: Lake Tanganyika... | reverse complement strand
ACGGTATGCGGCAGCCATTTTGCCGCAAATTTCTGACCGAGACACCCGCGGAGGATCCGCACGAGTCATTTCGAGCTTGTCCGCGGCGTCAGTTTGGGCTGCGATCAGATGCCGTGAGAAAAGCGGGCTAGCGCAACAGCGCGGAGAATGCGGGGTGCAAATGTCGCGCACCCCCGGGGGGAAGCTATGATCGCTGCGGCATTCTCAGCCGCCACCGGGCGCGGCGGGCTACTTCTCCTCGTGGCAGGCCGCGCAGTCGTTCCGAGCCTTCTTCTCCGTGTGGCACGCCATGCAGTTGCGCATCTGCAGCGGGACTTCCCGCGCTATCACATCGCGGTCCCGCACCGGCCCATGGCACGTCTCACAGGCGGTACCCGCCGCCGTATGCACGCGGTGGCTGAAATAGACGTAAGAAGGAATCTGGTAAACCCTCGCCCAAGCCAACGGCGCCTTCTCACGCGCCGCCGCGGCCAGTTTCTGAATGTGCGGACTGTCTTTCTTGATCGCCTGGTGGCAGGTGAGGCAAAAGCTCTCCGCGGGGAAGCCCATCATCTCCCCGGGGTCCGGGTTCTTGTGGCAGGCCCCACACTTCAGGCCCAGCGCCAGGTGGGTTTTATGACTATAGGGAACCGGCTGCTCCGGGGCAGCGGTGTCGCGCGCGGCCTTCTCCGGCCCCTCCTGCGCGAACAGGGCAGCCGCCCCGCAGAGCCAGCCGGCAAGCAGTCGCCGGATCACTTGGGTGTCGCGTGGATCAGTGCCCCGGGGTTGGCGTCTTCCAGCATCCAGAGGGTCCCATCGGGCGCTTCCGCTACGTCGCGGACCCGCTTGCCGATGTCCCAACGTTCCGCAGTCTTGGCTCCGCCCTTGCCATCAACAACGATCCGGTTCAACGACTTGCTTCCCATGCCGCTGATGAACCCGCTGCCGTCCCACTGCGGGAAGGCCTTTTTGCCGCGGTAGAACATCAGGTTGCCCGGCGCGATCACGGGTGTCCAGTAGATGACCGGCTTGGTGAACTCAGGACGCGAATCGTGGCTCGGAATCGGAACTTCGTTGTAGTTCATGCCGAACGAGGCCACTGGCCAGCCGTAGTTCTTCCCCTTTTCGACCAGGTTTAACTCGTCGCCGCCGCTGGGGCCATGTTCCACTTCCCAAAGCTCGCCCGTGGGTGAGAAAGCCAGACCGTAAGGCGCGCGGAAACCGGAGGCCCAGGTCTCCGCCAGCGTCTGGTTCGGGCCGGGAAAAGTGTAGGTGCTGACAGGCTTCGCCGTCTTGGCCAGTTCCGTGTCCCGGGGCGGGTCAATCAGCGGAATCGTCTGCGCCCCCACCTTGCCAAAGTTCGGATTGCCGGGGGCCGGCTTGCCGTCAAGCGTCAAGCGCAGAACCTTGCCCACCGGCTGGTTCGGATCCTGGGCGGGCACCATGCGCTGGCGATCGCCCACCGACATGAACAGGTATTGCCCATCCGGCGAAAAAGCAATCTGACCGCCCGCCTGGCCGCCCTTGCCGCGCGGCATCTGCCTCCACAACACTTCGAAATTGTCGAGACGAGGAATCCGGCCCAAGTTCAGCCTGGCGCGAGCCAGCGCCTGGCCGCCGCCGTAATCGCCCGGCTCGATGTAGGTGATGTAGACGCTCTCGTCGGTGGCATAGCGGGGCGACACGAAGATGCCCAGCATCCCGTTCTGCCCCTGCCAGTAAACCGGCGGCGTGTTGGCAAGCGGAGCGATCTTCTCACCCTGCGCCGAAACCAGCCAGATCGGCCCGATCTTCTCGGTCACCAGCATCCGGCCATCGGGAAGAAAGGCGATCCTCCAGGGCAGGCCAAACGTCGCCGTCGTCTTCATGTTGAACGGCAGGGTGGCCTCAGCCTTCAGGTTGCCCGCATTGGGTTGAGCCAGCAGGCCGACGGCCGCAACTGGCAGAAAGAGCATGGCGCTCGTCAGTGTCATCGATTCTCCTTGCTCCATTTTACAGACGCGGGCTAACAGGCGCGGGCTCTGCCAGGCGGCCCCGGCGGAACAGACAGATTGGGCATTGTTCAGATGTTCAGGAAGGGTGGAAGCGGAAAAATCGAACGGCGCCACAGATCGCTCAAGGGCGAGCGGGTCTTCTGAGCCACAGCCGGCAACGCGGACACGGGGCGGAAGCGTTGCCTGGGTGTCATGAGGCCGCCCCGGCCTTTGCCGGCTAGGCAGGCGGCTGGTGCGCGAGTCCGGTGATTTCGGCTGAGGCGCGGGCGTCGAGTTCCTGGTCCGCATACTTGATTTCGGTGGCCAGGCTTTGAAGCGTGGCGGCGAACGAACGCCAGAGTTCTTCGCATTCAAGCTTTCCGATCAAGGTTGCCAGCAGGGGTTCCGTGACACTGGCGGGCAACAGGTCAATGCCTCGGCCGTGGGCGGATGGGAGGCCAAGACGTATGCAGGCCAGGGTGAGCGTGTAATCCCGCACGGCGCTGACCATGTGTTCCGCGCGCCACAGTTGGCGGCGCAGAATGCAGCTTCGGGCGTGGAGGGCGTGGAGCCACGCCAGGCCGATGATATCGAGCGGGCTGGGTTCCGGAAGGGGCGCCGGCGGATTCGCCTGGCCGGAAACGAGGCTGAATGCCGGGCCGAGCGGGCGGAATTCGGCCTTTGGGACAAGAGCGAGGTCGACTTGCAGGCCGCCTGGAAGGAAGAAAACGCGATAGATCCAGGCCCCGGCTCTCACATCGTGATGGTGGATGGCCTGGTGCGTGTACATGAATGCGGAAAAGTCCGCCAGGACGGCTGCGACTTGATTCGAATCCTCGACACCGAAAGCCAGATCGATGTCCGACCAGCGATCCTCGCGGCCGGCGGCGGCTGAGCCGGTGATGGCGGCGCCGCTCAGGCGTGCGTCATGGCGAGCGAGGGAGAGCAGACCTGACATCAATTGGGAGCGGGTTTCGACGGTAAACGGTGTCACGCGTTCCATCGTATCGGGAAGGCCTGGGAAGCGCCTGCCATGATACGCTGACACTATCCCCTTCTGGAGGTCTTTACCTTGCGATTCTTGTTTTCTCTGGCGCTTGGCGCCGTTCTATTCCCTTCCCTGCTTCCTGCCCAGGAGCTTCGCGGCACGGTTCGCGGAAACGTGACGGATTCGACGGGCGCCGTGGTGGCTGGAGCGAAGCTTGCGCTGCGGAACGCGGCGACGGGTGTATCGACGGAGCGGGCCACGAGCCCGACGGGGGATTACCTTTTCGACCTGGTGCTGCCGGGCCGTTACTCGCTTACGGCCACGATGGACGGCTTCCGGTCGTTCGTGCAGGAGAACATCCTGGTGCAGACGCGGTCCGACATCACGGTGAATGCGCGGCTTGAATTGGGCTCGGTGAGCGAGACGGTGCGTGTCACGGAGTCACCGGTGGCGGTGCAGTTCAACAAGACGACGATGGAGACGACGCTTGACACGAAGATGTCGAACTCGCTGCCGATCATTCACCGGAATCCGTTTCTGCTATTGCAGTTGGACCCGCAGGTGACGTTCACTTCGACGTCACAGGAGCAGAGCCCGTTCCACCACTGGGCCGGGTCGCGGCTGGACGTGGGCGGCGGCACGCAGCTTAAGAACGACATTCTGGTGGACGGTGTGCCGAACACGTGGGGGCCAAAGACGAATTACGTTCCGCCGATGGACTCGGTGAGTGAGCTGAATGTTCAGCAAAACGCCACGGACGCCGAGTTTGGGCACTCCGCGGGCGGCATTGTTTCGCTGCAGATGAAGGGCGGCTCGAATGAGTTCCACGGCTCCGCGTATTACTTCGGCCGCAACCCGAAGCTCAACGCGCGTCCGGACTCCACGACGCCGACGCCGAGCCTGATCCGCCACAGCGTGTGGGGCGTGACAGCCGGAAACGCCATCGTCAAGAACAAGGTCTTCAACTACATTTCGTATGAAGGCCAGAATCTGCGCGAACCGATCAACCTGGTGAAGACGCTGCCCACGGCTCTTGAGCGCGAGGGTGATTTTTCCCGCACCCTTTTCCTGAACGCCGGCCAAACGGGGCTCAAACCGATTTTCGACCCGTTCACGACGCGAACCGCCGGAGCCACCATCACCCGCATGCCCTTCCCCGGGAACGTGATCCCGAAGAGCCAGATGGACCCGACGTCGCTCATATTCCTGAAGGATATCTGGACGCCCAACGGTCCTGGTGACGATGTGACCCAGGTGAACAACTACCGGCTGACGTTTGCGCGGGTCTACGACTATTACAACTGGAGCAATCGCACGGACTGGAACGTGAACGACAAGTGGCGGGTTTTCGGCCGCTTCTCGCGGTATCACACCAATGTTCTTTCGCCGAATCCGCCCGGCACGCCGGCGGCTTCGACGGGCGGTTCGGAGCGCAACTCGATGACCGCCGCCGGCGACGCGATCTGGACGGTGAACGCCACGACGGTGATCAACTTCCGCGGCTCCTACGGCAAGCCGGTGGATCGATTCATCGACCCGATCGCGCAGGTGCCTTCGATGAACCAGTTCTTCCCGCAGAACCCGACGTTTTTCGACAGCTACGCGAAGTCACTGCCGGTGGTCTACTACCCGGGGTTGAACCTGGGCGGCGGTTTTGGCCGGGGCAGCTACTGGTATTCGGCGCCCGATTTCTGGAACGGGCAGGCGAAGCTTTCCACGGTGAAGGGCAAGCACGCCTATAAGTATGGCGGCGAGTTCCGCACGTATCGCGGCAATTCATCGCTGCCGCAGCCACTGCAGTTCACTTTTCCGGCGGCCAACACGGCAAACACGTACGTCAATCCGAACGTGCGTCTGAGCGGCAGCGAATGGGCGACATTCCTGCTGGGCGCGATTGGCGAGAACTCGCGGGCGCGCAATACGCCGATTTTCCGCGCCACGAACACGTTCTGGGCTTTCTACTTCCAGGACGACTACAAGGTTTCAAAGAACCTGACGCTCAATCTTGGCCTGCGTTGGGAATACGACGGCGTGCTGCGCGACCCGCAGGGGCGCTTCTCCCGGACGCTTGACCTGAACAATCCGATTCCCGAATTCCAGGGCGCTGGTGCTCCGGTGCTGCCGGGGCAGGTGATGGCCATCCGCGGCCGGGTCCCGCAATACAACGGCGCGTGGATCCACACGTCGGGTCCAGAGGACGGCACGTATGCTCCGCCGAAGGTCTTCATGCCGCGCTTCGGCATCGCGTGGCGGCTTTCCGACAAGATGTCGTTCCGGGCCGGGTATTCCCGGTACAGCATCATGCCTTCGGTGGACATTGAGGGCGGCATCAACCTGAACGACAACCCGCCGTACACCGGCTACCAGCAGGATTCGTTCCCGCTGCCCACGGTGCAGGGTGTTCCCCAGGCGCGGTTCTCGAATCCATGGGCAAACCCCAATCCGCTGACGCCGGCGGTGGAGCGACGGCTGGGCCGGTACACGGAGTTGGGGTCGACGGCGCAATCGATCATCTGGAACCAGAAGCTCGGCAACGCTTATAACGACCGGTTCAACCTGAGCCTGCAGCGGCAGGTGTGGAATCAGATTGTGGTGGACTTCACGTACTTCCTGAACTTCGGATTCAACCAGCGCTATCAGAAGCAACTGAACAACATCGACCCGCGGTTCGCCTTCCAGCACCGGAACGAGGTGAATGCCCAGGTGAACAATCCGTTCTACCAGGTGCTGCCGTTTGAGAAGTTCCCCGGCGGGCTGCGCAACATTCAGCGCATCCCGGTGAATGATCTGCTGCGGCCGTATCCGCACTACAACGCGGTGACGCAGTGGTTCGCCGAGGGCGTTCACCGGCGGTATCAGTCGATTCAGATCAAGGCCCAGCGGCCGTTCACGGGCGGCTTCAACTTCCTGATGGGCTACAACTACAACAACGCCAGGAACGACGAATACTACGACGGGGTGGACGCGTTCCTGGACAACCTGACGTTGCAGAACTCGCCGAACGCACGGCACAAGTTCAACGTAGGCGGGATTTACGAACTGCCGTTCGGGAAGGGCCGCAAGTATCTCAACAGCATGAACAGGGCGGCTAACTTCGTGCTGGGCGGCTGGGCGATGAGCGGCATCTACCAGGGCGTCAGCGGAGAGTTCCTGCGCACGGGCGGCCTGCTGGTGTCCGGCAATCCTTCGATTCCGGCGGGGCAGCGCACGCGCGACCGGTGGTTCGATGTGTCGAAGCTGACGCGGCTGCCGGACTTCACGCGGCGCACCAACCCGCTCCAGTGGGAGGGCTTCACGGGCCCGGGCGTGATGAGCCTGGACCTGACGCTGGGCAAGGACTTCCCGGTGACGGAGCGTGTGGTGTTCGAGTTGAAGATGGAGTCGTATAATCTGCCGAACCGCTTTAACGGCGGCAACCCGAACCTGAATCCCGACAGTTCGCTGGTGGGGCGCATTGTGTCGCAGCGCAACACGTACTTTGGCCGGCAGTTCCAGTACACGGGGCGCATTCGCTGGTAGGAGGGTAGAGGCGGCGGGACGGATGTTGCCCGCGCGGGTGGACGGGAGTGAGATCTGATCCGGTTGCCGCTTGGGGAAGGCTTGGGCGGTGCGATACAATGGGAATGTTCTCAATGGATCGGGCCGTGGCGCAGCCTGGCTAGCGCGCTTGCTTGGGGTGCAAGAGGTCGCGAGTTCAAATCTCGCCGGCCCGACCAAATTTCCCGCGGACTTGGCGTCGTCCCGGCACTTGCCGTGACATTACGACACCAGTGACCCGGTTGAGCCGATTGGGATCATTGCCAAGGTCCAGCACAAGCTGGTGGCGCTGCTGTCACCGATGTCAAATCCGAGGCCTGACAACGCTGGCGTTCCGCCGCCCGTGAGGAGCAGCGGCTGGGCGGCGTCGTGGCGGCCATTCTACTCCGGATCGGGCAGGAGTTGGGTGGCTCGGGTATTTTGACGGAGTTTCGCGAGGGCTTGGGCGGAGCGGTTGGCGGCGGCGGGGTCGCCGAGGGCCCGATGGGCCAGCATGAGCTGGTAGTGGACGCTTGGTTCCGCGGGTTCGAGACGGGCTGCTTCGTTCAGGAGTTCGGGGGCCTGGCGGGTTCTTTTTTGTTTCAGGGCCGCTTTGCCCAAGTAGTAGTGGGCGGCCCAGGAGCCTGGCTTTAGTTGTTGGAGCAGGGGTTCGCCTTCGGCGAAACGACTGCGTTCGACGAGCAGGGCTCCCAGATAGTAGCGAGCCTCGCGGTCCGTGGGGAGGGCGCGCAGTTCCCGCTCGGCTTCGGCATCGCGGCGGAGCGAGAGGTACGTCTTGGCCAGTTCGCGCCTTGCGTCCGGGTCGGTGGCTGCCATGGGGGCGAGTTCCTTGACTGCCTCTTCGAACAGGCCCGCCTGGTAGTAGGCCTGTCCTCGCAGAAAGGCGAGCCGGGCGGGTGGCGAGACGCCGGCTAGCTGCTCGAAGGCCGCGGCGGCTTCCGCTTTCCGGCCCAGTTTGAGGAAGGCCGTGCCTTGCAGGGCAAGCACCGCAGGCCCGGGCGCGGCGCCGGCCAGGGCCGCGAGAGCGCCGGCCGCATCCCCGGTGTTCAGGCGGGCGGCGGCGAGCAGTTCCGGACGGCCGCGGCCCGGGGGCAGGGATTCCAGCGGGCCCAGCGCGTCACGATAGCGCTGCTGCTTCAAGTAGGCGAGGGCGAGGTTGGTGAGGAGACCGGGGTCGCCGGGAGCCACTTTCAAGGCAGCCTGATAGGCACGGGCGGCATCGTCGAACCGTTCCAGGCGGACGTAAACCACGCCGAGATTGCCGAGAGCGCCGGCGTTGCGGGGTTCCAATTCGAGCACGCGGCGAAAGCCGGTTTCAGCGGCGGCGAGATCGCCGCGGGAGAGGGCCGCGGCGGCCACGGCGAAGGTTTGCGCGGCCGGGGTTTGCCGCGCCGGCGCGGACTGGCCCGGCGCGAGGATGATCAGGATGCTGGCCAGCGTCAAAACAGCAGTTTAACGCCAAGCTGCATGGTGCGCGGGTCGCGCGTGTCGACGACCTGCCCGGCGGCGCCCCGGGTGGCCTGGGTGAGAGGCTGGCCGGGGTTGGGGGCGTTGATGCCGGTGCTGACGGCGCCCCACTGGGTGTGGTTGAAGGTGTTGAAGCTCTCAAACCGGAGTTGGAGGCTGACACGCTCCGTGATGCGGGTGTTCTTGAAGAGAGAGATGTCCCACTGGTTGATTCCGGGCAGGCGCAGTGTGTTTCTGCCCAGGTTGCCGAGGGAGCCTTCGGCCGGGCGAGCGTAGGCAAAGATGTTGAAGTAATTGAAGCGGTCGCGCGTGGCGGGATTCAGATCGCCGCCGGTGTAGTCGGCGCGGACGCCACCGCCCAGGGTGCCGGGGTTGGCGTTTGAGGTGATGGTGGCCGGATTGCCGGTGGCAAAGCGGGTGATGCCGTTCAACTGCCATCCGTTGAAGAGCGCCTTGGCGGCGCCGTTGGATTTGGCGAAGCCGGGCAGTTCATAGACGTAGTCGAAGGTCAGGGTGTGGGTGCGGTCATAGCTGGCGGGGCCATACTCACGGCGGCGGTCGAGGAAGTAACCGATCCCGGCGCCGTCGCCGTCCACCTCGCTGATGGCCTTCGACCAGGCGTAGCTGGCGTTCGCCGTGAGGCTACGGGCAAAGCGGCGGCTGAGGCGGGCCTGAAGACCATGGTAATTGCTGACGGCGCCGAATTCGGTGAAGTTCACCGAGCCGAAGCCGAGATAGGGGCGCAGGGCGTTGACGACGCCATTGACGGGGGTGAGGGCGCCGGGCCGGGTGGTGGTGCCGAGCGGCAACTGGTTGAGGTCGCGGCGGTACTGCAGGTAGCGCCCGGCGTTGCCGACGTAGGAGACGTCGATGGCGGTCTGGAAGCCGACTTCACGCTGGATGCCGAGCGACCAGGAGTAGATGGTGGGCACCTGGCCGGCCGGATCGAAGGCGGAGAGGTTCACCGGAAAGCGGGTGCCTCCGGCGATGAGGGCTGGTGAGACCTGATCGATCTGGCCGCCGTAGAGGTTGGGGTTGTAGACCAGGGGCGGGTTGCCGAGGCCGTCGAAGTTATTGACGTTCTGGCGGATGCGCTCATAGAAGACGCCACCGCCGCCGCGGATGGAGGTTTTGCCGTCGCCGAACGGATCGTAGGCGAAGCCGAAGCGGGGGCCGTAGTTGTTGTAGCGATGCCTGGCGAAGCCTTTGGGAATTCCCTTCCCTTCCTCGACCATGCCGTTGAACGGGTTGCCGCCCATGATGCTGCCCTGGCGAAGGCCGGGCCGGAGGTCGAGCACGGCGGCCTCGGCGGCGCGGTAGCGGCCGGGGTCAAAGTAGTTCTGAAGGAAGCGGCCGTGGGTGTATGTGGGTCCGTAGTAGGCCCAGCGGAGACCGAATTCGAGGGTGAGGCGGCGGTTGACCTTCCAGGTGTCCTGGGCGTAGAGTTCGTAGCCGTAGAAGCGGAAGTCGCCGTAGAAACGGCCATTGGACTGGGTGATGCTGGTGTAGCGGCCGAGCAGCATGTTCGAGAAGGTGTTGCCTGTGTCGCCGGGGTTTTCCGTGCTGGGCCCGAAGTTGATGGAGAGGGCATCGGTCCAGGCGGGTTGCTGGCCGTTATCGTTGCGGTTCCACAGGCCGCCGAACTTGAGGGTGTGAGCGCCCATGTTTTTCGTGATGTTGTCGGTGACGGCGAAGGTCTTACCTTCGCTGAGCCAGCCCGCGGAGAACTGGCTGAAGTTGCAGGAGCCGATGCCGCAGTTAAAGCGGGGGAACTTGTTGCGGAGGTTCGATTCGGGGTAGATCTCACGGAAGGTGAAGCCGAGTTTTTCGCGGTCGTACTGACCGGGATCTGTGCCTTCGATGATGTCGACGACCTGGGTGAGGTGGTTGTAGGTGAAGATGAACTCGTTGGTGGTGGAGGGGGAGAGGACGTTGACCAGGTTCCAGGACCAGGAGGAGCCGGGCTTGGCCCGGAATTGCGGTGCGATGGGATAAGGCGTGGAGCCGAAGATGCCCTGGAGGTTGGTTTCGCGCTGGGAGTCATCGGCCCAGCGGAAGAAGAAGTTGGCGCGCGGGCTGATGGCATAGTCGATGCGGAGCACCTCGGCGTTCTTGTTGAAGCCGTAGCTGTTCTGGAACGGGAAGCGCACCTGTTCCGGAACGTTGGGGGTGGGTGAGGCGGTGGAGCGGTCCGGCAGGGCGAGGAGTTTGAGGAACGCGGGGGCGTTGCGGCTCCATTCGGCGCGGGGGATGACGTTGTTGAGATAGGGATCGCCACCGATGATGCGGCCGCCGGGGCCGCGGACGACGGAACCGGGCCGGAAGATCTGGCCGTTGCGGAACTGGGTGGGCTGGTTGCTGCCGTCGAGGATGAAGCCAGGGCGATAGAGGCGGGAGAGGTCGCCGTTGAGGAGGTCGCCGTGGGGGATGTCGAGGAAGGTGCCGCCGAGGGGGCGGGTGGCGCGGGTGCCTTCGTAGTTAAAGAAGAAGAACAGCCTGGGGTCTTTGAGTGAGGAGACACCGGGCAGGACGATGCCCTCCGTGCCAACATAGCTGAGACAACTCCCCTGGCCTTAATTACTGAGCAGGGCGAGAATAGGAATCAGCGTGAATTCTCAGACTCGCAACAAGAACGGGCTCCCTCCGGCTCCCACGGTTTTG
>Ga0194132_10012460_pt1 | contig 10606 bp, 11 predicted proteins | sample TA2KigOf80mmetaG_FD_148612 | JGI IMG/M metagenome (GOLD analysis project Ga0194132, IMG submission 148612) | Freshwater microbial communities from Lake Tanganyika, Tanzania - TA2015054 Kigoma Offshore 80m | ecosystem: Environmental > Aquatic > Freshwater > Lake | place: Tanzania: Lake... | reverse complement strand
TTCGGCTTCCACAGCGCCGAGCCGCTGATCGCGCTCATCCACCTCTGCTGCGGACGGATCAGCGTCCAGCTACCCACACGAACGGCAGAAGACCCCCAAATCGGCGACAAGGATGGCTCTTGTGGAAAGGATCTGGAAAGTTGAGCCCGAGCGGGATCTTGACTCCTTCGGTCGTGATCCCGAGCGCGACGACGTTCGCGGATCGTGCATCTGCGCGAAGGCGGCGAGGGGCTGGACTTCCTCGCCTATCACCACCGCTGGGTGCGCAGTTCCCGCCACAGGGATTCTAGGTCAGCGAACGGCCGCAGTCCTTGCGGTGCCGGAGACCGTGATGTTCGACTTCTCGCTCTAGGCCCCAGGCCCCTCGCTCAGGCCGTCTCGCGGAGGAACGGGGCCATCGCCTCGAGCAGCGCGTTGGGCTGCTCGAGCGAAGGCAGATGCGCGCAATCCGCGATCTCGACGTAGCGCGCATCCGCGATCCTGTCCACGTTCGCCTCGTTCAGCGCAGGCGGCGAGGGCGCGTCGAGCGTGCCGCCGACGAGCAGCACCGGGCAGCCGACCGACCCGAGCTCGCCGGCGAGGTCGAGCGTGGCGACGACCTCGGCCTGGAGCGCGTACGCCTCGGGGTCGTTCGCAGCGAGCAGCGACCGGAAGGCCTCCCAGCCCTCGAGCTCGCGCTCGCGCCACGACGGCGCGGTGCCGGCCGTCGCCACCGCGAGGGCCACCTCTGCCATGCCGTCTGCACGGACCGCTGCGGCGCGCGCCCGCATCGCCGCACCCGCGTCGGCCAGTTCCGTGACGGCGCCGACGCCGACCACCGCCCGGACCCGGTCGGGTGACCGGCTCGCGTACGCGAGCGCAATCGCACCCGACATCGAATGACCGACGACAGCGGCCGGGGCGAGCGCGAGCTGCTCGACGACGGCATCGAGATCCGCGACGAAGTCGTCGAGCGTCCACGGCCCGGGCGGGCGGGACGACCCGCCCGAACCGCGCAGGTCACAGGCGACGACGCGGAACTCCTGCGCCAGCGGCTCGATCACCCGCTCCCAGATCGCGATCGAGCCGCCGAGCCCGTGCAGGAGCACGACGGAGGGGCCCGCTCCGTCGACGCGGTACTCGAGACGGACCCCGTTGGCGTCGATCTTCGGCATCTGCCTCCTCCGCTAATGCTGGACCTCGGCTGCCGTCGGCATCGTCGAGGGCGCCGCCTTCGCATTCTGGATGTGCTCGATGTCCATCGTGAAGTCGGCGATCGCGGGGAGCTCCTGCGGCAGCCCGAGGTTGTTCACGTAGACCTTGCCGTCCTTCATCACCAGATCGAGCTTCGCGCGGTCCCGGAGGATGGCGATGTCCTCGAGCGGGTCGCCGTTGACGACGAGGATGTCGGCGCGCTTGCCGACCTCGATCGTCCCACAGAGATGGTCGAGCCGGAGCAGCTCGGAGCCGTGCTTCGTCGCGGCCACGATGGCCTCCATCGGCGAGAACCCCATGTCGGTCACGAACAGCTCGATGTCCTTCGCGTACTCGCCGTGGGGGCACCAAACGAACCCGTAGTCGCCGCCTGGGACGACGCGAACGCCGGCCTTGCGCAGCTTGTCCATGGCGATGCAGCCGAGCTCCCACTCCTCCTGGTACTCGGTCGCCGCCATCACCTCCGGCGGAATCCCGCAGTCGACTCCCTTCTCGAGGATGCCCCAGTGGTAGCCGAGTCCGGGCACGACGAACATCTCGTCCCGCTTCTCGGCGATCATCTCGACGGCCGCGTCGTCCGCGTAGGTCGCGTGCTCGAGCACGTCGAAGCCAGCCTCGACGCACAGCTTGACTCCGTCGTTACCGCGAACGTGGGCAGCGATCTGGCGGTTGCGCTTGTGCGCCTCGTCGACTGCGACCTGGAGCTCCTCGATCGAGTACATCGTCTCCTCGGGCGGCGAGCTCGGTCGCAGCAGGCCCTCGCCCGTCACGTACACCTTGATCACGTCCGCGCCTTCCCTGATGTTCTGGCGCACGGCGCGGCGCACCTCGTCGACGCCGTCGGCGAAGATCGCGAGCCCGTCCATGCCCAGCTTCCAGAAGGGCGGATTCCAGTCGAGCATGCCGGAGGTTGCGCAGATGTCCCAGCCGGAGGCGGCCATGCGCGGGCCCGGGATGACACCCTCGTTGACCATGTCGCGGATCGTGACGTCGATCCGGTGGAGCGCGCCGGCGCTGGCGACGCCAGTGTAGCCGCAACGCAGCGCGAGCTCGGCGTTCTTGACGGCGTACACGGTCGTCCGCTCGGCCGGAAGCTTGAGGTCGAGGTCGGGGAGCTCGCGAACACCCCAGAACGAGATGTGGAAGTGGCCCTCGATCAGCCCCGGCATCAGCGTGCGCCCCTCGAGATCGAGGACGCGCAGGTTCCCGTTCAACCCCTCCGGGAAGTCCTGCGTGCGACCGATCTTCGTGATCTCGCCCTTCTCGACGAGCACGGCGCCGTTCGCGACGGGCTTCCCCCCGTGGCCGTCGATCAGGCGCGCGTTGAGGAACAGCGTGGACGCGTCGGGTATGAGCAGGCTCATCGTCCCTCCTTCGTTCGCTCTCTTGAGACCGTGTTCCGTCAGCCCCCGACGATCGGGTTCGAGAGCCGGCCGATCCCGTCGATCTCGACGGTGACGACGTCGCCGGGCTGGAGATAGCCGCCGCGGAAGACGTCACCGCGGTCGTAGGGCTTGCCTCCGATCTCGGGATCGGTCGCCCAGGCCGTGCCCCCGGGCGTCCCCGTCTCGATCACGAGTCCGGGCTGCAGCGTGTAGAAGTGCGAGAAGAACGCGATGATCTCGGCGACGGTCCAGATCATCTTCTCGGTCGAGTTGTTCTGCCGCATCTCGCCGTTGACGAGCGTGCGGAGTCCCAGGCTCTGGGGATCGGCGACCTCGTCGCGGGTGACGATCCACGGGCCGAGCGGGGCACAGGTGTCGAAGTTCTTGCCCGGCCCGAGCCGGTACTCGAAGCCGCCCTCTGGGTGCGGGACCGCCTGTCGGTCCCGTGCGGTGATGTCGTTCGCGACCGTGTAGCCGAAGACGTGCTCGAGCGCCCGCTCCTTCGGGATGTGGCGACCGGGCTTGCCGATCACGACCGCGAGCTCGACCTCGTAGTCGAGCTTCCCCGTCACGACCGGGTCGAGGATCACCGGCTCGTCCGGACCGATCACGCCGAGCGGCGTCTTCAGGAAGAACTCCGGCTCTTCCTGGTCGACCTCCGGCTTCTCGTCGCGATGGTCCCAGTAGTTCTGACCCGAGTTGAGGATCACGGGCGGGATCAGCGGGGCGGCGAGCCGCACCTCGTCGAGCGCGTACACGACCGGCCCTCCCGTGGGGCCCTCGGCGTCCGCGTGCTCGAGCGCCTACGCGAGCGCGGTCTCCGCCGACCGCCAGGAGGGCTCGAGCCCGCCGATGAAAGCGGTCATGCTCTGGGGGATCCGCACGGAGGCGGCCTCGAGCGCGTACGGGTCACCCGTCGTGTCCGCGAGGTGGAGCGCGTAGGCGAGTTGCAGGTCGACGACCCGTGCGCCGTCGACGGCGCCGACCGCGCGCCGACCGCCCGCGACGAACGTGACGAGCCTCATCGCGTGACCGCCAGGTCGAGCGCGCCGAGAGCGGCGAGCGCCTCGCGGAGCGCCGGCCGCTCCGGCTCCGGGAAGTCCGGCAAGGGCCGCCGAACGGGTCCTGCCGAGATGCCCATCATCGTCAGTGCTTCCTTCGTCGGCGAGACGTAGCCGGGGTCGTACTCGAGGAACCGGTTCAGGGGCTGCAGCAGCTCGTGCTGCGCCCGCGCCGCCTCGTGGTCGCCGGCGACCATGAGCTCGTACAGCCGCACCATCTGAGCGGGCACGATCGAGGCCGCCGTCGACCAGATCCCCCGAGCACCGACGCAGAGCGCGGCGTAGAATTGGCTGTCGATGCCCGTGCAGAGCGACCGTCCCGTCCCGTCCGCCAGGCGAATGGCCTCGACGAGCGCTCCGAGATCGGCGTTCGACTGCTTGAGGCCGATCACGTTGTCGAGCCGCATCAGCTCTGCGATCAGGGGCGGGTCGAGGTCCATCCCCGTGTAGAGCGGGTTGTTGTACACGACGATCGGCACGGGACTCGCGGCGGCCACGTCGGCGAAGTGCCGGTGCAAGCACTCGCGGGGGATCGGGAAGTAGAAGGGCGGCGTCAGGATCGCCGCGTCCGCGCCAGCCGCGGCGGCGTCCTCGATCAGCGCGATCGCCTCCCAGGTCGAGCACGCGGCAGTACCCGCGTAGACAGGAACGGCGCCTGCCGTCTCCGACGAGACGATCTCGGCCACGCGCCGGCGCTCCTCGCGCGAAAGGTGGGGGAACTCACCTGTGCCGCCGGTCGTCATCAGTCCGTGCACGCTGCCGTCGAGGCAATGCCGGACGATGCGCCGCAGCGCATCGCCGTCGAGGTCGCGGCCGTCCGCGGTGAATGGCGTCGGGATCGCGGGGATGACGCCTCTCAACTCATCCGCAGAAGCCATGGTCGGACCTCCTCCGCTCGAGCCGATCGTGACCGCACCCCGGAGCGGGCAAGTCCTTCGACCGAGGGACGGCGAGCATAACTCCCTCGGAATCGGCGCGTAATCCCGCGGCGGACCGCTGCGCGGAGCCGACCTAGATCGAGACGCCTGCCGGCGCCTCAGGCGATCGCACGTACGCGAGGGATCCGTACCGCGTGTCGACCGACTCGACCTCGGCGATGCGGAGCACGAACCGCCAGCGGACGTCGGCGCAGCGCCGCAGCGTGTCGCAGTAGCGGCCGAAGACCCAGACGAACGGCGTGTCCTCCTCCTCGCGCAGCACCGCGAAGTACGAGAAGGCACGGGCGTCGTCGCCGCCGACGTCGACGAGCGGCTCGATCAGCAGGTGCTTGTGCCACCCGTCCGGCGGTCGCGAGAAGTGCGCGGCGAAGTCGGCGAGCGCCTCGCGACCGCGGACGACACGCGTGACGTCGCTCAGGCTCCGACCGCGCGCGTCGAAGGCGCCGTCGGGAGCCCACAGATCGACGTACGCCTCCTCGTCGCCGTAGTCGATCGCATGGCCGTACGCGTGCAGCGTCCGCAGGATCGCGCGCTCGTCCTCGAGCCGCCGCAACTGCGCCGCCATCGCCGCCGTCGGGTCTCGATCGTCCACGGAGCGAGCCTACGGGCCTCGAACGGCGGACGCAATCACGGTAGGCTCGCAGGCATGCCTGCACGTACGCTCGACGCCCACCATCATCTGTACGACCTCGAGACCGGGACGTACCCGTGGCTCCAGCTCGACCTCGAGCTCGACCTCTTCGTCGGCGACATCGCGCCGCTCAAGCGCTCCTACCGGGTCGAGAACCTGCTCGCCGACGCCGCCGGTGCGAACCTCCGGAAGTCCGTGCACGTCCAGGTCGACTGGGATCCGACCGACCCGGTCGGCGAGACGGCCTGGCTGCAGTCGGTCGCGGACGAGCACGGCTTCCCGCACGGGATCGTCGCGCATGCCCACCTCGAGCAGGGTGACATCGAGGACACCCTCGTGGAGCACTGCGCGTACCCGAACGTTCGCGGCATCCGGCAGCTCGTGCAGGCGCACGACGACCCACGGTTCGGCTTCGTCGAGCCGGGGCTCATGGCGCGCGACGACTGGCGCCGCGGCTTCGCGCTCCTCGAGCGGCACGGCCTCTCGTTCGACCTCCAGGTCTTCGCGCACCAGATGGGAGAGGGCGCGGATCTCGCGGCGGCCTTCCCGTCGACGCAGATCGTCGTTACCCACTCCGGGCTGCCGCTGATGCACGAGGATGGCTGGTTCGAGCGCTGGCAGGACGGCCTCCGTCTGCTGGCGGCGCGCGACAACGTGGCGCTCAAGGTGTCGGGCCTCGGGATGATGAAGCACGACTGGACGGTCGACGACATCCGGCCGGTCGTCGCCGCGGCGTTCGAGATCTTCGGTATCGACCGGTGCCTCTGGGGCAGCAACTTCCCGGTCGACGGCCTGTACGGCACGTATGCCGACGCGGTCGCCGCGTACGAGCAGATCGCCGCCGACCTCGACCTCTCGGCCGACGAGCAGGACGCCTTCTTCTATCGCAACGCCGAGCGGGTCTACCGCGTCTGAGACGCGTCCGGCTGAAGCCGGACGCGGCATAGCGTCACACCACCCCGTCCGACTTCAGTCGGACGGCTCCGGCCCAGCACGGCGCGCCCGGCTCCTACGCCATCACGATCACGCCGCGCGCGTTGACGCCCGCGTGCATGTCGGCGATCGCCTCGTTCACCTGCTCGATCGGGTAGCGCGTCGTCACGAGCTCGTCGAGCTTCAGCCGCCCCTGGCGGTACAGCTCGAGGTAGAGCGGCATGTCCATCCGCGGCCGCGACGTGCCGTAGAGGCAGCTCATGAGCGTCTTCTCGCTCGTCGAGAACGCCTGCGAGGGCAGCTCGGTGATGTCCTCGGTCGACGCGACACCGATCGCGACGAGCGTGCCGTCGACACCGCACGCGTCCCATGCCTGCCGGAACAGCGCGCCCTTGCCGACGCACTCGAAGACGTAGTCGGCGCCGACCCCGCCGGTAAGCTCGACGATCCGCTCGACGACGGGCTCGGCGGTCGGGTCGAAGACGTGCGTGGCGCCGAACTCGAGTGCCAGATCGCGCTTCGAGACGACCGGGTCGATCGCGATGATCGTGGTCGCGCCCGCGATCCGGCAGCCCTGGATCACGTTCAGCCCGACGCCGCCGCAGCCGATGACCGCCGTCGTCGCGCCGGGCGCCACCTTCGCGCGGTTGAACACCGCGCCGAGGCCCGTGACGACGCCGCAGCCGACGAGCGCGGCGACCTCGAACGGGACGTCCTCGGGGATCTTGATCACCGAGATCTCGGGCACGATCGTCTTGCTCGCGAGCGTGCCGATGCAGGCGAACTGATAGAGGTCGCGGCCCTTCGCGTCGGCCGCGCGGAAGGCGCCGTCCGGGTGCTTGCAGCCGAAGATCGTCGGCAGCCCCCAGGCGCAGAGGTTCGGCCTTCCCTTCTGGCAGTACGCGCAGAGCCCGCAGCTCATCAGGGCCGAGAGCACGACGTGGTCGCCCGGCTTCACGCTCGTCACGCCGCGGCCGACCTCCTCGACGACGCCGGCGCCCTCGTGCCCGACGATGTTCGGGGTCGGGAACGGCAGGCCGCCCTCCTGGACGGCGACGTCGCTGTGGCAGAGGCCCGACGCCTCGATCCGCACGAGGACGTCGTTGTCGGCGAGACCGCCGAGCGTGATCTCCGCCACCTCGATCGGCTTCCCGTACTCGTAGACCACCGCTGCCTTCATGCCCCGGCTCCTTTCGCCCGTGTCATCTCGTCCTGCGCTTGAGCAGCACGCCGGAGGCTGCCACAGCCAGCACGAGGATGAGGCCCTTGGTGATGAACTGCCAGTACGCCTCCACCCCGACCTGCGAGAGCCCGTTGAAGAGGGTCGCGCTGATCAGGACGCCGACGAGCGTGCCCGGAATCTGGAACTCGCCCGGCTTGAAGACCGCGGCCCCGATGAAGCACGCGGTGAAGGCGTCGAGGAGGTACGTGTCGCCGGCGTTGGCGTACGCCGAGTCGAGCTCGGACGCGGCGAGCATGCCCGCGAAGGCGGCGCAGGTTGCCGAGATCACGAAGACCAGAAGGATGTAGCGGCTGATCCTGATCCCGGCCAGTCGCGCCGCTTCCCGGTTGCCGCCGATCGCGTCGATCCGCCGGCCGACCTCCGTGCGGGTGAGGAGGAGCCACAGCAGCGCCCCGACGAGGAACATGATCCAGACCTCGTTCGGGATCCCGAGCGTGTCGTCGCTCGAGATCCGCAGGAACCCGTCGGGGAACCCGTTCTTCGCCGAGCCGCCCGTGATCTTCTGGACGATGCCCTGCGCGATCGCGCCGGTTCCGAGCGTGCCGATGAACGCCGAGATGCCGATGAAGGCGACGATTGCGCCGTTTCCGAAGCCGAACGCGATGCCGGTGGAGACCGCGAGCAGCACCGACGGGATGACGCCGATCGAGTCCATCCATTGCGTCGCCATCACCCCGCCGAGCGCGAACACGAACCGATCGAGAGGTCGAACTCGCCCACGATGAGCGTCATCGTCAGCCCGAACGAGACGATCCCGGGCAGCGCCGCCGTGCTGAGGATGAGGAGGAGGTTGTCCCACGTCGGGAACGTGTCGAACTTCTTCGCCGCGAAGAAGATCCAGATCGCGACGAGGAAGATGAGCGGCCCGAACCGCTCGATCACGTCGAGGACGCGCGAGCCGCCCGACGTCGTCTTGCCGACCGGTGCCTCGACCGTGCTCATGCCGCCTCTCGATAGCAGTTCTCGAGGATCTGCCCGACGCTGACCGGCCCGGGCAGGTCGGCGGCGACCCTGCCCTCGCGCAGGACGAGCACGCGGTGCGAGAGGTGCGCGACCTCCTCGAGATCGGAGGAGACGAAGAGGACGCCCGCCCCGCGCGCTGCGAGCTCGGCGATCTCCATCATCGCCTCCGCTTTCGCGCCGACGTCGACGCCGCGGGTCGGCTCGTCGCACAGGAGCACGCTCGGGCTGCCGAGCAGCCACCGGCCGACGACCACCTTCTGCTGGTTGCCGCCGGAGAGCTCCGCGATCTTCTGACCGGGGCCGACGGTGGCGATGCGGAGCGAGGCGATCGCGGCCTCCGTGGCGCGAAGCTCCGCCCGCCGGCTCGGAACCGGGAGCCAGCGAGACGGCCGGAAGCGGTCGAGGAACGAGACGACGAGGTTCTCGCGGATCGAGCGGCGCAGGAAGAGCGCCTGCTGGCGGCGCTCCTCTGGGAGGAGCGCGAGCCCCTTCGCGACGGCGTCGGCAGGGCTCGTTGGGGCTCGCGCCTCGCCGGCCAGGACGACCTCGCCGGAGTCGATCGGCAGCGCGCCGAAGAGCGCGAGGAGAAGCTCGGAGCGGCCGGACCCCACGAGCCCGCCGATGCCGAGGATCTCGCCCCGCCGGAGCGCGAACGAGACGCCTCGGAGCGGCCCCGCGTGGAGGTCGCGCACCTCGAGGACGACGTCGTCGGCCGGGGGTGCGACGGGGGCGACCTCGAGCACGCGCCGGTCCTCGCCCACGATCAGCTCCACCATGCGCTCCCGCGTCAGCTCGGCCTGCGCGAAGGTCCCGATCACGCGGCCGTTCCGCATCACTGTCGTCCGGTCGGCGAGCTCCATCACCTCCGCCAGGCGATGCGAGACGAACAGTACGGCCGTGCCGCTGGCGGCGAGCCGGCGGACGGCGGCGAAGAGCACCTCGACCTCGTGCTCGCCGAGCGACGCGGTCGGCTCGTCGAGCACGACGAGCCGAGCGTGCTCGCCCGTGCACGCGCGCGCGATCGCGACGAGCCAGCGCTGTGCCGTCGGCAGCTCGGAGAGCTTCCGGCGGACGTCGATGTCCGGCGCGAAGGGCGCCAGCACTGCGGCTGCTTCCGCGCGGATCGCGCGCGGGCTCACGAACGGACCTGCGGGGGGCAGCCGATGGCCGAGGAGGACGTTCTCGGCCACGGTCAACCGGGGCACGAGCGCGAACTCCTGGTGCAGAACGCGGATGCCCGCCGACTCGGAGGCGGCGACGTCGGGGAGCGAGCCCGGCGCGCCGCCGACCTCGATCGTCCCCGCGTCGGGCTGGACGACGCCGGCGAGCATCTTGATCAGCGTCGACTTCCCGGCCCCGTTCTCGCCGATCAGCCCGTGGATCTCACCGGCGCGGATGTCGACGTCGGCCGCGTTCACGGCCTGGACGCCGGCGTACGCCTTGCTGAGACCGCGCACGACGACGGCGGGAGGGCTCGTCGCCCCCCCGTCCGTCGCCGACAGCGTGCTCGAGGTCACGCGCCTACTTGAACGACACCTGGGGACCCGGCGCCATGATGAACGGCTCGCCGACGTTCTTGAACGGGAAGGCCCCGCCGGTCATCTAGGAGATGTTGTCCTGGCGCAGGAGCCCGGTCGAGACCATCGTCCGCTCGGGCAGCTGGTTGCCGGCCGCCGCGTGAGCCGCATACCGGCACGCGATCGCGCCGATCTGCTTGTTGGCCTGGGCGACCGTCGCCGCGATCTGGCCCGACTGCACGAGCTTCACGCCCGACGCGTCGAAGCTCCAGCTCGTGACGAACGCCTTCGACTTCGTCTTCCTGATCGCGAGCGCCGTGCCCGCGCCGGGCTCGTCCCAGTGCGTGTAGAACGCGTCGATGTCCTTGTTCGCGAGGAGATAGGCCTCGACGGCCTTCGCCGCGCTGTTCACCGGGTCAGCCGGGTTGATCTTGATGAACTGCTTCAGCTTGATCCCCGGGTACTGCGACAGCACCGAGCGGAGGATCGCCGAGCGCTGCCGGAGCGGCGGCGTGAAGTCACCGCCGACCTCGACGATCGTGCCCTTGCCGTTCAGCCGGTCGAAGAGGTACTGGGCGACGAGCGCGCCGCTCAGGAACTCGTTCTCGAAGATGTCGACGCTGCCCGCCACGTCACCGCCGTAGGTGGTGATGAAGGGGATGCCGGCGTCCTTCGCCGCCTGCACCTCCGCGCCGAGGCCGCCGAGGTCGTTCGAGATGTTCCAGATGGTCGCGTCCCATG